>Ga0209178_1000675_pt1 | contig 10241 bp, 7 predicted proteins | sample GAAS200_FD_187521 | JGI IMG/M metagenome (GOLD analysis project Ga0209178, IMG submission 187521) | Agricultural soil microbial communities from Georgia to study Nitrogen management - GA AS200 (SPAdes) (version 2) | ecosystem: Environmental > Terrestrial > Soil > Agricultural land | place: USA... | reverse complement strand
CGCCGGCGGCGAGCGGTGTGGTCGCCAATCCCGAACAGGCTTCGGCGGCTGCACGCGAATACGGGCTGGTAGCAGGCGAGACGGCAAACTATTCGCATGGCGCATCTGGCGCAGGCAGCTCCCTGACCGCGACAATTTATCGTATGAAGGATCCGAGCGGCGCGTATGGCGAATATTCATATCTGCGCACGCCGGACATGGCCGCAGCAGATTTTACGGACCACTCGGCAACGAAGCCGAATCAAGCTCTCGTGCTCGTCGGTAATTTGGTGCTGCAAATCGATGGCGTCAACGCGCGCCGGGATGCTGCCGATATCAAATCGCTCGTCTCGGCGATTGAGCCCAAATCCGAAAACGGCCTGTATCCTACGTTGCCGGACCATATGCCAGACCAGGGCCGCGTGGCGCATTCGGATCACTACGTCCTCGGACCCGCGACACTCGATCAGTTTTTTCCCGGAGGAATCGGTAATGCGCTCGGATTTTCGTATGGGCCGGAGGTGGAAACAGCGCACTTCCGCGTAGATGGGCGCGATCTCAGTATGTTGATCGCCGACTACCCTACTCCGCAAATCGCACAGGCGCAGCTCGATTCTCTCTCGAAGCAATTTAACGTGAACAGCTCGCAGCCCAACGCAACTTCTGAGCCGCTTTTTGCGAGCCGGACGCAGACGATGCTTGCTCTCGTCGCCGGCGCGCAGTCAAGCGAACAAGCGAACAAGCTGCTCGATCAAGTCCAGCCGGGCAGCGTGCTTACGTGGGATCAGCCTACCGCCGCACTGAAAGAGCCGCCCTTTTCGGTGATGGTGGTTGGGGCGTTTGTGGGCACGGGGGTGATCTGCCTGCTTACGATGGTGGGAGCGCTCGCATTTAGCGGTTTTCGGCTGACGGTAAAGAAAATGTTCCCGAATACGATCTTTGACCGCAGCACGCAGATAGATATTCTGCAGATGGGCTTGGTCAGCAAGCCTATCAAAGCAGAGGACTTCTATACGTTCGATGGAAAACGCGTGGATACCGGCACTGTGGACAAAAACCTGCCGGACCGCACGGCATTACGCCTATTCAAATGAAAACAAGCCAGTTACGGCGCTTTACGAATGGGCCTAGAACTGCTTGACTTCCATTAGAACGCCCACTAGACTGCCGCTGAGGAAAGGGTTCTTGGCCATCCGCGCATTGGCCTGGGGCTTTCTCCCTTGAAGGCCCGCTGCGAGGCGGGCCTTCTGTTTTTGAGCCAAGGCTATGTTTAGGGCAGACCCAAACTGCCGTACGCACGCGGATAGGTCACAATTCCCCACGGAAGATTGAAGCCACCGATTTGGCCGATCTCTTTATAAGAATTCGGATCCACAATATCGATAGCGTTCGACCGCCCGCACGCAAGAAGAATCTTCGAATCGTCCGGTGTGAAGGTGAAGTGCCAGCAGCGCTGGCCTATTGGCACCTCAGCGATCAGATTCAATGAATCCGCATCAAAAACTTGCAGCTTCCTCGCGGTCGCTGCGGCTACGAAAATGCGCTTTCCCGCGCGGTCAAACGATTCGCCGTAAGGTTTGGCGGCGGTCGGCACAGCCTTGAGTACGTTGAAATTCAAGTCGAGCTTGGCCAACGTCCCGGACGCCTCCATCGTCACGGCATAAAAGGTGTGCTGCGGCGATATCTTGATGTCGCGGGGGCGCAGTCCATAAGACTTCAAATCGATGTCACGAACGTGCGCCCCTGTCGCCGCATCGAAAATGCCCAGATTGTTCTGCGCCTCATTGCAAACAATGAGGTACTTCCCGTCGGGCGAAAATTCCATTCCTTCCGTTTCCTGCCCCGCGGTGGAAACCGGTCCAGGCGTCCAACTGCCCACATTGAAAGTAGCGATCTGCGCCGGCGGCTCATTCAGCTCGGCTGCATCGTTGTCGGCAGCGCCGTTGGCTGGTGGCGGACCGCCCGTCGAGCTCGGCTCGAACGTTACATAGACGCGCGAACCAGCCGGATTGAGCTTGACGAATTCCGGATTGTCGCCAGTCTTCGCCCGCGCCACGAGCTTGAGCCGCGGCGTGCTGAAGATCGCGATGTCGGCTGTGTCCTTGTCTGCTGTGATGATGTACTTCCCGTCGTAAGTCACGCCGATTCCACGGGGCGCGACATCGTTGGGTTTTACGGAGCGAACGACTTTCATCGTCGCAAGATCGATCATGTCGATCTTGCCGTTTTCTTCGGTCACGTATGCCACATTAGTGGGCACACGATAATCCCTTTCATAGATCACAACACCTGCGATTACCACCGCTATGATGACCACTGCACCGACTATCTTCCCCATTTCGAGCGCCTTTCTTCGCAGAGCGAGGATAGAGCATCGCGCAAATTAGCGACATGCGTCAACCCTTGCTCTCGGTTGATGCGGGACCTAAAAATCCGTTTCAAGCCGCAAACCGAAGCTTCGAGCGGGCCCGATTGCGTTTCCGGAGAAGAGTCCGCCGAAATCGATCACATCGAGAATGTTCGTCAAATTCTCTCCGTCAGCCTCGAAATGGATTTTGAACCGGTCGTTCTTATAAAGGTCTGTGCCTAGTGAGGCGCTGATCAGTGTCGTGGGATAAATCCGACCGCGATTAAAATTGATGCGGTTGAGCACAGCTTGCCCATATTGCTGCAAAACCGTTTGAGGGTCGCCGTCGAATTCAAACGGCAAGCCCGAATTGTACTGAATGCCGCCGGCCACCCACAGGCGCGGGGTGAGTTGATAGCGCAACCGCCCACGCAAGAAATTCCTTTGATCTTGAGTATCCGGAAAGTGGCCCGTGAGCTGCGATTCGGCGGCACTAGCGTCGTCGCCGAGGAATAATCCTCCCGTCACCGGAAACCAGACATTGCCGACTTGATACGAATAGCTCAGATATCCCGAGAAACGGTGCCACGGCTCGAGATCGAGTTTTGCTTCGGCACCGTAGGTGACTTGCTTATTGAATGAAACAGGAAAGCTGACGGCAGTATTTTGAATCTGGTCGTCATCGGCGGCGTTGTTTACGTCGCGGCGATAGTAATTTGCATCGAACCTGAGCTTTCCCGGAAACGCCTTCGTCACGCCGGCTTCGTAGTAGTTTCCAAGAGAGGGTTCGACCGGTAGTCGCAGAAAATTCTGGGGATCGATCGATTCAACCTGAGTGGAACTTGAGAGCAGGATATTGTCCGACGATGGCGTCTGAAAGACGCGGTCGTATGAAAAGTGGACCACAACTCCGGCAGAAGGTAAGAAACGTGCGATCGAAAAACGCGGGCTGAACGCCTCGCGATTTACCAGCAACTGATAGTGATCCCAGCGCAAACCGGCGTTGATGGTCCAGTTGTCAGCGTGAAAGAGATCCTGTACGAAAGCCGCCTGTTCCAAATCCGGCCGGTTGCCCGCGAAGGAGAACGGCTCGCATGCTGGATCCGTTGGAGAATCGCAGCCGAAGTCGTCGGGATTGGTGACGAAATAGGCGGTGTTTTCGTTGAGGAAGGTGTTGTCCAATTCGACTCCCGCCTTGATTTCATGGTGGCCGCGATCGAAAGTTACGGCGCCCCGGAAATACGCCTCCCGAAACCAGTTGTGCTGGCTGACGGAAATCGGCGTGGAATTCGCGTTGGAGTAAAAATCGTTTGAGTTGTCGCGTATCATGCCGTGGACATCGGCAACAACATGCGGCGAGAAGATATGTTGATACGAGATGATGCCCATTGTTTCGAAATTATCGGCTGTCTGGAGTTGACCGGCCGTCTGCTGCACGTACTCGTTGGGGATCTCATAGCGCGAAAGCTCGTGACGCACGCTCATTGTGAGCCGGTCGTTGGGGGTGAAATCACGTTCGTAATTCACAGAAAAATCGCCCGTGGTGCCGCGATTCGTATAATTTTCGGGTACCACAGGATTTAAATAGTGGGCCGTAGCGCTGCCATCGGCACTGCCGCCGAGAGTATTTTTGCCCCACACGTATTGGCCCTGGAAAAACGCGCCAGTCGTATCGTAGCTCCCGCCCGAAAGCACGGCCGATCCATGAAAGCCGGGGTTTGTGTCGCGCAACGTATTGACTTCGATCACGCCGCCCATTTTGCGTCCGTACTCGGCGGGAATTCCGGCCGTATAGATGGACATCGATGCCACGTCTTCGGATTCGAGTTCGGGGCCAAAACTCGGGGAGCGATTATCCTGAAGAGGTATGCCGTCGATCACAAATTGCGTCTGATATTCGGAACCGCGCGGGTGCAGCACCGCATTGCCTTCAAACAGCCATCCGGGCTGAGAATTCACGAGGTCCTGCAGCGACCGGCCTGGCAACGACGGAACTGCATTTTGTATCGTCGAGGCGCCAAGCTGGCTTTCCGAACCTGCCTGCTCAGGGTCAATCAACGTCGAATTGCTTGTAACCTGAATTTGCGCGCTTACAGAAGCCAGTGTCAGCTGCAGTGCTACATCGATGGGTAACTCAGAATTGATCTGGACTGCCTTTGAAAGCGGTGCGAAGCCCGTGGCATTCACCTGAATTTGGTAGGACCCAAATGGGAGGCGCTTGGCGTCGAGAAACCCGGTTGCGTCTGTTGCGAGCCTATTGTCGTACTGGTTGGCCGCGCTTTGGATTCGCACCGAGGTTTCGACAGACGCGCCGGTCGGGTCAGTGACCTTAATGCGTAACTCCCCCGTATTCGTCTGGGCCGCCAGCGGAATTCCGCCTATTGCGAAGAAAACAAATAGACTAGCCCACAGCAATGATGGACACTTGAACGGAGCGGTTCCAAATGGCCGTGAATTTCGCCGGGGCTTAAAACTCATTCTTCCCCCGAAGGTGACCGGATAAACGACCGGTCCACAATATCGACCTCATCCGCCGCATTTACAGTGATATGCATCATTCTTAATATTCCTCCAGCGGCCGTTTCGTTCAGCATTTCTTTCGCTTTTTTGAAGATTTCCTGCTAAAAGTCTGAACGAAACGACCCCCGCAGGAATATCCAGATAGGGCCGTATGTCCATACCCCCGGCAGACTCGCTCGATAGGCGCCTTTTTCCGCTGGCTGTTGTTCCGGCGGCTGAGGCAGAGCCATCAGAGGTTCAGTGCGAGGTTGTTCGCCTCTTTGACGAGCTCCGTACGCCGACTCTGCGTTACGTGGCGTCACTTGGCCTTTCCGTTCATGACGGAGAAGAGATCGTGCAGGAAGTTTTCCTGGCTCTTTTACGGCACCTCAGGCTGGGGCGTCGTCGCGATAACCTTCGCGGTTGGGTCTTCCGGGTGGCTCACAATCTGGCGCTGAAGCGCCGTCATGCCAGCCATCGTTCACCGGAGGCCACCGAAGCCGATTGGGAATTGGCGCAATGTCGTCCCGATCCCTCCAGCAATCCAGAACAGGAACTTTCTCAAAAGCAGAGACACAGCCGTCTGCTCGCTGTGTTCTGTTCTCTGCCCGAAGAGGACCGGTGTTGCTTGCGGCTGCGTGCCGAAGGACTGCGGTATCGAGAGATTGCAGCGGTGCTCGGCAAGTCGCTGGGATCGGTTTCGAACTCGCTCACAAGATCACTTGAGCGCATGTCTCGCGCGGACGAATGGTGATTCGATGAGAGAAAAATCATTTCACATCCCTGACAAAGATTTGGTGTTGGCTGCCGATAACGAGCTGCCCGCGCGTCGCGCGGCGGAGGTTCGGGCGCATCTGGGCACCTGCTGGAATTGCCGCGCACGCATGGCCGAACTCGAGGCCACAATCGTCGATTTCGTCCAAGCCACGCGCGAATCGGACGCCGAGATTCCTGGTATCGAAGGATCGCGCGCGCTCCTGAAGGCGCGAATGGCCGAACTCGAACCGACGCTGCCGACTAGGCATCGCGGCTATAGGCACACGCCCAGACTCGCCTATGCTGCCGCGCTTGTGCTGCTCATGGCGGGGGGAATGTTCCTTTTGCATCGGCAAAAGCAGAAGCCGACCGCATCGTCTGGCGATTCTTATGCTCTCCTCCTTCCCAATCCGAGGCTTACGCCGGGAGCCACGCAGCCCGTCGCTTTGTCCGCTATGTGTGCTTCCGGCCATGATGAGGTCGTGCGCTACGTCCCTGCACGGGTCAGCGAAGCCGTTTTTCGCGAATATGGTATTTCGAGAGCGCCGGCTTCCGATTATGAAGTGGACTACCTGATTACGCCGGGGCTCGGCGGCGCGGACGACATTCGCAATCTCTGGCCCGAACCGCACAACGATGTATGGAACTCCTATGTCAAAGACCAACTGGAAGATCGTCTGCATAGCATGGTGTGTAGCGGCCAGATGACCTTGCCGACAGCTCAACAGGAAATCGCCGCAAACTGGATTTCCGCTTACAAGCACTACTTCCACACGCAAGCGCCCGTTGGCGAGCGTGCAATTGCGGCAGATGGCAGAGGCGGCCGTTACGGTAACGTATCAGTTCGGTACGCGGCACAATTTTCAGGGAACTTGTCTGGACAAAGTAGTAATACAACCCGAAGAGCTCCGTCACGTTCTATTACTCTTACGCGGGTACCGAAGATCAGCATAAGCGAGGTACGACAGTGGGCCGCTACGGACGCCGTAGACTTCTCCTCCCAATTCTGGGTCTATGTCTCATGCTCGTCTGGACCGCTCGAACGGCCGCAGCCCAGACAGAAACGAACGCCCATGACGCCGCTGCCGCCCCGACAGGAAGCATTACCGGCACCGTACTGGATGCGAGTGGCGCCGTCGTCTCAGGCGCTCGGGTTCAACTCACGCGCTCCGATCAATCTGTAGCTTCAGAAACGCTGACGGATAACAACGGCCAGTTTTCGTTCTTTCAAGTACCTATCGGCGCTTTCCATCTCACGGTCGCATCGCCCGGTTTCGTGACGCAAACGTCCACAGGCACTCTCAGCGCCGAGCAAACGTTCATCGTCCCGTCTGTGACGCTTTCTGTTGCGGAAGTGACGACGCGCATAAACGTGGTTCCACAAGAGCAGATAGCCGAAAGGGAAATTAAGCAAGAGGAACAGCAGCGCGTTCTCGGTGTGTTCCCTAATTTTTACATCACTTATATTTCCGATGCCGTACCCCTCACTCCAAAGCAGAAATTCGAGCTCGCGTGGAAGACAACGGTGGACCCCGTCACGTTTGCAATCACCGCCGGAGTTGCAGGCGTGGAACAGGCGCAAAACAGTTTCAGCGGATACGGCGGAGGTGCGCAAGGCTACGGCAAGCGCTTTGGCGCCTTTTATGCGGACACTGTTACCGGCACCTTCATCGGGAGCGCAATTTTGCCGTCGTTGTTGAAGCAGGACCCGCGCTATTTTTATAAAGGCACGGGCAGCATTCGTTCCCGCGTGCTTTACGCAATTGCGAATGCCGTAATTTGCCGCGGCGACAACCTGCGTTGGCAGCCGAATTATTCGAATATCCTAGGTAGCCTTGCCGTAGGCGGCATCTCGAACCTTTACTATCCGCAGCAAAATCGCGATGGGGCAGAGTTGACGTTTGAGAGCGCGCTCATCAATATCGGCGCCGGTGCTGCAGCAAACGCGCTTCAGGAATTTTTCGTGCGCAAGTTCACCCCAAAACTTCCGCGCGAGTCGAATGCCGCCTTACTCAAGCTGCGCAGACTATCGCCAACACGTGCCAATGGATAACGGCTGGCCTAGGTCACTAATTTCGGCGGGAATTGAGTCGTTGGTGCGGAAGAAGGGACTCGAACCCCTACGGCCTTTCGGCCACCAGCTCCTAAGGCTGGCGCGTCTGCCAATTCCGCCACTTCCGCGAGCCCGGTCAGTATATCATCGCGTAAGAATCACACCATCGAGGACAGATGCGGACGACAACGTGACTGCAGAACAAGAGCGCTATTGCTGGCAATGATGGTCGGCTTCGTGTTGCCGCAGAGCGCCGATAGAGCGCTCCTTTTTCCCCATGGCATTTTCCAGATCCTTATCGAGCCGCATAAACTCGGTTTGGTTTTGTTCTTGAAAAGCCTTAAGCTGCCGTCGCGTCAGTTCGCTAACGTGTTCGAGAATGGTGGTCACCTGGGCGGCAAGGATGGCGTACTCTTCGCAGCTTTCGTCCATGTGCAACGAATATCACATCAGGAATAGAAATGCGCTCGGGGACTTGCCGAACTCCAAATATGAGCGACCCTCGGCGAAACACTTTAGAGCCTCCTTCGTTGTACTGAACTCCTAAAGTGTAGCGGACCACACGTGTTTTTCTTTCGCGTCTCTGCTATCTTGTCCACCGCGTTTCAATGCGTTCTTGGCGAGAGGTAAGGAGTTCGCTCCGATCTTGCAGCGGGCGCTCCGAAATGAAATCGCGGATGCGTCGGCTAAGGAGGAAACAGTGACGGACAGAGAATCGACTTCTCGGCGCACTCTCTTTACCGCGGTCCTCACTGACGTTCAATTCTGGGTGCCCGTTGCCGTGCTTGTAGCAGGTCTCCTTCTCCTGGTGTGGATCCGCTAAAAATGTCCGCTCCCTCACCCGTCGCTGACGCAAATCTCTCGTCCCGCTCCCGCACTCTCCAACTTCTCGGCATTTTCTCGGGAATCACTGCCGGAGCCTGGCTCGGCGCTGCCGAAGCGCCCACAAAACTCGTCACAGTGGGCTTCTCGCCCATGGTCATCTCTCTCGTCATGGTGATGGGAGTCTTCCTGGCGCGGTGGAGTCTTCCCGCACTGATTCTTGGCACCAGTTCCATTCGCGCGGACGCCAGCCGCGCACCTCACCTCATCATATGGGCCATTCTCGCAGGCTGTTTGTGGGCCGTTGCGAATACACTTACGGTCTACGCCATTCGCGACATCGGTCTGAGCATCGCCTTTCCACTGTGGAATTCAAATTCGCTTCTGGGCATCCTCTGGGGCTTTCTATTTTTCAATGAACTTCGCGGTGCTGGCCTTAGTCGTTGGCTGGGCGTTCTCGGCGGCACGCTTGTGATGTGCGTCGGCGCAGCGATTCTTGCAATCGCATCTGGGGGCGCTCACACCGCCGGAGCAAATCCCGCGCACGGCATTCTTGCTGCGCTTGGAGCCGGCGCCCTCTGGGGCACGATGTACATCCCTTATCGCAAAGCGTATCTTTCCGGGATAAATCCGCTCAGCTTTGTCACTTTTTTCACCATCGGTGAAGTTGCCATGATGTCCGCGCTATCCTTCGGCACCCTCGGCGCGCAACAACTTTTCGCCGAATTGCATTCCGCTCGCGGAGTCATCTTCTGGCTCATGCTCGGAGGGTTCATCTGGGTCATCGGCGACCTGTTTCAACAGTACGCCGCTAAATATGTAGGCATCAGCCGCGGAATTCCGCTCTCAAACACAAATCAACTCTGGGGGCTTCTCTGGGGTGTGCTTGTCTTCGGCGAACTCCACGGCCGCAGTGCAACAACGTACTCGCAGGTTATCGGCGGATCGCTGCTCATGATTCTTGGCGTGGGCGCCATCGCTTTTTCCAGCGCCACGGGGCAGGAAAGTGCCCAGTGGCGCGCTGCGGCGCAACGCGAATCCGTTCGCTATGGTATCTCATCGGATTTTATCGAAGCTCGCCTCGACGGCCGCCAGTCCGCCGGCGAATCGGCGCCTTCTCGCAGTTTGCTTGACTGGTGTTTCGTCGCGCTCGCTACAGGAGTGTTTATCTACTTCGCCTGCATCGCGAAAGTTCCCAACATTCCGGCGAATTGGGGACCGGCGGCGTTGCTTGCTTCACTTTCGCTTGTTTTACTAGTCGCTTGCGGCGTTTACCTTTGGCGGGTCACTCGCTTCCAATGAGCGCTGTCCCGCAAGTCGACGTCGTGGGCGTGGGGCTAAATGCTACCGATACGCTCATTCCTCTTACGGAATTTCCCGTCCGCGGCTCGAAAGTCGAATTCGAATCCGCTGCCATTCTCCCTGGTGGAGAAGTCGCGAGCGCCACGGTGGCCTGCCAAACGTGGGGACTTCGAACCCGCTATGTCGGCAAGTTCGGCGACGACTACGCCGCTCACATCCATGGCGCTGCCTTCGAACGCGCAGGCGTCGAAACGCATCTCTTCACCGCCGCAGGCTGTCCCAGCTATCAATCCTTCATCATCATTGACGCTACGGGAGAACGAACTGTTCTGCGCCGTCATGACGATCGCCTTGCTCTTTGCCCCGGCGAACTTCAGCGCGATTGGATCGTTTCCGCGCGCGCGCTTCTCGTCGATGGGCACGATACCGCCGCCGCCCTTCAAGGTGCTCAGTGGGCACGCGCGGCACAAATTCCTGTCGTAG
>Ga0209178_1000673_pt1 | contig 10252 bp, 8 predicted proteins | sample GAAS200_FD_187521 | JGI IMG/M metagenome (GOLD analysis project Ga0209178, IMG submission 187521) | Agricultural soil microbial communities from Georgia to study Nitrogen management - GA AS200 (SPAdes) (version 2) | ecosystem: Environmental > Terrestrial > Soil > Agricultural land | place: USA... | reverse complement strand
CGGCGGGGCCGAGGCTGCGGGCTTTGTCGGTTGAATCTCCACCACCTGCTGCGGAAGAAAGTGCCACTGGTGCGGAAACGAGCTGAGCGGTTTTTCGGAACGCTCGTGCATGATGGCGAGCAGTTGAGTGAGCTTCGGTTCCGATCCGCCTGTTGTGGCCAGCACCGCGCCGAACCCGTCCGCCTCGATATCAAAGCTTAACGTGGCCGTGCCGCCCTTGACCTCGGGCTTGAGCTCGACCCCGTGCCAGAGATCGAAATAGCGCGTCCCGGGCTTCTGAGGCACGTGGATCTCGCGGCCTTCGACGTCGTACTGGTTCCGGTTGACGAGGGCCCAGAGAGTTTCGCTGCCGCCGGGAAATATGCTGGCAAATACACCGTAGCGCAGCGTCGGCGTGTGCGGAGTCCAGTCGCCGCTGGTCAGCAGTTCCTGGAAGGCTCTCTCGATGGTGGCCACGCGGCGCAGAGCTTCGGCGTCGCGCGGAGTAATCGGGTTCCAGATGCCCCAGATGTTCTCCCAGCTTTCATAGCCGACACCATTGAAGAATGCGGCCTGGAGATCGTCGGTTTTATCGCGCGCCCAGCGGTTGCAGACATTCACCATGTGGCGGGGCTCGAGCCACTTGTACAAGCTCACCATCGGCTCAAACGGATATTCCCAGTATCCCCAGCTCATATTGTTCCAGGCCAGCGCTTCGGCAGGACTCTCAGGCGCACCCTCCGGCTCAAAAGCAAGCGGATGGCCCGTAGAGTCCGAAGCCTTCCGAAACGACAGCGGGACTTCGCTCAGCGTGTCGCCGTTCACTCCGTCCGCGCCCACTTCCGCAAGCAACCGCGCCGTCGCGGTCCAGTTAGGCACGCCTTCGCCTCGGGTTCCCTGGTCCCACAGCATCACCGGAAACAGCACCTTGACTCCGTGACGATGGAAGTCCTCGATCATCTGCCGGACGCCCGCAACACCGCCGGGCATGTCGCGCAGCCAATCGTACTGATTGCGATTATCAATGCCGATGTTCGGGTAGGTGTGCCAGATAAGGACGGCGTCGATTCCGCCATACCGCTTCTTCAGGTCATCCAGATAACGCTCCACGGTGTAATGATGCGCGACGGCATCGTAGAAAAAACGGTCCTGCATCATCATCTGCGGCTGGATAAAGGAGATCTGCGTCCAGTTCAATTCCGGGCGTGAGTACTCGGAACCGTCATAGCCCGCCCGGATCAGCCGCTCCATGCGGAAATGCCGGATGTCCGCGATCCATTCCTGAAAAACGTTTTCGGAATATTCCTGCTGCTCCGCGCTGAAGCAGCAATGGCTGTCACGCTCGAGATAGCCGGGCGGACCCGGAATCTGTTCGCGCTTGGGCGGGTATTTGGTGTCCTGCGCAGACAGCATCGGCGCCATCACGAGACCGAGAGCGACAACCAACAGCACGCGCTTCCCAACCATAAGCGGGCTTTCTCCTTCCGTCTGTCCCCAAATGTAGCGATCGAGAGTAACGTTTTCCCTGCCTAATTAAACCTGAGAGCCTTCCCGAGTTCCAGCATTATTTTCATTCTCGTTTTGGCATGAATGTACGGACTGCCGCGGCTGCCCATCAGCCGGCGGGCGAGCACACTGCGGCCTTCTGTGGCTCGAAGGCCCAGATCGCAAGTTCAAATTGCGTTTGGGATTGAAATCGGGAGAGCGCGGAGAGAGGGGTAATTTCTTTCGAGAGTGAGGGGAAATCCCGGCGAGCGACGGTCAGAAATTCTCAGCTTGCTGGCGGTTTCTTTGGTTGAAACTTTCTTCCTGTCCGCCTGTTCCAGGCAGAACCTGAACCTCTTCTAGCCCTTCGTACAGTTGTTGGAAAAGTGTCCGCGTTAGTACTCTTAGTGCCGCAACAAGAGAGTTGAAAGACGCGGACTTTCAAGCCGGATAGCAGCAAAAAAAATTCTGGGCGGAATGGTTCATTTGAAAGCCTGCGGATGCTGAGGAAGTTCAGAGTACCAATCGGGGAGAACTGATGACGAACGGCCTCTGCTGCCTTCTTGGCGAGCCTGTGGCTCGCAGCAGCCGAGGACGGCAAACAAGGCATTGAGTCGATCGAGGGGGGGCCCGATGCGCAGATCGCTAACTTGCACAAGAAAGGGAAAGTCAAGATGCGTATACTCGGGTCGAACTCAGGCAGGCGCCATCTTCATCTTCTTTTTTCCGCTTTTTTCGTCCTTGCATTGTCTATCACTATAAACTCTGCCGCGGGGTTTTCTGGCAACGGCTGGGGCCATTCAAGCTCCCAGCTTGCAATCAACGGCATTGGGCCGGGAAGCGGGCCCGCGGCCGGAGGAACGTTAGTCACCATCTCCGGCACGGGATTCACTCAGTCGGCCTCGGTTGCCTTTGGCGGCGTGGCGGCGGCCTCCGTTATGGTCGTGAGCCCAACGCAGTTGCAGGCCATCACACCGGCGCACACCAGCGGGACGGTCAGCATAGCGATCATGGAAAATCCCCACAATCAGTCGGCAATGCTGCCAGGCAGCTTTACCTACATCACGAGTTCAGCCACTTCAAGCACTTCAACCAATTCGACCACTTCCAGTAGCTCAAGCACTTCAACCAGTTCCAGCAGCTCGACCCCTGTTGCTGTTTCCGGCGCTTCGCCAACTGCCGGGCCAACCTCCGGTGGAACGGTGGTCACCATCACAGGCACAGGCTTTCAGGCGGGCGCTTCCGTCGCGTTCGGCGCCTCGAATTCCACCGCGGTCACCGTAACCAGTTCCACCGAGATTGACGCCATATCGCCTCCGGCGAGTTCGGGGACCGTGGCGATCACGGTCACCAATCCCGATGGACAGTCCACTTCGCTTCCCTCCGGCTTCACCTATAGCTCGGGGCTTACTCTTAGCAGCATTTCGCCCAGTACGGGACCGGTGACGGGCGGGACCACCGTGACGATACTCGGAAGCGGATTTCAGAGCGGAGCGAGCGTGTCGTTTGGGGGAATTGCCGCGACTTCCGTGAAGCTTGTCAGCTCCACCGAGATCCAGGCCGTCAGTCCCGTTTCACCGGCCGGGACGGTCACCATCGTTGTGACAAATTCGGATTCTCAGGGTGGGACGCTAGAGTCAGCGTTTACTTATTATCACACCGTCGGTCTTGCGTGGACAGACAGTTCGACGGCGATTTCCGGTTATAACGTCTACCGGAGTTCGACCTCCGGCGGCCCTTACACCCGGCTCAATTCCAATTTAGTTTCCGACACAGCGTTCAGCGATGTGAACGTGCAGGCCGGGCATACGTACTTTTATGTAACAACGGCGGTAAACACCAGTAACCAGGAAAGCTCGTACTCAAACCAGGCGCAGGCAGTCGTTCCATCCCAGTAGAAAGACCACGTGCGGGACTTCAGCAAAACGAGAAGCTCACAAAGAGGGACAGAAACGGAAGCACAGAGCGCGGCTGAAAACGCGAAGGAGCATGCCGGCGCGCTTGCAGAATGCAGATCAGCCAGACCCTCAGCTCCACGCCCCGGACAGGTGTCAACCCCGTGGGGAGAAATGTAATGAGGTCAAGTGTACCTGAAAGAAACTTTGTAGCGTGCGTCATCGCTCTGCTTGCAGCGGTCGTCCCGTTATTTTTTACCGGATGCCGAAGCGATGTTATTGCACCCCTTGACGCAAGCACGTCTCAACAAACGTCGGCGCCCACTATCAAGTCCATTGTACCTGACACCGCTCCTCCCGCAGGAGGAGCAGCGGTCACCATCAACGGATCGAATTTTTCATCCAGTGCGGATGCCACTCCACCTTCGGTCAGCTTCGGCGGAGTTGCGGCAAAAAACGTCAGGATCGTCAGCTCTTTGCAGTTGGTGGCCACGGTCCCGCCACACCGCTCTGGAAAGGTCAACGTGCAGGTAACGACCGCTGGTGGCATGTCGTCATCTGTTCCGGGCGTTTTTATCTACACAGCCTCGTCGCCCGCGGTCAGCAGCGTTACGCCGAAGTCCGGGGCCACGGCGGGCGGGACAGCCGTCACCATAACCGGCTCCAACTTTGAGAGCGGCGCAACAGTCTCCTTCGGCGGCAGTCCAGCGTCCGTTTCGTTTGTGAGCTCGGCACAGCTTAAGGCCGTCACTCCGGCACACGCCGCTGGCGCCGTCAACGTCGCTGTCACCAACCCTGACAGCACCGGCGCAATGCTGCCGGGGGCTTTCACGTTTGGCACGCCGTCATCCCTCGCCGTCAGCAGCGTAACTCCGAACTCCGGGGGCACGGCGGGAGGAACAGTGGTCACGATCACCGGATCGAATTTTGCGAGTGGTGCAACAGTCTCCTTTGGCAGTAGTGCTGCAGCCGGCGTTTCTTTCCTGAGCGCCAACCAGCTAAAGGCCACAACTCCGCCGCACGCCTCAGGGTCTGTCAGCGTAGCTGTCACCAATCCTGACAGCACCAGCGCAGCACTGCCAGGGGGATTCACGTTTGGTACGACGTCGTCGTCCCTCACGGTCAGCAGCGTGTCTCCTGCTTCCGGACCTGCTGCGGGCGGAACAAAGGTGACCATCAGCGGAGCAAACTTTCAAACGGGTGTATCGGTAACCTTTGGAGGGCTCCCCGCTGCTTCGGTTACGCTTAGCAACTCCTCCACGATCGTGGCGGTGGCGCCCCAGCACAGTTCCGGATCGGCCACCGTCACCATAACAAACACCAGTGGTCAATCCGCCTCATGGGCAAAGAACTTCACATTCCATAGCATCGATTTGCTCTGGAATGCGCCGACCACCTCTCCGATTACCATTGCCGGTTACAACGTTTACCGCGGGAACTCGTCGGCAGGCCCATTTGGCAAGCTCAACGGATCGACACCCTTATCAGACACGTCGTACATCGATCCAACGGTGGAAGGAAGTACCACGTACTACTACGAGGTTAAATCGGTGGATTCGGACGGAACTGAAAGCCCCCCCGCAGGCCCCGTCCCCGCCACTACTTCGTCACCCTAGGAGATCCCTGGCAGGAGGGCGCCGACCGCTTCGCCTTGCGGCGAAGGTTGGGGAAGACCTTGTGCAAGCCCTTTCGAGTCGGCACAAGGTCTCACCCTCCGCCTGACCGCGGGATAAATCTTCACGCAGCGGGTACGCTAACAGTGTACAACTTTCTCTAGGTATTCAGTAACCTCCCGGGTGGCGTTGCGGGTGTCAATCACCAACTGCGAATGGCGAACCACAAACCCGTAATCGAATGACGAGTGGTCCGTGGCAATCAGCACGGCATCATATTGCGAGAGCATTTCCGCGCTCAAGGGCGCCGAATCCATCTGAAAGTTGTAGCGGCGCATCCGGCCCAGATGCGGAAAATAGGGGTCGTGGTAGTCAACCCGCGCTCCACGCGCCTGAAGCAGTTCCATGACCGCCAGCGAGGGCGACTCTCTCAGGTCGTCAATGTCCTTTTTGTATGAAATCCCGAGAACCAGGATTCGCGCGTTGTTCAAGCACTTCCTGCGCCGATTGAGGGCTTCGCCAGTGGCTGCAACCACGTGCTCCGGCATGGAGGCGTTGATTTCTCCTGCCAGCTCGATGAACCGGGTCGGGAATTCGTATTCCCGGGCCTTCCACGTCAGGTAAAAGGGATCGATCGGGATGCAGTGGCCGCCCAGCCCTGGCCCCGGATAAAATGCGGAAAAGCCAAAAGGCTTTGTCTTGGCAGCGTCGATAATTTCCCAGATGTCCAGCCCCATCCTCAGGCAGAGCAGCTTCAGCTCATTCACCAGCGCGATGTTCACGCACCGGTAGATGTTTTCCAGAAGCTTCGTCATTTCCGCTGCCCGCGACGAACTCACCAGGACCGTGCGCTCAAAGACCGTCTCGTAAAGGTCTCGCGTTGCGAGCACGCTGAGAGCGTTGACTCCGCCAACGACTTTGGGCACCTCGTGCGTCTTGAATTGCCTGTTGCCGGGATCTTCCCGCTCCGGAGAAAAGGCCAGGAGGAAATCCACTCCTGCTGCGCCTGTGCCGGCGTCCCCGTTCGATTCCGCGGAATAATCGGAGACTGGGCAATGCAAACCGGATTTTTCCAGGATGGGTAGAACCACTTCCTCGGTGGTACCTGGATAAGTTGTACTCTCCAGCACCACGAGCTGCCCGCGGCGCAGATGGCTGCTGATGGATTCCGCAGTCGCCCGGATGAAGGAGAGGTCCGGCTCCCGATGGTCGTCCAGAGGAGTCGGAACGCAGATGATAATCGCGTCCATCTCGCTCAACAGGGAAAAGTCCACCGTCGGCCGGAACTGGTTTCTCTCGATCTCATGAGCAATTTCAGCGTCGGGAATGTGTTTGATGTAGCTGGTTCCCTGGCGAAGAGATTCGATTTTTGCGGGATCGATATCGAACCCGGTGGTCTCGAAACCCTTCTTTGCGAAGAGAAGAGCAATCGGGAGCCCCACGTAGCCCATCCCGACCACTCCTACTTTGGCGATCCTCTGCCTGACCCGGCCCTGGAACCGGGTGAGGACATCGTTTTGTTCGTCGAGACTCTTTGCCAGCAAAGTTGTAGATACCATAGCCTATTATCCCTCCTGAGGTCACTTACCCGAACGCCGGCAACCGCCGCGCCACGGCCCGGAATCGATGGTTCGATTTTGAAAATTCAGAATTGCGTGATCAGCAGCGACAGGGCCCGGAAGGCACCCTCGCCCAAAAGTTTTTCGATTCCTCTATGCCTGGGGCGGGAAAAATTGAACAGCCCTGCGCGCTCAAAGTGAATAGGCGATCTGGCCATTGTCCAGCCGTGCGCAGGCAATTCTGGCGCGCTCCTTGCCGTCTCCCTCAATTTCCCAGCCACTCCCGCTCCTGACCAGCTTCATCTGGCTCCTCTGCCGCCACCAATCATTCAATTCGCCCGGCAATGGGACCCAGAGGCCGGCGTGTTTTCGAAGCTCTGCAAGGCTGCTGAGAAGGCTTCTGTAGATGCCCTGCTCGCGGGCATTGACGATGTAATCCGGATGGACGATGAAGCTCATTACACCGTATTTTCTTCGAATGAGGTCCATCTGCTTTTGCCAAAGGTCGAGGCTATAGCTGCGCAAAATGTTGAAAAGCGAATAGTCCTGGACCATCGTCACCGGAATTTCCAGAATGTTTCCGATGAAATAGGGAAACGTGGTGCAGCAGCCGCCGCGCTGTGGATCAAGATGCGCGACATTGGGGATCGACATGTCGTATTCAAAGTGCATCAGGTCAAACCAATCGATATTCCGATAGAGGATGCCTGATCTGAACCCCCGCGCGCCGAACTTCTGCCTGTACTTCTCGATCTCCGCTGCCCGCCGCCTGAACTGCTTGTAGTGCTTGAAGAGATGGCCGTCGTGGTTGAGATCGTGGACGTTAACCTCGAACCCGCGAGTGCGAATACTCTGGAGGTAAGACTCGGGAACGTCGTAGCGGCGTTCGGGAACAACCTGGAACGAAGACTTGATGCCGCATGAATCATCGATATCCATCAGCCGGAGGCAGAAATCCCTTCCGGCTGCGGTTTCGACGTCGTGGGTCATCACCGCGCAGGCCTGCGCGCCGTCCGGCCAGAACCAGATGAACGGGACCTCTTTCAAGCCCTGCGCCGTCATGTCCAGGCGCAATGCCGTTTCGAGAGCGGATTCAACGCTTGTGTCTACCGGCCAGCGCGGAAACTCTCTTTTGTCCCAGTCGCGCAGCGACCGCCGTTGGAGGTGCTTGCGCACCGCCACCGGTGCGAGAGGCCGGAGGGTGTAGTAGGCTGCCCTGATGGATTTCTGGATAATGCTGCGAGCGACTGGGGCATTTCCGTTCCGCATATATCTTTCAAAGCGTAGCGCGGCAACGGTTTCTCCGATTTCAAACGGCAGGGTTATACCGAATCGTCCGGGCCTGGCATAAGCCACCGCGTCATACAAGAGCCCTCTGGCGCCGTAGGAGGGAGTAAAGGCGGCGGCCCTCGCGTAGCAGACCGATTCGGAGCCAAATTTGAAGTATCCGGCGTGCTCCGACAAATCACCCTGCACGTCGAGGCGCACAAACTCTTCCGGGCACCGGTAGTGGTCAACAATCACCTGCTTCGAAGGGTCCGGGTTCGAAAGCTTCATATCCTCTACAGGATTTTCGAATACGTTCTGAGTTGGGACTTGCAAGGTGTTCTCAATGCCGGGCTTTTCCCGGCTCGCCGGCTCTATCGCCTTTGTTTTCTGACCGCGACCCCGGAGCGGATCCGATCACTGAATCTGCAAGCGAAGACGCCTCTTTCATCAATACTGGCACTCTGGCCTGTGATCTGTTTCTATTGAACAGCCACTGCAAAGGACGCGCGCAGCGTTTCTTCTGCAAACGGAGAAAGGGTCCGTCACTTCCAGATCGTCTCCTGCCTCATAAGTCTTTTCATTTGCTGACTCCGGACAAACTTGATGAGGGCAGAATCGTTAACCCGGGGGACACGCGTGACATACGCATGCATAAATCCGTATAAGCCTCCGATGGACCTGACCAAATAGGGCTTATGCAGTGCTCGATAAAGGCAACTGGCTAGAACGAAGAGCGGGTGGTATCCAACAACGTACCAGATCCGCCCGTGTTTCACGCTATCGTACCACAGGCCGTCTGCGCCACCTGTCGCCCGGTGGTGAAAGGCAGCAATGTCAGGAACACTCTTCGTAATCCAGCCCCGCATGCTGGCGCTTGTTTCATCGATAGTGTCCCACCCGGCGGCTGGCCACAAGCCACCGATCTGCTCCCAACATTCCCGTCGGTAGACTTTTGTCGCACCTCTCACGTGGAATCGAGGGTTTCGCTCAACTTTCATCTTCCCATTCTGAAGAGAGTATAGGGTTCCCCCTGCGATCCCTAAAGCCGGTTCGGCCTTAAAACAATCGAGGATCCTCTCGAAATAAGCGGGGTCAAAGCTCAGGTCACCGTCGAGTTTAACAACAAATTCCCAATCCTGGGAGAGAAGAGCCTGGTATCCATCATTGAAAGCTTCGACGACCCCGCCGCCCGATTTCCTATAACCGCGGTTGGTCCTATGAACCGCGCGAATCCATGGGTAGTTGGCCGCATACTTGTCGATGATTTTCGGAGTCTGGTCCGTTGATCCATCGTCTACGATCATCCATTCGGCGGGCCTGATCGTCTGGTTTACGACTGACTTGATGGTTTCTTCCAGGTGCTCCTCCTCATCCCGCACCGGTGTTATCACCACGTATCTGGCAAACGAGTTCGTGTTTTCGACCACGGCCATTTCTTATCTCTTTGACACTCGAAAACGTTTTGGGAATTCCAGCAGACCTGCCTCTAACGCTCAGGCGGTTCGTTATTTCTGCAAGACCGGGCGCCAAGCGCCGCCGTGTCCGCCCGGTTGGCATGAGGCCCAGCCGGCCTCACGCAGCGCTTAATCCTGGCCGCGTTTGGCGCACATTATAAACTCGCAATTGCAGAGGGGGCAAATCCGCGGCTTCGCGGTCCATAACCTTAAGGCGCGGTATATCCGATCCTTCGCCGTCGAATTCAAAAACCGCCGACCTGCGCTTTCTGAACCACGATACCGTGTCGGCCGCAGTTGCGAACCACGCCCCCTTGCTACTGAGATTTCTGACCAGTTCAGTATAGAAATTGTCCCAGCATCTTTCAGGCGAAATGCTTCGGTCATGCCAGTTCACAGTAATGGCGCCGCCAAGCTGAACCGCATACTCAGTGATCCGTCCGACTCTTTCCTGCGCCTCTTGAAGCGACAAATTCAAGTGCACAGGATAGAACATGGCCGTGTCCATAATGTGCAGGGGCAATTCAAGCAGCCGGCTTGCTCCCCTCGGCTTGTAAACCTGGGTCGTTCCAGCGCGATATCCAATTGTGTTGTTATATCCGACCGTCGAGTCATAATCCGCTCCTGCCTCATCAAGGGCTAGCGGTGACTGCTCGTCAAAATAGAGCCAATGCATCCTCACGCCGGCGCGTTGCCTCCCGGTGATTCCCAGTACCGACTTCAACTCAGCCCGTCCGCTGGAGCTGTCGAGCCATGCATCGATGCCGTGAACCCCAATTTCGCAGCCGGCAGATAACAAGACCTGGATCTTTGCGGCAATATCGGCGGCGCAATACTTTGACGCACGGAAATCGGGAGCAGCTCCTTGCTTCAGCCGTCCCGGTCGCCCCTTGTGAGGAATCACAAAAAAAGTGGAAGGTCTGCCGTTTTCCAGGCTGAGATACCGATCAAACTGATACCAGAAGTCATTTGCAAGACCCAGGTAAACAAACGGAAGC
>Ga0209178_1000672_pt1 | contig 10261 bp, 10 predicted proteins | sample GAAS200_FD_187521 | JGI IMG/M metagenome (GOLD analysis project Ga0209178, IMG submission 187521) | Agricultural soil microbial communities from Georgia to study Nitrogen management - GA AS200 (SPAdes) (version 2) | ecosystem: Environmental > Terrestrial > Soil > Agricultural land | place: USA... | reverse complement strand
ATCGCCAGCGGCACGAGGGTCAGGCCCTTGCGTTCGACGGCGCCGACGAGCTTGTCGATCTCGGCGCGGTGCAGCAGCAGTTTGCGGGTACGGCGATCTTCGGCGATCACGTGGGTGGAGGCCGACAACAGCGGCGGAATCGATGCGCCGATCAGGAACAATCCACCCTTCAGCACCACCGCGTAGGCGTCGGTGAGATTGACGCGGCCGGCCCGCAGGCTTTTCACTTCCCAGCCTTGCAGGGCGATGCCGGCTTCGTAGCGCTCGTCGATGTGGTACTCGTGGCGCGCGCGCTTGTTCAGCGCGATCGTCGAGGAGCCCCTGCCGTCTTTTTCTTTCTTCTTCGCCATGCTCGTTACAATGTGGACGTGTCTACGATGCCGCCGAGTCGGTGCGCAATCAGGAGAGTTCGTGCAAATCCATCGCCAGGCGCTGGTTCGCTTCACGCCGGAACAGATGTTCGATCTCGTGAACGACGTGGAAGCTTACCCGAGGCGCTTTGCCTGGTGTCTCGGCGCGCAGGTGTCGGAGCACGATGGCGAGCATCTGGTGGCGCGGCTCGACCTGCGATTTGCCGGTGTCACCCAGCATTTTTCCACCCGCAACACGCTCGATCGTCCGCGCAGCATCAAGATGCAATTCGTGGACGGTCCGTTCGACTGGCTGCATGGCGAATGGACCTTCACCGCGCTGGGCGAACACGGCTGCAAGGTGGCGCTGGACCTTGATTTCGAAGTCAGCAACCGCTTGACCGGCTTCGCCTTCAGGCTGGGCTTCCAGAAGCTCGCCGACCGCATGGTGGACGATTTCAGCGAGGAAGCAAAGCGCACGTATGCCTGATGCTTCACGTATCACGGTGTCGGTGGTTTATGCCGAACCGGAGCATGCGTTCACGGTCGAGCTTTCGCTGCCGAAGGGCGCCACCGTCGCCGATGCAATCGAACGCTCGGGCATTCGCAGATCCCGGCCCGACATTGCGATTCGCGACGATCGGCTCGGCATCTTCTCCCGCAAGGCTTCGCCCGATACCGAATTGCGCGATGGCGACCGCGTCGAAATCTATCGATCGCTGCTCATCGATCCGAAGGAGGCGCGGCGGAAGCGGGCGCGCGGTGAGTGATCAGCCGCCGCTATCCCCGCCGCCCTGCTGTTGCTTCTTTTCCAGTTCCTTCTGCTGTTCCTTGGTCAGGTTGGTCGGATACAGCGGGCCGTATTTGTGGCTTTCCCGCAGCAGATCCTGCGGCGTCTCCTTCATGAAGTCGCCGTCGGTGCGGACGAGGGTATCGTTGTCGAAATACAAGACCAGCGTGCGTTCCTTGACCGTGCCGCCGCGTCGCTGCATCGTCGCGACGTAGTTCCACTGGTTCTGGTTGAACGGGCTGACCACCGACGGCGTGCCCAGCAGCGCCACCACCTGCTGCTTGGTCAGGCCGGGTTTCAGTTCGCTCACGTTCTTGCCGATCAGCAGGTTGCCCTGTTGCACGTCGGGCCGGTAGATCGGGTTGCAGGCGCCGAGTGTCAGGACACTGGCGGAAGCGAGCAGGACAACGGGGATGATCTTGCGCATCGTGATGGGTCGGTCGGTGGACGGTGAATGATACACTAGCCGGGTTTCCGGTCCGGGTCGTCAGACCCTGCGCCGCCACTGGAGTTCAGCCATGGAATCCCAGGATTTGCGCAATGCCGGGCTGAAGGTGACTCACCCGCGCATCCGTGTGCTGGAAATCCTCGAACACAGCCACGATCACCTCACCGCCGAGAACATCTACAAGCTGTTGCTGGAGGAATCCGAGGACATCGGGCTTGCGACGGTGTACCGCGTGCTGACGCAGTTCGAAGCGGCGGGCCTCGTGATCAAGCACAATTTCGAGGGCGGACAGGCCGTTTACGAACTGGATCGCGGCCAGCATCACGATCACATGATCGACGTGACCACCGGCAAAGTCGTCGAGTTCGTCAACGAGGAAATCGAGAAGCTGCAGCACGACATCGCAGCGAAGCACGGCTTCGAAATCGTCGATCACAGCCTCGTGCTGTACGTGCGGCCGAAGAAAAAGAAGGCTTGACGGCGGGGCGGAAGCAGCCGCGTGGCGGCGTATCCCGCCCGACCTGTTCGCCGTCATTCCGCTTGGGCTTTCTCCAGCATCCGCTTCGCATGCGCCCGCGTTTCGCGATCGATCTCGACGCCGCCCAGCATGCGCGCCACTTCCTCGCTGCGGCCCTTTGCGTTCAGCACCGTGATGTGGGTGCGGGTGGCGTTGTCTTCCACGGCCTTGGTAACGGACAGGTGCGCATGGCCCTGCGCCGCGACCTGCGGGAGATGGGTCACGCACAACACCTGACAGCGGGAGCCGAGCGCACGCAGTTTGGCGCCGACGGTTTCCGCGACCGCGCCGCCGATGCCGGCATCGACTTCGTCGAACACCATGGTGCCCACGGCATCACTGCCGAGCGCGGCCACTTCGATCGCGAGGCCGATGCGCGACAGTTCACCGCCCGAGGCGACCTTGCGCAGCGGACGCAGCGGCATGCCAGGATTGGCGCTGACGGTGAATTCGCAGCGTTCGCGGCCTTGCGGGTCCGGCTCGCCGGAAAATTGTGGCTGCACGTCCACGGCGAATGAGCCGCCGGCCATGCCCAGTTCGTCCATCAATGACGTGACGGCTTCGCCCAGCGCTTTCGCGGCATGGGCGCGACGCTTCGATAGCGCACTCGCGGCGACGCCGTAGTCGGCGAAGCATTGCTTGCGTTCGGCGGCGAGCTTGGCGAGCGATTCGCCGGCGTCTTCCAGCGTTTGCAGTTCCTCGCGCAGCCCGGTGGCGTGCGCGTGCAATTCCGTGACTGGCAGGCGATGGCGGCGCGAAAGATCGTGCAGGGCGGTGAGGTGCGCGTCTGCCTCGGCGTAACTTTCGGGATCGAGGTCGAGGCCCTGGGCATAGCGCGACAGTACATCGGCCGCCTCGCCAAGCTGGATGCGGGCGTTGTCGAGCAGATCCAGCGGGCCCTGCAGCGCAGGATCCAGTTCCGCCAGCCGTTCCAGTTCCGCATGCGCGCGCACGACGCTGCGCGTCGCCGCAAGCTCCCCGTCCCCGTCCCCGTCCAGCAACTCGGCGAGTCCGGACGCGCCTTCGGCGAGCTTGCCCGCATTCGCGAGCCGCTTGTGGCGCGCTTCGAGGTCGGCGAGCGCATCGGATGACAATGCCCAGCGTTCCAGTTCCGCGACTTCGTGACGCAACAGGTCGATGCGTGCGGCGCGGTCGTCGCCGCCCGACAGTTCGCGTTCGCGCGCCACGATGTCGCGATGACGCAGCGCCAGTTTCGATACCTTTGCAACTGCCTCGCCGTTGTTGCCGAAGCCGTCCAGCATCTGCAATTGCTGGACGCGATCCAGCAATGCCTGATGCTCGTGCTGGCCGTGGATTTCCACCAGGGTTGCCGTGAGTTCCGACAGTTGCGTCAGCGATGCCGTGCGTCCGTTGATCCATGTCCGTGAGCCGCCTTCCGCGGCGATCACGCGGCGCAGTCGGCACGCGCCATCCTCGTCGTCGCAGGCCTGTTCCGACAGCCAGGCGCGCGCGGCGGGTGCGTTCGCGAGATCGAATTCGGCCGAAATCTCCGCGCGATCGCAGCCTGCGCGCACCATGCCCGTGTCGGCGCGTGCGCCGGACAGCAGCAACAACGCATCGACCAGCAACGACTTGCCGGCGCCGGTCTCGCCGGTGACCACGGTAAGGCCGGCACCGAGCTCGATCTCGGCGGCTTCGACCACGGCGAAGTTACGGACGGAGAGATGGGTGAGCATGCGGGCGGCGCTCGGTCGGAGCCGTGATTCTAACCAAGCGGGGAATGGGGGCGGGTAGGGGGCGCGAAACCGACCGCCGCCGCGAACACCAAACGCCCGTCGTGTGAACGAGTCCACAAACACGCTCCCCACCACTCGTCTTCCATTCCCCGCTCTCCGCTTGCATTCCTTCGCCGCTACCCGTATTACAGGAGACGTCATCGCTGTCCAGGCCTTTTGTGTCCGAACCCCACCGTCTCGATGTCCGTGCCCGCCACCTGCTGCGCACCCTGATTGCGCAGTATCTGGAGGAAGGACAGCCGGTCGGTTCGCGCACGCTGGCGCGGTCGGCCGGGTTGGACGTAAGTCCGGCGACGGTGCGCAACATCATGGCCGACCTTGAAGAACTCGGCCTGATCGCTTCACCGCACACCTCGGCCGGACGCGTGCCCACCGTGAGCGGGCTGCGCCTGTTCGTGGACAGTCTGTTGGAATTGAAGCCGCTGCCGCGCGGCGCGGTGATCCAGATGCAGCGCGAGTTGCCGCGCGAATCCACGTCCCCGCGCGAATTGCTCGGCAACGCCTCCAGCCTGCTGTCGGCCATGACGCGGTTCGTGGGGCTGGTGACGGTGCCGGGCGCCGCCGACGCGCCGCTGAAGCAGATCGAGTTCGTGTCCATCGAACCGCGCCGAGTGCTGGCGATCCTGGTGTTTGCCAACGGGCAAGTGCAGAACCGCGTGTTGAACCTCAGCCATCGTTTCGATGCGCACGCGCTGGAACTGGCGGCCAATTACTTGAACGAACACTACGCCGGCCTGCGCCTGGACGACATCCGGATCCGCGTGCTGGCGGATTTGCGCGCGGCCGGCAGCGAGTTGAATCGCCTGCTCGATACCGCGGTCGAGGTGGCCGCCGAAACGTTCGCACCGGAACCCGAATCCGACATGCTGGTTTCAGGGCAAACCAACCTGATGTCGGGAGACGACAGCCAGCAGATGGAGCGCCTGCGCGAATTGTTCGAAGCCTTCCAGCGCAAGCGCGAGTTGCTGGCGTTGCTGGAAGGCTGCGCGCGCTCGCAGGGTGTACGACTGTTCATAGGCGAGGAATCGGGCTTCGAACCGCTCAAGGGCTACAGTCTGATCAGCGCGCCCTATGGGGCCGAAGGGCACGTGCTGGGCGCGATCGGCGTGATCGGCCCGACCCGGATGGCTTACCATTCGGTGATCCCGGTGGTGCAGGCGACGGCGAAGCTTCTTACCGACGCCCTGAGAACCCCGGAATAGGGGCTTTTCGACTTGAATCGCGGTACGCCGGCCGCATAGATTGGTCTGTTGCGCCTTGTCTCCGCGTCCTCCCTGACGCGAAAACAAAGCGCGCTTTTGTGCAAGATCAGCCATGGATGGCTGTTGTTTGAATTTCGCGATCAGGGATGATCGCAAAATTCCAGCCGAGGAATGAACATGATGACCCCGAAGGAATCGCCGGAACAAGCGCCGCAGGATGACCGCCAGCCGCCGATGGAAGCCGGCGCGGACGAACTGGAAACGCTGAGCCGGCAACTGGCCGAGGCCGAGACCAATCTCGCGGGCATGCGCGAAACGCTGCTGCGCGAACGCGCCGATCTCGAGAACCAGCGCAAGCGCATGCAGCGCGATCTGGAACAAAGCCTGAAGTTCGCCAACGAGAAGCTGCTGCGCGACCTGCTGCCGGTGTATGACGGGCTCGAAAGCGGGCTGGCGGTCGAAACCGCCGACGTCGCATCCATGCGCGAAGGCCTCAGCCTGACCCTCAAAGCACTGCTCAAGTTTGCCGAGAACAATGGCCTGCAACAGGTTGATCCCGTGGGCGAACCACTGGACCCGGAGCGTCACCACGCAGTCAGCATGGTCGAGGCCTCCGGCAGCACGCCCGGAACCGTGGTGAGCGTGATGCAGAAGGGATACGTGCTGAACGGGCGGCTGCTTCGACCCGCGCTGGTCGCGGTGGCGAAGGAGTCGTAGGAGCGCCCGGTGCGAAGCAACGTCTTTTGCTTTTGCGCGATCAAGGCCCTTGTTGCGATGAAGGTCCGGTCGCGGCCCTTGGCCGCTCCCACTTGAGAAAAAGCCGCCAACCCCCAGTTTGTGTTCAAGATTCTACGGTCCCTCGACCGCAACCCTTTGAGGAGCTGAAACATGAGCAAGATCATCGGTATCGACCTCGGCACGACCAATTCGTGCGTCGCGGTCATGGAAGGCACCAAGACCCGCGTCATCGAGAATTCCGAGGGCGACCGCACCACGCCGTCGATCGTGGCGTTTTCGAAGGATGGCGAGGTGCTGGTGGGTGCGCCGGCCAAGCGCCAGGCCGTCACCAACCCCAAGAACACTTTCTATGCGGTGAAGCGCCTGATCGGCCGCAAGTTCACCGACGCCGAAGTGCAGAAGGATCTCGGCGTGGTGCCGTACAAGATCGTCGGGCACTCGAACGGCGACGCCTGGCTGGAAACCTCCGATGGCAAGCAGATGGCGCCGCCGGAAATTTCCGCCAAGGTGCTGATGAAGATGAAGAAGACCGCCGAGGATTTCCTTGGCGAGACCATCACCGACGCCGTGATCACGGTGCCGGCGTACTTCAACGACTCGCAGCGCCAGGCGACCAAGGACGCCGGCAAGATCGCGGGTCTCGAAGTCAAGCGCATCATCAACGAACCGACCGCGGCGGCGCTCGCCTACGGCCTCGACAAGGGCGGCGGCGACCGCAAGATCGCGGTGTACGACCTCGGCGGCGGCACTTTCGACGTGTCGATCATCGAGATCGCGGAAGTCGACGGCGAGAAGCAGTTCGAAGTGCTGGCCACCAACGGCGATACCTTCCTCGGCGGCGAAGACTTCGACAAGCGCGTGATCGATTACCTGGTCGACGAGTTCAAGAAAGACCAGGGCGTGGACCTGCGCAACGACCCGCTCGCGCTGCAGCGGCTGAAGGACGCCGCGGAGCGCGCCAAGATCGAGCTGTCGTCCGCGCACCAGACCGAAGTGAACCTGCCCTACGTGACGGCGGATGCGTCCGGTCCGAAGCACCTCAACATCAAACTGACCCGCGCCAAGCTCGAAGCGCTGGTTGAGGATCTGGTCAAGCGCACCATCGACCCGTGCCGCACTGCGCTCAACGACGCCAACCTGCGTGTGTCCGACATTTCGGAAGTGATCCTGGTCGGCGGCCAGACCCGCATGCCCAAGGTGCAGGAGGCGGTCAAGGATTTCTTCGGCAAGGAACCGCGCAAGGACGTGAACCCGGACGAAGCCGTCGCGGTGGGCGCGGCGATCCAGGGCGGCGTGCTTTCGGGCACCGTCAAGGACGTGCTGCTGCTCGACGTGACGCCCCTGTCGCTCGGCATCGAGACGCTGGGCGGCGTGATGACCAAGCTGATCGATAAGAACACCACGATCCCGACCAAGGCTTCGCAAACCTTCTCGACCGCCGAGGACAACCAGAGCGCTGTGACCGTGCACGTGCTCCAGGGCGAGCGTGACCAGGCCCGTTTCAACAAGTCGTTGGCCAAGTTCGACCTCGCCGGCATCCAGCCCGCGCCGCGCGGCATGCCGCAGATCGAGGTGTCGTTCGACATCGACGCCAACGGCATCCTGCACGTGACCGCCAAGGACAAGAACACGGGCAAGGAACAACGCATCGAGATCAAGGCCGGCTCGGGTCTGTCCGAGGATGAAATCCAGCGGATGGTCTCCGATGCCGAAACCCATCGCGAGGAAGACAAGAAATTCCAGGAACTGGTGCAGGTGCACAACAAGGCCGACCAGTTGGTGCACGCCACGCGCTCGGCGATCAAGGAGCACGGCGGCAAGGTCGGCGGCGACATCATCGGCCGCACCGAGGAAGCGCTGTCGGAACTGGAAAAGGTGATGAAGGGGGACGACAAGGACGCCATCGAATCGCGCATCGCCAAGCTGGAAGAAGCCGCGCAATCGTTGTTCGCCGCGGCCCAAGCCGGCGGCCAGGCCGGCCCGCAACCGGGCGCCGAGCAGGCCCCGGGCGGCGGCAGCGCCTCGCCCGAAGACGTCGTGGATGCCGAGTTTACCGAAGTGAAGGACGACAAGAACAAGTAAACGGGCGTTATCCGGCAGCGTTTTGCGCTGCCGGATCAACTGTCCGCGTTCGACCGGCGCCCCTAAGGCGAGCCGTTCAACGCGGACAATTTTCATGTAGGGGCGGGGAACCTCAACATGCACAAAGGCCGGATGGAGGCATTCACCGATGGCGTGATCGCCGTGATCATCACGATCATGGTGCTGGAGCTGAAGCTGCCACATGAAGCCACGTGGCACGCGCTGCTCGCCGATGTCCCGGTGTTCCTCAGCTACGTGCTCAGCTTCGTGTACGTCGGCATCTACTGGAACAACCACCACCACATGCTGCAGATGGTCGCGCATGTCAGCGGACGCGTGTTGTGGGCCAACCTGTTCTTCCTGTTCTGGCTGTCGCTGTTTCCGTTCACGACGAGCTGGTTGAATGAATCGCACCCACGGCCCGCCTCGGCGCCGACGGCGCTTTACGGGATCGTGCTGTTGCTGGCGGCGCTGGCGTGGGTATCATTGCTGCGCGCGCTGATCGCAGCCAATGGCGGTGAAGGAAGCGGCCTCCGCGATGCGCTCAAGGGCGACTGGAAAACCGTCGTGTCCCCGATCGGTTACCTGATCGGGATTGCGTTGGCATTTTTTGCGCCCATATTGTCGTGCGTGATCTACGCTGCGGTCGCAGCGCTGTGGTTCATTCCCGACCGCCGTCTTGAAGCAAGAATGCGTACATGAAACGTTGCTACTACGAAGTCCTCGGTGTTGCACGCACGGCGAATGACGAGGAACTGAAAAAGGCGTTTCGCCGGTTGGCGATGAAGAATCATCCCGACCGCTGTCCCGGCGATCCCGAAGCGCAGGAGCGCTTCAAGGAAGCCAAGGAGGCTTGGGAAATACTGGGCGATCCGCAACGCCGCGCGATGTACGACCAGTACGGCCACGCCGCGTTCGAGAACGGCGCAGGGCGTCGCGGCGGCGCGCCGTTCGGGGACGTGGGCGACATCTTCGGCGACATCTTTTCCGACATCTTCGGTGGCGGCCGGCGCGCGGCACGCGGTTCGGATTTGCGCTACGTGCTGGATCTCGACCTCGAAGAAGCCGTGGCCGGCATCGACAAGCAGATCCGCGTGCCGACGATGGTCAACTGCCATCACTGCAATGGCACGGGTTCGGAGGACGGCAAGCTTTCCACCTGCGCGACCTGCCGCGGCCACGGTCGCGTGCGGATGCAGAACGGCATTTTCTCGATCCAGCAGACCTGTCCGCATTGCGGCGGGGTCGGGCGCGTGGTGGTGACGCCGTGCGGACACTGTCACGGCGAAGGACGGCTCGAAGACGAACGCAGCCTGGAAGTGAAAGTGCCCGCCGGCGTGGACGACGGCGATCGCATTCGCCTGACAGGCCAAGGCGAAGCCGGCCCTTCCGGCACGACGCCCGGCGACCTGTACGTCGAGATCCACGTGCGCGAGCATCCGATCTTCAAGCGCCATGGCGACGACTTGCGTTGCGAGGTGCCGATCCGTTTCGCGCAGGCCGCGCTCGGCGCATCCATCGAAGTCCCGATCCTCGGCGGCGTGACCAGCATCACCGTCCCGCCGGAAACGCAGACGGGGCAGGAATTCCGGCTGCGCGGCCAAGGCGTGAAGTCCGTTCGCAGCCGCCACACCGGCGACCTTTTCTGCACCGTGGTCGTCGAAACACCGGTGCGGCTCGACAAGCTCCAACGCGACTTGCTGGAGAAGTTCGAAGCCACCTTCGCCGACGCGGAGGAAGCGAAGAAGCATTCGCCACGCAACAGCGGCTTCGTGGAAGGCGTCAAGCAATTCTGGGCGAAGATGACGGGTTGACATGCGGGGAGCAGGGATGACGTGCCGTCCGTCATTCCGGCGAAGGCCGGCCCGCAAGGGCGAAGTCCATGGGCGGACTTTGTAATCCATTTTCATATGGGGTCCCCGGGACCGAATTTGCGAGCGGACGGTCGGCTTGTAAGCTGCCCGCTTGTCCTTTGCCGGGCTCCGGCCATGCCTGACCTGCTTCGCCTCGCCATCAACGGTGCCAACGGCCGCATGGGCCGTGCACTCCAGGATCTGCTGCATGGCGACGCCCGATTCGAATTGGTCGCGGCGATCGGCGCGTCGAGCGGATGGCGCAATGTGTCGAAGCTGGGCGTCGTCATCGATTTCAGTTCGCCAGCCGGTTTCGATGGTGCGCTCGCATATTGCGTGGCGCACCGGATCGCGCTGGTCAGCGGCACGACGGGACTCGAAGATGCGCAGCGGAACGCGTTCGCGGACGCCGCGCGCACTATCCCGGTTTTGCACGCCGCCAACTTCAGTCTCGGTATCGCTGTATTGACGCGTGTATTGCGCGAAGCCGCCGCGACGTTGCCGGACTGGGACCTCGAAATCGT
>Ga0209178_1000669_pt1 | contig 10272 bp, 9 predicted proteins | sample GAAS200_FD_187521 | JGI IMG/M metagenome (GOLD analysis project Ga0209178, IMG submission 187521) | Agricultural soil microbial communities from Georgia to study Nitrogen management - GA AS200 (SPAdes) (version 2) | ecosystem: Environmental > Terrestrial > Soil > Agricultural land | place: USA... | reverse complement strand
CCGGCAGTTTCCTGGTGGTGGAACTGATGCGCCAGGGCCGCAGTCCCCAGGAGGCTTGCAAGGAAGCGGTGCTGCGGGTGCTGCGCAAGCACCGTTCGACCGCGGGCGACATCCAGGTTGCGTTCCTCGCGATGAACAGGGAGGGCGAGGTTGGCGCCTGGGCGATCCAGCCCGGTTTCGCCTACGCGGTTTGCGACGCGCAGAACCAGCGCGCGCTGATCAAGTCCGGAAGCGTGCTGGGCGCATGAGCGAACCCGTCCTGGAAGTGGCCGCCAATTCGGTCGCCTCGGCACTCGCGGCCGAAGCGGGCGGCGCGGCGCGCGTGGAATTGTGCTCGGCGCTGGAGCTCGGAGGGCTCACGCCCTCGCATGCGGCCATCGCGATGGCGCAGGAACGCCTGGGCATTCCAGTCCACATGCTGATTCGCCCGCGCGCCGGCGATTTCGTGTTCGACGATCTCGAATGCGAGGTGATGCGGCGCGACATCGAAGCCTGCAAATCGTTGGGGTGCGCCGGCGTGGTCATCGGCGTGCTGACGGCCGATGGCGGCGTGGACGCGGCGCGCTGCCGCGCCTTGATGGACGCCGCGCGCGGAATGTCCGTGACCTTTCACCGCGCCTTCGATTTCACGCGCAATCCGGAACGCGCGCTCGAAGCGATCATCGCACTGGGTTGCGATCGGCTGCTGACTTCGGGCCAGCAGGCGGACGCGCTGGCCGGTGCGCCACTGATCCGCAAGCTCATCGGGCAAGCACGCGAACGCATCACGATCATGCCGGGCGGCGGCATCATCGCGCAAAACATCGCGGCGATCGCTGAAGCCTCCGGCGCATACGAATTCCACGCTTCCGCCAAAACTCGCGTTCCGACACGCATGAACCAGCCGATACCGACGCTCGGCGAAATGGACGATGCCCATTGGCAAACCGACGTGGCCGAAGTGCGCACCCGTGTCGACGCACTGCGGACGCTGTCATCATCGCCGCACCCGCCTCGCAGGAATCCATCGCCATGACTCCCGATCCCGTGAGCGAACGCCTGCCGGACCTGCCTGCGCCATCGGGCCGCGTGACCGGCACCCGCACGGCCCTGACGGTGATGACCACGATCTTCTTCATGTGGGGTTTCATCACCGCACTCAACGACGTGCTGATCCCGCACCTGAAATCGGTGTTCACGCTCAACTACACCGAAGTGATGCTGGTCCAGTTCACCTTCTTCGGCGCGTACTTCATCATGTCGCTGCCGTCGGGCAAGGTACTGGCACATTGGGGCTATCGCGCCAGCATCATCATCGGGTTGATCGTCACCGGCATCGGTGCCTTGTTGTTCCTGCCCGCCGCGCAGGCGCCGTCATATCCGCTGTTCCTGTTCGCGTTCTTCGTGCTGGCGAGCGGCATCACGCTGTTGCAGGTCGCGGCCAATCCTTACGTGAGCCTGTTGGGCGCGGCGCGTTACGCATCGGCGCGACTCAACCTTGCCCAGGCGCTGAACTCGCTGGGCACCACGATTGCGCCGAAGCTGGGCGGGTTCCTGATTCTCTCGGCCGCGGTGCTGGGCGCGGCGGAACTGGCAAAACTGTCGCCTGCCGCGCAGGCCGCCTACAAGGCACAGCAGGCGCACGTCGTGCAGGGCCCGTACATCGGCATCGCGATCGTGCTGTTCGTGCTGGCGATCGTGGTGTGGCTTTGCCGCCTGCCGCAACTGGAGAACACCGCCGCGGCGGACGATTCGCAGCATCGCTTTGCCGACGCGCTGAAGCTGCGCCGCGTATGGCTGGGCATGCTGGCGATCTTCGTGTACGTCGGTGCCGAAGTCTCGATCGGCAGCTTCATGGTCAACTATCTCTCGCTGCCGGACATCGGGAACATGAGCGAAGCGGCCGCCACCGGCTACGTGTCGCTTTATTGGGGCGGCGCGATGGTGGGACGTTTCATCGGCTCGGCGCTGCTGACGCGCATCGACACCCGCAAGCTGCTGGCCTTCAACGCGGCGGTCGCGGCGCTGCTGGTGCTCACCACCATGCTCACCTTCGGCCACGTCGCGCTGTGGAGCGTAGTCGCAATCGGCCTGTTCAATTCGATCATGTTCCCCAACATCTTCACGCTGGGCATCGAGAAGTTCGGGCCACTCACCGGCAAGGTGTCCAGCCTGCTGGTGATGGCGATCGTGGGCGGCGCGATCATTCCGCTGGCGCAAGGCGCACTGGCCGACCACGTCGGCGTGCATCACGCCTACGTGCTGCCGCTCATCTGCTACCTCTACATCATCTATTACGGCCTCAAGGGCTCGCGCGTCGCATGAACACCGTCTGCTGTTTCGGCGAGGCGCTGATCGATTTCCATGGCACGCCGTCCGGCGCCGCACCGCTGTTCACTGCCCATCCGGGCGGCGCGCCGGCCAATGTCGCCGTCGCGGTGGCGCGCCTGGGGGGAAACGCGGCCTTCGTCGGGATGTTCGGTCGCGACATGTTCGGCGACCTGCTGCTGCGGGAACTCGACGCGGCCGGCGTTGACACCATGCACGCGCGCCGCACCGACGCGGCCAACACGGCGCTCGCGTTCGTCTCGCATGCCGCCAACGGCGAGCGCGATTTCAGTTTCTACCGGCCGCCTTCGGCCGACCTGCTCTTCCGCGATTCCGATTTCGATGCATCGATTTTTGTGGATGGCACGATCTTCCACGCGGGTTCGTGCAGCATGAGCGAACCCGATTCGGCGGCCGTCACGCTGCAGGGCATGACCCACGCACGCAACGCCGGTGCGCTGGTCAGCTACGACATGAACCTGCGCCCGCCGCTGTGGCCGCGCGGCGAAGATCCCGCGCCCACCATCTGGCGTGCGCTCGAGCTGGCCGACTTCGTGAAGCTGAGTGCGGAAGAGCTCGCGTTCCTTGCAGCCTCGACGGGCCAAGAAGACGCGGTATTCGCGCGACTGTGGAACGCACACGCCAAACTCGTGGTCGTGACCGATGGCGAGCGCGCAGCGCGATGGTTCATGCCGCACGCGAGGGGTGAACGACGCACATTCCCCGTACGCGCAGTCGACACCACCGGCGCCGGCGATGCGTTCGTGGGCGGATGCCTGTACCAGTTCGCGAAAGCCGGTCTCGCTGCCGCAACATTCCAATCGTTCGTCGCAGACACGGATCGACTCGACGCCACGCTGCGCTTCGCCTCGGCCTGCGGTGCGCTGGCGGTGACCCGCGCCGGCTCGTTCGCAGCGATGCCCGCGCTTGCCGAGGTCGAGGTCTTCCTGGAGCAACACGCATGAGCGACTTTCCCGATTTCCGCTCGCCCGATTTCCTGCGCCGGCATATCCGCGACACGATGGCGTTCTATCACCCGCACTGCCTCGATCCGGCTGGCGGCTGCTTCCATTACTACAAGGATGACGGCACGATCTACGACCGCTCGCACCGCCACCTCGTCTCGAGCGCACGCTTCGTGTTCGATTACGCGATGTACGCGCGCGCCTTCGGGGGCGCCGAATATTTCGAAGGCGCGCGGCATTGCGTGGCCTTCATCCGCAATGCGCATTGGAATCCCGCGACCGGCGGCTACGCGTGGACGCTGCGCGACGGCAAGCCGGAAGACACTACCAATCATTGCTATGGCGCCGCGTTCGTGCTGGTCGCGTACGCCCATGCGCGCATGGCCGGCATCGACGACGCGGCCGCGTGGATGGACGAACACTGGAAACTTCTGGAGCAGCGCTTCTGGGATACCGGCGCCGGGTTGTATCGCGACGAGGCCGACGCGAACTGGAACTTTTCGAACTACCGCGGCCAGAACGCCAACATGCACATGTGCGAGGCGATGCTGACCGCATTCGAGGCCAGTCGTGAGCAGCGCTGGCTCGACCGTGCCTACACGCTGGCCGACCACATGACGCGACGGCAGGCCGCCAAGGCCGGCGGCCTGGTGTGGGAACACTACGATGAAAACTGGGAAATCGACTGGGAGTACCACAAGGACAACCCGAAAGACCTGTTCCGGCCCTGGGGTTTCCAGCCCGGCCACCAGACCGAATGGGCCAAGCTGCTTTTGATCATGGCCCGCCATCGCGACGCGGACTGGCTGCTGCCGACCGCGCGACACCTGTTCGACACCGCGGTCGCGCGCGCCTGGGACGATCAATACGGCGGCCTCTCCTACGGCTTCGCCCCCGATGGCTCGATCTGCGACGACGACAAATACCACTGGGTGCAGGCCGAATCGCTGGCTTGCGCGGCGCTGCTGGCGATGCGTACCGGCGAGGAAAAGTACTGGGACTGGTACCGGCGCCTGTGGGAATACGCGTGGGCGCATTTCGTCGATCACGAATACGGCGGCTGGTATCGCATCCTCACCCGCGACGGCCGCAAGTATGACGACGAGAAAAGTCCGGCCGGCAAGACCGACTACCACAACATGGGCGCGTGCTACGAAGCGTTGAACGTGATTCGCTGATCGCATACGTCCGCGGCTCGTCACGGCGCAGAAATCACGTCCCCCACACGCGCATGCAGCGAGGATGCGAACTGGCAGACAAGGACGATCGCCATGGGCGCTGACAACCCCCTCGTCGACAGCGCGGTGTTGATCATCGACGTGATCAATGATTTCGCGTTTCCGGGCAGCGATCAATTGCTCGAACAGATGCCCCCGGTGGTGAAGGCTATCGACATCTTGCGCCACCGTGCCGACGCCTTGCAGCGGCCGGTGATCCACGTGAATGACAATTTCGGGCGCTGGCGCTCCAACTTCGACCAGGTGATCGATTACTGCCGCCGAAAGGGCGCGCCGGGCGCCACCATCGCGGAGAAGCTGTCGCCGCGCGATAGCGATTACTTCGTGCTGAAGCCCGGCCAGTCGGGCTTCTTCCAGACGCCCTTGCCGGCCTTGCTGGAACACCTGAAGGTGAAACATCTGGTGCTGGCGGGCGTGGCCGGCGACCAGTGCGTGCTGACCACCGCGATGGATGCGCACATGCGCGATTTCGAACTGTGGGTGCCCGCGGACACGACCGCCTCGATCACGCCGAAGCGCAACCAGCGTGCGCTCGACTACGTCAGCGAGGTGCTGGGCGGGAGCGTGGCGCCCGTGCTCGAACGCTGACGGCCGGACGGTCGTTCACGTGTCCGCGGCCCGTGCAAAAGTGTCCGCGGACACTTTCGTCGCGGCTCGACGATCTCGAAGCCATTGAATCGGTACGCAAAGTGCCTGCCGCGCGGCTGGCACCGTTCTTGCCATCCCAACATCGGATCATGATGGCGGCCCAAGGATCCGGTCATGCTTGCCTATCACTTCGACATCGCGCTGCGCAGCCTGAAGCGGAACAAGGTGCTGACCGCGCTGATGGTGCTGTCGATCGCGGTCGGGATCGGCGCATGCATGACCGCGTTGACGGTGCTGCATGTGTTGTCCGGTGATCCGTTGCCCGGCAAGAGCGCCGAACTGTATTACCCGCAGGTCGACCCGCAGGACGCGCGCGGCATGATGCCCGGCAACCTGCCGCCGGAACAGGTAACCCTGATCGACGGCATGAACTTGCTGCGCGCCAAACGCGCGGATCGCCAGGCGCTGATGAAGGGAGGCGCGGTGCCGATCCAGCCCGCTTCTTCCACGCTGGATCCGTTTTACGTGGAGGCGCGCTACACGACCGCGGATTTCTTCGCGATGTTCGATGCGCCGTTCCTGTACGGACACGGCTGGACGGACGCCGGCGACGGGGCGCATGCGCGCGATGTGGTGATCACGCGCAAGCTCGACGAAAAGCTGTTCGATGGCACCGACAGCGTGGGGCGCACGCTGCGCATCGGCGGCACCACGTTCCGCATCACCGGCGTGCTCGACGCCTGGCGCCCGAATCCGCATTTCTACGACCTCACCACCGGCTCGTATGACTACTGCGAGCAGGTGTTCGTGCCGCTGCAGACCGCGCTGGAACTGCACTTCGACTACAACGGTTCCAACGATTGCTGGGCCAACGGCACCGGCGGCGTGGAAGGCGGCCCCTACCCTTCGGCGACGTGCGCGTGGCTGCAATTCTGGGTGGAACTGGACAGCCCTGCCAAAGCTGCGGCGTACAAGCAGTTCCTCGTCCACTATTCCGAGGAGCAGCGGGCACTCGGCCGCTTCGAGCGCGCACCCAACGTGCGGCTGCCCGACCTGATGCAGTGGCTCGACCACAACGGCGTGGTGCCGAGCGACGTGCGCCTGCAGGCGTGGCTCGCGTTCGGATTCCTGCTCGTGTGCCTGGTCAACACCGTGGGGCTGATGCTGGCGAAGTTCATGCGCCGAGCGGGGGAATTGAGCGTGCGTCGCGCAATGGGCGCAGCGAAACGCACGCTGTTCGCGCAATTGCTGACCGAGTCTGGCCTCGTCGGAATCGCGGGCGGCACGGGCGGCCTGCTGCTGGCGCTGTTCGGGTTGTGGCTGGTGCGGCGACGGCCCTCCGATTACGCGGCGCTTGCACATCTCGATCCGGCGATGCTGGTGGTGACGTTCGCACTTGCACTCGGCGCCAGCCTGCTGGCGGGCATGTTCCCGGCCTTGCGCGCCTGCAACGTCGCACCGGCGTTCCACTTGAAGAGCAACTAGGCCTGCCAACGCCATGGACATCCTGCCCATCCTCGCGACGCTGCGCCGGCACAAGGTGATCCTGTGGCTGCTGGTGCTGGAGATCGCACTGACCTGCGCGATCGTGTGCGACGGCGTGTTCCTGGTCACGCAGCGCCTGCAGCGCATGGACATGCCCAGCGGCATCGCCGAACACGAGCTGCTGCAGATCCAGCAGGCCCCGATCGCGCCGCCCCCTGACCGCTACGCACGGGCGCAGGAAGATTTGGCGATCCTGCGGCAGATCCCCGGCGTGCTCGCTGTCGGCATGTCGAATCAGCTTCCTTTCGGTGGTCCATCTTCGAATGGCAACGTGATGCTCTCGCCGACGCAGCCGCATCCGACGTTGAGCGCAGCCGAATATTTCAGCGAGAACCTGGTGCCGACGTTCGGCCTGCACCTTGTTGCCGGGCGCGCACTGGAATCCGACGACTACATCGATGCCGACACCGTGCTGAAGTCGCTCGCCGATGGCAGTGGCAAGGGCTTTCCGATGCCGATGCTCATCAGCCAGGCGCTGGCCACGCGCCTGTGGCCGCAACAAAGTCCGTTGGGCAAGCTGCTCTGGCTCGCGCCGAAGGCCAGCTTCCGCGTGGTCGGCGTGGTGGCGACGCTGGCGCGTGCGAACGCCTACAACACCGCCACCGCGCAGTACTCGATGATCATTCCGGTGCACATGGGCGCGGACAAGGACCAGAGCTACCTGGTCCGCACCCGCCCACTGGACCGGCAGCGCGTGCTGGCCGCCGCGGTCACGGCACTGGAACACGCCGATCCCGCCCGCGTGATCTCGCACACGCGCACGTACGATGAAATCCGCAGCGATTACTTCCAGGATGATCGCGCAATGGCCGCCATTCTCGTCGGCGTGATCGCGGCGGTGCTCTTGGTGACCGGCATGGGCATCGTGGGGCTCGCGAGTTTCTGGGTGGCACAGCGCCGCAAGCAGATCGGCATCCGGCGCGCGCTCGGCGCCACGCGCACCGACATCCTTCGTTATTTCCAGACCGAGAATTTCCTGATCGTCAGCTTCGGCATCGTGGCGGGCATGGCACTCGCGTACGGATTGAGCCTGTTGCTGATGGCGCACTACGAAATACCGCGGCTGCCGCTGTCGTACCTTCCGGTCGGCGCGGTCGCGCTATGGGTGATCGGACAACTTGCGGTGCTGGGGCCGGCGATGCGCGCCGCGGCAGTGCCACCGGTGGTGGCGACCCGCAGCGTGTGAGCGGAACAGTGCGTCGCGACGGCCACGCCGCACCCCGGCGTGATGCCGCCGTGAATCGCACCCTCCGTTCATGTTCCATGGGTGAAGATCATCGCGAGGCAAACTTTCGACCAACTTGAGGCAAGGAGCGCACGATGCCGCAGCCAGGGAAGGCGCCGTGGTGGAAACGGCTGGGCGCAGGATTGATCACCGGCGCGGCCGACGACGATCCCAGCGGCATCGCCACCTATTCGCAGGTGGGCGCGGCATTCGGCTACGGCATCCTGTGGACGGTGCTACTGGCGTTGCCGTTGATGGTGGGCATCCAGGCGGTGTCGGCGCGCATCGGACGCGTCACCGGCGCCGGCCTCGCCAGGAACCTTCGCGACGAATTCCCGACCCCACTGGTCGCGGCGGCGGTCATTCTTCTGGCCGTGGCCAACATCATCAATCTTTCGGCCGACATTGGCGCGATCGGCGCCGCCACGAAACTGCTGCTGGGCGGTCCCGCGCCCCTGTACGCCGCGGTGGCAGCCGTGCTGTCGGTGCTGCTGCAGGTCTTCATTCCGTTCGGGCGCTACACGCCGATCCTGAAAGTGCTCACTTTCAGTCTGTTTGCCTACATCGCCACGGTGCTGATGATCCGCGTGCCGTGGCTGCACGTCCTGAAGGAGCTGGTCCGGCCCACGGTGACGCCGAGCGCCGGTTACGCGGTCGCGATCGTCGCGGTAATGGGCACCACGATCAGCCCTTATCTGTTCTTCTGGCAAAGCTCGCAGGAGGCGAACGAAACCAGGACGGATGCGCGTCGCGCCCCGCTGAAGCGCAAACCGGCGCAGGCACCGCGCGCGCTGAAACGCATCTATGTCGACACCGTCATCGGCATGGTGTTGTCGGAAGTCGTCGCGTTCTGCATCATCCTCGCCGCCGCCGCGGTCCTGCACGCACACGGCAAGGCCGACATCCAGACTTCCGCGGATGCCGCGATGGCGCTTAAGCCGGCGGCGGGACGATTCGCCTTCCTGCTGTTCTCGATCGGCATCATCGGAACGGGGCTGCTCGCGATTCCGGTGCTGGCCGGATCGGCCGCATTCGCGCTGGGCGAAACGTTCAAGTGGCGCACGGGCCTAGAGCAGAAACCAAGCCACGCGAAGCTCTTCTACGGTGCCATCGCGGCGGCAACATTGGGCGGCATGACGCTGAGCTTCACGCCGATGGATCCGATCAAGATGCTGTTCTGGAGCGCGGTGATCAACGGCGTGGTGGCCGTACCGCTGATGGTACTGATCATGCTGCTCGCCAGCCGCAGGAAAACCATGGGACGGTTTCCCATCCCGGGCGCACTAAAGATCCTGGGCTGGGCGGCGACCGGCGTGATGGGCGTCGCCGCGATCGTGATGTTCGCGACAGCGCTGTTGCCGCACCGCTGAACTTGCACGCAGCGGCCGGGCATCACCGTGGTCGAATCGCCGTCGAGGGCCTTACTTTTTGCTGGACGAGCGCTTCCGGCTGCTGCCGGTTTTCCTTGTGGCGGAACGCTTCCGGCCGCCGGATTTACGGGCGGAGCTGCCCTTCTTCTTGCTGGCGGATTTCCTGCCCGAACCGCGCTTCCGGCTGCCACTGGACTTCTTCGTGGCGGAGCGCTTCCTGCCGCTGCCGGATTTCTTTGCCGCCGTACCCTTCTTGCCGGCAGACCTCCGCGCCTTCTTCTTCCCCGAAGACGTTTTCCTGCTGCTGCCGGATTTTTTCGCCGACGCGCGTTTCTTGCTGCCTCCGCCGGACTTCTTCTTGCCGCCCTTGTCCTGCTTGTTGACGGTACGCCAAGCCCGTTCCTCGGCTTCCTTCTTCGACACACCTTTCTTTTCGTAACCCTCCTCGATGTGTTCGGCCTTTCGCTTTTGCTTGGACGTGTAACTCGATTTGTCTCCGCGTGGCATCTCGACCCCTCCTTGTGTGCTGGCCACGTTCAAGCTAGCAATGGTCGGGTCGCCGATACGTGAAGGTCGGAATCCGGAAATCGGCGAGACGCCGTTCCGCTCGCGGCGTTTCGCGACAGACGCGAAGCCGGACCGGGCGCAGCTATCTGCTGTTGTAGAGTTCGTCGCACACCGAAACCGCCGGCACGCCCGCAGGAGGCATCATGGTCATCAGCACGCAGGGCCGCTACACACGCACCGCGATAGTTCTGCACTGGCTCATCCTCGCGCTGCTCGTGGCGCAGTACATCGTCGGCTGGACGATGCCGCACATCGGCCGCAACACGCCGGTGACGACGCTGATCAGCCTGCACTTTTCGATCGGCGTGCTGATACTCGGCCTCATCGTCGTTCGCCTGACCTGGCGGGCCATCCACGGCGAACCCGCGCCAGAGGCCGGCATCCCGCCATGGCAGGTGCGCTCCGCACGCGCGATCCACTGGCTGCTGTACCTGCTGCTGGTCGTGGTGCCGCTGCTGGGCTGGATC
>Ga0209178_1000668_pt1 | contig 10275 bp, 10 predicted proteins | sample GAAS200_FD_187521 | JGI IMG/M metagenome (GOLD analysis project Ga0209178, IMG submission 187521) | Agricultural soil microbial communities from Georgia to study Nitrogen management - GA AS200 (SPAdes) (version 2) | ecosystem: Environmental > Terrestrial > Soil > Agricultural land | place: USA... | reverse complement strand
CGCACTCCGTCGCAGTTCGCCCGTCTTCACCCACCGGCGCGTTGTATCGATGGTATGGTTTTCAGTTTGATGGTGTTGGGGAGCAGCATTAAGGAGAGGGATGTCAATGATGTCCAGAACTTTGGGATGTGATCCATTCTCATATCTGGCCTCCGAAGTTGATACCTCTGCTGTGGCGCGGCAGCTGACAGGTCGAACCCACCCGCCGTACGTATTTTGCAGTATTTCTCTGCCCGCGACGCAGGTGCCGCCAGTCTTGTAAGAGTTCGCCAAGCACACAATCCTTTTGACGTAAGACATTTTGCGCTGCACCCATTAGCATTCCGCTCGCCCCCTGCTCAATCTATTCAACTCTAGCGGGCTGAATAGCAATCACATCTGTATCGCAGCATTTTCAGTAAAACCGGTAAATTATCGCGCGGGTAATCGACGGACGCAAGGCGCAGAGATACACTGGGGGCTTCCAAATGCGCGCTCAGCCTCACCCGATGTAGAATCCCGCCCCGGGAGGTTTTCGCCATGTTCACCGCAACGGCCAATCTGATCCTGCCCAGCACGATAACGGGTTCATACCCGCGTCCGCGCTGGTTTGACGTGTGCATGTGGGGACGCCCGCTCGATACCTGCATGCTCGACGTGCGCTTCCGCGAGAAGTTCCAGGACGCGATGGCCGTCGTCATCAGCGAGCAGGAGCGCGCCGGGCTCGACATTCTCTGCCACGGCGATTTCCACGTTGACGAAGACCTCGCTGGCCGCGCCTGGCATCACTATCCGCTGCAGCGCTGGTCCGGTTTCGAAGGCGACTACCTCCAGCCCGAGGAAACCACGGCTCCCTGGCTGCACTATCCTCCAGGCACGCTGCTCAACGAAATTTACACCGGCTGGCGTTGGCCGCATGTTGTGGACAAAATCGAGCACCGCGCGCTTGACTACGCAAAGCTATGGCGCATCGCTCAGGGCAAAACGCGCAAGCCGGTGAAATTCGGTACGTGCTGTTCGCAAGTGATGGCCCTCTTCCTCGATATCCACACGCCCAAATATAAGGACAAGCGCCAGGTCATCTGGGATATGGCCGAAGCGATGAACAAAGAGTTGCTCGCCCTGCGCGCTGCCGGATGCCGCTGCATCCAGATCGAAGAGCCCACGTTCCATTTCATGGCCAATACCTACGGGAAAGATCACGAGGAAGTGAAATTTATGATCGATGCGTTCAATCGCGAAGTGCAGGGCCTTGACGATGTTGAGCTATGGATTCACACCTGCTGGGGCAATCCGAACATGCAGCGCGTCATGGAAGATACGAGCTATGCCAACTCAATTGAAATTTATCTCGAGCGCTGCCGCGGAGACGTCTGGACGCTCGAAATGAAAGACCGCAATCAAAAGGACCTGGAGCTTTTTGAACCGTTCAAGCGCGACCTGAAGAAGAAAATCTGCATCGGCGCCGTGAGCCACCGCTCGCTTCAAGCTGACCGTCCCGAAGACGTTGCCAACGAAATTCGCAAGGCTCTGAAAGTAATTCCGGCGGAAAAACTGATCATCTCAAGCGACTGCGGCTTCGGTCGCCAGGGCTGCAACCGCGAAATCGCGTTCTACAAATCGAGCGCCATCGCCCAAGGCTGCAATATCGTCCGCAAGGAACTCGGCCTGCCCACAACCTACATCCCTGCCGCCGACGCAAAATTCCAAATCGACGTAGTCCCCGGCCGCGACGTAGCCCGGAGTTAACACTTCATCTCAGGACGCGAGGTCCATCGTTCTCAAAACCTGCTTCGCATAGTAAGCAAATTGCGGCCAGAGCCTCCGCCCTGAACTGAATTTGTTACTATTATGCTGGCCGAATTTCGGCCGAGGAGGGGGACGCAGGTGTAGGAGGCAACGACACAATGATCTTTCTAATCGCAACTGCAAATAATTAAAACTCGACGTAAGTTATTGAAAACACGAGGCCGGGGTGGGTTCTAATCGCGGTCAGAAACGGGGGGAACGCGAAAAAATCGTCGATTCTAAAAACTGGTTCAGCGGTCGAGGAATTCGCGGAGCCGGGCGTATCCTGCTCGGCTTACCGGCAACTGCGTCCCATTTGAGAGGATCGCCACGTGGCTGTCTTTTGCATAAGGCTCCACCCGCGCAACCCGTTCTAGATTGACGATGTACGAACGATGGATCCGCAAAAATCTCGCCGGATCGAGCGCTGCTTCCAAGCTCGCGATCGTCTGCTGCTTCAAATGTTTTTTGCCCTCGGAGGCCAGCGCAACGTAGTCGTCCTGCGCCTCTGCGTAATCGAGCTTTGCCACGGGAATGATCGAGACCCGCGAACCATCGCGCACCGGGATCCGATCCAGATATTGGGCGGGAGGCCGCGCTGACGCCGCCAACTCGCTTGCGGACACCTGAGCAGGTTGCGATTTCCCGGTGAGCCGTTCTTTGGCGCGTTCAAGAGCCGCATCGAACCGCGCCGCTGCTACGGGTTTCAATAAGTAGTCCACCGCGTGGACTTCAAACGCCCGAATCGCATAATTGTCATGCGCGGTCACAAAAATCACGGTCGTGTCTTTGCCAATCAGCTCCAGCACTTCGAAGCCGTCCAGCTTCGGCATCTGAATATCGAGAAACACGAGATCGGGCTTTTGCTCCGCGACCGTCTTCACTGCCTCAAATCCGTTCGCGCATTCGGCAATCAGCTCAATTTCCGGATGCTTCGCCAGGAACTCGCGCAACACCTGCCGCGCAAGCTCCTCGTCATCCACGATCACGGCGCGAATCTTCTTTTGTGCCTCCGCGTTCACTGTTTCTCCTGTGTCCTGATGTTTCGGAGCAGCGCCATCATGCGGCAGAGAGCGCCTGCAGTCTGCACTTGAAGCGTCGAGCAACACGGACCCACGTGCAGACAGACTCCCACGTGGCAGGGACACTTGCATGGTTTTTGCCGTGCCGTCGCTCGAATCAAGCCATCCCTCCGGCGAGGGATCGGACAGCGACGGGCTCCTCAGTCTGCTCCGCCGGCATAGAGATCGCTACGCGAAATTTCTCCCCCGTCGCCGTCACGTCCATGCTCGCGCGTTTGCCGTAGCGCGTCTCAAGCCGCTGTTTCACGTTCGAGAGCCCAACGCCGTTCCTGTGGCGCGACGGAGCCTCAGGATCGAACCGGTTCTCCACAATCACTGCAAGCCGCCCATCAATATCTTTCACGTCCAGCCGAATCCATCCGGTGTCAACGAGATTCGCCACTCCGTGAACTACAGCGTTCTCCACGAGAGGCTGCAAGAGCAGAGGCGGCACCGAGCAACCAAGCGCGCCTTTATCGACGTTCTCCTGCATGTCCAGACGAGCACCGAATCGAATCTTTTCCACGGCAATAAACGAATGAATCAGCGAAAGCTCTTCTTCCAGAGAGATCGCCGTTTTCGCGCCAAGACCGAGGGTGCGTCGCAAGAAATCTCCGAGCAGGATGCACATCTCTCGCGCCTTCGCGGGATCGGAACTCGTTAGCGCACTGATTGAAATGAGGCTGTTGAAAAGAAAGTGAGGGTTCACTTGCGCCTTTAGCGCCTTCAATTCCGCATCGCGCGCAAGCACTTGAGCCACGATCGCACGCGCTTCAGCTTCGTGGGAGGCCGTTACGGCTATGAAGGCGTAGTACGAAGTCGCCGAAAGCAGGTAGAGCAGAATGCCAGTGCCAACTAAAACTGGAATCGCGGGCGAAAACCTCTTATCGATTCCCTGGAACGTCACCGCCTGCGCCAATTCAATCACCAGCACTTTCGCCGCAAGCAGCCAGATGCCCGCCCCCACAAGTCCCGCCGAAATATGCGAAAGCACGAGCTTTACGTCACTTGTCTTATCGACCGGCAGCGCCCTGCATTCGTAATACGCCGAAAGGCAAACGAACGCATACGCGAGGCACAGAGGAATTGCGACGACGAAGGCTTCGGTCCTGGTCAACTGGCTGGAGGCGGCCAGCAAATACGCCAGCAGCACCGCGATTGGGGTCCATGCGACCAGATACATCGCAAGCCTTCGCCATTGGGAAAGTATCGGATGCATACCGTCGCTCAGCTTGCTCCCGCCGAGGCCCGACCATTTAGCCGAAGGGCCGCGCAGTCTTGCCCTAATTTTGGATCGTTATGCCGCCAAAGAGTGCAGTTCCGCGAATAATCAGCCGCTTTGCAGACGTTGTACCTTCCGGCGGGCGTTGCCGGGTTTCATCCATAAAGGCGCCGAACAGCGCGCTCGCCTCGATCACCACATGCCACGTTTCCGGGATGCGAATCTCTCCGCCGCCGAAGAACGCATCGGCCAAAATGATCGCTTCATCGCCCTCGATGTCCGCCCGCGAAAGATCGATATCGAACCCGCCGAAAAACGCCGAAACCGTGCCGCTCTTGAAGTTTTTTGCCGTGATATTGCGTTCTACATGGCTTAAAACGGCCGAATAGTTGAATTGCGCTTCGTTAGACTCATAGTCGCCCGAAGAATTTGGCTGTTGTCCCGCCCAGTTCTGGCCAGTCCATTGCTGTTTCCAGGCGTGACGTTGCCTACGCTGCTCCCATTTTTGCCTCCGCTGCTCCCATTTCTGCTGTTGTCGCCATTCCTTCCAGGTCTGAGGTTCGGGTCCGCCCGCGAAACCTGAGATGCCCGGGTAAGTCCCTTGACCAGTTCCGGGGGTAGGAGTTCCGGGATTTGCGCTTGTGGCGTCCGGCTGGCTAGGATTTTGAACCGGAGGTGTTTGCGCGTTTGGTTCGTGCGAGCTGAATATGCGTCCGATAGGCCCATTTGGACCCAGTGGACCGTTGGGTCCCAACGGTCCATGCGCGCCGAAGGGGCCGTGAGGGCCAAATGGTCCCCGTGGCCCGAAAGGACCATGCCAGGGCGAGACATTCGACCAGATCAGCATCCATATGCCGACGGCGATGAGAACAATGGGGCCGAGAAGGGCAAAGCGGATGTGAAGATAGCCAAGATTATGAAGTAGAAAAAGAGAGCCGCCGACGAAAAGCACTGCTCCCCAGGCCTTCTTCTGCTGGCTGTATCCGGCAACCAGGTCTTCGAGCCCCAAAAACATGAAGAAGGCGGGCCAGAACACACTGAAAACATAGCCGGCCGAAACGATATGCTCCTGATCCAGCAGCAGAATCACGCCAACGGCGACAATCAGCAGCCCGCCGACCAGTCCGCGGTGCGATCGATACCTAGGCGTCACGACGTGCTCCTGTACGGGATTCGTTGATTGCCATCGCTCTGCGCGGCGTGCGCGAAAAGAGAATCGCCGCGCCCGTAATTACAAGCAACAAAGGCCAATATTGCACATCCTGTCGCCATGGTGCGGCGGAAATCCAGACGGTGATCATATTCCACGTTTCGCCAAAGAGCGTCGCAAAGAACCAGGAATTTTGGGAGACGAATTGCGTGAAAAGCACCTGAATCCACTGGAGGGCGAGCCCCAGAACGATCAGTGCTCCGGCGCCAACGGCCCATGTGGTGCGTTGGTTATGGCAATTCTCGGTCCGCTGGATTGAATTTCGATCTAGCTTCGTCATCGCCGTTTCTCCTGCCGGTTTTGCTTCTGCGTTCATGGGCAGAGAATAGGGCGTGGCTGTTACGCGGTCGCGCAGTTTTCGGCGAATGGCGGGGAATTACCGGCGAATAGCGGATACCAGGCTGGGTGGCACGGCGGATATGCGGCAAGACCGGCGAGCGGTTTACGATCCGAAGGCGGCGCCGACCCAGAAGGCCGCCAATATCATGCCTGCCAGCAATAGCATCCACGGCAGGCGGCGTTTGCGGGCCATCAATAGAATCACCGTGGCCGAAATGGCGACGAGTCCAATTTGCGGCCAGATTTCGTGGGATTCCAGTATGCCGCCGAGCTGGCTCATTGGGTCCTGCATCCAGGCGGATGCAAACGATGCTAGGCCAGCGATGGAGACGGCCAAAACTCCCCCGAGCGCGAGTCCTTTTGCCCACTCGGGAACGACTAAATCCTTGCTGTTCTTACGCCAATCATGCCAAGTCTGCGCCACTACCACCGCAATGATGATCAGTACAAAAAGGCCCAAGTGTTTCTCCCAAGTGCGGCCTGCCCGGTTTCGATTCTGGAGGCCAGAGGGGCAGTACTATGACCCGCAACCGAAATCGCCAAGCGCAAGCGCAACGCCTGCTTCATCCAATGGCAATCAGGAAGCCAAAGCATATCTGCAACCTGCGCGCATGCTGCTCGGTATCCCGTTGGATCGCAATCAGTTAGACCGGGTATTTTTGCTCCGAAGCGAGACGTGCGAGCCGGAAGGTAGAAGCGGGATACCGAGTACCATTCGATGCGGCCAAATGAAGAAATTATTTGCACAATCGAGCAGATTTGAATCTGTCGAAATCGAGCGAGGTGAGCGGCAGGAACCGGAATGGACCGGGCATTATTGAAACTTTCCACAACGCAGCGCGCACAGTGCGAAAGGAAATCGTAACTATTCTGCTACGATGAACGCATGCGAATCCCTTGGGTGATTGCGCACCGAGGCGCGTCGGGCCACGCACCGGAGAACACGATCGCTGCGTTTCGGCGCGCGGTGGAGCTTGGGGCAGGCTTCATCGAGACGGATTTGCACCTTACGCGCGATGCAAAATTCGTCGCGATTCACGACGCCACACTGGAACGAACGACAAACGGGCATGGCGCCGTTCACAACGCGACGCTGGAAGACCTCCGCAAGCTCGATGCAGGCCAGTGGTATGACCGGGAATTTGCAGGCGAGAAGATACCCACGCTGGAAGAAGTCCTCCAATTCTCGAAGGATAACGACGTGGTGTTTTATCTCGAGGTGAAATATGACGTGGCCTGGGGGATGCACCACACGCTGGTGGCCGCAATACGCAAGGCGGAAAACGCCGCACGCACCGTCGTTATCTCGTTCGACCCGTCGACAATCTCGGCAGTCCGGCGCGTCGACCCCTCGATCATGGTGGGATTGCTGGTCGATGACAGCGATCAGGCCGCACGGCCAGATGTGGTGAAGACGGCCCAGGACGCGGGGGCCCGCCAGATTTGCATTCAATCTTCGATACTTACGCCTGAATTGGTGGACCGGGCGCATGGTGCCGATTTGCAGGCGGTGGTTTGGACCATCAATGAAGCCGAGCAGATGCGGGCGGCGGTGCGAACCGGTGTGGATGGGATTATGACGGATCTGCCTGATCGTCTGCGGGCGCTCCTGGAGCCTGATCCCTTCGAATTACGCGCGTAATAGCCGCAGGCGGTCGCCTGCCTAGTCGGACGCGGATCGTTGTACTCCAACCTCTAATTTCCGGCCTCTAACCGCCGCCCTTCTACGCCGCCCCCGGTCCCACGGCTACCACAAAATATGTCGCCGGCTTATCGCTCTTGTTTGTTATTCCGTGCTCATCGTTCGAATGGACATACGCAATGCCGCCAGCCGTCACGCGCTGCGCTTTACCCGAAATCGTCACTTCCGCTTCGCCCTCGCGCATCAAAAACATTTCCGTGTGCTCATGATGATGCGGTGGATGCGGCGCGCCACCGGGCTCCAGCGTCGTCTCGTGCACCTCGATCGACTCGCCCGTCGCGAGCTTCCCGTGCAAAATCGCGCGGCTTGTGGACGTCGCCGCTTTCTTTACAGGCAGCTTGTCAAACTCAAGCACTTCCGATGGAACCACATCCGATTTAGCCGCACCTGCGCTCGTCGAATTGGGCGCCTGCGCGGCCGCTGTCTCGCCCAACGCCGAAATCATCGCGCCCTCCGCAATCACCGCCGGCAAAAGCGCCATCAAATTCCGCCGATCGATCTTCATCCTCACACCTCCGTAATATCCTCGCCACGCGGCCCGTATCCTAACCCACTTACCTCCACGTCCACAAAAGAATATGAAAATCGTCGTACTGAGGGCCGCGAGTAGCGGCCCGAAGGACCCTCTTGCCGTGAATTTGCCGTTGAAATTGCTTTCGTAGCGGCGACCGTTGCACGCGTAATTTGCGGGCGTTTTTCGGTCGGCGGTCTTGCTGTTGCTCCTGATGGCTGTCGTTGCGCGCGTCGCGCGCTTTGCGAGCGCACTTGAAAACGCCGTCCGCGCTTCTCGATGGGCGCTTTTGCCGTTGCTTCTACGCCGTTCCTGACGCCTGCGAAGAGCGCCCCGCACTTCCGCCATCCAAACCATCCCGTTTCACGCTAGCCACTCGCCACTAGTCACCAGCCACTATCTTTCCTTTCCCAAAAAACTCTTGAAGTCCCCGCCACTAAGCAAGGAAGCGTCATTTCAGCCGGTCACGCCGCAGTCCGCTTCGCGTTTTCACGGATTTTTCTTCGGCGTGGATTTCGAGGACTGCTGCTTCGCCGCTTGTTCTGCTTCTTCCACTGCTTCACGGAACTTGCCCACTGCGACCATGCCCGGCGCCTTCAGGCCGTCTTTTGCAACGTACCTCCAAATCGGAGCGCCCTCGCTCCCCGCCGAAAATACTTCGAACACGTCGTCGCTTCCGCCGACCGCTACACCTGGAGCCGGCGCTGCATTCATAGGTTGACGCTGTTTCACACCCACGCGAATGGTGTCGTCGGTCGCTTCTATAGTTCCAGGAGGTGAATCCATCGGACCATGGCTAATTGTGGGATTCGCAATTTTTCCTGATCCCTTTCTTACCTCAATTATCAGATCCGCGACTGAACGCTCCTGCTCCACGCGGAATCGTCCCCACTTCAGAAAAGCGTCTTCCACGTTTTCTTGCGCCTTGTGGTTTGCTAGAGGGTCATCGGCTGGTTCCGGCGAATCCGGGAGGATCACCACAGCCACGCTTTGCGCCTGCCACACGAAATCCGGCAGGATTGCTTCTTTCTTGTGCTTAGGTTTCGCCAACGCCATCGGCGCCAGAAACGCCGCGATAGCTATCGCCAGACCGAGCATGTCGATGAGCCTCTTGCGCAATAGTTCTTTCATCACTCGCGTGTTCATGATCACCTCCAGTCTTGAAACCATCGAGACCGTCTGAAACACTAATGCGATAGGCAGGTGTTAGGTTGTATCTTTCCAAAATTCAAAACACGTAAAGCAATGCGTGCCGCACCTTGTCGCGATCTGGAATCCGGTCGGAATCGTCAGCCTCGCCTCGCCACCAGTGCCGGCTGCCCGGCTTTTCTCCGCATCTTACTCAAGACGTCGAAAAACTACTCGTTCCGTAACGCCTCCATGGGATCCACCAGCATCGCCCGCCGCGCGGGAATATATCCCGCCACAATTCCCACCGCTGCCAGCGTCGCCACCACCAAGGCAAACGTCGTCAGATCCGTCCGCGAAATTCCGTAAATCATGCTCTGTATCAATCGTGTCGCGGCGATTGCGCACGGCAATCCAATCCCAACCCCAATTCCCGTAAGCAATAGACTTTCCCGCAGCACACTCCTCAAAATCTCTCCTCGCTGCGCCCCAAGCGCCACGCGAATTCCAATCTCGCGCGTTCGTCCAGTCACCGCATACGCCATCAACCCATACAATCCAATCACGCACAGCATCAGCGCCACCACCGCGAAGCAGCCCGCCAGAATCGCCATCGTCCGCTCCGGCAGCAGCGTCTGCGCGAAAATGTCGTCAATCGTCCTCACGTTGAAAACATATTCGCGGCCAAGCGACTCGACCTGCTCTCGAATGCCTCGAATCGTTTCTTCTGAATTTCCCGAGATCCGCGCCAGGAGGTCTCCACCTCCTTTTTGAAATACGGAATCCTGAAGCATCGGAAAATAAACGGACGGTCCTTGCGGTTCGCGCACGTTCAGCAATCGCCCGTCGTTCACAATTCCGACCACTTGAACCTCCGCATTCCGCGGATCACTCCCAACGCGAACGAATTGGCCCAAGGCATCTCCCGACGGAAACAACTCGTGCGCGATTTTGTCATTTAGGATCACTACACGCGTGGAATGGTCGCTGTCGGTCCACTCAAACTCTCTGCCATTCATCAAGGAAATCCCAACCGTATCGAAGAAACCGGGCGAAATGTACCCCTCGGCAGCGGAAACGCTTTTGCGCGACGCTTCACCCACGGCTGCTGGCAAGATGTAGTCCTTCTGTGCGCTATTCCGTCCGGGCGTAACGGATGTCCACGTTGCGCTGCGTACTCCCTCGACCGATGAAACCCTCCGCAAAAGCTCTCGATAGTAGCTCGCCACATCGAGTCCCTTGTAACCATTCGTCACCGGATACAGGCTAACGTCAACAAGCCCGGCCTGTTTGAATCCGGGATAACTCGACCAGAGCGATTCCAGACTTCGCGCA
>Ga0209178_1000666_pt1 | contig 10285 bp, 4 predicted proteins | sample GAAS200_FD_187521 | JGI IMG/M metagenome (GOLD analysis project Ga0209178, IMG submission 187521) | Agricultural soil microbial communities from Georgia to study Nitrogen management - GA AS200 (SPAdes) (version 2) | ecosystem: Environmental > Terrestrial > Soil > Agricultural land | place: USA... | reverse complement strand
AGAATGTCTGTGGTGCGAACGAGCGCGGCCTGCGACTGAGCGAGATTTGATTGGGCTTGCTCGCGGGCGGCGGCCATCTGGTTGACTTGAGCTTTCGCGGCTTCTAGCTCACGGACGGCAGCATCGTATGCGGCCTTACTTGCGTCGTAGTCGGCTTTTGAGATGAGCTGATTCTCGAAGAGCGCTTGTTGGCGGCCCCAGTCGAGCTTGGCTTTTTCGAGGTCGGCCTGGCGCTGAACGACAGTGGCATTGGCGGCGGCATAGTTAGCTTCAGCGGCCAAAACTGCGGCTCTGCCTGAGTCGATGGTCGCCTGCTGGGCCTTCACATCGGCGGCGGGCTGGACGTTGTCCACGTGAAGCAGGACGTCGCCCTTTTTGACGTAATCGCCTTCGTGGACGTCAATCGAAGTAATGATGCCGACGCCCTGGCCGACGACGTTTGTGTAGTTGTTCGGGCGGATTTCGCCGGAACCGGTGACCAGAGTGCGGAGGTCCTCACGGACAACCGTGCCCGTCTGCACGGTGACAACATCTTTATTTGCCTCGTATACGCTGACGAGGGTGATCGCGGCAATCGCAACGATCACGCCTCCGCCAATCAAAGCCTTTTGCCAAGTCTTCATCTATTATGTCGGTCCTTCGGTCCGAGTAAGCAGAAGCCCCAGAGCGCCTGAGCGCTCGCTTCCTAGCTCTAAATACGCAGGGGCTAAGGAAATGTTTCGCGACGAGTGGGGTTTACAGAATTAGATTTTAGCGCTGCCGGAAGGTGCGGGCAACCCAATTTACTGAACGTTATTCAAACGCTTCAGGGGAAGGGGTAGGTTCACAGAGTTGACCTGTACGGAAGGACAGGGTAACATTCCTCCTCGCACCCGGTGGCCCATGATTAGAAGCCGTAGGCTTAGTACGTTCTTATTCGCCTCATTGGCGATTGGCGCCGTTGGTGTGTCAGCATTAGCCGTAGCAGCCCGGCAAGACTCTCCGCAGGCCTCAAGCGAACAGAAGAAAGACGCAAAAGAGAAGAAAAAGAGCAATTCGGCGCTCTATAAGGAGCTCGACACTCCTTATAAGAAGTGGCTCGACGAAGACGTGGCGTACATCATTACGCCGGAGGAACGGGACACCTTCCTGCACCTGCAGACGAACGAGGAACGCGAGACTTTCATTGAGGCGTTCTGGCAGCGGCGCAATCCCAATCCAGATTCACCGGATAACACCTATAAAGATGAGATTTATCGCCGGATCGCCTACGCGAACGAGCATTTCGCATCCGGTATTCCCGGATGGAAGACCGACCGGGGCCGTATCTATATCACTTGGGGTCCCCCGGACGAGCGCGACGAGCACACCGCAGGCGAGCAATGGGACCGGCCGATGGATCAGGGTGGGGGAACAACGACCACATACGCCTATGAGAATTGGCGCTACCGCTATTTAGCCGGCTACAACGGCGATCATCAGGAAAACGTGGAATTTGAGTTTGTGGACCCCACCGGCACGGGGGAGTTCCATTTGACGATGGACCCCAGCGAAAAGGATGCGTTGCTGAACGTGCCAGGGGCAGGCTTGACCATGCCCGAGCAGATGGGCATCGCGGACAAATCCATGCGGTTCTCGAATCCCGATGGCACGCATTTGGCGGGACAAGGCGAGGGCGTGTCTCAGGGATCCGAGCTGAATGAGTTCTCGCGGCTTGAGAATTATGCCGCAGCCTTCCAGCCACCGCCCGTAAAGCTACCGGAAGAACTGGTGACGCACAATCTGATACGCAATACGCTTAAGTTCGACTACATGGAAGATTTTTTGCGGATCACGTCAGATACGGTAATGGTGCCGATCACAATCCAGATTCCGCGCACGCAATTGACGTATGTCGAGAAGGATGGAGTCGACCGAGCGCATGCAGATGTTTTCGGGCGCATTACGACACTGACCGGCCGGACGATCACGACCTTTGACGATCCGATTGAAGACAATGTGCCGTCGTCGACAATTCAGGCGACCAAGAGCGTGCAAGAAATATATCAGAAGCAAGTGCCGCTGAGCCCGGGCCTATATGCGCTCGATCTGGTGATCAAGGATACGAACAGCGGCAACGTGGGCGTGGTCGATACGCGGCTAGCCGTCCCGCAGTTTAAGGAAGACGAACTGAACGCGAGCTCGCTGATTCTGGCACGGCAGATTACGCCAGTCTCCTATAAGGACATTGGGCTGGGGCAATTCGTGCTGGGCGACGTAAAAGTCGTACCGCAGATGAGCCGGAGATTCTATCAAAGCGAACAGATGGGGATCTTCCTGCAGGTCTACAATCTGAAGGTCGACGAGAAGACGAATAAGCCGGACGTCTCGGTGCAATATCGGGTGATGAAAGATAAAGATCCGAATCCAGTATTGAAATTTGACCTCGGTGCGGATAAGCTGCCTGCGCACGGCGAAGAGATGACGTTGCAGGACGCTCTCACATTAGGCTCTCTACCGCCGGGCGATTATAAGCTGGAAGTTGTAATCACCGATAACCTAGCGAAGCAATCCATTACCCCGGCCCAGAATTTTACCGTTGTAGCGGCCCCCGCGAACGCGAATACGACTCAGGGGAGGTAATTCTGTGAATCTCCGAGCGGTTCGTCTCATCCTTCTTGGATGTTTCGTGTGCCTTATTGCAATTCCCGCCGAGTGCGCTCCTGACGGTGGCAAAATCACCGGAGTGGTGGTTGACGCGAGCGGGACGCCGCAGATGGGTGCGACCGTCGTAATATCCCCCGAAAAACTGCTGACTGGTTCTCCGATTAAATTGCATACGAACGGACGCGGGGATTTCGCTTCGGAAGCCCTTCCGACCGGGATGTATTCGGTGCAAGTGACTCTTGCGGGATTCCTGCCTACAGTCGAACAGCATATTGAAGTGAGTGGTAGCCATGCCACGCTTTTGCAAGTGGTGATGGGGTCCGTATTTTCATCCCTTGCACAATTACGGCAGCAACCCGAACAACGCGGCGCCGCAGACGATTGGGTTTGGGTGCTGCGTTCGACCGCGGGCGGAAGGTCTGTGCTTCGGTGGGATGATTCTCCGAATGTGGCGCTCGCGAGCGCCGGCATCGGCGAAGACGCCGGACAAAAGGATGGCCGCGGGCTCGTGGAATTGTCATCCGGGGGACAAAATCCGACTTCGGTGGCGAATAGCCCTGTGGCGCCGGGCACCGAGTTTGCGTACGACGTGCCCATGGGGCAACAAGCTCGATTTTTGCTGGCGGGGCAATTCAGCTATTTGAATCAGCAGTCCGCAACAGGCATAGCCGCCGAGTGGCTGCCCACGGGCGACGCACGCACGGGCCCGGTGACGACGCTTGTGGTGAGGCAGTCCGAATTTGGCCCCGGCGGGCCGGTTTTCCGCGGGATGCGGATCTCTCATGACGACGAATTGCTAGTGGGTGATCGCGTTAGCGTACGCTACGGCGGTGAATACGTGTACGCGGGATTCGGAAGCGGGACTTCGGCATTGCGCCCGCGCGCGGAGGTAGCTGTTGAGCTGTCTCCAGACTGGCAACTTTCGATGATTCTGGCCACGCATCCGTGGCAGGACGCACTGGGCGATTCAACAGATGCGCTGCAATCAGCGGTGAATACCTTCGATGCGTTCCCCACGTTGATGATGCGGCGCGGTAAGCCGGTGTTTGAAAACGGAGTACACGAGGAAGTGGCCGTCAAGCACTCGATCGGAGATGACGCGGAACTGACGGCTGCGATATTCCATGACCAATCGTCGCATACCGCAGTGATGGGAGTAGGTTCGGCTCTGAGTTCCGACTTTGTGCAGGGGTTCTTTGGCGATGCCTTTGCATACGATGGCGGCGGGACGAGTTCCGACGGCACGCGCTTAGCGTATCAGCAGCGGATTGCGCCGGGGCTCACTTCGACCGTGATTTACGACTATTCCGGGGCACTGGTTGCGGATGATTTATTGGCTGGACATCGCTTGCGCGATCAGTTCGTAACGAAATACCGGCACAGCGTGGCGACGCGGATGGCGGCGAAGGTGCCAGGCACTCACACCAGCGTCGTGGTCGGGTATAAGTGGCTCAGCGGTCGAATCGTCTCGCAGCAGGATTCCTTTGGTGAGGCAATGTACGGCGTCGATCCCTACCTGACGGTGGGAGTGCGTCAGCCTCTGCCTAACTTTTTCCCCGGACACATGGTCGTACAGGCCGACATGGGAAATATCCTCTCGCAGGGTGGTACGGCCGTGACTGCGCGCGGCCAATACGTCCTTCTGGTTCCGGCGTATCGCTACTTCCGGGGTGGGCTCAGCTTCCAATTCTAGATTTCCTCGTTTTTGGCCTCATACCAAAATAGGAATTGCATACCAGAAACAGAATTGGGCGGTGTCACGTGCCTAAACCCATCGCGCTAAGGCACTGAAGATAATCGGGTTAATTTTATGCGCCGCCTATGGCTTGCTGGAATGGTACGTGCTAGGATTCCTGCAAGCACGGGTGGGCAGTGTGACCGCTGCATGAACAATAACCTTCGCCTCCGGTTAGGAGCCGTCTCGCTGGCGCTGCTGACGCTTGCGGCGGTGGTTTTTGCCGTGCTCAATTTCCAACAACGTTACCGGTTTGTGCCACCAACGGATGGCGCCACTTGGGTTGACTCGGCTCACGGCGTCACGGCAAAGGCGGTTACGGCCGGCTCGCCTGCCGCTACAGCCGGCATCCGGAGCGGCGACGGCCTCGCCGCCGTTCAGGGTACTGCTGTTCGCCGCGCAACCGATGTCACCAGAATTCTGTGGCAGGCGGGGACATGGTCTGAGCTGCGCTACCAGGTCACGCGCAATGGCGAGACGCTTTCGCTTCCGCTGATTACGGCCCCTACGCCAGTCTCTTCGACTGAAAACTACCTTCGCGTGACCGGATTGCTTTATCTCTTTATCGGTCTCTTTATTTTTGCACGCCGATGGAATGCGCCGCGGGCGGTGCATTTTTACGTTTTCTGCCTGGTCTCGTTCATTCTTTACACGTTTCATTACACGGGGAAGTGGAACTCGTTTGACCAGACGATCTACTGGGGCAATGTGGCTGCAGGAGTACTTCAGCCAGCGCTGCTGGTCCACTTTGCGCTGGTGTTTCCGGAGCATCGTAGGAAATTGTGGGCGAAGCTCACGGCGGTGTACGGCGCGGCAGCGGTGCTGCTTACGATGCATGTCGCCGTTGCGGCGGCAGGTTCCCTTGCGTTTCTGCGAACAACGGCAAACAGCGAGACACTGGACACGCTTGAACTTGGTTATATGGGCGCTTGCTTTCTCGCGGCGGCAGCCATTTTCCTGGTTAGCTATTTCCGCGCGCCAAGCGGAATTTTGCGGCAGCAACTGAAATGGGTCACGGGCGGAACATTTGCCGGGATTGTGCCGTTTTTCGCGTTCTACATCGTGCCGCGATTTGAAAGTGTTGCCCTGCCGCATTGGATGGGGCTTTCGGTATTTTCGCTCGTGCTGATTCCGCTCTCCTTCGGCTATGCGATCGTGCGCTACCGGCTGATGGACGTGGATATTATTTTCAAGCGCGGCCTCGCGTATACGTTTGCCATGGCGGGCATTGGCGCAATTTATTTTGCCGCGATTGCACTGATTGGCGAACTTTCGCATGCAGCATGGCCCTCCGGCTCGGCCGGCGCGGTTATCGCGATTGTGGTAGCCGCGTTCTTGTTCGCTCCATTGCGGGATTGGGTGCAGGGAAGGCTCGACCACTTTTTTTATCGTGATCGGCTGGATTACCGGCGGACGTTGATCGAATTTGGCCGCGCGCTTACGAGCCAGGTTCATTTACAGACACTGCTAGGGTCAGCGCTGGATCGCATTTCGCAGACTCTCCTCGTGGATCGCGTGGCAATCTTTCTGGAAGATCAGGCTACACCAGCACGTTTCACATTGGCGCGCTCGATGGGCATACGGCCCGAAGGCGAACTGGATTTGAGCTTTCTGGCGGCTGCGAAGGATCGGAACTGCCTGTTTTTCGAATCCGCGCGCACGGACCTGACAGCACCGGAATCCGTGAGGAACACGATCGAGCAACTCGATCTGAATTACTTTATCGCGTGCCGCCTCCGCGACCGGACTGTGGCTGTGCTCGGGCTCGGCAAGACAGTAGATGGAGATTACTTGTCTTCCGAGGACCTGGAGCTGCTCTCAACGATCGCGGGTTACGTCGCTATTGCCGTGGAAAATGCGCGACTGTATCAATCGCTGGAGCAAAAGGCGCTGCAAGTAGAGCGACTGAAGGATTTCAGCGAGAACATTGTCGAGTCCCTCAAAATCGGCGTGCTTACGGCCGATCTCGAAGATCGCATCGAGTCATGGAATCCGCAGCTTGAGGGATTGCTCGGCGTTTCGCGCTCGGAAGCTATCGGACACAGGATCGGCGAGATCCTGCCGCAGGGTTTGGCAGAGGAAATTGCGGCTCACACGGAAGAGCACGTTTCCGGCATTTACAAGTTTCACGTGAATACGAAGAAAGGGCAGCACGTGGTGGTGAACGCGTCCATCGCACCGCTGCTCGGCAAGACTGGCGCGCGATTGGGCCGACTGGTGCTGCTTGACGATATTACGCAGCGCGTCTCGCTGGAAGAACAGCTCGTGCAAAACGAGAAGCTGACTTCGCTGGGATTGCTGGCCGCAGGCGTGGCGCATGAGGTGAATACGCCGCTCGCGGTGATTTCGAATTATATACAGATGCTCGCCAAGCAGATTCCACCGGACGATCCGCGGCAGAAGACGATCGACCGCATTGTGAAACAAACGTTCCGGGCGAGCGAGATCGTCAATAACTTGCTGAATTTCTCGCGCACGGGCGGGGCGGAGTTGGCCGAAGTGGATCTGAACGACGTGCTCGAGGAAACTTTGACGCTCGTGCAGCATCCATTTAAGACGGCGCAAGTGACAGTGATTAAGAATTATAAAAACGAATTGCCGCCGGTGCTGGGATCGACGACAAGGCTGCAACAGGTGTTCCTCAACTTACTGATGAACGCACGGGATGCGATGCCGGGCGGCGGTATGCTGGAAGTGCGTACGATGGCGCACAACGGGTCGGTGGAAGTGGAACTGACCGACAACGGCGCGGGAATCCCGGCCGAACATCTCCACAAAATTTTCGATCCGTTCTTCACCACTAAGCCAACCGGAAGGGGCACTGGACTAGGCCTCTCTGTGAGCTATGGCATCATCAAAGAACATGCGGGAAAAGTCGACGTGAAGTCCACCCCCGGCAAGGGCACATCCTTCCGGCTGGAATTCCCTGCGGCCAGGAAAGCAGTTCATGCCTAGAGGCACAATTCTTGTAGTTGATGACGAAGTGGAAATCCGCGAAGGGCTCGATGCGCTGCTGAGCTCCGAGGATTTTCGCGTGACGCTTGCAGAAACCGGCCAGGCAGGACTCGACAGGTTGGCGCAGAGCCCGTTTGACCTGTTGCTACTGGACGTGAGCCTGCCGGACCGCAACGGGATCGAACTGCTGCGCGAAATTCGGGCACGCGATCCGCACCTTCCGGTAATTTTGATTACGGCGTACGGATCAATCGAAATGGCGCGCGCAGCGTTCAAGAGCGGCGCGCAGGATTACATCACGAAGCCGTGGTCCAACGATGAACTGGTGACCCAAGTCTCGCTCGCGATTGAGGGACGGCGGCTGCGCGAAGAAAATGTTCACCTGAAGCGCGCGCTCAAACAGCGCTACAACTTTCCCAATATTGTCGGCAAGAGCGAAAAGATGCTTGCGCTGCTCGATCTGGTGGCGCAGGTTGCGCCGTCGCGCTCCACGGTGCTGATTTCGGGTGAAAGCGGGACCGGAAAAGAAGTGATCGCGAAGGCGATCCATTCGGCTTCGACGCGAGTGGATAAGGCGTTTATTCCCGTAAACACAGGCTCGATTCCCGTCGATCTGCTCGAATCGCAACTTTTCGGCCACGTGAAGGGCGCATTCACAAGCGCCATCGCATCGAAAAAAGGGCTTTTTGAAGTCGCCGACCAAGGAACGATCTTCTTCGACGAGATTTCGACCGTCAGCCCTGAGACCCAGGCGAAATTGTTGCGTGTGATTCAGGAACGAGAGTTCATGCGGCTTGGCGGGACGGAGACGATCAAGGTTGATGTGCGAATTCTCGCCGCATCAAACGAAGACTTGCAGCAGCTTGTGCGCGAAGGACGCTTCCGCGAGGACTTGTATCACCGCTTAAACGTGATCTCACTGAAATTACCGCCATTGCGTGAGCGCAAGGAAGACATTCCCTTGCTCGTCGAGCGTTTTCTGGGTCGATTCTGCCAGGAAAATGCGAAGGCACCGCGAGCATTCACGAGTACGGCGATGAAGATGATGATGGATTATGATTGGCCGGGCAACGTGCGCGAATTGGAGAATGCGGTCGAGCGCGCGGTCGTGCTTTCGACTCAAACTTCAATGGATGGCGACCTACTGCCTGAGAGCATCCGCAGCCGCGAGATTGTGCCCGGCGTTCGGCTGCAGCTTTCGGAATTTCTACCGCCGCTGCCCGGCGAAGGACGCGGGCGAAGCGGGGCGTCGGCGCCTTCTCTCTTTGAGATATTGGAAGAGGTCGAGCGCCGCTTGATTACCGACATGCTTGACCGCACGAATTGGAACCAGACGGAGGCGGCAGAGCGGTTCCAAGTGCCGCTTTCCACGCTAAACCAGAAGATCAAAAGGCTGGGAATCGAGACGCGGAGAAGACCGGGCAGTTCGCGCGGCAGTGCATCGTATAATTATCCCGGCGAAGAGACCGCAGCGGAATTTTCAGCCGGCAAGTAGAAAACTTCCTCGCATTCCGTTTAATCGCCAGCAGGGCGTGACGTGACCTTTGCGTCGCTCTCTGCTTCGTGATGGAAATTCTTCATTTCGTACATGGAACGGTCGGCGGCATCGAGAAGCCTATCGATCGTTTCGCCGCTCTTTGGATAGACGGCCGTGCCGATGCTGACGGAGATTGGGGGCTGCTCGGGATCATCTACGACACGCGCGCAAATCCTAGCGGCTACGTGCTGTGCTTCGCGCTCGGATGTTTCCGGCATGACGAGGGCGAATTCATCTCCGCCGTATCGCGCTGCTGTGTCTATGCTGCGGCTATAGACGCGAAGAACATCCGCAAGCCTGCACAAAGCGCGGCTGCCCGTAAGATGGCCGTGCCGATCATTGATTGCCTTCAGGTGATCCATGTCGATCAGAAGAACGGAGAAGGTGCGGTTGGTGCGGTTCGAGCGCTTGACTTCGGCGTCGAGAACGTCAACGAGCCTGCGGTAATTCGCCAAACCTGTGAGCGGGTCGGTTACGGCCAGATTGCCAACCTCCACTTCCATGCGGCGGCGCTGAGTGGAGATCGCCGCCAGCGCCATGGTCATTGCGGAAATAATAGCCGTGAATGCCTGCAGCAGAAGCAGCGAGTCGTTTTTAGAGGGTGTGACGAAAGGACCTGTGCCGTGCAGCGTACCCCAGATCGCAATACCAGAAAGGAATATCGTAACGGTGATCGCTTCTCTTTGGCCAAAACGGAGGGCGGCCCAAAGCAGGAAGGGAATGCAGAGATATTCGAGCGGGTATGCGTGTGTGCCCGACACGAAAAGCCTACCAAAAATCGTTTCAGAGGTGAGAATTAGCGCGAATAGCAATGCGGAGATCTCGAGAAATTGGGCCTTATTCCAGTGAAGCCGGAGATCAGCGGTCCACAGGATGATGAGCGGGGCAATCAAAAGCGCGCCTGTGCCGTCGCCGAGCCACCACGTGAGCCAAACCGGGCGAAAGTTAGCCCAGGTTGCAAAACCAAAGGAACAAAGCGTCGCTACGCCGATGGTTGCTGCGACAATCGGCGCAGCCAATCCGGCAAAGAGATCGAATTTCAGCGTGTTCGATACAGTGTCGAACGCCTTGCGGCCGCCCCCGAAACGGCTGACGAGATATGCGGCAAGCAAACCTTCGGCCGTGTTTCCTATGGCAATCGCAAGAGAGGTTAAAGGCGTTCCGAGGGTCGTCCAGTTTACAAAAAACGCGCCCAGGAGCACACCCGGCCAAACGCGATAGCCGAAAAGCAGAAAAGCGGCCAAAGCAATTCCGCTGGGCGCCCAAACGGCGGTAGAACTAGGGTGAACAAAAGCCAGGGTAAGACCAAGCTTGCCTGCGACGTAATACGCTACAGCCAGAAGCCCAACTGCTGGTATTTCCTTCTTCCATTCGATCAAGGAGACCGTCCGCACGAAATCGCTTTTTGAAAAAGCTTGGGCAAAGCATGCTTC
>Ga0209178_1000664_pt1 | contig 10290 bp, 8 predicted proteins | sample GAAS200_FD_187521 | JGI IMG/M metagenome (GOLD analysis project Ga0209178, IMG submission 187521) | Agricultural soil microbial communities from Georgia to study Nitrogen management - GA AS200 (SPAdes) (version 2) | ecosystem: Environmental > Terrestrial > Soil > Agricultural land | place: USA... | reverse complement strand
CGGCGAGCGCGAGGAGCATCGCGAGCGCGAGCGCCGCACCCACCCGGGTCGTGAGGCGGAGCGCCGATGCGGCGGGCGCCACCATCAGCACGAACACCAGAAGCACGCCGACGATCTGCGCGGCTTCCGCGACGGCGATCGCGACGACCAGCAGAAACAGCACCGAGATCCGCCGATGCGACAGCCCTCTCGCTTCCGCGAGCTCGGGCGCCAAGGTGGCGAACAGGAGCGGACGCGAGATGATCGCCAGCGCTCCGAAGCAAAGGAGGCTCAAGCCCGCCAGCGCCCACAGTGTCTCGAGGTCGACCCCCAGCACGTTGCCGAACAGGATGGCCGTCGCCTGCGTGGCATGGCTGGTGTAGAGGTAGAGGAAGAGCACCCCCAAGCCCAGCGCGAGCGAGAGCACGATGCCCACGGCGACGTCGCGACCCCGCAGCCGGTCGCCGAGCGTCCCCATCGCGATTCCGGCCACGAGCGTGAAGGCGAGCAGTCCCCACAGAGGGTTGAGGCCGAGGAGCACCGCACCGGTCGCTCCGGCGAAGCCGACGTGCGACAGCGCGTGCCCGGCGAAGACGAGGCTGCGCAGCACGAGAAAGAAGCCCACGGCGCCGCCAACCAGCGCGACGATGCCGCCCGCGGCGAAGGACGTCCGCATGAAATCGTATTCAAGCATCGTGGCGGTGGGCGTCGGCTTCGACCGCGCCGTGACCCGAGACGACGACGATGCGCCGGTCGACATGCAGAACGTCGATCGGCGTCCCGTACAATCGGGACAGCACGGGTCCGGTGATCACCTCGTCGACGGTGCCGAGCGCGGCATGGCCCTGGCCGAGATAGAGAACGCGGTCCATCGCGCCGAGCAGCGGATTGAGCTCGTGCGCGGTAAACAGCACGGTGATGCCCTGGTCCTGCTGGATGCGCTTGACCAGCGCGACGGTCGCCTGCTGAAAGCGCGGATCGAGGCTCACCAGCGGTTCGTCGAGGAGCAGGAGCTGCGGCCGGCCGAGCAGGGCCTGCCCGAGAAGCACGCGCTGCAGCTCGCCTCCCGACAGCTCTCCGATGGGCCGTGCAGCGAGCGCGCTTGCCTCGACGAGATCGAACACGCGATCGACTTCGCGCGCGGCGTCGGGCCCGGTCCGGGCGAGCCCCCACCGCTCGCCTTCGACCGCGCTCGCCACGAAATCCCACGCACGAAGGCGAAGGCCGTCGACCGAAGCGCGCTGCTGGGGCAGGTAACCTGCGGCGGGATTGCCGCGCGCCGGCGGCGAGCCGAAGACGCGCAGCTCGCCGGCGCTGGGCCGCAGCAGACCGAGCACGGCGTGGAGCAGCGTCGTCTTGCCCGAGCCGTTGGGACCGAAGACGCCGATGAACTCCCCGCGGCGAACGGTTGCGTCGAGCTCGGCGAGGACGACGCGGCCGTTGCGCGCCAGCGTGACGCGATCGAGCTCGATGGCTTCGGCGCTCATCGGCGAGCGAGCGCGCGATCGAGCGCGTCGAGCTGCGAGAGCATCCATTGCGCGTACGTCTCGTCGGGCGGCAGCGTCTCGGTGATCGCCACCACGGGGATGCCGGCCTCGTCGGCGATCGAGCGCATGCGCACCGCCAGCGCTTCTTCCGTCTGCGTGTTGTAGAGCAGCGCTTTGACCGATCGATTGCGCAGGTCCCGCTCGAAAGCCGCGATCGTGCTCGCTCCCGGCTCGGTTCCGTTCATCACGGCGAGCTGGAAGCGGCTGTTGCGCATGACGAGACCGAGCGCGTCGGCCATGTATTCGAACACCGGCTCCGTGGCCGTTACCGGGGTTCCGGCGTATCTGCCGCGCATCGCCGCGATCTTCTTCCGCAGCGGCGCCATCGAGGTATCGAAGGCCTCGAGCCCGCCGGCGTATTCGGGGCGATGGGCAGGGTCGATCTCGCCGAGTTTCGCCGCGAGGGTCCGCGCAAGCGCGGAGATGGCCGCGGTGTCGTACCAGAGGTGCGGGTTGTCGCCCGCTTTCCTGCGGGCCACGCCCGAGACTTCGATGATGTCCCGCGAGTTCGAAGGCGAGGCGGAAAGAAGACGCACGACCCAGGGATCGTAGCCGGCGCCGTTGTAGATCACCAGCTTCGCGCGCGCGAGGAGCCGGGCCGTTTCCGCGGACGCTTCGAATTCGTGCGGATCCTTGTCCGCGCTGACGAGAACGCTCGCGACCGCAACGTTGTCGCCGCCGATCCGGCGGGCGATATCGCCGTAGACGCTCTCGACGGCGACGATCGCCACCGGGGCGGCGCGCGCGGCGGAGACGGCGAGCGCGATCGCGACGGCCGCGGCGCCGGCCCATCTGCGACTCGCGCACTGCGCATGGTGAACCGCGCGCTTCACCGGTCGCGAGCCCGCGGCTCGTCGGGACGCGTCCGGGACGCCCGCGCCGTTTCGAACGCGGGCGACGCGGCTCGCATGCGGGTCCGGGCGTTGATCCAGCCGGATCACCGCGCGCCCCGAGCTTTTCGCCTGACGCAATCCAAGCAGCGCCCGTACAGAGTGACGTCGTGGTGCTCGACTCTGAACCCGCGCGGCGCGAGACGGCGCAGATCGCCCGGGCAGCCCGGAACGTCGTACACCCGGCGGCAGGTCGTGCACTGGAAATGGTGGTGGTGGCCGGATTCCCTAACCTCGTAGCGCGGGCTTTCCCCGGGCAGGTTGATCACCTGCACGGCTCCTTCGTCCACCAGGCGCTTGAGGTTGCGGTAGACCGTGGCGAGGCCCAGAGCGCGGACCGAGCCGCGGGCGGCTTCCAGCACTTCCTGCGGCGACAGGGGCCGCTGCGCGCCCCGGATGACGGATCGGATCGCGTCTCTCTGCCGGGTCGAACGTTGCATGAAGAGGATCGCCTGGCTTTCGCGTCGCTCGGTACGATAATGATAAATCATTCTCATCTTTGCATCCAGCCCGAACGGTTCGAATGTCTCGGCCTGGGCGACCCGCCCGACGGGGCGGGGACGAATTCCGGTAAGCTGTCGAGCCGTGCAACCATGAACCTGGCCTTCGTCCATGGGATGGCGAGGGGAGCCGGCCGTTGGACTTCGTGAGACCGTTTTTGCGTTCGACACCTCGACCGATGCGGCGTGGGCCGCGCCGCCGTCGCTGGCGCTCGTGCGTGGCAGGGTTCGTCCTGGCCGCGCTCGCGTGGCCCTCGCTGGGCCCCTTGCCCTGGGCCGTGATGGATCTCGCGCCTGCGCAGTACGCGGTTGCGCCCGAAGGCGATGCGCATTTCGCCCCGCACGAGCATCACGGCGACGCTTCGGACATCCCCGGCAGCCCGACCCATCCGGCCGACCACGATTGTTTCCAATGCCAGGTGCTGAAGCATCTGGCGCGATGCGTCCCCTATCAGACGAACGCCTCAAGCGTGCCGTTGCCGTCGGGCGACGCGATCCAGCCCTGTGCGCGCATCGAGCCCCAGCGCACGGGCTTCGTTGCCTTTCTTCCTCCGGTTCGCGCTCCACCTCCGCGCGGCGCCTGAAGCCGCTCCAGTCGCAGGCCTGACCGGTCGACGGCTAGCGCCGGGTGCTTGCGGGCTTTGCCCGCCGCCGCCCGCGGCGTCGCCCCGCCGGCTCTTCCGGATGTTTTCGAAAATGGAGGTCGCGCCATGACTCGGTTGTCATCATGTTCCGCGTTTCCGTCGCGCAGGCTCTGCCGCGAAGGCTCGCCTTCAACCCACCCTCCTTCAAGGACGGCGTGTCTTGCAACGAACGCGGTTCGTTGGGCCCCGACCTCGAGCGGCGCTCGCTGCGCGCTAATCGTCGCCTGCGCGAGCTTCGCCGCGACCGGCCCCGTCTGCGCGCACGGTTTTGCCGGCAAACGTTTCTTCCCCGCCACCCTCGCCACCGACGATCCGTTCGTCGCCGACGAGCTGTCGCTGCCGACCGTCGCCGGACTCCCCAAGGGCACGGATGATCCTCCGGCGCGCGAGACCGACCTCTCGATCGACGTGTCGAAGCGGGTCAGCGAGAACCTGGGCGTCGGGCTCGGGGCGACTTATAAAATTCTCCGACCGGACCACGGCGACACGCAGCGCGGTTTCGACAACCTCGCCGCCAGCCTCAAGTACCAGTTCTACCAGAGCGACGAGCACGAGGCGATTCTGTCCGCCGGCGTCGATTGGGACATCGGAGGCAGCGGCGCCAAGCGCGTCGGCGCGGAATCGTTCAGCACGTTCACGCCGACGCTGTTCTTCGGCAAGGGTTTCGGCGATCTCGCGGCGGAGATGAAGTACCTGCGTCCGATCGCCGTGACCGGACTGGTTGGCATAGGGATTCCGTCGCGCGCCAGCACGACGACGGTGAGCGATGGAGGCGACGTCGACGTCGAGCGCCACCCGCACACCCTGGAATGGGGATTCGCGCTCCAGTACAGCCTGCCCTATCTGCAATCCGCCGTGCAGGACGTGGGGCTGCCGGCGCCCTTCAGCCGCATGATCCCGGTGGTCGAGTTCGCGATGTCCACGGCGCTCGACCGCGGCGCGAGCGGGACGACGGGCACCATCAATCCCGGAATCCTCTGGGCGGGCCAGTACGTGCAGCTCGGCGCGGAGGCGATCGTTCCTTTGAACAGTCGAAGCGGACACGGCGTTGGCTGGCTCGTGCAACTGCATTTCTTCATCGACGACATGTTCCCGAGGACGTTCGGCCGGCCGATCTTCGAGGCCCAGAGATGAGGCGACGGTTCCTGCCGGGACTCGCGGCGGCGAGCGCTCTCGCGTTGGCTTCGAGCGCGGGCGCGCACGCCTTTCTCGATCGCGCGACGCCGGCCGTCGGCAGCTCGGTCCACGGGTCGCCCGCAGAGCTCAGGCTCTGGTTTACCCAGCAGCTCGAGCCCGCGTTCAGCAGCGTGCAGGTGCTCGACCGCAGCGGCAAGCGCGTGGACAAGGGCGATCCGCAGGTCGACCGCGGCGATGCGAGAGAGCTTCGGGTCTCGCTTCCGCAGCTCGCGCCGGGCACATACCGCGTCACGTGGCGCGTGCTTTCCGTCGACACGCACGTGACCGAGGGGGATTTCACGTTCGATGTCGCGCCCTGAGCGCATGCGACCGCCGACGGCGTTGCGACAGCGATGAACGCCTTGCTCGTCGCGGCGCGGACGGTCCACTTCGCCTCGGCCATCCTGCTGTTCGGCGGGCTCGTGTTCGCGCTGTTCATCGCGCGGCCCGGCTGGCGTGCCGGCGGCACGCGTTCGTTCGGCGAGACTGGGCGCTTGGGCCGCGACATCGCTCGGATAGCCCTGTGGAGCGCCGCCTTGAGCTTCGCATCCGGTGCGGCGTGGCTCGCCGCCGAAGCCGCGGGCATGAGCGGCTTGCCGTTGGCGCGGGCGATATCGCTCGATACGCTCGGCCTCGTCCTGGGCAAAACCGTATTCGGCCGTCTGTGGATCCTGCGCTGCGCTCTTCTCATCGGCGTCGCCGCGGTACTGCTCGGCGGCGGTCGATCGACGAAAAAGGAGCCGGCGCCCCGTTGGCCCTTCGTTGCACTGGTGCTTGCCGCCGTCTATCTCGCGAGCCTCGCCTGGGCCGGACACGCCGCCGCCGGGCAGGGGACCGGCGGCTGGGTCCAGGTCATCTCCGATGTCGTTCATCTGCTGGCGGCGGGCGCCTGGCTGGGAGCGCTGCCTGGACTCGTCCTCCTGCTGGATCGCGCGGCCGAGTTCGACGCGGCAGCGCGGGCGACGCGGCGTTTCTCGATCGTCGGCATGGCGAGCGTCGCCGCGCTGATCCTGACCGGATTCGTCAATGCATGGTTTCTGGTGGGCAGCGTTCCGGCACTCGTCGGTACCCCTTACGGGCAACTGCTGCTTGCCAAGCTGGCGCTGGTCGTTCTCATGGTATCGCTGGCCGCCGTCAATCGCTTGCGCCTGACCCCGCGGCTGCAGGCGAAGGACCGGGACGCGCGCCGGCGGCTCAGGCGCAATGCGATCGTGGAAACCGCCGCGGGCCTCGGTGTGGTCGTCGTTGTCGGCGCGCTCGGCGTCACGATCCCGGGCGCGCATCAGTCTCCGCTGTGGCCGTTCGATTGGACGTTGAGCTGGGAGGCGCCCGAGGCGTCGGCCGGGGTCCGCTTGGGCCTGGCGGGCGCGGTCGCGCTGGCTTGCATCGCCGCGGCCTTCGGCTTCTGGGGCGCGTGCACCCGCCGACGAGGACGCGTCATCGCTGCGCTCGCCGGCCTCCTCGCGGCCGTCGTTGCCGGAGCCTGGTTGCTCGCCGTGCCCGCTTATCCGACGACCTACGCCAACTCTCCCGTGCGCTACACGACTGCGGCGATCGTCCGCGGATCCGATCTCTACGCCGAGAACTGCATGGCTTGCCACGGCCGCAACGGTTACGGCGATGGTCCGGCCGCGGCTTCGCTGCCGATCAAGCCGGCCAACCTGGTCGAGCACGCGGGACATCACCGTGCCGGAGACCTGTTCTGGTGGATCGGGAACGGCATCCCGGGAACGCCGATGCCCGGGTTCGCGCCCCGGCTGAGCGACGACGAGATCTGGAATCTGATCCAGTTTCTGCGCGCGCGCTCGGAGGCCGAAGAAGCGAGATCGCTCGACGGCAGCGTCGAGCCTTGGCGCCCCATCGTCGCGCCCGATTTCACATTCCAGCTCCCGGGGCGCGCCCAGGAGTCTCTGAGCGCGGAGCGAGGCAGGCATTTCACGCTGCTCGTGCTGTACGCCTTGCCGCAGGCGCAGCCTCGCCTGAACGCGCTTCTCGCGAACGAGCGGCGCTATGCCGATGCGCACGCTCGCGTCGTCGCACTGCCGATGGGTTCATCGAGTGCCGCGGCACCTCCCGCCGGCAAGCAGAGCGCGAACGACAATCGATCGATCTTCGCGATCGCCAGCCCGGATGTGGTCGGGGCCTACGCGCTGTTCGCTCGCCCGGATCCGGACTCGCGCGGCGTCGCGCCTGTCGATATCGAGCTTCTGATCGATCGCGAGGGATACCTGCGGGCGCGGTGGATCGGGATGCCGGGGGCGGCCGGCGATCCGGCGACCGAAATCCTCCGCCAGATCGAGTGGCTCGAACGAGAACCCTCGCATCCGCCGGCGCCCGAGGGACACATGCATTGATCCGCGAGGTCGCGCTCTCGCGGGTCGGCGGCATTCGATCCGCTATAATTTAGAGTTTGCCCACGAGCGAGCATCGAATGGAACTCGCCAAGAGCTTCGAGCCGCGCGAGATCGAAGCGAAGTGGTACGCCTACTGGGAGTCGCACGGGCTGTTCAAGCCTTCGATGCGGCCCGGCGCGGCTCCCTTCTGCATCCAGCTTCCGCCGCCGAACGTCACCGGGACGCTGCACATGGGGCACGCGTTCCAGCAGACGCTGATGGATGTGCTCGTGCGCTGGCATCGCATGCTCGGCGACAACACGCTCTGGCAGGTCGGCACCGATCACGCCGGGATCGCCACCCAGATCGTGGTCGAAAACCAGCTTCGCGCCGAGGGCACGTCGCGCCGCGATCTCGGCCGCGAGCGGTTCGTCGATCGGGTCTGGCAATGGAAGAAGGAATCCGGCTCGATCATCACCAACCAGATGCGGCGGCTCGGCGCGTCCGCGGACTGGTCGCGCGAGCGCTTCACCATGGACGAAGGGCTGTCCAACGCCGTGATCGACACCTTCGTCCGGCTCTACGAGGACGGACTGATCTATCGCGGCAAGCGGCTGGTGAACTGGGACCCCGTGCTCGGCACCGCAGTCTCCGATCTCGAGGTGGAGAAGGACGAAGAGACCGGCACGCTGTGGGAGATCCGCTATCCGCTGGTCGATGGACCGGGTCATCTCGCGGTCGCTACGACGCGTCCGGAAACGATGCTGGGCGACGTCGCCGTCGCGGTGCATCCCGACGACGAGCGCTACGCGCGCTTCGTCGGCAGAAAGGTCGAGCTGCCGCTCACCGGCAGGACGATCCCGGTGATCGCCGACGCTTCCGTCGACCCGCAATTCGGAACGGGCTGCGTGAAGATCACGCCGGCGCACGACTTCAACGACTTCGAAGTCGGCCAGCGTCACGGCCTCGCGCCGATCGAGATCTTCACGCTGCAGGCGAAGATCAACGACAACGGGCCGGCGAAATATCGAGGGCTCGATCGCTACGACGCGCGCAAGGCCGTGCTCGCGGATCTCCGGGCTCTGGGGCTCGTCGCGGGCGAGAAGCCGCACCGCATGGTCGTGCCGCGCTGCGGCCGCAGCGGCGAAGTGGTCGAGCCGATGCTCACCGACCAGTGGTTCGTCGCGATGACTACGCCGGCGCCGGACGATCATCCGTTCTTCGCTCGAAAGTCGCTTCAGGAGATCTGCCTCGCGGCGGTGAACGAGAGGATCCCGGACGCCGATCATCCCGGCGACGAGGTGCAGATCCGATTCGTGCCCGAGCACTGGACGAGCTGGTACAACAACTGGCTCACCAACGTCCACGACTGGTGCATCTCGCGCCAGCTCTGGTGGGGCCACCGCATTCCCGCGTGGTACGACGACGCGGGAAACATCTTCGTCGGCCGCAACGCGGAAGAAGCCGCGAAGAAAGCCGGCAAGAGCGCGAGCGCGCTCAGACAGGACGACGATGTGCTGGACACGTGGTTCTCGTCCGCGCTGTGGTGCCATTCGACCCTGGGCTGGCCGGACCAGACGGAATACCTCAGGACGTTCCTTCCTTCGACGGTGCTGATCACCGGCTTCGACATCATCTTCTTCTGGGTCGTGCGCATGGTGATGATGACGACCTACTTCACCGGGAAGATCCCGTTTCGCTACGTGTACATCAACTCGATCGTGCGCGACGACGAGGGGCAGAAGATGTCGAAGTCGAAGGGCAACATCCTCGACCCGCTCGACCTCATCGACGGGACGGATCTCGCGAGCCTGCTCGGGAAGCAGACCTCCGGCCTCATGCTGGAAAAGCAGCGCGATGCCATCGAGAAGCGGACCCGCCGGCAGTTCCCGGCCGGCATCACGGCTTACGGCGCCGATGCGCTGCGCTTCACGTTCGCGAGCCTCGCGACCTTCGGCGACACGCTCAACTTCGATCTGAGCCGGTGCGAGGGCTACCGCAACTTCTGCAACAAGCTGTGGAACGCGGCGCGCTTCGTGCTGATGAACGTGGAAGGCAAGGACGTAGGCCTCGACGGCCAGCGAGCCACGACCCTTTCCTTTCCGGACAGGTGGATCGCGTCGGCCTTGCAGGATGCCACCGAGGAGATCAACGAGCAGCTCGCTCTGTACCGGTTCGATCTCGCCGCGCGCACGCTGTACGAGTTCGTCTGGAACGACTACTGCGACTGGTACCTCGAGCTCGCCAAGGTCTCGCTCGCGATCGGCGATGAAGACCAGCAGCGCGCCACCCGGCGGACGCTGGTGCGCGTGCTGGAGACGATGTTGCGGCTCGCGCACCCGTTCATTCCGTTCATCACCGAGGAGCTGTGGCAGTCGGTGGGCCCGCTCGCGGGGAAAACGGGCAAATCCGTCTCGGTCGAGACGTATCCGATCGTGGAGCACTTCGAGCGCGCACCGCGCGAGACCACGCAGGTCGAGTATCTCAAGGCCATCGTCGACGCGTGCCGGTCGCTGCGCAGCGAGATGAATCTTTCGCCTGCGACGCGCGTCGCCGCGCTGGTGGACGGCGACACCGCGGGCATCGGCGTGGCGGGCATGGGGGAGTACCTGAAGGCGCTGGCCAGGCTCTCCGAGGTGCGGGTGGTCGAGAGCCTTCCGCTATCGCCGGCGCCGGTCTCCATCGTCGATCCCGTCCGGATCATGCTCGACGTGAAGGTCGATCCGTTGGCCGAGCGGCAGCGATTGGGCAAGGAGATCGCGCGCCTGGAAGCGGAGATCGCCAAGGTCAACGCGAAGCTCGCGAACGAGTCGTTCGTCGCCCGCGCGCCGGCTCACGTGGTGAAGCAGGAACGCGACCGGCTTGCGGGATTCCACGCGACCCTGGAGAAGCTCAGGCCGCAGCTCGGACGCCTGTCCGGCTGATTTCCACCCAGCGCGCCGCGCTGAAGATGCGCCGGCCGAGTCCGTTCGTCGCGACGTCGTGCCTCGGCCAGGCTCGGGGATCGCCTCGCAGCCGAGGCCCCCTGTGCTATGCGCTTTCGGCCTCGGGAACGCGCCGCTTCATCAGCAACGCCGGGATCGGCCTGGCCTTCCGGTGACTGTGCCCGACGGGCGCGCCGGCCGACGACTTCGTGAGCGCCGCCGGCGACTGCGTGCGCGGCGAGTGGTGCGTGCGCGGCTGATCCGGATTGCGGTCGACCGTTTCGGCCTGCGCCGGAC
>Ga0209178_1000663_pt1 | contig 10290 bp, 7 predicted proteins | sample GAAS200_FD_187521 | JGI IMG/M metagenome (GOLD analysis project Ga0209178, IMG submission 187521) | Agricultural soil microbial communities from Georgia to study Nitrogen management - GA AS200 (SPAdes) (version 2) | ecosystem: Environmental > Terrestrial > Soil > Agricultural land | place: USA... | reverse complement strand
ATAGCGTGTCGTTGCGCGAAATGCCCGGCTCCGGCAAAATGCCATGATGTCTTCGAAAACGCAAACTGTGGAAATCACGTCTCCCTCTTCGCAAAGCGTGATTTTTTATCTGCTCTGCGCGGGCTTTGTCGTCAACGGTCTTGTGATTTCGTTTATCGGTCCAATCCTTCCAAAGTTCATAGCCGAGTGGGGGCTGAATGATAGCCGGGCTGGGTTGTTCTCGCTCGTGCAGTTCTCGGGCTCCTTTGTCGGCGTTCTAACGTCCAGCGTTCTTATTTCCCAAAAGGGATTCAAACCTGCCATCACGCTTGGCGTCGCGTTGCTGGGGCTTGGCTTTGCCTTGCTGAACGCTTCAACGTTCCCGCTCGCGCTTGCGGCAAGCGGCATCTACGGACTGGGCTACGGCTTTGCCACTCCGGGAACAAATTTATGGGTAGGCGAGTCGTATGGAACACGCCGCGCCTCCGCCTTGAGCATCATGAATTTGGCTTGGACCGCTGGGGCGATTTCCTCCTCGCCTCTTGCGACGCTGGCGATGCGCACGGCGCACGTCAGCCTCCTTCTCAATGTGGTTGGGGTGTTCGGTGTTGTCCTTGCAATTGTGCTTTTGCGAATGCCCTTCGGAAAGCCGTCAGACGAGGAGAATTCTGCCTCAGGAGCAACTAGCGATAAGGTTGCTGGAACCAGCGTTGGAATCATGCTCGGGATTTTGTTTTTTGTCTACGTCGGGACAGAAGTGGGAACCTCCTATTGGGCAGCGACGCACGCGCAAAGAGCAACGATGTGGAGCAGCAACGTTTGGGCCCTCGCTCCCATGTTTTTCTTCGGGGGGCTTCTGTCCGGGCGCGGAATTGCGGCGGCGATTCTTCTACACTTGAATGAGGTAACCGTTGCCGTCGGAGGCCTTTTGCTTGCGGCCGCGGGGGAGTTCGTCTTTCTCACCGCGCATTCCGCGCTCAGTCTTTTTGGTGGCGCCTTTCTCGCAGGTCTGGGCCTTGCCAGTGTTTTTCCGATTCTAATTGCATGGCTTTCCAAATGGTATGGCACGCGCTCACGAAAAGTGGGTGGGATAATGTTCGCATTGGCTGCTGCGGGCAGCGCGCTCGTGCCTCCATTGGTTGGTGTAGTTTCGGGGTGGCACGGTGGGAGCCTGCGAATTGGGCTTCTGGTACCTCTTGTCGGCTGCGCGGTGATGTTGACCGTAATCGGAATGCTTCGTCCCAGCACTCGCGGCTGAACGCTTCTAAGTATGTTTCTAATTGCTCCTGAGAAAACCCGCCACAGCCTGAGGTATTCTTAGCTCGTGCAAAAGGCCGCACTTTCTCAGCGCTCACCGACAAATCGGCTTCTCTTTGGCCTGGTCATCACACTGGCGGCAGTCGTGGCTTACGCCTCTTACATCACCGTGCAACTGGCCGGCCTTCGCAAGCTTCAGAGCGAAATGGTGGATCGCAACCGCAAAGATTCGCTTCAGCTCCTTCGTATCCAGAATGACCTCAACTCTGTTGCCCTAGCCATGCGAGACATGCTGGATACCACGGAGCGCTATCCGCTGACCGCATGGACCGCCCAGTTCGAGCGCATGCAACAAGACTTGGACGCCGCCCTCAAACTCGAAGAAGGACTCGCCGTCGCCAGCCGCACGCCGGATCAGCGTAAGTTTCTTACGCAGTCGGTCACGCAATTCTGGGACGCCATCAACCGCATGTTCGCCCTTGCACAGAGCGGCAAAGAACCCGAAGCGCGCGAACAGATTCGCTTGTCGCTCCAGGCACGGGAGCAAGCGCTCAGCACTGCCGTCTCGCGCCTGCTCGTCGAGAACAACGAAGGCGAAGAGCAAGCCGCCGCCAGCATTGCGAAGATTTATGACGGCGTGCAGCGGCAGTTGTATCTGTTTCTCGCAGCAACTCTGATTGCCATTGTGCTCACCAGCCTGTATCTCATTCGCAGCAACCGGCAAATCTTTGCGCGCCTTGCGGAACTTTCCGAGCAGCGCAGTGACCTGGCGCAGAAGCTGATTTCCACGCAGGAATCCACCCTGCGGCACATTTCGCGCGAGCTTCACGATGAATTTGGACAGGTGCTCACCGCTATTGGCTCGATGCTGCGCCGGGCCGGGAAACAGGCTGAGGAAGGGACGCCTCTCTACGCCGACCTAAAGGAAGTGCAGGAAATCGCGCAAACCACGCTGAACAACATTCGAACGCTGTCGCAGGCGCTGCATCCCGTTTTGCTGGAAGAAGCGGGGTTCGAGAGTACCCTGGACTGGTATATTCCCACGGTGGGCAGGCAGGCAGGCATCGAGATGCATTATGAAAAGAGCGGCAAACCGTTCTCTGTCGAAGCGAGCGCCGGTGTGCACATCTACCGCGTGTTGCAGGAAGCGCTGAATAACGTCAGCCGGCACTCCGGCGCCCGCGACGCTTGGATTCGCCTGAAATACACGGGGAACTCTCTGGAGCTGGAAGTGGAGGATCAAGGCTCGGGATTCGTCGCGGAGAAAATGCAGCGGGGGATCGGATTGGTCGCCATGCGCGAACGAGCGGAGTTGATCGGTGCAACGCTGGCCATCACTCCGGGACCGCAAGGCGGCACGCAGGTTCGTCTGCAAATTCCCCGGGAGAAAGTGGAAAGTCATGCCGCATAGGATAACCGTCCTCTTGGCGGATGATCACGCTCTGGTTCGACGCGGGTTCCGCCGCATGTTGGAGGACGACCCCGGAATCTCGGTGGTTGGGGAAGCAAGCGATGGCCAGGAAGCCGTTCGGCTGGCGACATCGCTCAAACCAAGGGTCATCGTTATGGATTGCGCTATGCCCGAATTGAACGGTATCGAAGCGACACGAAAAATACTCGAGACTCATCCGGAAGCGGGAATTTTGATGCTGAGCATGCATTCGGAGGAGACGCTGGTCAGCCAGGCGCTCCAGGCAGGCGCGCGCGGCTACGTGTTGAAAAACGCCATGGACCTCGACCTGGTCAGCGCGGTGAAAAGCATCGCCGCCGGGATGACCGTACTCGATCCCCAGGTTTCACGCAAAGACGCGCTTAAAGGCGAGCGTGCTGGTGGTTTAACTCCCCGCGAATTGCAGATTCTCCAGCACATCGTGGCAGGCAAGTCGAACAAGGAAATTGCTTCCGACTTGAATCTCAGCGTCAATACCGTGGCTGTCCACCGCGCGAATATCATGGACACGCTGGGCATTCACAAAACCGCGGAACTCGTCGTCTACGCTATTCGTAATGGTTTGGTGAATCTGCCTTGAACCGCCGCGATTTCCTCATCACAACTTTTCGTTCAGGTTTGGCGGCGGCTGTAGTTCCTCGCATAGTGGCAAACCCCACGTCGAATCTAGGATTTCGTCTCAACGATGTGACAGCGACGGCCGGAATTCAGTTTCAGCACAACTCCGGCGCTTACGGCGGAAAGCTGCTTCCGGAAACGTTGGGCTCTGGCTGTGCGTTTCTGGATTACGACGCGGACGGCTGGCCGGACATTTTGCTAATCAACGGGATGGACTGGCCCGGCCACAAGCGCCAGCGCTCCACGCTGCGCCTCTTCCGCAACAATCGCAACGGCACCTTCACCGACGTCACCAAGAGCGCGGGACTCGACATCGAGATGTACGGGATGGGCGTGGCCGTCGGTGATTACAATAACGATGGCTTTCCTGACATTTTTATTTCGTGTGTCGGCCAGAGCCGTCTCTTCCACAACACCGGCAAAGGCACTTTTGTGGACGCCACGCGCTCGAGCGGTCTCTTCGGCCGCCAGGGGCTGAGTACTTCAGCGCTATGGTTCGACTATGATCGCGACGGCCTTCTCGACCTCTTTGTTTGCAATTACGTTCGCTGGTCTCCGGAGCACGACGTCTTCTGCAGTCTCGATGGCACTCACAAGTCCTACTGCACGCCGGAAGCGTATCGCGGCGATACCTGCTGGCTTTTTCATAACCGCGGCAACGGCACCTTCGAAGACGTTACCGCAACAAGTGGCGTCTTCGACAGCAGTTCGAAGTCCCTGGGTGTGGCCATGTTCGACTATGACCAGGACGGCTGGCCGGACCTGCTCGTCGCCAATGACACGCAGCCGAACAAACTCTATCGCAACCTTCATAACGGGAAATTCAGGGACGTCGCTGTCGAAGCGGGCTTAGCGTTCAGCACCGAGGGAAAAGCGCGCGCCGGCATGGGCGTGGACGTCGGAGACTTCGACAACTCTGGCCAACCCGGAATCGCCATCACCAATTTCGACAACGAGATGATCGGCTTATATCGCGCCGGGACGCCTGGCGTGTACGATGACGTCGCCACGCCAGCCGGAATTGGCGCCCCATCCAGAAGCACTCTCGGCTTCGGCTGTATGTTTCTGGATGTGGACCTTGATGGCGGGCTCGACCTCGCTGTGGCCAACGGACATATTGATGAGACCGTGCGAAACATTCGCGGAAATGTAGGCTATGCGCAGCCGCCACAGCTCTTTCTGAATCAGGGAAACGGAAAATTCCGTGATGTCGCCGCGGAAGTTGGCGGCGGGTTTGAAAAGCCTCGCGTGGGTCGCGGGCTGGCCTATGCAGATTTTGATCGCGACGGGGATCTCGATATTTTGCTCACCACCAACAATGGCCCCGCCGTTCTTTTTCGCAACGACCAGCTCGCGGGCAACCACAGCATACGGTTCGAACTGCAGGGAACGCAGTCCAATCGCGATGCCATCGGAGCCAGCGTCCAAATCTTCGCTGGCGACCTTCACCAATTGCGCACGCTGCGTGGCGGCTCGAGTTATCTTTCGCAGTCGGAGCTGCCCTTGACCTTCGGACTAGCCAAACGCGACAAGATCGACCGCGTCGTCATCCACTGGCCCAGCGGCCGCAGCGAAGAATACAAGAATCTTCCAGCGCAAAAGGCCTATAAGTGCTTGGAAGGAAAGGGCATAGAGCCACTCTAGATCCCTAATCCTTTTCTATTATTGCTGCTAATGCAATTGTTTTGCATGATTTTGCCGCTTCTAATGTTTTCACAGTATTGCCTGTTTCGTGCTCGAAAATTATCTTATGCCCACTAGCACCATCGCCTCCAGCTCGGCCAAACCTTGGCTTGCTTCGGGGCACCCCAAACTGAATCGCGACCGGATGGATCTCAGACATCCGGTCGCTTTTTTTCTGGCGCGCGATCGTTCAGAAGAGGTTCTTGATGCGCATTGAGTCCTCCAAGCGCTGGTTGGCGCGTTGTCTCGTGCTTCTCGCTCTAAGCGCAGCTTATTTGTATGGATTCCCCTCCGCCACCATCGCCTACGCGGTTGCCGATCTGCTTCACGTGGCCATCGGAGTCCTCGTCTTTTTGCTGCTTCTCGCTTTTCTCGTTCCTTTGGTCTGGAACGGAACTGCCCTCGCCCGCCTTGGTTGGGTTCTGCTTGCCGTTGGAACCCTTCTCGGCGTCGTGTTGATCAAAATCGGAACGCCTCGCTACCTCTGGAATTGGCTGTACGCGCATATTGTTCTCTGCGTGCTGGGAGCGCTGTTACTCTTGGCCGACTGGCTCCGTACGAAGGGCTGGCTGGGCCAAACCTTTGCTACACAAGGATTGCGCTTTGCTTCGCTTGTTCTCGCCGCGTTTGCTGTCTCTGCCGGACTCTGGTTCGTGCGCGAGGTCGGCTGGCGCGATGCGCGAGCCAATCGCATCATCAATCCGCTCTTGGCGCCTGACTCCATGGACCACGAAGGCGATGGTTCCAACGGCAAATTCTTCCCCAGTTCCGCGCAAACCAAGCGCGACGTGAACATTCCCTCGCAATACTTCATGAAATCCGACGCCTGCCAGCGCTGCCACGCGGACATTTATGCGCAGTGGAACAGTTCGATGCATCATTTCTCTTCCTTCAACAATCAGTGGTATCGCAAGAGCATCGAGTACATGCAGGAAGTCGCCGGTGTGCGCTCTTCCAAATGGTGCGCCGGATGTCACGATCCCGCGCTGCTCTACAGCGGCAAGTTCGATACGCCCATCAAAGATCGTGTAAACCTTCCCGAAGCCCGCGCCGGCCTTGGCTGCCTGATGTGCCACAGCATCGTGGAAGTAAAAAGCACCATGGGCCAGGGCGACTTCTTCCTCGAATACCCAAAATTGCACGAACTAGCCGCGAGCGAAAATCCTCTTGTTCGCAAGCTGCACGATTTCGTCGTACGCCTGAATCCCGAACCACATCGCCGCACCTTTCTGAAGCCCTTTATGCGCACGGAGACCGCGGAGTTTTGCTCTTCCTGCCATAAGGTGCATCTCGACGTTCCCGTGAACCGTTACCGCTGGATTCGCGGCTTCAACGAGTACGATAACTGGCAGTCCAGCGGCATCTCCGGCCAGGGCGCGCGCTCCTTTTATTATCCGAAGAGCCCCATGAACTGCGCCGACTGCCACATGCCTATGACGCCATCCAAGGATGATGGCAACATCAACGGTCTCGTGCATTCGCATCGTTTTCCTGGTGCGAATACCGCCGTGCCCACGGCCAACCGGGACAAAGCGCAATACGAATTTGCGAAAACATTCCTCCAGGACAAGCAACTGAGCGTGGATATTTTCGCCATCTCTCCCGCCGAAAAGGAATCCGCTGCTCCAGTTCGCAACGAGTTGGGCAAACAGGAACTCTCGACCACGTTCGCCGTAGGAGAAGAGTCCGAAGGGGGGCTGCCAAAAGGCCCTGCCGGTGAAGTCCGCGCGATCACGGCTCCGATCGATCGTACCGACGCTGCGGTTCGTCGTGGCGATGATGTTCGCGTGGATGTCGTCGTTCGAACGCGCAAAGTCGGCCACTTTTTCCCCGGTGGCACTGTGGATGCCTTCGACGTATGGGTCGAACTCCAGGCTACCGACGAAAAAGGCCAGACCATTTTCTGGAGCGGACAGGTCGAAGACAACGGCAAAGGCCCCGTTGATCCCGGCGCGCATTTCTACCGTTCGCTCCAAATTGACGGCCACGGCAACGTCATCAACAAGCGCAATGCCTGGGCCACGCGCTCCGTCGTTTACGTCCACCTGATTCCGCCAGGCGCGGCCGATACAGTGCACTACCACCTGCACGTTCCGGAAAACTGTGGCGACAAAATTACGCTGCACGCCAAGCTGAACTACCGCAAATTCAGCTGGTACAACACGCAGTTCTCCTTTGCCGGCGTTCCCGAAGATGTGACTAAGCTCGCGAGCAGCGGCGCTAAGGAAACCACTCCGGACTATGATGACCGAAAGTTTGCATTCAACGGCGACACTTCGAACGTTTCGGGCAAAATCAAAGCGATTCCTGATTTGCCGATCACCGTTCTTGCGGAAGACACAAAGACGCTGCGTGTTTTGCCACGCAGTGCCGCATCTCCACGGCCGGCAATAATCAGCACGAAGGAAGACTGGACGCGCTGGAACGATTACGGCATCGGACTTTTCCTGCAAGGCGACCTGAAAGCTGCAGCCGCGGCCTTCGAAAAAATCACCGAAGCCGATCCGCAAAATCCCGATGGCTGGACCAACATCGGCCGCGTGCTTGTACAGGAGGGCGATACTGGCGGCGCGCGCAAGGTGCTCGAAAAATCTCTCGCGATCGACTCGCAATTGGCGCGAACCAATTTCTTCTACGCTAAAGTCCTGCGCGAAGACGGCGACTACGACGGCGCCATCACACACTTGAAGATGGTTCTCGAGCAGTTCCCCCGCGACCGCGTCGTCCACAACGAACTCGGCCGCGTCCTCTTCCTCGAAAAACGTTACGCCGATGCCGTTGCCGAGTTCGAGAAGACGCTGGCCATAGATCCCGAAGATCTGCAAGCCCATTACAATCTGATGCTGTGCTACAACGGTCTCGGCGACGAAAAAAAATCAGAAGAGCACAAGGCGCGCTACTCGCGGTTTAAAGCGGATGAGTCCGCTCAAGCCATCACCGGCCCCTATCGTCAGGCGCACCCCGAAGACAACAACGAACGCCAGGCCATTCACGAGCACTATAGCGTCGCCTTGAACGACGTGCCGCAAAAGAAGGCGGCGACCAGTGTGGCGAAATCGAAGTTCGCGACCGCAAAAGTTGCGGGGACAAAGGCGGCCATGATAAAAGCGGCTCCCAAGGCTTCGGTGCAGGAGAACGGTCGAGCAGCAAACTCAGGCCCTTTGTTTCGCTAAGAACTTATTACTAAAAAACCGAGAACGAAATGACCTGGATCAAAACCTTCCGGATGGACGAAGACGAACGCGTCAAGAACGCCATTGAAGCTGAACGAAAGCTGTATCCGGCGGAATACCGCACCCCCGCGCCCGCCGTGGACCACGGCGAAGAGAACAGCATCACCGCATCGCACTCGCTGATTCCGGACGCGCTCTATCATTCGTTTTCTGCCTTTGGCGCGATGCTGGCGCCGGACTTGCCGCTCGTCCGTCGTCAGCACGAAATGATTGCGACTATGGTGTCGCTGACCAACCGCTGCCACTATTGAATCGAATCCCACGCAGAGTTTCTGCGTCGAGTCACGCTGGATGAAAAACTGGTGGAGGCGCTTCGCAAGGATTATCGAACGGCGCCCATCACCGAGCAGGACCGCGTCATGCTGGATTACGTCGTGAAGCTGACCAAGGACGCGGTGCAGTGTTCGCGCTCAGATCACGACAAGCTGCGAGCGGTCGGGTTCGACGACAAAGGCATTCTGCAAATCACGCTGATTGCCGCGTGGTTCAATTACATCAACAAAGTGGCAGACGCGCTCGGCGTGGGCCGCGATTGAAAAGAGGGAATGGTGAAACGTCTGCTCGCAGTGCTGTTTGTTGTTGGGCTTGCAATTCTTTTGACCGGAAAAGCACGCGTTACAGCGGCGCCCCAGACCTCTTCCATTCAATTGCGCGACATTACGCAACAGGCCGGAATCCATTTCGTCCACAACAACGGTGCCTTCGGCAAAAAGTATCTCCCCGAAACGATGGGCCCCGGAGTTGCGTTCATTGACTACGACAATGACGGCTGGCCCGACATTTTCCTGGTGAACGGCATGGACTGGCCCGGTGATCGCCGGAAACATTCGACGCCGAAGCTCTATCACAACAATCACGACGGCACCTTCACCGACGTGACGCACAAAGCCGGACTGGACGTCGAGATGTATGGCATGGGCGTGGCCGTCGGCGACTACGACAACGACGGCTACGACGATCTCTTCGTCACGGCATACGGGCAAAACCGTCTATTTCACAACAACGGCGACGGCACGTTCACGGACGTAACCCAAAAAACAGGATTGCAAGGGCCCAAGGAATTCAGCACGAGCGCCGCCTGGGTGGATTACGACAAAGATGGCCACCTCGATCTGGTCGTGGCCAACTATGTACAATGGACGCCCGAAGGCGACCTCTACTGCACGCTCGACGGCAAGGTCAAATCCTATTGCACTCCGGAATCGTACAAGGGTACGGCGGTGCGCCTCTGGCACAACCGCGGCAACGGCACCTTCGAAGACGTCACTCAAAAAGCCGGCTTGGGCGACGCAACTTCGAAGACTCTCGGTGTTGCCGTTCTCGATTACGACAATGACGGCTGGCCCGATCTGCTTTTCTCCAACGACACGCAGCCAAACAAGCTCTATCGCAACAATGGCAACGGCACGTTTAGCGAAAAAGCCGTCGTGGCGGGCGTCGCGTTCAGCGAAGACGGAGTAGCCCGCGCGGGCATGGGCGTAGACGCCGCCGACTACGATCATTCCGGCTACTCGAGCGTGCTCATCACCAATTTCTCCAATCAGATGATTTCGCTTTACCACAACGAAGGCAAAGGCCTATTTGTTGACGAAGCGCCGCGCTCGGAAATCGGCCGCGCGTCCCTCCTGACTCTCGGTTTCGGCTGCTTCTTTTTTGATTACGATCTCGACGGCTGGCCCGACGTTCTCATCGCCAACGGCCACGTGGACGACGACATCCAAAAAGTGCAGGCCAATGTCAGCTATGCGGAGCAGCCGCATCTCTTCCGCAACGTGGGCAAAGGGAAGTTCGAGGAAGTAACGAAGTCCATGGGCGCGGCTTTTGCTTCTCCCCGCGTCGGACGCGGCGCGGCTTACGCGGACATCAACAATGACGGCCGGCTCGATTTGCTCCTCTCAACGAATGCCGGTCCCGTCTATTTGTTTCGCAATGAATTGGCCACCAAAGAAGCACGTGGCGCTTCGGCCGCGAATCGCAGCTTGCGCATCAAGTTGATTGGCACGAAATCCAATCGAGACGGCATCGGGGCCGTTGTGAAGCTCACCGCAGGTGGCGAAACGCAAACCGAGA
>Ga0209178_1000661_pt1 | contig 10296 bp, 9 predicted proteins | sample GAAS200_FD_187521 | JGI IMG/M metagenome (GOLD analysis project Ga0209178, IMG submission 187521) | Agricultural soil microbial communities from Georgia to study Nitrogen management - GA AS200 (SPAdes) (version 2) | ecosystem: Environmental > Terrestrial > Soil > Agricultural land | place: USA... | reverse complement strand
GGGCTCGCGCTGTTCGGCGGGCTCTATCTCTTTTTGGGGGGCGCGAAGGCTTCAATCTGGCGCCAGGTTTCGTTCTGGGCGTCGGTGCTGGTGCTGTTTTTCGCGCTGAATGGACCCCTGCACGACTTGTCCGACACGTATCTCTTCAGCGCGCACATGCTGCAGCACCTCGTCCTGACCCTGGTGTTCCCCCCGCTCCTCCTGTTCGGGACGCCGGCGTGGGTGGTGCGCCCCCTGCTGAAGCCCCGGTGGGTCATGGCCCTGGCCCGGGCGATCACGAAGCCGCTCCTCGCCGGGATCATCTTCTCCGCGACGATCGTGTTCTGGCACTTCCCCCGGTTCTACGAGCCGGCCATGCGCCACCACAACCTCCACATCGCGCAGCACCTGATCTTCATCGCCACGAGCGTGGTGATGTGGTGGCCCGTGCTCTCGCCGGTGCCGGAGCTGCCGCGGGCCTCCTATCCCATCCAGCTGGTCTACCTGTTCGTCCTGGGTCTGCCGATGTCGCTGGTGGGGGCGATGATCACGCTGGCGGATGCGCCGATCTATCAGTTCTACGTCGAAGCGCCCCTTCGGGTGTGGGGCCTCTCGCCGGTGGCGGACCAGCAGTACGGGGGCCTGATGATGTGGGTGCCGGGGACGCTCTGGTTCTGGGGGGCGATGACGGTGATCTGGTTCCGCTGGGCGGCGAGGGACGAGCACGGGGACGCCGAGCGGGCCGTCCCCCGGGAGGCCTACGCGATCACTCCCCGTCCGCCGTCTCCCCCAGGGGATGCCGCCTGAGGTTTTCGGCGAGCGCCGGGTGCATCCGCCAGAAGTAGATGCCCATGCCGGCGGCGGCGATCGCGTTGCCGGCGGCCACGCTCCACCAGGCCAGCGCTCCCAGTAAGGGTGGCGCCAGGATCGCGAGGAAAATGTAGAAGCCGAATTCGAAGAAGCACGCGAGCACGACCACCAGGAACATGGCGTGCGGCACCTCTTCGGTCTTCATCACCAGCCAGGCGGCGATCACGCCCACGACGACGAAGGCGGAGACGTGGATCATGGTGTAGCCGACGATCCGCGAGAATTCGATGACGACGTTGGCGGGGTCATGCACGCCCCAGAACACCGCGCTGCCGAGCATGGCGGGCGTGAAGAACGGACGCCCGTCGATCGTGTCGACCAGGAGGAACCAGACGGCCACGGCGGCCGCTCCCACGCATCCTCCAATGAACCCTTCCCGCAGCACCTGATTGAACCGGCTGTTCATCGCGGCTCCTTCGGGCCTTTCGGCCAATATATCCGCCCCTCTCGCGACAGCTAGATTGGGCTTTGTGAGACCTCCGCGCTGGTCCGCCATCTCGCTCTTCGCGGGCGCGCTCGCGTTCGGCGTGGCCGGGCTGTTTCATCCGTTCCTGACCGGGGACGCCGCCACGCAGCTCGGGACCATCGCTCATACCCCGCATTGGCGCCTGATTCACTGGACGCTGCTGTTCGCGTTTCCGCTGATGCAGGCCGGGATTCTGGGGCTCGTGGCCCGGCACCTCGACACGCCGGGAGCGTCGCTCCTGCGCACCGCCGCCATGCTCGCAACGCTCGGGTTCGGGATCTGGGCGCTGAACGTGCTCGTGATGGCGGGGACGGGGTGGATGCTGGCGCAGACTCCATCGGATCTGAACGCGCAGGTGCTCTACGCCGCGATTCACCCCTTCGGGCTCGCCGCCGAGCGGCTGGCGACGTTCGCGATGGGGGTGGCGCTGGTGGTGGCGGGGCGGGGGATCCGCGCGGGGAGGCGCTTCCCGCGGTGGCTCGCGGAAACGGGAACCGCCACGGGACTGATCAACGTCGCCGTGGCGGTTCTCTTTGCCGAAACGTCTCAGGTCATGTACGTCGGCCAGGGGATCATCGTCACCTGGCTCGCGGCCGTGGCCGTGGTGATGCTCGTCGTCTAGAGCTCCAGGCGGACGATCCGCTCCTGACCCCCGTCCGAATTGCGGCCGAACTGGAAGACGCGCAGGGTCACGACCTGCCCCTTCTTCAGATCCTTGACCGCCGCACGGTACTCTTCCCAGTTCCGGGTCGGCTTCCCGTTCACGTTCATGATGACACTGTAGACCCCGTCGGCCTCCGTGAACAGCAGGCCGTAGGCCGGACCCTCGGGCGACACGTTGGTCACCACCATGCCGCCGCCGAAGCTGGCCACCCGGGCGAGCCGGTTGTCCTGGCTCAGATCATCGGGCGTGAGGGGCTGGACGCCGATGCCCAAGGCGCGAGTGCTGCTCTTCGGGGTGGAGGAGGCCGGTTCATCCGAGTCGCCATTCCCCTTGCTCCGCGCCGCCGTCTTGTCCATGTCGGCCGTGGCGCCGATCACCCGCACGGAGATGGTCTTCTGGCCGGCGCCCTGACGCCAGAACGTCACCGCGACCTTGTCGCCGGGCTTCTTGAACCCGATGATCTGCTGCAGCTGGGCCGTGTAGCTCACGGGCTGTCCATCGAGCGCGGTGATGACGTCACCCTGCTCGATCCCGGCGTCCTTGGCCGGCGAGTTCTCACCGGTGTAGTCGTCCACCACCACGCCGTGGATGTCCGAGTCCGGCAGGCCCACGGCCTTGGCGTCGGCTTCCCCCGCGTCGGTCACGCTGATGCCGATGACCGAGCGGGTCACGTGACCGGTGGTCACCAGCTGGTCGAACACCGTGTGCACGAGGTTGATCGGGATGGCGAAGCCGTAGCCCGTGTAGTAGCCGGTGCCGGAGGCGATGGCCGAGTTGATGCCGATCACCTGGCCCCGGATGTTCACGAGGGGACCACCCGAGTTACCGGGGTTGATGGCCGCGTCGGTCTGAATGAAGTCCTGGATCTGGAGGCCGCCGCGCGCGAGGCCGATCAGGGGGCGCCCCTTGGCGCTGACGATGCCGGCGGTGACGGTGAAGTCGAACTCCTCACCCAGCGGGTTGCCGATCGCCAGCACCCACTCGCCGATGTTGGTCGAATCCGAGTTGCCGAGGGTGACCGTGGGCAGGTTGGTGGCGTCGATCTTGAGGACGGCGACGTCGGTCTGCGGATCGGTGCCCACGACGCGCACGTTCTTGAACTCGCGCTTGTCGAACAGCTTGACGTTCACGCGGTCCGCGCCGGCCACGACGTGGTTGTTGGTCAGGATGTAGCCGTCGGTCGACACGATGAATCCCGTGCCCGAGCCTTCTTCCACCTGCGGACGCCGCGGCTGGCCGGGTGTCTGGAAGAAGTCCCGGAAGGGTGCGGGGATCTGCGAGTTGTTGTCCGCCCGCTCCGTGCGCGCCGAAGAGACGTAGACCACGGCGGGGCGGACCCGGTTCGAGACGGCGACGAAGGCGTCACCCAGCTGCGCGGCAGGTCGGGCCGCCGGGATCGGCGTCTGGGCCTGCGTGGGGAGCGTCGGCAGCACGGCCGCCGTGCTCTTGGGGGTCAGGTTCAGGGCCGACGCGAAGAGCAGTCCGAAGACGAACGCCACGCCGACCAGTGACACGAACTTCAACCAATCCCGGGTACGTACCGACATCGCCGTCTCGCTTGCGTTATAGGGTTAGGCCTTCTTGTTCTTGTCGTCGTCCACGATCTCGTAGTCCGCGTCGACCACGTTCTCCTGCTTCGTCTCGGTTCCGGGAGCCTGGGCCCCGGCGTCCGCACCTGCGGCGGCACTGGGATCCGCCCCACGCGACTGCTGGTACAGGGACGCGCCCGCGGCCGAATAGGCCTGCTGCAGCTCCTCGAGCGCCTTCCCTATGCCCGCGGCGTCTCCGGCGCGCAACGCCTGCTTGGCGCCGTCCACCGCCTGGTCCAGCCGGGTCTTCAAGCCGGCATCGAGCTTGTCGGCCCATTCCTTGGCGTTCTTCTCGACTTCGTACACCATCGAGTCGAGCCGGTTGCGGCGCTCGATCTCCTCACGGCGGTCCTTGTCCTCCGCCGCGTGGGCCTCCGCTTCCTTGACCATCTTCTCGATGTCTTTGTCACCGAGCCCGGACGACGCTTCGATCCGGATCTTCTGCTCCTTGCCGGTCGCTTTGTCCTTCGCCGACACGTGCAGGATGCCGTTCGCGTCGATGTCGAACGTCACTTCGACCTGCGGCACGCCGCGCGGAGCGGGCGGGATCCCCGTCAGCTGGAACTTGCCGATGGTGCGGTTGTCCCGCGCCATCTGCCGTTCACCCTGCAACACGTGGATCTCCACCGTGGTCTGCGTGTCCTCGGCCGTCGAGAACACCTCCGACTTTTTGGTCGGGATGGTGGTGTTCCGCGGAATGAGCACCGTGGTTACGCCACCCAGCGTCTCGATACCCAGCGAGAGGGGCGTGACGTCCAGCAACAGGACGTCCTTGACCTCGCCCGCCAGCACGCCACCCTGAATCGCGGCGCCGATCGCCACCACTTCGTCCGGGTTGACGCCCTTGTGGGGCTCCTTCCCGAAGAACTTCTGGACGATCTCCTGGACCTTGGGCATCCGGGTCTGACCGCCGACCAGGATGACTTCGTCGATCTCCCCCGGCTTCAGCCCCGCGTCCTTCAGAGCCTGCTCCATCGGGGGGATGGTGCGCTGCACCAGGTCGTCCACCAGCTGCTCGAGCTTGGCCCGGGTCATGGTCAGGTTCAAGTGCTTGGGGCCCGACTGATCCGCCGTGATGAAGGGGAGGTTGATCTCCGTCTGCATCGCGGACGACAGCTCCATCTTGGCCTTCTCGGCGGCTTCCTTGAGCCGCTGGAGGGCCATGGGGTCCTTGGACAGATCGATGCCCTGGTCCCGCTTGAACTCGGCCACCAGGAATTCGATGATTTTCTGGTCGAAATCGTCGCCACCCAGGTGGGTGTCGCCGTTTGTGGACTTCACTTCGAACACGCCCTCGGCCAGCTCGAGCACCGAGATGTCGTAGGTGCCGCCGCCGAGGTCGTACACGGCGATCTTCTCTTCCTTCTTCTTGTCGAGCCCGTACGCCAGTGCCGAGGCGGTCGGTTCGTTGATGATCCGGACCACGTCGAGACCGGCGATCTTGCCCGCGTCCTTCGTCGCCTGCCGCTGAGCGTCATTGAAATACGCCGGGACGGTGACCACGGCCTTCTCGACCTTGTGGCCGAGATAGTCTTCGGCCGTCTGCTTCATCTTCTGAAGGATCATGGCCGAGATCTCAGGGGGCGTATAGCGCTTGCCCTGGATGTCGACCGACGCGAGGTCGTTGGGACCCGAGGCGACCTTGTAGGGGACGCGCTTGGTTTCCTCGACGACTTCGTTGGACCGGCGACCCATGAACCGCTTGATGGAGAAGATGGTGTTCTGCGGATTGGTGACCGCCTGCCGCTTGGCCACCTGACCGACCAGACGTTCCCCGTCCTTGGTAAAGGCGACGACCGACGGCGTGGTGCGACCGCCTTCGGCGTTCGGAATGACGACGGGGTCTCCACCTTCCATCACGGCCACCACGGAGTTCGTGGTGCCCAGGTCGATGCCGATGATCTTCTCAGCCATAAAACGACGACTCCTTACCCATGGTTAATGATGCTCACTGGCTTTCCGGAGTCGCTCAAGGGCAAGCCCTATGCCCGGAAAAGGCGCCAGAATGGCAGGCTTTAAGGTACCGCTGAATAGCGACTTACGCTGCCGGGCGGCGATGGCGAACGCGCATGAGCAACGCTGCGGAGAGGAATCCAAGAGCGGCGCCCAAGACCGGGCGAACGATCAGGTTGAATATCGAAAACGCATCCGTGTGGCCGTTTACCTCAGGAACGAGATACCACCCCACGACGCCGCCCAGGACTGTGCCGATCGTGAGGCCCAGGAAGGCTTTGCCGAGAGGGATGCGCCGGAGGAGTAGCCAGCCGGCAAGGGGGGCGCACACGGCGCCGATGGCGCCGCCCAACACGCCGGGAATGGCGAGGACCCCGAGGTCGCCGAGCGCGTGCAGCCCATCCGAGAGTGCGAGGACGATGCCGAGGGCGGTGGCTCCAGCGGCGGCGCCGAACGCCGCCCCGGCGGCTGAGAGGCCTGCGGTGACGGCGACAGCACGAGCGGGGCTGACGGTACGAGCGGGGATGGTCATAGGAATCCTCCCGGGATTCCTACGGAATGGTTATGACCGGGGATTCGCCCCTATTGCGAGGCGTTGCGGATCATGATCCAGTTCGAAGTCAGCTGGGATTGAGCAGGCGCGTTCTCGGTCAGGGGCCCCTCGAGCCAGTCCCAGTCATTGACGTCGGTCAAGTGACCGGTCCAGGTGGTGCTGGTTCCCATCCAATAGTTGGCCTTGGCTGGGAAGGTGAAGGTCAGGGTGAAGCCACCGCCGACATAGGTCCCCGTGACGGTGCCGTCGGTTTCGATTCCGCTGGTACCGCAACACATTTCCACGAACGTGCCCGTGACGATACCGCCCGCTGAATGCAACCTCAGGGTCTCAAAGCCGGCGGGGTTGGATCGCCCCCAGCTCCCGGTGAGGAAGCCATTGGGGCCGCTGGGGGTCGTGTCGTGGCAACTCACGAGTGAGGCGGCGAGGGCGACAGTTGTGAGACTCAGCATCGGACGAAAGACGCGCATCTGAACTTACCTCCCAAAGTGCACATCACAAGACTCTGAGGGTGTGCGCGAGGTGTCAAGAGCCGAACAGGGTTTGGGGCTCAAGCGTTGTCCTCTGCGATGGTCAGGGCCAGGTGCTCGCATTGCAGTCTTCACCGATCATCAGGTCGTTCCCGCGCCCTGATAGGGCGCTCTCGGCGCGATCGCGGTCTAAAGACCTTGCAATGCCGGGTCAGGTCGGCCGTTCAAGCCCTTGAAGGCGCGACTGAGTATAGAGCGAGCTGTCAGCCCGCGGGAACCGGGATCACGCTCAATCTCCGGATTTTGGGGGAGCAAGCATGTGTTCTGTGGCGCGCACGATTGGTCTTCGGTCGAAAAGGAGCATGACGGGAATGTCGAGGAGGGCACGACGGGCGAAGTCTGCAAGATCATATGGCAAACTAAAGAACCGAAGAATCCATTTTTGCTCCTCCGGGTAAGGCTTCCTTTCAAAGCTTGATCCCTCAATCAGGGTGTTGCCAGCGACCTCAATATCGATCTTCATGTGCACGATCGCATTACGCTCCCTCATTAGGGTCGTGAGCGTCTCGTGCATCGCGGAAGAGGTCGGGAAGCGATATCCAGGCTGAAACGAGCGCGGGCCCAAGACCCATTTCTGGCGAAAGTCCGCTCTGTCAATCAGGCTGAACAGTTCGGCGGAGTCGTTCGATGCAAGCCCAATCGCGAGAACGGCATTGATCACCGCTTCGCATAGGGAATGAGAGAGCATGACGACTGTGATGTACGCAGACGCGTGCCGCTGATCAAAGAGTTCGTGGAACTGCCACCACTCCGATGAGCGAATGGTGAATTGTCTGTCGACCAAGGCTGCCAACTGTTCCACAGATTGTTGTGGGTTCAATATGCGAAGCCGCTCAATCTCCTCATCCCGTGCTGGCTTGAAGTCCTCCTTTGGGCGCGGTACAAATGATTTCATCTCGTCTGCCAGCTTCTGGTAGGTCACCCACTGCGCCCGTAGTGCTTCATCTATGTACGTGTAGTTGGCTGTGTGCCCGAAGCTACTGAGAGACATCGCCTGTCTCGCTTCTTGCGGAGGACTGCATGTCCGAACCGGTTACTCGCAGGCCTGAGAAGTTCATGTCTAGGATCGCCAAACGGCAATGGGTGTCAGTTGCATGCCCCGGGCTTTTCCTGGGTCAGCCTTGGGTATCTCTAACTGGCTGACCCACCCCAGTCTGTTTTGCCCCTCCGGTGCTTGGGCCATCGGACCGAGGGTGGGTGCTGGCTGGGACTGTGGGGAAAACCACTATCGATCCTGCTCCGGCGGTAATGGCTTCCCGGCATTGTGCAGCGAATGCCGGATCATCCGCGCCGGACAAGTACCGCGCAACTGCGAAGAGGTCGGGCGTGCGGATCAGTGCAACACCCGATCGCTTTGCCGAAGAAAGGCACTTGGGAGTAAACGACTCTTGGCGCTGGTTAGGAGGCGTAAAACGATACGCATTTCCGAAAAGGACACCCCTCGCGAACTCCGTCGTTCCTTCCTTTGCGTAGTCCTCCTGAATATTCCGCTCGAGTTGGCTGAACTTGTCAACGTTGACGGCACTCGAGTCCTTTCCTTCCGCCTCGCCGAGAAAACGCATCCCGTCCGGGCTGACGAAGACAGCGTCGAATTCCGACTCGTGATCCTTGAAGGCCTCGGCTTTGAACCCCAGATAGGAGAGTGCCTCGATAATCGCTTTTTCCAGTTCCGGTCCCTGCCCGTAGAGTAGGCGCCGAAGATTTCCAGCATCTTGACGCTTTTGCGAAACCTCTTCGAGCTCTATTTGCAGCGCGCGAATTCGCGCTGTGATATCCGTCGAGTTGACTTCCAATTGCCTCTCTTTCTCGAGCTGATGCTCAGCAGACTGCGCCCAATGCGGCGCTGGCGTTTGCTTGCTGCCTACGCGAATAGCATCGTCCAATGCTACGAGGGTAGCTACAAGCCTCTTGGAGAAGGCTACAGTCTCGGACCTCCCGACTCGCTTCCCGCTCTGCTTGGCCGATCTCGAGGCGCCTTCTTCCAGAAGTAACGGAGGGAGGAGGTGAACCGCTCCCTTCTTGAAGCTGAGCGTTGCGCCAACCGTCTTTTCGCCTGCCTTGGTCATCAGCAGAACGCGGGAAACGTTGCTCTCGACAGTCACCTCATACGGTGAGTATTCACCAAAGGCATCCCAGTATTGAGCAAACACCCCTATCCTCTCTCCTCGGACGATGCTGGACCCTCGTCGCGGGTGAACTTCAAGTTGGAAGGGCATCGATCCGTAGCTTGATGCTTCCGTGACGATGTTGGTGACCTGCCGATTACGCCCCGTACCTGAATACTGCTTTTCACCGGTACGTACGAAGACCCCTTCTGGCGATGCGAGAAATACGATCACAAGCTTTCCCGCGTCGATGGCCGCGTTTAGTTCGGCCTTCCAGTGGCTCAGTCGCTCCTTTAGTTGGAAGGACTGATTCTCGTCGAGTGAACGCTTCCCTTGGAAATGCTCTGCATAACCGGGTTCGCCGATTGTGGGCTGAAAGAGAATGATGTCTGCATCCAGGAGTGACTGATCCGACTTGAACGGAATGTCTTCAACGTCGTCACCGGGTACGCTGAACCCGATCGAGATTATGCGGCGAGGACTCACGGGATAGCTCCGCTGGCATGACCCACAGCAGTGCCTCGGGTCGGCGTGCTGTCATACTTGCGTGGACGTTGCACATGATTCTACCGCCCATTCCGCCCACTCCGCAACTGAAGTTGCCCGTTGACCTTACGTGAGTTACATAACTCCCCATGTTCTTCCCCTACAAAGACGACAACCCGACCGAGCTCACTCCGAGAGTCACGGTCGGCATCATCGCCGCCAATGTCGTCGTCTGGATCCTTTTCCAGGGCGCCGGCTCGGCGCACGCGCTGGCAGCCTCCACCTGTGAATGGGGACTCGTCCCCGGAGAGCTCCTGCGCAGTGTGCCCCCCGGCATCAGCGTTTCGTTGGGCCGGGGCTTCGAGTGCATCACGACCGGACACCCGAACTACCTGAGTGTCTTCACCTCGATGTTCCTGCACGGCTCGTGGTTCCACATCCTCGGCAACATGTGGTTCCTCTGGATCTTCGGCAACAACATCGAAGACGCGATGGGCCATGGCCGGTATCTGGTTTTCTATCTGCTCTCGGGCGTCGCCGCCGCGGCTGCGCAAGTCTTGTCGAATACCCATTCCGCCGTCCCGATGATCGGCGCGTCAGGCGCCATCTCCGGCGTCATGGGCGCCTATCTCGTGCTGTTCCCGAAGGTCAAGGTCCACACACTGGTGTTTCTGGGATTTTTCCTCACCACCATCGCCGTGCCCGCGTACCTGATGCTGGTCTGGTGGTTCCTGGTGCAGTTCCTGAGCGGACTACCGGTCCTCGGAGGGAATTCTGATGCGGGAGGCGTGGCGGTGTTCGCGCACATGGGAGGATTCATTGCGGGATTGCTGTTCGTCAAAGCATTCCTGCGGGGGGATTTCAGGAGATATTGAAGCGTGAGTCGTTAGACGGGAAGACGGGTAGACGGTCAGTTACTGCCCGTCTAACCGTCTAACCGTCTAACCCTCTACTCCTCAGCATGATGCTTGATCGTCTTCCCCTCGACGAGGAAGACCACGTCCTCGGCGATGTTCGTCGCCAAATCCGCCACCCGTTCGAGATTCCGGCTCACCAGGAAGAGATCCATCCCCGCGCCGATGATGTGCGGGTCCTCCATCA
>Ga0209178_1000660_pt1 | contig 10298 bp, 11 predicted proteins | sample GAAS200_FD_187521 | JGI IMG/M metagenome (GOLD analysis project Ga0209178, IMG submission 187521) | Agricultural soil microbial communities from Georgia to study Nitrogen management - GA AS200 (SPAdes) (version 2) | ecosystem: Environmental > Terrestrial > Soil > Agricultural land | place: USA... | reverse complement strand
CCCAGCAGCGCGATGGCGGCGATGAAAAGGAATTTGCGCATGGCGATCACCTCGATGACTTGCGTGGAACGGCAGAACCAGCTCGCCCCCCCGGCTTGCGTCGGTGTCGACGCAAGGCCTTCTGGACAGCCGGATGAACGAAATTGGAAACGTCGCCGCCGAGGCTCGCGATTTCGCGCACCAGCGACGAAGAAATGAAACTCCACTCCTCGGCCGGCGTCAGGAACAACGTCTCGGCTTGCGGAATCAGGTGCCGGTTCATGCTGGCAAGCTGGAATTCATACTCGAAATCGGACACCGCGCGCAATCCGCGCAGGATCACGCCCGCGCCGCACTCGGTCATGAAGCGGGCAAGCAAGGTATCGAAGCCGCGCACCTCGACATTGCGCACGTCGGCCAGCGCGGCGCTCGCAAGTGCGACCCGTTCGTCCAGCTCGAACCGCGGCGTCTTGCCGCTGGAACGCGCGACCGCCACGATCACCTTGTCGAACAACGGCGCCGCGCGCGCGACCAGATCGCCGTGACCGTTGGTGATCGGGTCGAAGGTGCCCGGATACACCGCGATACGCGGATTGGAGCGGCTTGGCTTGTCGGTCCCCATGCCCCATTGTGCCATCTCGCGGCGGCGCCGTGACAGCGGCGCGCGCATCAATCGCCGCCGAGGCGAAACAGCGTGCCACGCACCGCACCCGCATCGCGCTGCCGGTGCACGCGCCAGCGCGCGGGAACCTCCCACCCATCGTCGACGCCCGATTCGACGTACACCCACGCGTCCGGCGCGAGCCAGCCGTGTGCATCGAGCAGTGCCGCAGCGCTCGCCCACAGCGCCGAGCCAAAGGGTGGATCCACGAAAGCGAGATCGAATTTTTCCGCCGCGGATGCATCCAGTGCGCGCAGCGCATCGACGTGCCGCACGGTCGCGGCATCCTGATGCAGGCGCGCGAGATCCGCGTCGATCGCCTGCGCCTGCGCACGCTCCTGCTCGAAAAAAACCGCCCGCCGCGCACCACGCGACAGCGCCTCGATGCCCAGCGCACCGGTGCCGGCGAAAACATCCAGCACACGGGCACCCTCGATCACCGGCCCGAGCCAATCGAACAGCGTCTGGCGAAGCCGCTGCGGCGTCGGGCGCAAGCCCGGCAACGTCGGCACGCTCAACCGCGATCCGCGCAGCCGCCCGCCGATGATGCGGACGTGTCCCGGCGGGGTTGTGCCTTGATGATGTTTGCCCATACGTCCTGTTCGAAGCCGCTGTTGTTGAAAATCAGCCCATGGGTGGGCGTTCTGGCATTTCCAGAGACGGGGCCTCCACGCTTCGTCGACCATCGGCAGAGGCAGCGATCATGGACGATCGCAAGAATAAAGTCAGGGCAGAAAGCCCGTTCTGGTATTTGGCGACCGCCGTGCCTTCAGGGAGGCAGCAAGAATCGTGGCGCCGCGATCAAGGATGATCGCATTAATAAACCCGGTGTTAGCATTCCGGCCTGCACACCCCAAGCGTGAACCCGATGCCGAGTCTCTGGAACAAATTGGCCGGCCGCAAGCCGCGCCCCGAGCCGCCGCCGACGCCCGACGAATCCCCCGCGGTTCAGGATGAAGCGTCCGGGCAGCCGAGCATACCTGCCCGGCGCGAACCCGAGGTGCCGGCCACGGAATCGGCGCTGCCGAACATCGCGAGCGGTCCGGACGACCTTCTCGCGCCGGCACAGTCGACCCCATCTCGCCGCAGTTGGCGCGACCGGCTCTCGTCCAGCGGTTTCGCCCGCGGATTGTCGTCGCTGTTCGCGCGCAACCCGGTGTTGTCCGACGAACTGCTGGACGAACTGGAAATCACCCTGCTGTCCGCCGATGTCGGCGTCGCGTCCACCGGCGAACTGATCGACGACTTGCGGCGGCGCATGCACAAGCGCGAATTTGCCGACGCCATTGCGCTGCGCGAAGCCCTGCGCACGCGTCTCGTCGGCTTGCTGCAGCCGGTCGCGCAACCGCTCGACGTTGGCACGCGCAAGCCGTTCGTGCTGCTGGTGGTCGGCGTCAACGGCGCCGGCAAGACCACCACGATCGGCAAACTGGCGCGGCGTTTCCAGCAGGAAAATCGCGGGGTACTGCTTGCCGCCGGCGACACCTTCCGCGCCGCCGCGGTGGCGCAGTTGCAGGAATGGGGTTCGCGGCTCGGCGTGCCGGTGTGCTCGCAGGGCCAGGGCGCGGACTCGGCCAGCGTGATCTTCGACGCGCTGCAGATGGCGGTTGCACACAAGCACGACATCCTGATCGCCGACACCGCCGGCCGCCTGCACACACGTTCCGGATTGATGGACGAACTGGCCAAGGTCAAGCGCGTGCTGGGCAAGCTTGACGCCGAGGCGCCGCATGAAGTGCTGATGGTGATCGACGGCACCACCGGCCAGAATGCGATCAACCAGGTACGCGAATTCATCAACGCGATCGGCGTCACCGGGCTCGCGGTCACCAAGCTGGACGGCACCGCCAAGGGCGGCGTGGTGTTCGCGCTGGCGCGGGAGTTCGCGCTGCCGATCCGCTACGTCGGCCTTGGCGAGCGCGCGGAGGACATGCGCGTGTTCGACGCCCGCGCCTTCGTCGACGGACTGCTGCCCGTCGGCAGTTGATCATGTCGGCCACCGCGCCATCGTCGCGGCACCTCCTGCGCTGGATCGCGTTGGCGATCGTCGCGGTGCTGGTCGCGCTGGCGATCGCCGCGGCCGTGTACGTCCACAACCTGCTGCAACCCGACCGCTTCACGGCCTTGCTGGAAAACGACCTTGCAGCAGTCGGCTTGAGGCTGCGCCTGCGGGCACCCGCCGAACCCACCTTGTTCCCACGCCCCGGCGTGCAGTTGAAGGGTTTCAGCCTGACCAATGCCGGTTCCAGCCGGCCGGTGCTGCAGGCGGCCGGCGCCACCATCGTGGTGCCATGGCGCGCGCTGCTGCATGGCGAGATCGCCATCGAGCGCGTGGACGTGGCCGCGCCGCATTTGAACCTGGACGAACTCGAATCGCTGCTCGCGCGGCTGCCGCGCCGCGCCGCCGGACCGCCGCGCCTGCCCACCATCGCCACCGGCGTGCACATGAGCCAGGGCACGCTTTCCCGCAACGGTTCGCCGTTGCTGTTCGATTTCAGCATCGAGACCGGCGCACTGGCGCCGGGAAAGGTGTTCCGGTTGGAAGCCGCCGCACGCGGCGCGGCCGGCAACCGTTTCACCGCCGTGCTCACCACGGTGCCCTCCGCGGCCCACGACGGCATGATCGACCTGAAGGCGCTGAACTTCCAGCTCACCGAGCAGCAGGGCGTCGCGCTGCAGCTCGAAGGCGACGGCAGTTGGCGTGGCGGCGAAGACCTCACGATGCAACTCCGGGGCACGCTTCGCCATCGCGCATTCGCACCGCCACCTGCCGCGTCGACCCGCCCGCCCGCCGCTTCCGCGTCGGCACCCCGCCCGCCCGCCGTACCCGCGGAACCCGCCACCGACAAGATCGCGCTGGACGTTTCGCCCGCGCGCGGACGTGCGCCGCTGACCGTCGCCCTGAAACTGGACGGTGACGACGCGCACGCCGACCTCCGCTTGCAGCCCACCGAATTCGGGCGCTGGTGGAAACGCGTGCTGGCCGCTCAGCCGGGCCAACCGCCGGGCGCGCTGCCATTCACGGGCAAGGCCGAAGTGCGGCAGCTCGATCTCGGCTGGCTGAAGGCGACCGGCCTCACGCTTGATGCCGGCCCGGACCTCGCGCCGGCCACGAGTTCCTCGAGCGCTGCCGCGGCCGCGTCGACGGCACACTGAAGGTGGACGATTTCGCGCGCCACCTGCTGCACTGGTACGACCTCCACGGTCGCCACGACCTGCCGTGGCAGCATCCCCGCACGCCCTATCGTGTGTGGATTTCGGAGGTGATGCTGCAGCAAACCCAGGTCGCGACCGTCATCCCGTACTTTGAACGATTCGTCGACGCGCTGCCGGACGTCCGTGCGCTCGCGGCCGCGTCGAAAGATCGCGTACTGGCGTTGTGGTCGGGGCTCGGGTACTACCGGCGCGCGGGATACCTGCACGCGGCAGCGCAGCGATGTGTCGCGCGGCACGATGGCGAATTGCCGCGCGATTTCGAATCGCTGGCCGCCCTGCCGGGCATCGGCCGTTCGACCGCGGGCGCGATCCTGGCGCTGGCACACGGACAGCGCCACGCGATCCTCGACGGCAACGTCAAGCGCGTGCTGAGCCGTTATCACGGCGTCGGCGGCTGGCCCGGCGAACGCGTGGTCGAAAATGCGCTGTGGTCGCACGCCGAAACACACACGCCGGAAACTCGGATTGCGGACTACACGCAAGCGATCATGGACCTCGGGGCGACCGTCTGCACGCGCGCGAATCCGCGTTGCGATGCCTGCCCGCAAGCGCGGGATTGCATCGCGCACCGGGATGGAGCTACCGCGGCGATTCCGGCGGCACGCCCGGCACGCGTGCTGCCCGAAAAGCACACATTCTTCGTCGTGTTGCGTGACGAGTACGATCGCGTGTTGCTGCAGCGGCGCCCGCCGGAAGGCGTCTGGCCGGGATTGTGGAGCCTGCCGGAAGCCGCCGACGAGCACGGTGCGCGGGCACTTGCATCGCATCTCGCCGATCTGGAGCACGGCACCGCCATCGCCTTGCCGGGCATCCTGCACGTGTTCACGCATTTCAGATTGCACGCCTCGCCGATCGAGTGGCGCGGCGTGCGCGCGCGCTCCGCTATTGCGGACGACCCCGCGATTCATTGGTATTCACGTGCCGAGATCGCGGATCTCGGCATTCCCGCGCCGGTGAGAAAGGTATTGATGTCATGGCCCGAAGCATCTTCTGCGAAAAGCTCCAACGCCAAACCGAAGGGCTCGACCGCCCGCCGTGGCCGGGCGAACTCGGCCAGCGCATCTACGAACACATCGGCCGCGAGGCGTGGCAGCAGTGGCTTGCCTACCAGACCATGCTGATCAACGAGAACCGGCTGTCGCCGCTCGACCCGGACACGCGCAAATTCCTCACCGCGGAGATGCAGCGATTCCTGTTCGGTGAGGGGCCTCCTGGTGAAGCCGGCGACTAGCCGCTGGACGCCGGCGCGGCTTCCTGCTTTTCCTTAGCGCGATCCTGCTTCATCTTCAATTCGTTCACCGGTTCGATCTTCACGATCTTGCATCGCTGGTGATCGAAAGTGACGAAGTCGAAGTTGCGATACAGCATCTGGTTTTTCGCGGTCAAGCCGATGCCGTTCGCGAACGCGAGGTTGGTGCACGGCGTTTCTACCGTCAGCAGGTATAACTTGTTGACGCCGAACCAGATCGCCACCGTGTCGGGCGCCAAATACTGGAATCCATTGATCTGGAAATAGCGGACGTGGTCCACCGGCGCCTCGGCGTACTTCTGGTAGCGCGCCAGGTCCGCGCGTTCCGAATCGGTTTGCTGGGTCCGCGCGGGAAAGGTGGCGAAACCGGTCAGCAGCAGCGCCAAGACCGCGAAATAATGGGCAGTTCTCATCCCGGTACCCTCATGCTTGCCCTTGGGTTTCTCACTATACTTGCGCCGCGGCAGGGCGGGGGAAGAGGCGCTGGCCGCCGATCACATGTGTGATCGTTCTCCCCAATCCGCAGGAGCTGGCTCTGGCTGTGTCGAACCATCCGCAGGTCAACGCCAACCGCGACGCATCGAGCAATCCGCCGGGGCGTTTGCCTGCGCCGCTGGAATGGCTCGCGCGGCCACTGGCGCGGCTGTCGACCAGCTTGTTCAACCTGCGCGCCGGCCTCATTTCGGACAGCCTGATCAGCCTGCTGCTGATCGCGACCGGCGTCTGGTACGGCCGCATGCAGCCGGCGCTGGCGGCGCTGACCTCGCTGTGCGGATTGTTCGCCTTCACCTTCATTGAATACGCCGCGCACCGCTGGTTGTTCCATGGCAACACGGGCCCGTTCAAGACCGGCCACGATCACCATCATGACGATCCGCTCGGCTACGACGCGCTGCCATTTTTCATGCCGCCGCTTTTCATGTGCGCACTGGGCGCGCTGTTCGCGCTGGCCATCCCGGTCGGCTACGCCTTGTTGCTGGCCGGCACCATCGCGGCGGGCTACGCCGCCTACGGGCTGAGCCACGTCGTGATCCACGTGCATCGCTTCGACAGCCCGATGATGCGTCGCTGGGCCGGTTTCCACAACATCCATCACTACCACCCGGACGCCAACTTCGGCGTGACCACCGGCCTCTGGGACGTGATTCTCGGCACCCGGTATCACCGCAAGCCGCGGACGGTGTCGTAAACAGGGCTTTCGGTTTCGCAACCAGAGCGACGCCCTCGCGATCTCCAATGGTGATCGTTTAGCATGTCCGTTTGCGCTGCCGCCGGAGCCGTGAATGGATCGCCGCGATTTCCTGAAATCCGCCAGCCTCACCGCGCTCGCCGGCGTGCTGCCAGCGACGGACGCGCTGGGTGCGCAGATGCACGGCGCCGCGTCCGTCGATCCAGCGGCCATGCCGGCTGGCAAGGCCGATCACACGCTGCGCATCGGCCATGGCGTGCTGGAATTGTCGGACGAGAAATTCGTTTCGACGACGCTCTACAACGGTGACTTTCCCGGTCCGCTGCTGCGCTTCAGGCAGGGCGAAAAAACCACAGTCGACATCTTCAACGACACCGACCACGATGAGCAGGTGCACTGGCACGGCCAGTACCTGCCCGACAGCGTGGACGGCGCCGACGAGGAACGCACGCCACCGGTGCCCGCACGCGGCCATCGACGAATCGCATTCACGCCGACACCGTCCGGCGTGCGCTTCTATCACACGCACGTGCGTGCCGGTCCCGACCTTGCGCGCGGCTTGTACACGGGCCTCGCGGGTCCGGTGTACATCGAACCGAAAAACGAACCCGGCGCCTACGATCGCGAAGTGTTCCTGACGCTCAAGGAGTTCATGCCGTACCTGACGCGCATCGACATGGACGTGGCGTTCATGCAGCCGTCGGGCATGGAAATGGACCTGGTCACCATTGCGGCGAACTCCGATCCCAACGCCGGCAAGGTGCCGCCCGGTTACGAGCTCGCCTACGACGCCTTCGCGATCAACGGCAAGTCGCTCGGCCACGGCGAGCCGATCCGCGTGAAGCGCGGCGAGCGGGTGCTGCTGCACGTGATCAACGCCAGCGCCACCGAGAACCGCAGCCTCGCCTTGCCCGGCCACACCTTCAAGGTGGTCGCGCTGGACGGCAATCCGGTGCCGCATCCGGCCGAGGTGCCTGTGCTGTGGATCGGCACCGCCGAGCGCGTGTCCGCGATCGTCGAAATGAACCATCCCGGCGTGTGGGTGCTGGGCGACACCACCGATTCCGACCGTGAAGGCGGCATGGGCGTCGCGGTCGAATACGCGGGCGCAAGCGGCAAGCCGCAGTGGCAGGCGCCGCCGAAGTTCATGTGGGATTACCGCCTATTCGCCGATTCGGAGCGCACACCGCCGAAACCCGACGAAGTAATCGACATGGTCATCACCGCGCGCCAGAGCGCGGCCGAGGGTTTCGACGTGTACGCGATCAATAGCGTGCCTTTCGACATGCAAACTATGCCGGTCATGCGCAATTTGAAACTCGGGCACCGCTACCGCCTGCGTTTCCGCAACGCCAGTGGCGACATCCATCCGCTGCACCTGCACCGCCACGGCTTCGAAATCACAAAGGTCCGTGGGCAGCCGACAGCGGGCGTGATCAAGGACGTGGTGCTGGTGCCGCCGTTCCAGACCACCGAAGTCGATTTCACCGCCGACCTGCCGGGGCTGACCCTGTTCCATTGCCACATGCAGCAGCACATGGACTACGGCTTCATGGCGCTGTTCGAAACCGCCTGAGGCGCCAACCGGTGCCGCGAATCACTACACGCGCCGATTACATTTCCGCGCGTACGCTTGCACTTCCACACCGGGCAGATCGGAGGCAGCGATGAACAGGTTCCTGACAATGGGCATGGCCGGCGCACTCGCCGCCAGTCTTTCACTCGTCGCGTTCGCGAAGGGCGGCGTCAACAACGAGGTGAGCACCGCGCACGCCCACGCGCTGATGGCGCAAACCGCCAAGAACACCGCGATGGCGCACGCGCACCTGCAACACGTGATCAATTGTCTGGTCGGCCCCAATGGCGCCGGTTTCGACGCCAAGGCCGAAAACCCGTGCAAGGGCCAGGGCAATGGTGCGATTCCCGATGCAGCATCCAACCAGGCGCTGCACGGCAAGCTGGAAAGCGCATTGACCACCGCGCAGGCCGGGCTGAAGTCCGACTCGCTCGCCAGCGTGCAGCAGGACGCGGGCAAGGTCGCGGCGACGCTGCAGGACAGCAGCTCCAAGGCAAAGACAGCCGGCAGCAAATCCTGGTAGACCCCGCATCGGCAATCCGGCCGCGGGTCGCGACGAACGCCGCGACCCGCGTGGCCTAACGTGGATCATTCACGCTGGCGCCGCCGCGCGGGACACTGCGCAAACCGCATCGGGAGCCACGCATGGCCACGCGCTACACCGGACTTTCCACCAACATCCTCGAAGCCGTCGGCGATACGCCGCTGCTGGAAATCGACGGCGTGTTCGCCAAGTGCGAATTCCTGAATCCGTCGGGTTCGATCAAGGCGCGCATCGCCAAATACATTATCGAACGCGCGGAAGAAACCGGCGCCATCAGGCGCGGCGACACCATCGTCGAAGCCACCAGCGGCAACACCGGCAACGCGTTCTCGATGGTCGCCGCGGTAAAGGGCTACCGCATGATCGTGGTGATGCCGGAAGGCTTGTCCAGCGAACGCGTCGCGATTTCGCGTGCCTACGGCGCCGAGGTCCTCTTCTGCGGAACGTTCCATGTCAACGATGCGCTGGAACGCGCGCGCGAACTCGGCAAGCAGCCCGGCTTCTTCTTTCCCGGCCAGTTCGAAAACGAATGGAACGTCGATGAGAACCGTGAAATCCTCGGCCCCGAAATCCTGTCGCAACTGCCGGAAGGCCGCGTGCCCGATGCCTTCGTCCACGGCGTCGGCACCGGCGGCACCCTGATCGGCGTCGGCCAGGCCTTTCGCGAGGTCAACCCGAACGTGCGGCTGTTCGCGATGGAACCCTCCGAATCGCGCACCATCCTGTGCGGTGAAGTCGCCCTGCACCAGATCGAAGGGATCTCCGATGGCTTCGTGCCCGGCATCTTCGCGCAGCATCGTGATCTCGTCCGCGACACCACCAGCGTCGCGAGCGCCGATGCGATCGCCGAAATGCGCAAGCTCGCGCGCACCCGCGGCCTGTTCTGCGGGCCGAGTTCGGGCGCGCACATGATCGCGGCGCGCCGCATCCGCGAGCAGTTCCCGGAATTGAACACCGTCGTCACCATCCTCGACGACGAGGGCGAGAAATACCTGCAGGACTTCTTCATGCGTCCGGCGGCTGGCACCGACACGCCGGTACCATTTCACTGATCGCGATCTGCCGTATTTGGGTGCCGTTCGCGTGAGCACAGTGAGCGCAGCGAACGGAGTCGAACGCCTGTTGGTCTTCGACTTCGTCCTTGGCCCATGCTCACAAGCCCCGCAGCGGAGCTCGATCTGCAGCGAGCGGATCGAAAATGGCCACCATCAGCGATCCCGGCCCAACTTTTGCCATAGATGACTTTGGAGGTTTCGAACATGTCGCAGCGCCTCAACTACGTCAAGGCTTCGCCCGAAGGTTTCAAGGCCATGCGCCAACTGCAGGCGCACGTCGACGACTGCGGACTCGAACATTCGTTGCTCGAACTGGTGAAGATGCGCGCCTCGCAGATCAACGGCTGCGCATACTGTCTCGACATGCACAGCAAGGACGCGCGCGCCGCGGGCGAAACCGAGCAGCGCCTGTACCTGCTGGACGCATGGCGCGAATCGCCCTTCTACAGCGATCGCGAACGCGCCGCGCTGGCGTGGACCGAAGCCCTCACCCGCATCTCCAAAACGAAGGATGTTCCCGACGCGCTGTATGACGAAGTCCGCAAGCAATTCAGTGACAAGGAACTGACAGACCTGTCACTCGCGATCATCGCGATCAACGGCTGGAATCGGCTCGCGATCCCGTTCCGCTCGGAACCCGGGCATTACAAGCCGCGTGCTCGTTCCGAAGTGAAGTGAGCACTGAATGTCTTCGTCACGGCACTACGGGGGTACAGCCAAAGAGAATGGTGGCCAGGGGCGGAATCGAACCACCGACACGGGGATTTTCAGTCTGTCCGAAGCCACCGTCTTTTTGTTTTACGATCAGCCACTTACGGCGCTTGCCAAA
>Ga0209178_1000657_pt1 | contig 10305 bp, 10 predicted proteins | sample GAAS200_FD_187521 | JGI IMG/M metagenome (GOLD analysis project Ga0209178, IMG submission 187521) | Agricultural soil microbial communities from Georgia to study Nitrogen management - GA AS200 (SPAdes) (version 2) | ecosystem: Environmental > Terrestrial > Soil > Agricultural land | place: USA... | reverse complement strand
GGCGATGCGACGCCCGTCCGGACTGTAGGTCGGGGACAAGTTGTCAGAAAACCTACCCACGGTCAAGCGCTGTAGACAGCACGCATCGCGATAGTTCACGCTCCACAGGTCGGTGCCTTCTTCCGTAGCCCGGCTGAACGTGATGGTCTTCCCGTCGGGCGAGAACGCCGGCGTGAAGTCCGAGTATTTCCCGGTGCTTCCGTACACCACGGAACGCTTTCCGGTCGCGAGGTCGAGCAGATTGATCTGCCCGTGCCCCCCATTGAACTCCATGTAGGCGACCTTCTTGCCGTCCGCGGACCAGGTGGGCGAGAGGGCCTCCTTCGTGGCCGAGGACACCAGTTTCAGATTTGCGCCGTCCTGGTCCACCGACCACACATGCTTGTCTTTCACGAAGAGAATCCGCGTCGCCGACGTCCCGACCGCGCCGAGGGAGGCCTGGATCACCAGATCGGCGAGGCGGTGCACCGCCATCCGGTACCCGGCATCGCCCGGTGCGGGCAGACGCGCGGTGAAGGACCGCCGGACCGCGCCGGCCGTAACGTCGTGCAGCAGCAACACCACCGAGTCGGCACTGGTGCGGAACTGCACCGCGAAGTCGGCGCCCAGGGCCTGGTAGAGCGAATAGTTGAGCCCTGCGAGGCGGGTCGCGGTGTGACTCGTGGGCGTCCCGGACGGCCCGGACGGCCCGGGGTCGAGCGAGTCGCCCCCCGGGAGCGTGATCACCTCGTACCGGTCCGAGTAGTCGAGATCCCGGGCGACGATCGTTCGCACCGAGTCGAGGGACCCCGCAGACACCGGCAGCACCACCAGCCCGGGACGGACCCCGGGGCGGTAGGTGATCCCGATACGGACGCCGCGATCGACGGTGGAGTCCTGACTGACGAGACGGCTAGACGGGTAGACGGTTAGGGACACTGCCAGCGCCAGCGTTGCCCTAGCCGTCCAACCGTCTAACCGTCTCGTCCTCACTGGCGCACCCCGGAGAAGTAGAACCGGACGAAGAGCACGTCCTGATTCCAGCCGTCCGGCAGCGCGCCGAACGCCTTGGTCTGCCCCGCGGATTCGACCGCGCCTTCCGCTTCCAGATCGAACGCGAAGTTGCCCGACCGCTTGGTGAACTGCAGTCCCGTCACCGACCCATCCTTGTGGACGAAGAACGACACCTCGGCCTCGAGCGGCGTGCTTTGATCGGGCCGCTGCCAGCGCCGGAGGACCTGCGAGACGATGTTCTGCAGGTACTCCGGATACGGAAACTCCTGTCCTTCGGTACTGACCGTCGCGACGTCGTGGCCCGTGGACGGGGCCTCACCGGGGACCCGCTGCACCGGTGCCGTCCGGGGGGCGGCCTCGCGCTTCTTGGTGTCCGCGTTCGGCGGCGGCGCGGGTGCCGGCTTCGGCGCGGGAACCGGCTTCTTCGTCGGCGGCGCCGGAGTCGGCGGGGTCGCTGCCTCGCGCTGGACCACGTCCGGAGCCTTCCGCTGATCCGGCGTCGGGTCCGGCGCGGCGACGAGACGCACCGCGTACGTGGGCGGCGTCACCGCCTGCGCGTGGCGCGCCGCGACGACGACGAACGACACCGCGAGCCCGTGCACCGCGATCGTGCCGAACAGGCCAACGCCGACGTGCCCCGGCGCGCGGGCCCGGCCGCTCACTTGCTCACGGTCTCCGGTTCGGCGACGAGACCCACGTCCGAGACCCCCGATTCCCGGATCACTGCCAGCACCTGTACCACCGTTCCATAGGCCACCTGCTGGTCCGCCCGGAGGTACACGCCGGACGGGTGTTTGCTCCGCACAAAGGCGGCGAAGGTGGCCTTGAACTCGGCGTACGTGAGGGGGGACTGGTCCAGAAAGATCGAGCCCGATCGGTCGATGGTGACGATGAGCCCCTGGTTCGGCTCGAGGGGCTTCGCGGCGGCATGAGGAAGGCGCACGTCCACCCCGCCCTGCATGATGGGCGCGGTGATCATGAAGATGATCAGCAGGACGAACGCGACGTCCACCAGCGAGGTGACGTTGATGTCCGCATTGAGTGGCAGCTCGCCGCGGCCGCGGAGTCCTCCGCCTCCCGAGAGGAGGCCGCCCGCCATGCCCTAGAGCCGCCCTTCCCGTGCCATGGTACCGATGATCTCCTGCGCGAAGCCTTCAAGCTCTCCGGCGAAGAGGCCCAGGCGGTTCACGAACAGGTTGTAGGCCATCACCGCGGGGACCGCCACCGCCAGCCCCGCGACGGTGGTGACGAGCGCTTCGGCGACGCCCGGCGCGACCGCGCCGATGTTGCCCGACCCGCCGGCCGCGATGCCGATGAACGCGTCCATCACGCCGAGCACGGTGCCCAGGAGACCCAGGAGCGGAGAGACCGAGCCGAAGGTGGCCAGCCAGGGAAGGAAGCGGGCAGCCGCGTCCCGCTCCGCGGCGACCTCCTTGGACAACATCATGCGCAGGGCTTCGAGCTGTGTCGGCGTCAGCGTCGAGGGGGGCGCCGCCGGATCCCGTTTCAACGAGCCCGGCTTGAGCTCGGAGAAGAAGTGGATGCCCTCGAGGAGTACCCGCCGGTAGGGGGACGGCTGGAGCCGCATGGCCGCGTGATGCGCATCCTCCAGCCGCTGGGCCTTTTCGATCTCGACCATGAAGCGGTCGGCCTGACCCCGGAGCCGCCGGAACTGCCACCACTTGAGCGCGATGATGTACCAGGACGCAAGGGAGAAGAGGACGAGGACCACGAGGACGACCTTGGTCTCGCGACTCGAGGTGAGTACCAGCTCCCACGGCGTGGTGGGGACGGCCCGCCCGAGCTGCAGCAACACGTCACGCCTCCATGATTGAGCGAATCGTGGCCCGCAGGCCCTCCGCCAGGGGGGTCCGGGGACGCCAACCGAGCTCCCGGGCGGCCTTGTCCGTCGCCAGGGACGAGCGGAGAATCTCGCCGGCCCGCGCCGGCGCCCGTTTGATGGTCGCCTGTTTCCCGGCGCCTTCCGCCAGGAGCTCCGCCAGACGGTTGACCGACGTCTCTACCCCGGTTCCGATGTTCCAGGCCCGTGAGTCGAGACTGACGAGCGACGGCAGAGCGGCACTGGCCGCCCGCACGTTGGCCTCGGCGACGTCCAGCGCGTAGACCATGTCGCGCGTCTGCCCGCCGTCACCGAAAATGGTAATCGGCTCTTCCCCGGCGATGCGGCTCGAGAAAATCGCGACGACGCCCGCCTCGCCGTGCGGGTTCTGCCGCGGACCGTACACGTTGCTGTAGCGCAGTACCGCGGCCTCGATCCCGTACAACAGGGAAAACGTCGCCAGATAGTACTCGGAAGCGAGCTTGGCGGTCCCATACGGAGACGTGGGCAGTTTCGGATCGGGCTCGGAGAACGGCAGCTTCTCCCCTTCCCCGTAGACCGTGCCGCCGGAGGAGGCGAAGACCACCCGTTTGACCCCGCCGGCGCGCGCCCCCTCCAGGAGATTCAGGAGCCCGACGACGTTCACCCCGGCGTCGAACACGGGGTCCTCGACCGAGCGCCGCACGTCCATCTGTGCGGCGTGGTGATTCAGCACCGTGAAGCCGCCCGTGGCCAGAAGCTCCCGGGCCTCCGGAGACCGGACGTCCGCTTCCACGAACGTGGCGTTGCGCGGCAGGTTCTCCCGCCGGCCACTGGAAAGGTTGTCGAGGATCGTGACGTCGTCGCCGGCGGCGAGATGAGCGTCCGCCACGTGTGAGCCGATGAAGCCCGCACCACCTGTCACCAGAACCCGTCGCGGCATGATCGAATGCGTTCCTTAGTGGTTGAGATCCGGATGCGCCCCAGCCCCCGCACGCGATGTGCGCCCTAGTGGCGGGGACACGAGGCACTCAGGACTAGAGAGGCGGCGGCGCCGGACCGAAACGGTGTGGTCCGGCGGCGGATCAGGAGGGCATCTTCCGGACCAGGCGAACCTTGGTCCCGGCCTTGATGGTGGGTTGCGTGATGCCGATCACCAGGGCCGACGCGGAGTGCTCTCGGGTGTGCACGATCAGAAACTCGACCAGCACCTGTTCCGAGGCGGTCCCCATTTCGCCCGTCGCGGGGCGGTAGGCTTCGAAGATATCGCCCGGGGTGACGCCGTCGGAGCGTCCCTTGTCGATGAAATAGATGGTCTGCGTCCCCGCCAGGGGCTGGAGATCACGCTGTGCAACTATCGCGCCCTGGAGGCCCTGCGTCACCGGAGCCGGCCGGGTTTCGCCCGGATTCCGGAAGGGCTCGAGGGGCAACGCCAGGGAGCCCGAGTGCACCCGGCCGTATTGCTGGATCACCGTGGCCAGGACCTGCTTGGGCTGCACGACCGTCACGCGCGCGATGCCGACCGGGATGACGACGTCACCCCACCCCGAAACGTCGCGGTCACGCCGCGCTAGTAGCAGCGAGTCACCGACGTGATAGCTGGCGTTCCCCGGAGGCTCGATGGCCACTTCCCCGAACTGGCCCGCGACGGTGACCTGCGAGAGCCGGGTGATGGCGGGGCGCTCCGTGTTGCCGAGCACCTGACCCCACGGGAGATCTTCCCCTTCGGTGAGCCATCCGGCGGAATAGAACTCGCCGGGACGCACGGGCCGATAGGGCTGGTGGAGATAGGCGCGCAGCTGGTTCTCGATCTGCTGCTTGGCCGTGACGGGCCGGTCGAAGATGGTCACGTAGTCGTTCGTGACGGGCTCCGGCGGCGGAGGCGCGGCCGTGTCCGCGGACGGCGCGGCGGCGACGGCGGTCGTGTCGAGCTTGGGCGTCGTATCCACGACCGCATGCGCCGTGTCGGCCTTCACCGTGTCGGCGTGGATCGTGTCGGTGGGGGTTGGCGCCTGCGCGACCACATGCGTCGTGTCGGTCTGCGCCACCATGGTGGTCGTGTCGCCGTTGACCTGCAGGACCTGCCCCGGATAGATCCAGTGCGGATCCTCGACCGTGGCGGTGTTCAGCCGGTAGATCTCGGGCCACAGCAGGGGATCATTGAAATACAGGCGCGCGATGGACCAGAGGGTCTCGCCCCTGGCCACCACGTGCGTGTCACCCGTCGCCTGCTGCTGAAGAAGGCTGGACGCGGTATCGGCTGGGTGCGCCTTGGCTGTGTCGACGGGAGTCGGCTTGGCCTTCGTCGTATCCTGGGCGCCGAGCCGCGCGCCCAGGAGCGGGACGGCCAGAAGGACGGCCAAGACTCGGTTAGAACGGGAGATCGTCATCCTCCGCATCCAACGCCTCCGGGAACGAGTCCAGCGACTCCGGTTTCCCCTCAGCTCCCGCCTTGGCGGGCGCCTTGGCTCTCGAGAAATCGCCGCCCTCAGCGCCACCCTTGGGCGAGAGCAGCATCACTTCCCGCGCAATAATCTCAGTGGTATACCGAGTCTGCTTCTCCCGGTCTTCCCAGGTTCGATACTCGATCCGGCCTTCGACGTAGATCCGGTCACCCTTCTTCATGAACTTTTCGGCGAGGTCGGCGAGTCCGTTGCCGCCCTTGTTGTTCCACATGACGACCCGGTGCCACTCGGTCTTTTCCTGCTTGTCCCCGCCCTGCCCGGTCCACTGCCGCCCCGTAGCCAACGACACCGTCGCGACCTTGGAGCCATTGTTCGTTGTCCGGATCTCTGGGTCAGCCCCTAAGTTCCCAATCAGTATGACTTTATTCAGACTGCGGCTCACACCTACCTCCGGTACTTAAGGCGGGCTGGTCCCAAGGATTCCCGCACAGTATATGAATCGCAAGTTATTCTGTCAATCAAAGATACGCCACTTTTCATCATTTTATTGGGAGGCGCCTCCTGCCGGAATGGCGGCGCGCAAAAGGATGGCATCCTCCACCGGCCGCCGGTAGTACTTCGGCCGTTTCGAGACCTCGGTGAACGCGAATCTCCCGTACAGAGCGCGTGCCGCGACGTTCGATTCCCGGACTTCGAGAAAGACCGCGCGGGCGCCGAGGACGCGCAGGCGGTCGAGGCCGGCGGACACCAGGCTCTGCCCGACGCCACGCCGCCGCGACGCCGGAGCCACCCCGAGGTTCAGGATCTCGCCCTCATCCGCCATCTGCCGGGCGACCAGATACCCGCTCACTCGATCGTCGCCACCGACGGCCACCAGGAAGACGACGCCGGACGCGAGTGTTTCGGTAAAATCGCGCGAGGACCATGGGTCCGAAAAGCTGGCGGCCTCGATCGCCTGGATCGCCGGCAGGTCGCGGGTTTCAGCGAGTCGCACGCGGCACGGGGCGTCCGTGAGCTGCCTCCCATTTCGCCTGCGCTTCCGCCGGCCGCCCGTACTCGGGCTCCGCAGTGGCGAAGTCCCCGATCCGGCGGCCCGCCCCGGGCCTTCCCGCGAGCGCCAGCATGACCATGGCCGAAGGCGGAAGCTGGTCCAGCGGGACCGGGGCCACGCCGGTCCACTTGATCACTTCGTCTCCGTATCGCACGGCTCCATCCCCCACCGCCAGCGCCGGCCGCCGGTCCTGCGAGAGCGCCGCGAGCCCGGCGATGGTCGTGAGCGTCGGCGGCACCAGCGTGTCGACCCGGTCGGGGTGCACGACGTACACCCCGGCGTACACCTGGCCGCGCAAGGCGTCGAAGCACGCCGTCACCGGCACGCTCCCCACGCGCTCCGCCGCTCCCGCCGCCGCCGCGAGCAATGAGGGAACCGCGATGACGTCGGCCCCGGATTCCTGCACCAGCCCTTTCGCCGCCGCCCACCCGATCCTGAGGCCCGTGAACGAGCCCGGGCCATCTCCCACCACGACCGCATCCAGGTCCGCCACGCGCACCCCGGCGCGGGAGAGCGCGAAGTCGATCAGGCGCACGATCTCGGTCGCGTGACGCCGCGCGCCCTGCTGATGGGCGCCGGACCCCACGCCCGAGCCGTCTCCTACGGCCACGCTCGCGATGTCGGTCGCGGTGTCCACCGCCAGCATCGTAACGCTCACTCCTCCTCCAGGGACCGGCGGCCGGGATCCTCGTCATGCGCCAGGCGGAAGTGCCGGTCGAGCGGTGGCGCCCACGTCCCGGCCCGTTCGGGCCACTCGATCAGCACGATGGCCCGTTCGCGCTCCATCTCTTCGAAGCCCAGGTCCCGCGCGTCCGCGGGCGCCTTGAGGCGGTAGCCATCCACGTGGTACACGGGGCCGGCGGGAGCGCGGTACCGGTGGACGAGCGCGTAGGTCGGACTGGTGGCGGGGGACTCGGCACCCAGTCCGCGGCAGATGGCCTGGACCAGGGTCGTCTTCCCCGCCCCCAGCTCTCCCGAGAATCCCAGCACGGCCGGAGCCTGGAGCGTGCGCCCCAGCTCCTCACCGAACCGGCTGAGCTCGTCCGCGGTGAGGCGCACGGCGCCCGGCATCGCTCTCCGCCTTGAGGTCGAGGATCTGGTCGCGCAGGAGCGCCGCGGCTTCGAAATCGAGCTGTTCCGCGGCCGCCTGCATCTGGGATTCCAGCAGCGCGATGAGCGCTTCGCGTTCCCGGGCGTCCGCCGGCCGTTTCGCGCCGCCCGTCTCCGGGCGTCCGACTCGCGCATCCGCCACCCGCGTGACGAACCGGACATCGCCGACGGATTTCACGATCGAGGTAGGCGTGATCCCGTGCTCCACGTTGTGCGCCTGCTGCATGGTCCGGCGACGGCTCATCTCGTCCAGCGCCCGCTGCATCGACCCGGTCATCCGGTCGGCGTAGAGGATGGCACGGCCATGGAGGTTCCGCGCGGCGCGGCCCACCGTCTGGATGAGAGAGCGGTCGGAGCGCAGGAACCCTTCCTGATCGGCGTCCAGGACCGCCACGAGGGACACCTCCGGCAAATCCAGGCCTTCGCGCAACAGGTTGATGCCGACCAGCACGTCGAACTCCCCAAGCCGGAGCCCGCGGATGATCTCCACCCGTTCGATGGCGTCGATCTCCGAGTGCAGATACCGCACCCGGACGGCCTGCTGCTGCAGGTAGTCGGTGAGATCCTCCGCCATGCGTTTGGTCAGCGTGGTCACGAGCACCCGCTCTCCCGCCTTAGCCCGCTCCCGCACCTCATGCAACAGGTCGTCGACCTGTCCTTTCACCGGCCGGATTTCGACCTCCGGGTCGACGAGCCCGGTGGGACGGATGATCTGTTCCACGACCACGCCGCCGGACAGCTTGAGCTCTTCTTCACCCGGCGTGGCCGACACAAAGATCATCCTGGGCGTGAGCCGGAAGAACTCGTCGTACTTGAGGGGCCGGTTGTCCAGGGCCGAGGGGAGCCGGAACCCGTAGTCCACGAGCGTCTGCTTCCGGGAGCGGTCTCCCTCGTACATCCCGCCCACCTGGGGCAACGTTTGGTGCGACTCGTCGATCACGCAGAGGAAGTCGTCCGGGAAGTAGTCGAGGAGGCAGGCCGGGCGCTCACCCGGCGCGCTCCCCCGGAGATGCCGCGAATAGTTCTCGATCCCCGAGCACCGCCCCACCTCGAGGAGCATGTCCACGTCGAAGGTGGTCCGGGCCTCGAGCCGCTGGGCCTCGACGAGCTTGTTCTGGGCCCGCAACTCGGCCAGGCGGTCTTTCAACTCGGCCCGGATCGCCCCCACCGCCCGTTCCACGGACGGGCGCTGGGTGACGAAGTGGGTGGCCGGGTAGATCGCGGCGCGCTTGAGCTCGGCGATGGCATTGCCTGTAACGGGGTCGAACTTGGTCACGCGCTCGACCGCGTCCCCCCACAGCTCGAGGCGAACGCCCTGCTCCTCGTAAGCCGGAAACACCTCGATGGTGTCGCCCCGCACGCGGAAGGCGCCGCGCTCCAGCGCGACGTCGTTGCGGACGTACTGGATGCGGACCAGGTCCTCGAGGATCGCGTCGCGCCCCCGCTCTTCCCCGACGGCGAGCGTCACCATCAGCTTCCGGTACAGCTCGGGATCACCCAGGCCGTAGATCGCGGATACCGACGCCACCACGATGACGTCGTCCCGCTCGATCAGACTGGAGGTCGCCCGCAGGCGCAACCGGTCGATGTCGTCGTTGATCGACGAATCCTTGGCGATGTAGGTATCGGTCTGCGGGACGTACGCTTCGGGCTGGTAGTAATCGTAGTACGAAATGAAAAACTCGACCGCGTTCCGCGGAAAGAACGTCTTCAACTCTCCATAGAGCTGCGCGGCGAGGGTCTTGTTGTGCGACAGGACGAGTGCCGGCTTGCCGAAGTCCGCGATGACCTGGGAGATGGTCATCGTCTTGCCGGAGCCCGTGACGCCCAGAAGGGTCTGGTAGCGGTCCCCGCGGGCGAGCCCCTGCGTAAGCTCGCGGATGGCGCGGGGCTGATCACCGGCGGGCTGGAAGGGGGTCTCAGGGACGAAGGACATTCCCCCAAAGTTACACCGCGGGCCCCTCCAATTGAGCCCCCGAGTCCCGGCGTGAGACCTCGGTGACGCCTTTCACGCGGCGGACCGCGCGCATCACCTTGTTCAGGTGCGTCTGGTTCTCCACCTCGACCAGCAGGGCGCCGAACACGGAACCGTCCCGGGAGGCCAGCTCGGTCGAGCGGATGTTCGTGCCGGTGCCGCTGACCGCTTCGCAGATGTCCGCGTACAGTCCGCGCCGGTCTTCGCCGCCCACGGCCAGCCGCACCACGAACGTCTCGCCTTCGGACTCCTGCCAGTCGATCTCGACCCGGCGCTCCACCTCATTCGCCAGCGTCAGGAGGTTCGGGCAGTCGGCCCGGTGAATGGAAATGCCCCGTCCCTGCGTCACGTATCCCACCACGGCGTCGCCCGGCACGGGTTGGCAGCACTGGGCGTACCGGACCATCAGCCCGTCCACACCCTGGATCTTGATCCCGCGACCGAGCCGGAGGCGCTGCATGACCCGCCCGAACCCGGTGGGTCGCGGGGCCTGAACGGCCTCCGCTGGCAGGTCGGGAAAGAGCGCCTTCATCACCTGGCCCAGAGCCACGTCCCCGCGTCCGATGGAGGCCTCGAGCATCTCGCCGGTCCCGACGGACAGGGTGACCGCCGCGGCCTCGAGCTGCTCGGGCAGCGGAGGCTTCAAGCGGCGGCGCCGGAACTCCCGGTCGAGAATTTCCCGGCCCAAGGTGACGCTGCGCTCATGCTCCTCCTGTTTCACCCACTGGCGGATCTTGTGGCGGGCCCGGGCGGTGCGCACATGGGCGAGCCAGTCGCGCGAGGGCCGGGCGCGCGGGCTGGTGAGGACTTCCACGGTGTCCCCGTTCGTGAGCGCGCGATGGAGGGGGCTGATCTTCCCGTTGATGCGGGCGCCCTGACAATGCTGGCCCACCTCCGTGTGCACCGTGAACGCGAAGTCGAGCGGCGTGGCCCCGGCCGGGAGCCGCTTCAC
>Ga0209178_1000656_pt1 | contig 10319 bp, 9 predicted proteins | sample GAAS200_FD_187521 | JGI IMG/M metagenome (GOLD analysis project Ga0209178, IMG submission 187521) | Agricultural soil microbial communities from Georgia to study Nitrogen management - GA AS200 (SPAdes) (version 2) | ecosystem: Environmental > Terrestrial > Soil > Agricultural land | place: USA... | reverse complement strand
AACCATCGTTAAAAGTAAAAGCATGGTTACCGAAGAAATTCATTTGAATGATTTTCTTCAGGAACATCAAATAGAAAGTATTGAAACGGACCTTGGCGAATATATTCAGCAATTAGACCATGAACCACCTTATCATATTGTAACGCCTGCAATGCATAAAAGCAAAGAGGATGTTGCAAAATTGTTTGAAGAAAAATTGGGGTCGCCTTCAAAATTATCGCCCGAACAGCTTACACTTGTTGCAAGAGAAAAACTCAGGGAAAAATATGTGCAGGCAGAGATTGGCATTAGCGGCGCTAATTTTATTATCAGCGATATTGGAGGTATTGCCATTACCGAAAATGAAGGCAATGCAAGGCTAAGCACTGCATGGCCAAAGACTCATATTGTAATAGCCGGTATTGAAAAAGTAATTACCTCTATGACAGACCTTGCGCTGATGTGGCCATTACTGGCTACTTATGGTACCGGGCAAAAAGTAACAGTATATAGCAGCATCATTTGCGGACCACGACAACCCGGTGAAACGGATGGCCCGGAAGATATGTATGTGATCTTGCTGGATAATAATCGAAGCGACATTCTCGCTGACCCAAGGCAACGGGAAAGTTTATACTGCATCCGGTGTGGATCGTGTTTGAATGCATGTCCTGTTTATAAAAACATCGGAGGCCATACCTATGGCACTACTTACAGCGGTCCTATCGGAAGTGTGATTACGCCTCATCTGCAGGGCATGAATGAATTCAAGCATTTGAGTTATGCTTCATCATTGTGCGGCAATTGTACCGAAGTATGCGCGGTAAAAATTAATCTTCATGAATTGCTTTTATGGAACCGGAAAGAAAGTGTGGATGATGGATATACCACTTTTTCTGAAAAGGCTGCGTGGAAGATGTGGAGGATTGCTTCACTCCGGCGTGGCTTTATGAATATGAGCAATGGAAATATGAAAACCAAAGTAGTGAATAAATTATTTAAGGGATGGAATTCAACCCGCGCCGATATTCAGTTCTCGAAGAAAACATTTAATGAAATGTGGAAGGAACGGTATAAGAATTAATAGTAACTCAATGCTTAAAATGCCTTAACCCCGTTACCACCATTGCAAGATTATTTTGCTTACAATATTCAAATGAATCTTTATCGCGGATAGAGCCTCCAGGTTGTATAAAAGCTGTAATGCCTGCTTCATGGCCAATTCTCACGCAATCATCAAACGGGAAGAATGCATCGCTGGCCACCACGGCATTTTTTAAATCGAAATTAAATTGACGGGCTTTTGCAATGGCCTGCCGCATGGCATCCACACGCGATGTTTGTCCACAGCCTTTGCCGATGAGTTGTTTATTTTTTACAATGGTAATCGCATTACTTTTTAAATGTTTGCAAACAAGATTGGCAAAAATCAAATCCTCTCTTTCTGCATCCGATGCGGTTCTTCCACCTTCTTCTCTCCATTCAGCAAAATTACCTTTATCAGTATCCTGTGATAATATTCCGTTCAATATAGTTTTAGATAGTTGATTTTTAGTGATGTTATTTTTATTTTTCAATAAAATACGGTTCTTTTTTGATTGCAGTGTTTTCAAAGCTTCGGGTTCAAAACCCGGCGCTATCAACACTTCAAAGAACAAAGCATTCAATGCATCTGCAGTTTTCGTGCCCACGTCACCGTTAGTAATCAACACTCCGCCAAAAGCACTTTCAGGATCTCCGGCAAGAGCAGCATCAAAAGCATCAGAAACATTAGAGCGCTGTGCAATGCCGCAAACATTGGTATGTTTAATAATAGCAAAAGTGAAATTATCTTTTTGTGAAGGAAACTCATTAATGATTTGCACTGCTGCATCTACATCTACAAGATTATTATATGAAAGTTCTTTTCCATTTAACTGCTCAAATACTTCATCCAAATCACCAATGAAAGATGCCTGCTGGTGCGGGTTTTCGCCATATCGTAATATCTTTTTACCAGAGTCAAACGGATTAGGAAATGAAGTGCCATCAAAATAATTTGAAATGGCAATATCATATCCTGCACAAACATCAAATGCCTTTGCCGCAAAATTTTTCCTTTCTTCTAAAGAAGTTGTTGCATTATTTTTTTCTAAAATTTTTTCGAGGTCTGCATAATTTTTTTTATCAGCAATGACCACAACACTTGTAAAATTCTTTGCAGCAGCACGAATCATTGAAGGCCCGCCAATATCTATTTTTTCAATTATTAATTTTTCCTCGCTGGTGGATGCAACAGTTTCTTCAAATGGATAAAGATCTACAATCACCAAATCAATTTCGGGAATATTGTATTGCTTCATTTCCTTTACATCCGTCTCGTTATTTCTTCTTCCCAAAATACCTCCAAATACTGATGGATGCAATGTTTTCACCCTTCCGCCCAGAATAGACGGATAACTCGTTAATGACTCTACCGCCACACAAGGCACCCCGGCTTCTTCAATAAACTTTTGTGTGCCACCAGTGGTATAAATGGTGATGCCATGTTGCTTTAATAGTTGAATAATTTTCTCAAGTCCGTTTTTATAAAAAACAGAAATAAGGGCAGACTGAATTTTTTTTTGCATGTCAGGGAAAGAAAATAAAACTTAAAGATCGGTTACAAAAGCACCCTGTTCGGGAACAGAATGGAAGCGCAAATGTAAATCTTCGCAGTCTTTTTTCCACTTGGCAATTTTCCACAATGGATTCGATGCATCAAATATGTAGGTGCCACAGTTGAAAACCTCTGTCAGCGCTGGTATTCGTACTTTGGCGTTTTTTGAAATAATGATATAATCAACATCAACTTTTTTGCCGAAAGGCAAATAATTGATGCTGGTATCAATCATCACAACTCTTTTATTGTAAAACTGGAAAAAATTATCCTTGCGAAAAACCGCGAGAGTATCCTTGTTTATATTGTCGCAATTAAAAGAAATGCGGCTGGGCTTTAGGTGAAAATTTTTTAAGACATCGTCTTTAGTAAGTTCACTGTCGCCGATATAGAAATAAGTATTGCTATTAATAAAATCAATAGCGGTGTGATTGGGTATATCGTACACAATTATTTTTTTCTGATGAAATGCGTAAAGTTTTTTATTGAAATATAATATTGAAATAAAAAGCATACTGCAAAGTGCTATGGGCAATGAAATGCGGCTTCTGCTGATTAACCAATATAAAAATGAGATTATAATAATATACAGCAACAAGGTATCTGCGGGTGAAATGGAAAAGTCGGTCCAGGTTGAAAACGGAATGGCATTTATTAGAAACACAACATGATTCAACAACCATAGCGTTGCGGTAATGACTTTTCCAAGTAAGGAAGCAATAGCGGGTATGGATGAAACGCACACGAGTGCAACACATCCGTATAAAGCCACGGTAGCCAGCGGTACTGCAAATATGTTGGTGACCATAAACAACAACGGTACCTGATGAAAGTAATACAAACATGCAGGCATCGTGAATATTTGCGCAGCAAGCGATACTGCTGCAATATTCCATGCTGCGCGAAAAATTTTATTTTTAAAATAGAACCAATGAAAAATAGATTTATGCAACGCCACGATACCTGTTACCGCCAGGTATGAAAGTTGAAAACCGACATCCCACAAATAAAATGGATCAATACATAGCAAAATAAATGCGGATGCAGCAAGCGAATTATATACTGATGTATTTCTGCTGATGGTTCGCCCGATTTGGATACAGCTAAACATGATTACCGCACGCATTACCGGCGGCGATGCGCCTGTTAATAAAGCAAAACACCAAAGACAGATTAAAATAATTATAAGCCGTATATATGCTGACTTTTTAAGTACGGGTATCCTGTTTAAAAACCACAACAGTAAAGCATATATTAAACCAAGATGCAACCCTGCAATCACTATTATATGTATTACGCCCGCATTGCTGTATTGTTGCACTAAATCTTTATCAAGATCAACCCGGTAGCCAACCAGCAATGCTTTGGCAATGCCCACCTCATTAAAGCCATTAATATATTTATCTAATGTTGACAGAATATAATGTTGCGCATTATTTTTAATCTTATCATAAAATGAAATATTGCTCAGGCCCGTTGCTACCCAATCGCCGTGCGGCAGGTATGCCTGCTGAAAAATTTGCTGAAACGCACAATATCTTTTATAATCGAATGCCGCAGGATTGCTGGAGTTTTTTATATCCTGCAGTTTATTGCTGAAAATAATTTTGCTGCCATATTTAAGGTTTCCGGAAAATGAATCTTTAGAAAAATAAAGCAACACTTTTCCGGAAGCATTGGAAATGGTATTTCCATTGGTAATGGCCTGTACATTGGCCGCCGCTTTGAAAGATTTGTTTTTTTCTACCGGCGATTCATTCAGCGTAGCAACAATAAATGAAGAACTATCAATATTGTGACCATACCATTGCGGATGATTACGCACCTGCCTATTCCATGTAATGAATAAACCCAACACCATTACGAAAACGGTAATAATGATTCCGAGAATAAAAGAAAACTTAAACCGGTAAACGATGGGCAGCAGTAAGAAGATGATAAAAAAGATGGCTGCAATAATGCCCAAATAAATGATAAACTGCAATGAAAAACTGCTATAATATTCAGCAAGGATGCCTGCTATAACAGGCAACAATAAACGAAGAAAGGGCGCTTTCTTCCAAAGAGGTATTTTGTAAGATTTGCTCATAAGCAGCACTTATAAAGCAGCAAAATGTTGGTCAGAAAAAATAATGTGCGGAGGTTTTTGCGAAACGCAAATCTTAATCAGATAACTAAATATACAACACCGCTTTCAAAAGAAACAGATTCGCACGCAATAAGAGTAAAAATTTTTTTACCTTACTTGCCAATTTCTAAAACAAATTTTATGAAAAAGATTTCTGCTGTTTTATTTATTTCATTCTTTTTTTATCAATCAGTGCACGCGCAAAATACTTGTTTGGGCTTGCGGGCCGGAATAAGCATTCCTAATTTATCCGCGGGAGGGTCTAACAATAACCCGCTGAATACCGGTTATAAATCAAGGCTGGGACCGGATTTAGCTCTATTTGCCGATTTTAAAATTTCGGATTTGTTTTCCGTTCGGCCCATGGTAGAATATTCATCGCAGGGAGGTAAAAAAAATGGAATGCAGGCATTCCCCAATCCTTATGGACCTACGCCGCAATATCTTTATGCAAATTTTAAAAGCGAAGCAAAGCTTAACTATTTAATGATTCCGGTTCTTGGAAAATTCGGATGGGATTTTCGCCATGGATCACCTTTGAGAATATATGCGGATGCAGGGCCGTTTGTTGGTTTCCTCACTTCGGCAAAGCAAGTTACCTCCGGGTCAAGTATGATTTATGCTGATCCGCAAGGCCAGCAACCTGTATCGCAAAGCCCGCAATCATTTAATAGCACGGATAATATTAAGAGCCAGCTTAACTCCACCAACTTTGGCGTAGAGGGCAATGTAGGCATTAGTTATAGAACAGGTAACAACCTGCTCTTCATTGAGGGTGGCGGAAACTATGGATTTATAAATATTCAAAAAGGTACAGCAGACGGTAAAAATAATACCGGCGCCGGTACGGCAACGATCGGGTATGCATATTGTCTTGGTAAAAAATAATCGCTACTAACGGTAAAGCGTAAACGAAGTTTTGATAATTTTTTGACAGAAAGAGAATAAATGTATTAACATTTTTTTAAAGAACCTGAAACCGAAAGAGCATCTTATTCATAGATTTTTTGTAAAAAAATACAAGTATGAAAAAGATAATAGCACTGTTTCTTGCTTCGGGTATCGCTTCATTTTCTTTTGCACAAACAAACGGCCAGCCGAAACTTCCCGGTCACCAGTATATTATTAAAATGAAAGGCCTCGATCCCCATCGTACCGATATTTATACATTTTCAGCAAAACAAAGAGACAAGCAAATAACCAAAATCAACAGCGATTTTGCATTGAACGTAAAAACAATAAAAAGTAACCGGCATATCAGCAGCGCAAAAAAAAGAAAAACTTCATTAAAAAAGCAAAAGCCCAGCGCGACCAGCAGATAAAGGCGGTAAACAAAGAATATAATAACAGATACAATACTGCCACTATTGATAAAAGCCATTTTGATAAACAGTGATTACAATTAAAAATTTGCAAAAGGCGCCTACCCGGCACCTCTTTGTTTTAATAATTTCGTTTGTGCATGACCGTTAGCTTACTCAAAAGCTGGCTACCGACGATATTAACATTTTGTTGTTTTACTAATGCCCAAAAAAACTATCTCAACAATGGAACAATTTTTAAACCACAAAAATGATTACTATGAAAAAGATTATTACACTTGTAATTTGCCTGGGCATTGTTTCTTTTTCCTTTGCACAATATAGAAATGATGACAGGAATAATGATTATGTTTATAAAAGCCAGGTTAATAATAGTCATTATTGGGGAGGCCGCGAATTTCAAATTCAGAAAATTAATCGCGAGTTTGATGCGAAAATCTTTGCGATTGAACATGACTGGACACTGCGGCCATACCAGAAAAGAGTTGCCATCAGGGCGCTGGAGCGTGAAAGAAGACGTGAAATAAGGATAGCCCAGAGAAGCCGGCATCATGCAAATTTTTACCGGCAGCGCTATTACCATTAATTTACCGGAACAATTTTGAATATCGAAAACCCGCTTTACGGCGGGTTTTGTATTTTTATCCCTTAAACAGAATGAATTTATTTGCGGGATCATTTTCACAATGTGCTTTTATCTTGCGGCAACGTTGTTCATGTTCAATTAAAAGAAATTTATGTTTTTAAATAGAGGTTATCTTTTTACCAAAAAGGTTGATAAGTTTTTTGTTGACCTGTACGATGCATTGCAATTTATTTTTCGTTTTTTTAAAGAAGTGTTCCGGCCTCCTTACGAAGTGAAAGAAATTATCCGGCAGTGCTACCAGGTAGGCTATCGTTCTTTGTTTTTAATTACATTGACGGGGTTCATTACCGGAATTGTATTTACCAAACAATCGAGGCCGTCATTATCCGAATTTGGAGCACAATCATGGTTGCCTTCCTTAGTGTCTATTGCTATTATACGGGCGCTTGCAGCATTGGTAACGGCACTCATTGCATCGGGAAAGGTTGGTTCTAACATTGGTGCGGAATTAGGCTCTATGAAAGTAACTGAGCAAATTGATGCAATGGAAGTGTCCGCGGTAAATCCTTTTAAATTTTTGGTGGTGAGCCGTATTCTTGCCACTACTTTTATGCTTCCCGTGCTGATGTGTTATATGGGATTCGTAGCCATGCTGGGTGGATATGTAAATGTGCATAGCAATGAGCAAACCAGTTTCATTCTTTTTTTTCAAAATGCATTTGACAAGATTTCTTTCTTAGATATTTTTTCTTCGCTTATAAAAAGTTTTGTTTATGGATTTACCATTGGTGCCGTAGCATGTTATAAAGGATTTCATGCGCGCAATGGCACAGAAGGCGTGGGCAGAGCGGCCAACGCATCGGTGGTGCTTTCCATGTTTTTAATTTTTGTAGAAGAAATATTAATTGTTCAAATCACTAACAGTTTCAGATAACAGGATGACTAATACAAATGTGATGGAGAAAAAATTGATGATTTATATAAGAGATCTGTATAAGTCATTTGGCGAAAATGATGTATTGCAGGGAGTGGACCTGGATGTTTTTGAAAAAGAAAATGTGGTAGTATTGGGAAGATCGGGTACCGGCAAATCTGTTTTAATAAAAATTATTTGTGGTTTGCTAAAACCTGATAGGGGCATTGTAAATGTTTTGGAAGAAGAAGTAGATAAACTTAATGATAAAAATTTAAGAGAGCTTCGCTTAAAAGTAGGCTTCTCATTTCAGAGCAGTGCATTGTATGATAGTATGACGGTACGTGAAAACCTTGCTTTCCCGTTAGTAAGAAATGTGAGGAATTTATCAAAAAAAGAAGTAACCCACCAAATTGAATCTATGCTGAACGATGTAGGCTTGTCGCAAACCATTGACCAGATGCCATCAGAACTTTCGGGCGGACAGCGCAAACGAATTGGCATTGCACGCACCTTAATTTTGCGGCCGCAGATTATGCTGTATGATGAACCAACTTCCGGACTTGACCCGATTACCAGTATCGAAATTAATAACCTGATCAACCATGTGAGGCATAAGTATAATACTACTTCCATCATCATCACGCACGACCTTACCTGTGCAAAAACTACCGGCGACAGGATAGCCATGTTGTTCGGCGGGAAGTTTATCAGGCAGGGAACTTTTGATGAAGTGTTTGCATCGGACGATGAACGGATACAAAACTTTTATAAATACAATTTCATTAATGGGACCAAACAAACCAAATAAGCTGAATTTTATTTTACAAAAAAACTAATGAGATGAGATCAACTCCAAACATAAGAGCTATCGTAGTAGGTATTTTTATTTTTATCGGCATTGCTATTTTTATCATTACCGTTCTTACCCTTGGGTCGCAGCATAAAACTTTCGAGCAGGCAGTTACCGTAAAATCATTTTTTAATAATGTGAACGGATTGCAGAAAGGAAATAATATCTGGTATTCCGGCGTAAAAGTGGGAACCATAGGAGCGGTAAAGCTCCGTGACAGTGGAACCGTGGAAGTGGATATGGATATAGAAAAAGCTTCCATTAAATTTATTCCGCGGGATGTAAAAGCAAGATTAAGCACCGATGGTTTAATCGGGAATAAAATAATAGAAATTTATGGCGGCGATCCTTCCGGCGAAAAAATTCAGCAAGGCGATGTGGTATCGCATGATACATTAGTAGATACAGATGAAATGATGAAAACCCTTTCAAAAAATAATGATAATCTTTATGCCATCACCAGCAATTTTAAAACTATCTCCGGAAAAATGGCTGCAGGGCAGGGAACCTTGGGCAGATTGTTTGCAAATGACACATTGTATTATCAATTAAATAATACCATGTCTATTTTAAGAAACGCTTCTCAAAATTTATACATTCTTTCTGCTAACCTGGCTTTATACTCGGCAAAGCTTAATAACAAAGATGGCCTTGCAAACAAAATAGTAACGGATACTACGATTTTTGCCAACCTGCAACAAACAATAGTGCGCCTGCAACACATAGCCGATTCATCGCAAACGGTTATCAATAACCTGAAAGCAACCAGTAATATGGTTAATGATGGATTGAAAGATAAAAATACGCCTGCTGGCATGTTTTTGCATGATGATGCAACTGCGGCAAGTATGAAAGTTACTTTGCAGAACTTACAATCGGCCAGTAAAAAACTGGATGAGGATCTCGAAGCAATACAACATAATTTTTTGCTCCGCCATTTTTTTAAGAAAAAAGCCAGGGCAGAAAAAAAAGCTGCAGCCGATTCGCTGCACACTAATTAATTTTTCTCGGTGGCAGGTCAAATGCTTTTGCATCATGCTCAAAATGCCCTTTGTGAGAGCTGTCACAAAAAGGTTTGTTTTTTGATAAACCGCACCGGCACAGCGATACCCTGTCCCTTCCATCAAGCCCATACACATTTCCATCAATGTCCACAATTTCAAAATCGCCTTCTATCTTCAGCGATCCATTGCTCTTCACTATAATTTTAGTTGTCGCCATAATTTTTTATAAAAATGTTGTCAAAAATAATAAAATAGCTTCTATAACATTGCGCCGGTAGCAAATGGGTAAAAAACACCACTGATGGCGGGAATGGGTTGGGCAGATACGTTAGCCTTCTTGTGCAGGCTAACAGTAACGGTAATGGTTATACGAAATAACTAAGATATAGCTACACATACTCACATTATCATATCCACATCTATAATTTCCAAAAAATCAGCAAGCCATAATATGTATGCCAGTATTACGAAAGAAAGCCTGCGAGCAGCTATAAGCATTTGTTGCACATCGGCGGCATTATAATAGATTAACCCGCCTATTTTGTTATAAGGCTATAATTTTTTGTTTTAAATCAAATAATCGTTACCAGCAAAGGAACAATTATCTACACGTATGATGCAGCCGGAAATAAATTGTGGAAAACAACAGTTGATAATACAACTACCCTAATCAGGCACAAGCATCAGCTTGTGCCTGATTCAAAAAGCCCCCTTCCCTGGCGAGTGCCCCCAGCTATCCTTAGTTTCCCTCCAATCAAAAGTTACGCTGTCCTGAGTTGCAAAAACACAGTACAGCAGCGTTGCCGTTGATCGGAGATCTGTCTGTCGGCAGGCAGGCCGGACGGCGGCTCTCAATTTTATTTATTAGCTTCCATTTATTTTCGTTTATCCCTTAC
>Ga0209178_1000653_pt1 | contig 10349 bp, 7 predicted proteins | sample GAAS200_FD_187521 | JGI IMG/M metagenome (GOLD analysis project Ga0209178, IMG submission 187521) | Agricultural soil microbial communities from Georgia to study Nitrogen management - GA AS200 (SPAdes) (version 2) | ecosystem: Environmental > Terrestrial > Soil > Agricultural land | place: USA... | reverse complement strand
CGGACTGACCTAACCTTCTCAGTTCGAAGGAACAATCAAAAGAGGAAGGGCGCTTCGAAACCTTCGGATGGCGTGCTCCGATGCACGCGCTGTGCTCGTGCTGTCGATCGTATCGATCACACGCCTCAGATACGCGTCCCAGACGAAATAGCGACCAGGCCTCTCGACAGCCACTTGTTTCATGCGGACGTGCGCGCTTTCCAGGCCGTCCGCATTGCCCATCCATCGCGGCGCAAGACCAGCCTCTGAGCGAAAGATATCCAGGATAGGACCGCCCGACATATGTCCTCCCAGCCGAATGCAAACCGGGAACCCAAAAACGTGACCCAATGTTGCTCTTGCACTGAATTGTTCGGGTTAGTTTTGAAAAAGGACGTAGCACGCTGTGTAGAACTGCGTCCACCTGGCAATTCCTTTGCCGCAGTGCGGCAACGATGAAAATATGGGGCTTACAGAAGGACAGCCCGCCGCATGTGGAAGAAAGTTGCACATTTTGGACAAGCACAAGGACGCCGCCAACCAGGAGATGCCGTGCTCGCGCTTGGCGAGAGCTGAACGATTGGCTAACAAAATGAAACGCGTCTGAGGCGCTGATCTATGGCATAGGGCCGATGTTGAACGCAATTCAGCAACTGAGTTCCTGAGTCTTTTGAGAGTCGAACAAGTCAACGAAAGTCCCTGCTTTTGACGTGCTCAGGAATATCAATGACTTGTGGAATCCACAGGCGTTGTGCGATGAGGTGGACGACGCCGCTCTGCGCGTCAATGGTTCCCGTCACCCCGAGCAAGGAGGCCGTCCGTGCGAGGATCGAAAAGGACTGAAATACCCGATCCCAGATTACGAGATTCACGAAGCCGGTTTCGTCTTCGAGCGTCATGAAGGTCGTATTTGATGCAGTTTGGGGATGCTGGCGGCAAATTACGAGACCAGCATAATGAACACACGTCCCCGACGGAAGCGTGCGTACGGTTTGTGCGTCCGGGATACCTTGGGCACGAAAAGATAGCCGAAACGATGCAAGTGGATGACCGCGCGTGCTGTGAAATGAGGCTCGGTAGTCCCAGGCAATCATTTCCGCTTCTTCGATCGGTAGAAAAGACGGCACAGCAACTTTTCCGGAGAATGAAAGAGGCCGGTGTGCATCGCGCATACCGCCAGCCACTTCCCACAGGGCGGATCGTCGGGAGAGATCGAGCGTGTCGAACGCTCCGGCTTCTGCCATGGCTGAGAGAGCACGCTCGTTGAGCTTGGATCGGCGTGCCACGTCTTCAATTGAGGAGAATGGTTCCATTGCACGCGCAGACACTATCTGTCTCGCGTTGGCTTCGCCAATGTTCTTCACAAAGCGAAGCCCCATGCGCACAGCAAATTGCCGTTCAGTTGTTCCCGCAGGAATCTCCTCAAGCGTGCAATCCCACTCGCTTTTCTGGGCATCTACTGGTCGCACCTCGACACCTTGCCGCTTGGCATCTTCGACGATTGTGGAGATGGAGTAGAACCCCATGGGCTGCGCGTTGAACAACGCGCAAGTGAACTCTGCCGCGTAGTGCCGTCGCAAATAGGCAGCCGCATAACTGATGAGAGCGAATGAGGCTGCGTGGCTTTCTGGAAATCCATATTCACCAAAACCGCAAATTTGATTAAACACTCGATCGGCGAACTCGGGCGCGATGCCTTTCGCTATCATCCGCGTGATCAACCGCTCACGATGCGCTTCTAGACGTCCGGAACGGTGCCATGCAGCCATATCACGCCGCAGTTGATCAGCTTCGCCCGGTGTGTAGTCGGCTGCCACGATAGCCAGGCGCATGACCTGCTCTTGAAAGAGTGGTACGCCTTTGGTCTTTTCCAACACAGGTATCAGGCACGCATGCGGATATGTGACTTCTTCCTGGCCATTGCGGCGGCGCAAATAAGGGTGGACCATGTCGCCGGAAATCGGCCCAGGCCGCACAATGCTAATTTGGATAACGAGGTCGTAGTACGTTCTCGGACGCAGGCGCGGCAGCATCGACATTTGCGCGCGGGATTCAATTTGAAAAACACCCACGGTGTCACTGCGGCAGATCATTTCATAGGTGTCTTCGTCACCCTCTGGGATGGTCGCCATGGAAAGGCGAAGTCCGCGATGCTGTTCGAGCAGACGAAAGCAAAGATCGAGCTGTGTCAAAGCCCCTAGCCCGAGAATATCAACCTTGAACAATCCCATTGCTTCCACGTCGTCTTTGTCCCACTGAATGACGGTGCGGCCAGCCATGGTAGCGTTCTCGATTGGCACGATATCGTGAACCGGCTCATGCCCCAGTAGAAAACCTCCCGGATGAATGGAGAGATGCCTGGGAGCATTGAGAATTTCGGTGGCCAGACGCAAGAGATGTTGATTGAGCGGCGCCTTTGGATCAAGGCCGGTTTGACGAAGTGCATCGTCAGTGAGCACGGCCGGATAAGAAACCAGCTTGGCCACGCGGCTGAGCGTTGTTTCGGATATTTCCAGAGCTTTGCCGACATCACGTATCGCTGAGCGCGGCTGATAGCGAACAACATTGGCAATCATAGCCGCTCGATCGCGCCCATACTTTTCATATATGTACTGAATCACTTCTTCTCGCCGCTCATGCATTACGTCGAGGTCGATATCCGGCGGCTCGTTGCGTTCTTTGGATAGGAACCGTTCAAAGAGCAGTTCTATACGCATTGGATCAACTGCGGTGATGCCTAGGGCATAGCAAACTACTGAGTTTGCCGCCGACCCGCGACCTTGACAAAGAATGTCATGCGTGCGGCAGAATTCCACGATTTCATACATGGTGAGGAAATAACCGCCGTAATCCAACTCTTCAATCAAACGTAATTCTGTATCTAGCCTGGCCATTACTTCGTGTGGCACGTTGCCGTTGTACCTTTTTCGCGCGCCTTCGTAGGTAAGATGACGAAGCCACGACGAGGAAGTCATGCCGTTGGGCAACCGCTCCGCGGGGTAGCGGTAACGAATCTGGCTTAATGAAAAAGCGCAGCGCGCGGCGACCTCATTGGTACGCGAAATCGCTTCCGGATCGTCTGCAAACAGTTCCGCAAATGCCTGCGCGCTCAGCAGGGCATGATTAGCGTTCGGTTTGAGGAGTCGTCCTGCTGTGTGGACCGTTACACCATGGCGGATACAGGTCATCACGTCTTGAAGAGGCCGTCGAGCCGGGTCGTGATAAAGCACTTCCATGGCGGCTACACAAGGAAAGCCATAACGAGCAGCGCGTGTCCGGAGCCGCTTTTCTTCCGCGATTTCCGTATCGCGACGATGGCGCGCCACCAGCGCATACAGGCGATCAGCGAACGCGTCGCACAAGCATGCGGCGATATCGTTCGGCTCGGGCTCATGGACAAGAAGACTGGCATCGCCACCCCAGAGCGCCAACAGGCCTCCGGCGTGTCCGCAGACTTCATCCCACGCCACGCTTGATTCGCCTTTGGATTTACGCCTGCGTCCGATGGTCAAAAGCCGGCAAAGATTGGCGTAGCCATCCCGATTCTGCACAAGCAAAACGAGCGTCGAGGGAACATTCGCGATTCTGTCGATAGAGATATCTTTGGCATCCTCGTTTTTAGCTGACCCAATGGTGACTTGCGCACCGATAAGCAGGTTCACACCGATATCTTTGGCTTTCTGATGTGCTTGCACAATGCCATACACGCCGTCGCGATCCGTTATGGCGATGGAGCGCAGACCTAAGCTGGCCGCCTGTTCAATTAACTCCCCGGGATGGCTCGCTCCCTCCAGAAACGAGCCATTGCTTTTACACCATAGCGGTGTGTACTCGCTTGAAATCATTCCACCTGCCCCTGAAGGAAATAACACGCTCGCCGCTGGTCGTAATACACCCACCAAACGCGGCCGTTATGCGTGTGAACGAAATAGTAGTCGCGATGAACGTTACCTCCCCACCATCCTCCCGATAGAACATAAGGGCCTAATTTCCTTTGCGCGGAAGTTTCGAGAACGCTTTTGGATAAGACCGAAGGGTGAGTGTAGATACGCCGGACGAGCGGCCGGGAAGCTACTACCCGAGGTGCCGACCGTATTGGTACTTCCGCTACTGGTTCCCACATGAATCGTGCGGCCGGTGAGTGCGCATCGCAGATACGAGCGCGCACAACGGCCTGTTCGCCGCATTCGGCGCGCACCCGCGCAAGTGCCTGATTAGCTGCGTCCACATCGCGGCTGTGCTCCAGAAAAAATCGCCGTTGATCTGGGGTAGCCGGGCATACATCGACAGTTACGCGTAGCGTCACGATTCCGGCCGAAAGCTGAAGCGTGTTTAGACGAAGGTAGATGAGCTGCAAAAGTTGTAGAACATCGAGCGTGGCGGCAGCCGGCCGGACGCGCTCGGTCAGCGTGGTACGATTCTGGAGCTTCATTTCCAGGGAAATACCAACGATAGCGTTGGTCTGCCGAGCAAACGCCACCACAAATTCGTCCAAAAGACGTTTGATCAGGAACACCAATCGTTCGGTGTTGCTCTCGGATTCGTCGAACTCGATCGAGCGCGTATGCAGTTCCTTAGCAGGTGCAGGGCAAAGTGGCGCCCATCGAGTGCCCGCCGCAAGTTGGTATATTTCGTCGATTTCAGCGCCGAATCGCGTTCGAATTCCCTCCCCTGGCAGGCGTAAAAAATCTCCGACTGAGTTGACCCCGAGCATCAGCAGGCGATCGCGAGTTCCGGGATCGAGATTCAAGCGATCGAGCGGAACCCTTTGCGCACTGGCCTGTTCCTGAGCGGCATCTTCGCATACCAAAGTTCCTTGATGAGATATTGCCAATGCATAGACTCCGAAACGGCTAAACCCCACAGCCACGCTAGCTTTCATGCCCATACTCCGAAGGTCCTTGCGCACTGCATCGGCCCACGTACAGAGCGACGAATACAAACGGTCCAGGCCTTTGACATCAACCCAGAACACGCCGGGCGTGCTGGACGGCTCTACATGGGGCGAATACCGTCGCAGTTGATCGGCCAGTGCGTGCACCGTAGCTTTAATTTGCGGCTGCGATACCGTACCGGCCTGCAGATTCTTGACAAGAGCCAGAGCGGTGGCATACCGATGGCCCGAACGAACCCCTGCTCGATGTGCTTGTGTGTTTAGATACGAAATAAGAGCGTTTGGGCGGTCATCTTCAACCACTACAACCGGCAGGTGGGCCCACGCTGGGTGGGCTCGTAACAGGATTTGCAGCGGAAGTGAAGTGACATTAATACAGGCCAGCCGGTCCACGACATGCCTCCATGTGAACCCATCTCTGCCCGTAACGCTTGTCTTTGAGCACGCGAATTGAGAGGTCGTATCGCTCCCCTCGCTTATGCCATCGCGCTTCGGCACGCAGCGAAATCAAGGGATGAAGAGACGGGCTGCTTGGCGATTTTTTCGTCAGAAGTAATATCGTCACGTTCTGTTGTTGTGCCATTCCAAGCAGACGGGACAGCAAAGGTACAGGCAGATTGTCTGCGGCCTGGCTTTTCGCCGTCATCATTTCGTTTTTGCACGAAAGATCAATGACAACGAGTCCGAAACCGCCCGACCGCACCAAATGATTCGCGGCTCGTCCTGCCATGCCCACATCAGATACGCGCACCACAAGCAAAGCATCGAGATCGACTCCTCCGTCCACAACGTCGGGAGGAAAGAATGAACTGTGTTCGAGAGTGATCCATGCCGCTCTTTCGCCGCCAAGTTGAGCATCGAGAACGAGTCCGAATACCGCAGTGAGGTGAGCTGCCTCTGCGCTTGCAGAGAGTTCAACGAGCCGCCCGGCTAAATTGGTCAGGTTCCAACCGGGGTCACTGCTTGGGGCTAGCGGAAGCGCAGACGCCGGAACGAGGCGCGCTAAAATCGGTGATTTCGACAGGACTGTTCGCACACGTTTATCCTAAGGCGAACAAAAAGCGAAATCAAGAACTAACAGGTTTGCGTTTTTGCTAAGAATTGGCGGAGTCAGATTCGGCAAAACGGGCGAACAGTTCGTCCCAGATTAGATGCTGTCGATGCAATGGTCCACGGCTCCCGAGAAATATTTCCTTCGTAACCGTGCAGGCATCGATTTTCGAAACGTAAAAAGCCTCCAGCCCGTTACTCCTTCCCCATGATAGTTATCGCTAGCCCGTCGAAGCTGATAAAACAGCGGCTTCGGAGCACCGCGCTGTATCCCGTAATCGTGACGTTCCCCGATCCGCACAGCACCGTGATAGGTGATCCGAACCAAGCGTTTATTGATAATGGCGAACCGCAGCCGTTCATCAAGAGATTGCATGGAACAACCTCATCTACCTGGTCTCAGAATAGCGGTATGGCAGGTTTCACATCAATTCAACTGATATGTGGAATGAATTTAAGAAAACAAAATTTTGGATGGTTTCGAGGTGAGCCAAAGTTCTTTATGCAGAACAAGGTTGGTTGCGAGGGCCTGCAACGTACCGAATTTGTTGATCGTGACATTCCGAATCGAGCTTATACAAGCTGCTTAAACAGTCAGATCGGGCAGATCGTTCGGTAACCATGTCGAATTTGCACTAACCGCGTGGCTTGACGCTCATGTCCAATCTGCTTAGAGTGGATGCGATGGTAAGGCGACTATTCTTCGTGGCGGCGATGTTGGCCTTTGCTTCGTTGCAAGTTGGCGAGTGCATGACCGCTATGAACATGGACCGGGCTTCGATGCAGTGCTGCCATTCGATGCCCTGCACACCTGCGAATCATAGTCAGGGGTGCTGCAAGAACATGGTGTCCACGCAAGTACGCGCCATGTTGCCGGGTCGCCACGCTTCCCTACACAGTCCGGCAGACATGGCAATTAAATATCCGTCCGTCGCGGAGAATCTCGCCTACGCTCCAGAGCCTTCGCGAACCGTTCCGGCGCCCCAGCATTCGCCACCCGAACTGTACGCTCTTCATTCCTCCCTTCTGATCTAGACCGCCTCTACGCGTGTGCCTCCTGGACACGCCCGCCGTGGTGTCCCTAATCCGCACCTTACTTCTTAGAAGTGCGGGCAATATTTCGCTCAACAATGGTCTATTCGGGAGGAAGAAAATGTCCGCATTGCGCGGCGATAAGCCGCTTCACCATCTGTTTCTGATCCCACTGATCGGGCTTGCGTGTGCTGCTCTCTCGGTATCTTCGGTTGTGCGGGCCCAGACGGCTGCGATTTCTGATCAGCAGAACCTCAAAATGCAGACTGGCGCGTATTCGGAGGCCACGGTTTCGTTGCAGCAATTGCTAAACGAGGCGGAGCAGAACAACCCGCAAATTCGCGCTGCTCGACAGGGCTGGGAGGCCGCGAAGCAAGTGCCACCCCAAGTCTCCGCAATGCCCGATCCGCAGGTTGTGCTACAGCAATTCAACGTCGGCAGCCCGCGCCCATTTGCTGGCTACACGAACAGTGATTTTGCGTACGTCGGCTTGGGCGTGTCTCAGGACCTTCCCTACCCAGGCAAGCTTAAGCTCAAAGGAGAAATAGCGAAACAGGACGCCAGCGTAGCGGAACAACAATACGAGTCCGTCCGGCGCTCTGTTCTCGCGAATGTTAAGGCCACTTATTTTCAGCTTGCGTACCTTTCCAAAACGCTCGGAATTCTTCAGAGCGATGGCCAATTGCTACAACAGGTCGAACAGGCGGCAGATGCGCGGTATCGCTCTGGAATGGGCAACCAGCAGGACGTTTTGCAGGCGCAGCTGGAGCAAACGAAGCTGCTCAGCGAAATCACGATGCATCATTTGGAAGTTGCGAAGGCACAGGCGCAAATCAAGCAACTTTTGAATCGTGCGCAGACTTCGCCAGACATCGAACCCGCCGGAATATCGGAAACACCCCTGCCCCAAACTTTTGATGAACTTCTCGCCGCAGCCCAGAAGCAAAACCCAAACATCTCCGGCGCACAGAACATCGTCGAACGCGAAAAACTTCAGGTCGATCTAGCCCACAAAGATTTCAGGCCCGATTTCAACCTTCAGTACATGTGGCAGCGAACCGACCCCGTACAATATCGCGCCTACTACATGCTCACCTTCGGAGTATCACTGCCGATTCACCGCGCCAAGCTTCACGCGGAGCTCACCGAGGCCGAGATAGATTTAGATCGTTCTCGCAGCGACCTCGAAGCCCAGTCTCAGCACGTTGCTACCGAACTTCGCGTTGGTTACGACACTGCGCAGAAAACCGCAGATCTACTGAAAATTTATCGCCAGGGTCTCAATCCGCAGGCGCGAGCTGAATTCCAAGCCGGTCTCGCCGCCTACGAGAATAATCGGCAGGATTTCGAGGCTGTCCTGACCGCGTTCCTCGACGTGCTCCATCTCGACGAAGAGTACTGGCAAAACCTCTCCGATAGAGAAACTGCGCTCGCGCGGATCGAAGAGCTCACTGGGCTTTCAGTCACCGAGGAGGCGACGCGGCAATGAGAACCTATCGAACCGGCTTCATTGCAGTACTGCTTGTAAACGTCATCCTCATCGCGCTAGTCGTCGGCCTCTGGCTACGCTATCGCGGCGGTTCCGCATCGAAGGCCGAAACGACATCAGCGGCGGCGCAGTCTTCAAGCTCCACTCCAGGTCCGTCTCAGTTCGCACCTCCCCAAACCGAGACCCCGCTTGCTCCGATCCAACTTTCGCCCCAGCGTTTGCAGACCATCGGAGTGAGCACGGGTGAAGTACAAGAGAAAAACGTCGAAGACGAAATCCAAACGACTGGAAACGTGGCGATTGATGAAACGGGCGTAGCTTATGTCCAGTTGCGCTTCTCGGGGTATATCCAGAAGGTCTTCGCTGACGCGACATATCAATACATCCGCAAGGGTCAGCCGCTCTTCACGATCTACAGTCCCGATCTCGTGGCTACTGAACGCGAATACCTGGTTGCAAGACAGAACCAGCAACAGGTCGCATCGAGCACGGTGCCGGGCGTCGCTGCGGGCGCAGATTCTTTGGTGCAAGCGGCCGCCGACCGTCTTAAGCAATGGGCAATTCCTGATCGCGAAATCTCGCGCCTGGAATCGACAGGCCAAGTCCAACAGGAACTTGAGATTGACTCCACTGTTTCCGGCTACATCACTGACCGTGAGGCGCTGCCAAACAAATACGTTCAGCCCGATACTCGACTGTACACGGTCGCCGACCTCTCGACAGTATGGGTTTTCGCGCAGGTTTTTCAGAACGACTTGGGGCGCGTGAGAGTCGGAGCACCCGCCATACTGACCGTGGGTACGTATCCGGGGCGGAATTTCTCGGGCCGAGTAGATTTCATATATCCCGACGTAGACCCATCCACACGCACCGCACGGGTGCGACTCGTCTTTCGGAATCCGAACCTAAAACTAACGCCGGGAATGTTCGTGAAGTGTGCATTGAAAATTCCGATGGGCCGCCAACTCGTCATCCCGGCAAGCGGCGTTCTCCAATCCGGCACAAGGCAAATCACATTCGTAGATCACGGAAGCGGGAACTTGGAGCCGCGAGACGTTACGCTCGGTGCCCACGTGGGAGACGACTTTATCATCCTCAAAGGACTCAAAGCCGGAGAGCGTGTCGTAACCTCCGCAAACTTCCTAATCGATTCTGAGAGCCAGTTGCAGGCCGCACTCGGCTCGTTTGCTCCGCCTCCCCCCGGTGCGGGCCAAGCATCAGCCATGAGTGCATCGCAAACCAATCTCGAACTGACAACAGAGCCAACGCCACCGCACAAAGGCCGCAATGTTTTCCGCGTCAAGGTCACCGACAAAAGCGGCTCGCCAATTTCTGGGGCCCAGGTCAACGTCACATTTTTTATGCCGGCGATGGCAGCCATGGGAATGGCAGCCATGCGCACTTCGGTTGATCTCAGCGACAAAGGGAATGGGCTTTATGAAGGCTCCGGGACTCTCGGAAGCGTCGGGACTTGGCAGGTGACGATCATCGCAAAGAGAAACGGCCAGACAATCGGCACCAAGCAGCTCAACGTGAACGCGACGGGAGGCATGTGACTATGATCTCCCGATGGATTGATTGGTGCGCACGGAACCGGTTTCTCGTTTTCACAGGGACAGCCCTACTGGTACTCGCCGGAATCTGGTCTATGCTAAATATTCCGCTCGACGCTCTGCCGGATATTTCCGACGTCGAGGTGATTATTCACACCGGTTGGGCAGGCGAACCCCCGAACATTATCGAAGACCAGGTCACTTACCCGATTGTGACCACACTGCTAGCGGCTCCCCGAGTGAAGGCCGTCCGAGCACAAACGATGTTTGGTGATTCATACGTTTACGTGATTTTTGAGGATGGCACGGACCTATATTGGGCCCGTTCTCGCGTCCTTGAATACCTCCAACA
>Ga0209178_1000651_pt1 | contig 10352 bp, 7 predicted proteins | sample GAAS200_FD_187521 | JGI IMG/M metagenome (GOLD analysis project Ga0209178, IMG submission 187521) | Agricultural soil microbial communities from Georgia to study Nitrogen management - GA AS200 (SPAdes) (version 2) | ecosystem: Environmental > Terrestrial > Soil > Agricultural land | place: USA... | reverse complement strand
TGAAAGTCCGGCGGAAACGGCCAGCGCGCCTGCAAATACCCATTCGCGCCGAAGCGCAGCATCACGCCGTGCTTGGGATCGGGGACGTAGAGCCGGTCGCCGGCGTCCACCGCCAAGCCGCAAAACTGGAATGGGTCGCTCTTGGGCGTCCAGGCTGCGCCGCCTACCGTTGTGCCGCTCGCGGTGACACCGGCAGGCAGGCCGATCCGCTCGGGATCGTTGAATGGCCCGGTGGCGCTGAAGCCCGGCCCTGGCGGCCCTTGCAGGCTCGCCAACCCCGGCCAGAGCTTGGCCCGCAGCGCACCATCCGGCCCGAAGACGCGGATGACCGAGGCATCCAGGTCGCTCACGTAGAGCGTGCCGTGGCTGTCAATGGCGAGACGATCCGGCTTGAAGTCCACCGTCTGTGGGACATTGAGCCAGCCCGTAAGCGCGAGGCCCACGAGTGAGGGTACATACACGGCGACCGCCATGCGCCGCTGCCAGCTGCGTGGCAGCCGGAGAACCGTCCAGGCGCCGGCGATGAGCGCCACCGGCAACGCGCGCTGCCCCAACACGACACTCGCGGACGCCGAGAATGGGATGGGCTGGCTCAGCACACACCACGCAATCGTCAGCCACAGGGCCGCCGCACCCAACGCGCGGACGGCGACGACGATGCGCCGACTGCCGGGCCAGAGCGCCGCCGTCCCGCCGATCAGGATGGCGGCAAGCCCAAGCGTGGGCTGTGGCTCGAAGGCGACCAACAGTGGCAGCGCCAGGCACAAGACACCCCCAGCCAGCGCCACGGCGAGCACCAACGCGGACGGCAGTAATTTGCTCGTGCGCATCATCCCTGCCCTTACCCGACCGAATGGCGAGCCCACGCATCCAACCAAAGGCGCGGCTCGCCAGCCCTTCTCAACGCGCGGACCTGAAGCGAACTCCCCTGAGACCAACCTGACTGCGCGGTCTTGCGATACTATACCATACGCACCGCGAATCGCCATCATCCCAGGAAGGCGCGCAGCTCGCGGTTGACACGCTCCGGCTCCTGCTGGTTCAGCCAGTGGCCAGCCTCGGGGAAGCGCACGACGCGCAGATCGCGTACCCAGCGCTCCAGCCCGTCCGTCAGCTCGACGCCCAGATACGGGTCACGAGCGCCCCAGAGCACGAGTGTCGGCGCGGTGATGACACGCGCCGGGCTGAGCGCGAGCAAGCTAGATGGCCGGCCCAACTGCCGGTAGTAGGCCAGTGCGGCCGTGAGCGCGCCGGGGCGGGCGATGGCCTCGACATAGCGGCGGATGTCGTCGTCGCTGAGCCAGGCGCGGGCGCGGTCGGCGGCGCGGAAGGTGCGCCAGATCATCGCGTAGCCGTCGCGCTCGATGGCCCGCTCGGCGATGCCGCGCAACTGGAAGAAACCGACGTAGGAACTGCGTCTCAATTGGCGGAGATTACCGACCTCGCGGCGCAGCGTGGCGGGGTGTGGGGCGTTGAGGATGGCGAGACGGCGCACCACGTCCGGCGCGCGCACGGCCGCCGCCCAGGCGATGATGCCGCCCCAGTCGTGCCCGACGACCGCCGCGTCGCGCCTGTCGAGGGCGAAGATCAGCGCGCGCACGTCGTCGGCCAGCGTGGCGAGATCGTAGCCGTGTGGCGGCTTGTCGGAGCGGTTGTAGCCGCGCAGGTCCGGCGCGACGACATGATAGCGGCCGGAGAGGGCGGCGAGCTGGTAGCGCCAGGAATACCAGAATTCTGGGAAGCCGTGCAGCAGCAGCACGAGCGGGGCATCCTCAGGCCCGGCCTGCACCGTATGCAGCCGCACGCCGTTGGCCACGACGAACCGCTCGGTCCATCCGGCTTCGAGAAGGCTGTCGCGCGCGGGAGATGATGTCATAGCTCGTCCGTCCTTTCTTCGACAGCTTACCGCTTTCGTATCCCCCGCGGCTACTCCACCCGCGATTCGTGTAGATAGGCCGTTTTTCCTATGCCAGGCGGCAGACTTGCAACCACCCGGCAAATTCGGCATACTAGCCGACAGCGTGAGTTCGTTGATGCAGTTTGTCAACATTCTTCGCCGGGCGATGATTAGCTGCTCGTCGGGCCGCCCGCACACCGCCATGGATTGCCGCAACATTCGTTGGGGCGATCACGCTCCATCTCCAGACGGCTGGTGTTACGCCGCGGCCCATGCGCCGTTTTTGGAAGGTGTGAAGCATCCACCCAGCATTTGTCGAGCTGCATCCGATCCCGCACGTTTCCCGCACGTTTCCCGCACATTTCCTCATCATGTGTCGTGCGCTCCAGTGCGGGAAGAGAGCTTTGGGAGGAAAGGGGGAGCCTCGCGTCGCGATCTTTCGCCATCGAATGATCGGTGGAAGCAGTTGAGGAGGCAAGAATCGCGTGAAGAGATTCGCAACGCTGCGAGTCCGTTTGCTCGCAACCGCGCTCATCCTGTCCATCACTGGGTTCGCGTTCCTGTACACCGTCCACCCCACACGCGCCGATAGCGCCTCGTTCGAGACGCTGCAATCGCTGAAAGCCAACGACGACGATGATCCCCTCGCCGCCGACGACGGCGCCCCGGCGGCCAACGTGCCCAACGCCACCGGCCAGCACGACAACGGTCATCGCGGCAACGTGTTTGTGAACGATCCCTGCCTCGATCCGCTCGCCACGGCACCTGCGCCTGAGAATCGCCGCCGCACCGTGCAGAGCGAGACCACCATCGGCGTGCTGCGCCCCGGCGGCTCGAAGGATATCGTCGTCGGCTACAACGATTCCTTCGGCTTCTTCGACAACACGCAAGGCCTGACCGGCTTCGCCTACTCCGTGGATGGCGGCCGGACCTTCGTGGACGGCGGCGGCCTGCCGACGCTGGTGAAGGCGCCGAACGGGCCGTTCCTGGCTCCGGGCGCCGACTGGTTCCTCGGCGATCCCGTGATCGCGGTGGATCAGAAGTCCGGCACCTTCTACTTCGCGTCGCTCTATGAGGATCTGGGCGGGCACCAGACGGTGAGCGTCAGCCGCGGGCACTTCGCGGTGGCGCCGCCGAGCACGCCTGAGACCAACTCGAACACGCGCTGCGCCGGCCATCCAGAGCTGCAGGGCGTTCCCGACACGACCAATCTCCCGACCGTGCGCCCCGTGTGGGAGGCGCCCGTCGTGGCCGTGAACAACCTGGGGCCGGGCGACGCGCTCGACAAGGAATGGGTCTTCGTCAACCAGAAGACCGGCGAGCTCTACGTCACCTACACGCGCTTCAACGGCGACGGCTCGACGCCGCTGGAGTTGGTGCGCTCGACGGACGGCGGCCATACCTTCACGGCGCCGACGACGATCGTGCCCAACCTGAATGACACGTTCAACCAGGCCACACAGGCGGTCGTGACGCCAAGCGGGCGCGTGATCGTTAGCTACATCGCGCGCACCTTCGCCGATGGCGGCGCGGGGCCGGAGGACGAGAACCGCATCGAGGTCGCGGTCTCTGATAACGATGGCGTGACGTTCAGCACGCCTATCGTGGTGGCGAAGGTGAATCCTGAGGCCGAGCCGCTCGGCTACAACCGCGGGCGCCGCTCCATCCTCAATGCGCCGTTCATCACCGTCAATGACGAGACTGGCGCCGTCTACCTCACATACTTCAACGGCAAGACGCCGCTCGTCAACCCCGACGGCACGATCTTCCTCGGGCCGCTGGCGAGGGCGGCGGACATCCTGCTCAGCGCCTCCACCGATGGCGGCTCGACCTGGGGCACGCCGGTGAAGGTGAGTGACGACGCCGGCACGACCAGCCATGTCTTCCCGTCGGTGCAGGTCAACGACGAGAATGTCTTCGTCGGCTGGATTGACCGCCGCCTCGATCCGGCGAACCAGCTGACGAACGAGTGGGCTGACGTCTCGCACGACGGCGGGCACACGTTCGGCACCGATCAGGTGCAGTCTGATGTCGCCACGACCTGGAACGTGCGCGCCGACGCACGCCCCAACTTCGGCGACTACAACTCCAGCGCGCTCGTGGGCGGGAAGTTCGCCCTGGTCTGGGCGGATGGGCGCTTCGGTCAGCCCGCCGGCTCGGCCGCGACCCCCGACACGATCTTCACCGTGGCGACCGGGCTGGGTGACTAGCCCGGCGCTCTGATCGATCACCAGAAGGGCATCCGTGTGGGACTTCCCGCGCGGATGCCCTTCTCGTTGTGTCGTCTGATCTCGTCGCCGCCAGCGCACTGGTCTGAGCGCGGGAGGCGGACGCTCCCAACGGGAACCATTGCTCGTCGCCGCGCATCATCCAGACGGCCGTACGTGCGCAAGCCTCGTCGAGGATTTGGAGGGAGATCATGACCAGCCGCGGAGAATCTTGCCCGCGCGCGCACCCTTCGGCACCAGCGGTGGCGCGCACGTTGTGTGGACTCTGTATGCTATTGCTCGCGGCCGCTCTCACCAGTTGCGCGGCAACGGGAGCGTCCGTCACCTCACCGGGCGCGAGCGCATCCAACGGCACACCAACCGGCGGCGCGCGGCAAGCTACCAGCGCCGCATCCGCCACATCTATTGCATCCCCCACATCCGGCCAGCCGGGGGGAACCTCGTCGCATTGCCCCGGCGGGATTGGCACGGCCAGCGCCGCCGGCACAGCTGCTCTAATCGCCGATCCCTCCTCGCCCGATCCAGCCGGCACGATTGCGGTTGGCGCGCTCGCCCAGGTGCGCCTGCCGACCACGCTGCACTGGATTCTCTCCAGCGCCACGCCGGAGACGGCGCCGCTCCAGCCGGCCGGCTTCGAGGATACCGCTTTGCACGCCTGCATCTGGAACTTCCGCCCACAGGTTGCCGGCACGCTGCAACTGGAGTTCACCGGCAACCCTACCTGTGATCCGGCGTCCGACCGCTGTGAATCACCCTCGCAGATTCTGATCATTACAGTACGCGTGAGCTAGCGCGGAGCCTCGGTGAGCGCGCTCGTTGTGCGCTATACTGTCGGCGATGCGGACTATTCCGCCACTGAAGGGGAGCGTCACGATGGCCGACGGCGACAACAGCGAAACGCATGTGCAGCAGCGCGAGGGCGACTGGCATGTCGCTGACACAGGTGTGCCTGTATACGCCGTAATCGCCCTGTGGCAGCAAGGATATTCACCGGAAGAGATTCAGGTCAGTTTCCCAGCAATCTCACAGATCGAAGCATACGAAACTATCCTCTACTATCTCAGGCACAGGCAGGAGATGGACGTCTATTTCCGCGCCAGCGACGCGCGATTCCAGCAACTCAAAGCGGAGTCGGAAGCGCGAGATCCTGGGTTCTACGCTGAGATGCGGGCGCGCATCGCCGCGTTTCGCGCCTCGGAGCGGCAAAAGACGGCGGCATCGTGACCACAGGAGCGGGAGGGCTGAGCCAGCCGCACGCTTTCTGACGGACAAGAACTTTAACCGTCGCACCATTACCGGCCTGCGTCGCCTGCAACCAGCCGTTGACATCGTGACCGCGCAGGATCTGGGACTCGATACGGCGTCAGATCCCGAAGTGCTCGCGCACGCGCAGAGCCGTGATCGCATCCTGCTATCGCATCCTGCTATCGCATCCTGCTATCGCATGATGTCAACACTATGACGAAGCACTTCAACGATCTGTTGCTGTCTTTGCCTGCCAGTGAGCACACCCCAGGGATCATGCTGATCGCGCAAGATCTGCCAATTGGGATCGCCGTCCGCGAATTGCACGACGTCTGTTCGTGCAGCACACATGTGGAATGGCAGGACAGAATAACGTTTCTCCCACTGTAATAGAGGGATCGCAGTTCATCCCTCTTCTGTCAAGTTGGGAAGGTCGGGTGGTAGGTGTTCATGAGCGCGCAGAGGTCAGCGAGACCGGCGGCGAGGTGCGGGAGGGGGTAGAGTCGGAGCCAAGGGAGCAGGAGGCAGGAGCAGACGAAGGGTTGGAGCAGCAGCCGCAGATTGGTGAGGCGGTGCTTCCAGCTGGCGTCCTCGGTCCAGGCCGGATGCTGACTCGTCTCGGCTGGCGATTGAGGAGCGGGCGGAGGCGCTGCCAACGCGGGCGCTTGCAAGCTCACCAGCAGATAGGCGCACATCACCAGTTCCCACCAGCGCTCAATACTGTGCGCATCCGTGAGCCGGTAATCCGCCCACCCCAGTTCGTCCTTGGCGTGCTTGAAGCCATACTCGATCCACGTGCGCAGGCCAAACGTATTGCCTACGCTCCGCTCGATCTTGCCGGGCAGATTGGTCATGATATTCCAGGTGGTCTCCGGCGGCAGATGCACGGGATCGGTCGTAATCGCAAAGTAGCGGGTGCGCGTGCGCTTGCCAAAGACGAACTCGCAGCGGTAGCGTTGCTCGGTCGTGCCATCGGTGAAGACGCGCTCGAAGGGCCGCCAGCGCGTTTGGCGCACCCGCTCACCGGGAAACGTCCAGACCACGTGGTTGGAGCGGATCGCCACCACGTAGGACAGGCCCAAGCGCTCCAAGGCAGAGGTGAAGTCGTAACTCTCGCCGTACAGGCTGTCGGCGAGCACGACACTGAAGTGGAAGCCCTGGGTGGCCAGTTCCTGGATGAGCTCCACCGCCAGTTGGGGCTTGCTCTTGAAGACATCGCCCGGCTTGAGGCGGCGCTCCGGCTTGTCGATCCGGCAGGCGAGCGGAAAGGTGACGGTGTCGAGCACACCGTAGGCGTTGACCGAGACCACCCCGTTGGCGAGTCCATGGATGTTGCCGATGTATTGGCTGGCGGCGTAGTCGGTAGTTTTGCCCTTCTTGCGGTCACCGGTCTCGTCAATACAGAGGATGAACGGGCGCTCCCGCAGCGCCTGGCGCGTCACCTCCAGGCGGCGCGCACGCACCTGCTCCACGGACCAGTCGGCTTCGGCCAGGAAATGGTGGAGCGCTTGCGGGTCGGCTTTGGCGGTCTGCGCCAGGCGAGGGAGGGATTTGCGCTTGGTCTCGGCCGTCAAGCCGAGTTCAAGATGCGTGAACTGCTCAAACTGGCGTACGTTGGGAAACACCGACCGGTAGTGCGCGCAATAGTCGTCGATGAAGGCCACCGTGGGGACAGGGTCGCGGGCTTTCGTCATGGCGGGATCTCCTTCCTCTGCCTCCGACACGATCGATACGATGGTGACACCCATGCCTGCAGACTTCATGCCCACTTTGACAGAAGAGGGATTAACCCCATTTTTGACCCCAATTCACATCAGCGAGAAGCCACTATCACTGTGGAGCAGTTGGGTAGCACGCTGGGTTGCCTGCCCTGGGAGCATGCAATGTTGTGAGCGTCCGTAGCAACCCGCTCGCCGTGATACCGGCTCGGAGTCGCCACGTGAGGATAGGTACGTCAACACGAGGCGGCATGCTCGACCCGAAGACGAGAACACGAACGATGTGTGTGCGCCGACGAGGCCGCGTCGCGCCGTGTCGACTGCGCGATCGCTGCGGCAGCTCACTACTGGATCAGGAGATTGACGTCAAACAACTGAAGGGATATGATGGTTCCGTCTGCTAGATGTGAGGGTGGGTGGAGTGGTGCGGAGGGGGTGCGCGTATGATCGCGTTCGGTCGTCGTACACAGGTATTCATCTCGTACCGCCGCGAAGATGGGGCCGATATCGCCGGACGCATGCGGGACTGGCTGGTGGCGAACCGAGGGCTGCGCAAGGAAGATGTCTTTATGGATGTCGCAACGTTGTTGCCCGGCGCCCCGTTTATGCAGGTGATCGATCAGACTATCAGCCAATGCAATGCCATGCTCGTTGTGATCAGCCCGAGCTGGCTGACCCAAGTCAACACCGCTCCCGATGCGCATGTGCGTCAAGAGGTTGAGATCGCCCTAAGCCGCAAGCTGCTCGTCATCCCGCTGCTGGTTGGAGGGGCACAGCTGCCCGAGCCGGAACAACTTCCAGAGAGCCTGCGCTCCCTCGTGCAACTCAATGTGCGCGCGATTCGCCCAGAAGACTTCGACTATGACATGAGTTGGGTAGCACGGGCACTCGGCTTGGGCGGGGTGCCAACTCCGCTTGTGCTGGCGTCGGCAGCGGTCCTGACGGTGCTCGGCCTGGCGGTATTGACCCAAACCCCCACAGGCAATCCCCTGTTTGCCCTCTTCCATCCACCAGCCAGCTTTAGCCCAGCGGCATCAACAGCAACCGCGCCACAGGGGCTGACGAAGACTGTCGTAGGCACAGCGACAGCCGTACGTACGGCGACAGCGGTTGCCACGGCGACCGCCACAGCGACCGCCACACAGGGCGTTGCGCCCCCGCCGGCACCGACTCAGGCGCCAATTCCCACCGCCACTCCCACCCCACCACCAGCCGATCTGGTCTTCGCGAATGGACAACAGGGGGTGATGTGTGATAACTCCACATTCTCGCTGCAGGGTTGGGTCGTGGTTAACCGGGGCTATGGCAGCGCTCACTGGAATCTGACAGCGATCCCCGCGCCGACCAATCTCGCGATTGGGCCGTCATCGGGAATCTCGTCGGGTCACTTTGCGCAAACATCCGTCGCGATCGGCGGGCAGACGACCCACGCCTTCACGCTCGTCTTTACGTGGACGGACGACGGGAACGGATCACAGCACTCGCAGAACCTCGACGTCATCTGCGCCTAAGCGGTGTGCAAGCAGAGAACCAGCGCTGGGTAGAGCTATCCAGAGGTGGTGAGGGGATTTTTCCAGAGTCGTACGGTACGCCATCCTACCAGTTTGGCCTGGATCGTGGTCATGCACCCGCACTTCAATCTGGCGCCGAGAATGATCCCGGCGGCCGGGGAAAATGCGTCCTACAACAACCTGGGCCCTGGCCGTATCAGAGACGTGGGGATTGGATCCTCCTTTGAGCGGCAGATGTTGTGTATTCAACAGCTAGGAGGCGATCCAATGCGGCTGTCGCATCCTTCTGCATGGTCGGGAGTACGTGCGAATACAGGTCGAGCGTGATGCTCACCGACGCATGCCCGAGCATCTCCGAGACAATCTTGGGGTGGACACCCTGCACGAGCATGAATGTCGCCGCTGTATGACGCAGATCGTGGAAGCGGATGGCAGTAGGTCGGCCCGCCTCAGAATGGGCTTGAAGCTTCGGTACAGCACGTTGCTCCTGAGTAAAAGCCTGCCCAGTACGTTGGGAAACACCAGATCGTTGTCTTCCCATCCAGGTCACGCGGTACACGGCCGTGGGGACGCCCCAAAGCCCCAAACGGCGACCAGCGAAGCTGGTGGCGGATCGCGGGACGACTACGATCGTCGTGTTCTGCGCCTGCGGCGCTGTGGCACCCGGCTGTGGCATCCGCAGGTGTCTCCCCATCATCCCAGGCAGGCGCTACGCACGATCGCTGCGGTCGAGCCTGGACAAAGGGACAGGTTTTTGCGTCGTCCCGTCGCGCTGCCGGCTCGGTGCACGCGCCCGCGGGCGTGGTGTCCCTGCCCCCCTCACGCCCCCCGCTCCCCCCGCCGCGGCGCCCATGATTCCCGACACGAGGCCTCTGGCCATGCCCCCTGCGCTCATCCGGTCGAGACGTGATGGCGGCCCGTTTGTCCCGTACAAATGCGGAGGGCTGACTACGCCATAGATCGTATAGCAAACCTGTAACCGGGCCTCGTACCATCGCACATATCACAGCGAGAGGTACCCTCAGCACGCCGTGAGACGGGGCGTACGACCGGCTCCGCGCACAGATGGCGCGCCTCTCACTCAAGGGATACCCACCAGCCACACCCTGGACTGGTGTCTGTCGGAAGCCGTCGTCGAGAGGATGGCCATCCCATCCCGCCGGCGGTGCAAGCTCATCTAGGAAGTTGTCTTGCATGCACGTTCATCGTCCCTTTGCTCGCATTTCTCGCATGCACCGCATGCGCGTCCGTCTGCCCCTCGCGCTGCTGGTGGTCGGTGCGCTCGCGCTCCTGGTTGGGGGTGGGGTGGCGTTTGCCTCCTCGAGCCTCTTCAAAAAGGGCGGCGAGCCGATCTGCACTGTCACCAGCACGTCAAGCTCCAGCTCGTCAACGACCTGCACCGCGACGCTGTCCGGGAAAAACAAGAACAGCACCCTCAGGGCGGTCACCGATGTCAGCGGGTTCGCGGTCTTCGAGTGCCAGACGACCGGGAGCACGCCGACGACCGGGCAGAACCAGGTCCAGGTCTACGCGAACACGTCGTTCACCTCGATCCCGCTCGGCGTGAGCACATTCACCACCAACCCGGCCGTACTCACCGCACCCGCGAAGGTGACGGCGCAAGCGGCGGGCTGTCCCGATGGCGCGACGGTGGGAAACCCCACGCTCACGACGACCACCATCAGCTTCAGGATCGACAACGGCTCAATCATGAGCTTCCCCTGCACCGCGTCCAACCCGAACGGGCTGAGCG
>Ga0209178_1000650_pt1 | contig 10375 bp, 8 predicted proteins | sample GAAS200_FD_187521 | JGI IMG/M metagenome (GOLD analysis project Ga0209178, IMG submission 187521) | Agricultural soil microbial communities from Georgia to study Nitrogen management - GA AS200 (SPAdes) (version 2) | ecosystem: Environmental > Terrestrial > Soil > Agricultural land | place: USA... | reverse complement strand
CCGGTTACGGAAGCCTGGTAAAAATCAAGTGCATGAATAGCCTCAAGCAATTGCCTCCATTTCATTGAAAAAAGTAAGCGGTCACTTTGAGCCCGGGGGCTCCACATTGCGGGACCTTTACTTCTGTTCAACATTCGGAACTGGACCATGGTCCCATCTGTTACAATCCCGGAATAGCCACCAAGAGCATCAATTTCCCTGATTATTTGACCTTTAGCAATGCCCCCCATAGCGGGATTACAACTCATTTGAGCCATATTCTGCATATTCATGGTAATCAGGAGGGTCTTACTACCAAGATTTGCGGCTGCCGCTGCAGCTTCACAACCAGCGTGGCCTGCCCCAACAACAATTACGTCATATTCAGGAAACATTTTGCAAAATTATTCAAATTGAATGAGGTAGAAGTTCCACGTGAAACGTTTCACGTGGAACGAAGCATATTAAGATACTCGTCCTCCTTTTGCCGCATACGAATCTTTTGTCTGTCAGTATTATCGTTGTATCCACAGAGGTGTAAAGCACCGTGGAATATTACCCTGAGAAGTTCATTATGTTGAGAAATATTGAGCTTTTGGGAATTTTCTTTGACCCTGTCAATGCTAATATATATCTCGGAAACAAGGGGATTGCCTTTATCTGAAAGAACAAAAGTTAATATGTCTGTATAATAATTATGATTGAGAAACTGCCTGTTCAATTTCCTTAAGTATTGATCGGTACAAAAAATATATGTGAGACTTTCGAGGTCAACATTATCTTCTTTTTTAAACAGAAGTAAAATAATGCCTGTTAAATCTTTTTTGTTTTTAAGACTGACGGCTATATTGTGCTTTATAAATGATATTGTTGCCAAATAATTTCTAAAGTCGGAATTAAGAGAAGCGCGGTGATAATATATTTACAGGATAAAATTAATAGATGAATTTATCTCAGGTAAAACCAGGGACAAAAGTAAAAATTAAGGCATTTGAAAAGGACGAGATTATTCTTAAGCTAATGGAAATGGGATGCTTACCGGAGGAAGAGGTCACGGTTTTGAAAAAAGCACCCTTAGGCGATCCAATTTATATAATGGTAGCTGGTTATTCGCTTAGCCTCCGGCTGGATGAGGCCGAAAAAATACAAGTGGAGGCCTTATGAGTAATTGATAATCAATCTAAATTGAAAATAGGATTATACTTTGGCTCATTCAACCCAATTCATAACGGCCATCTTATTATTGCCAATTATTTTGCCAACAATACCTCGTTAGATCAGGTTTGGTTTGTCGTTTCACCACAAAATCCTTTAAAAAAGGAGCACTCTCTTTTGCACGAGCAGCATCGTAAATTTTTAATTGATTTGGCTATTGAAGGGGAAAAAAAATTGCGGACTTCAAATGTGGAGTTCAAACTGCCAAGACCATCCTATACTGTGACTACTATGGCATACTTAACTGAAAAATATCCACAGCACCTGTTTTCAATCATTGTTGGAAGTGATAGTTTTTCAAATATTAAAAACTGGAAAAATTATGAAGTGCTGCTACGCAATTATGAAATTTTCATATACCAAAGGCCAGGATTCGAAGTTGAAGAAACCCACAGCGCAAATGTTGTTTTTTCAAATGCGCCTTTACTTGATATTTCAAGCACTTATATTAGAAAGCTAATTGAGCAAAAGAAATCAATTCGCTTTTTGGTCCCAGATGTGGTGAAAGATGAAATTGATAGGCACCAATATTATTTTAAATGATAAGCCCAAGGAGAAGGCAACCCAAAACAATATATGGAGATCTTATGTTAGTGAAAGTCAATAATATAAATGTGACAACAATAACAAATATGTTTACAAAGCTTACCGTTCTCAGATCAGTTATTGAAATGTCTTTTAATAAGTAAAGCGATGCAGCCCACATGATACCTACTACGACTGAGTTGATTCCTTCCAAGGCCCGAAAAACTACCACATATTTTTTTAGGTTATGCCATACCGGGTAAAAGAATAAAACCAATAAAGCAGCAGGAAGAAAAATACCGATGGCACCAATGATACAACCCAAAAGCTGCATGCTTTTACCCTCATCCCTCATCACCATGCCCCCAGTATATGAAGCTACAGAAAACACAGGCCCGGGAATTGCTCTTACAAGCCCCCATCCGGTCAAGTATTCCTCCTTGGTAATATATTGGGTTTTCTTTCTAATTACATATTGTTCATACATCATTGGCATTAATACATCGCCGCCGCCAAAAACAAGGCTGCCAAACCGGTACATATTTTCGGTAAGATTATAGGCCTTTTTATTTTTCCAGTTATGTGTACGGGCTGTTTCACTTAAAAAGCCAACAATAACAAAGAGCAATAAAAACAACCAGATATTTGTCCATTTTATTTGTTTCGGTTTTATATTTTCTTTCTCAGGAATTCGCTTGTCGCTGAAATTAGTTGTTACTCCCCCAAGTACGATCAGGATGGGGAAAATCCATGGAGTTTTAAATAAAAGAAATGTAGTAACTGCGCTAACAAGCATAATAATATAAGTAATCGTATTCTTGATGGAAATTTTATACATCCTGAAAGCGGCAAAAGCAATAAACCCTACAGCCATTGGCTGCACATAGGAAAACAGATTAAGACTTACATGATAACTATTTATGTAATGAACTAAAAAGGAAAACAAGCCCATCACTATACTTGCCGGCAATATCCAAATAATCAGTGTAAGAATTGCCAGCGGAATTCCCCCTCTTTTATAACCAATCAGCGTTAATGTTTGTGTAGAGGTGGCCCCGGGCAATAGCTGACAAAAGGAAACATATTCCATCAATTCTTCTTTTGTAACATCGCGCCGTCTTTCTGTAAAAGTTTTTATCATCATGCCGAGATGACCCTGCGGGCCGCCGAATGCAGATATTGTATAAAAGAATACAGTTTTCAGAAATGGGAAATGCCTGAATAATACCATGTGCGTTTTATATTCAATAAAATTAATTTTGGTGTTTTACTCTGCATAAAGAATTACTTCTTTAAACCAATTTCTCTTAGTCTTTCATCAAGGTATTCTCCTGCGGTAACATCTTCATAGGCTTTTTTATGTTTTTCATCAATGCAACTTTCTAGCACCGCAAGGCTCATAGCAGATTTTGGATGAAGAAAAAAGGGAATAGAAAATCTTGAGGTATGCCATAATTCCCGCGGAGGGTTCACTACACGATGCGTAGTGCTTTTTAATTTATTGTTCGTTAAACGCTGTAACATATCACCAACGTTTACTACAATTTGATCGGGCAATGAAGTAACATTTAACCATTCATTTTGTTTGGTTAGTATTTGCAATCCATCAGCCGAAGCGCCTACCAATAGTGTTATAAGATTAATGTCTTCATGTTGCTCAGCCCTGATAGCGCTTTTGGGCTCAGCGGTAATAGGAGGATAATGAATAGCCCGCACAATAGAATTCCCTTCTGTAATAAAATCATCAAAGTAATTTTCATCAAGATTTAAATATAAAGCAATAGCCCTTAAAAGATATTTTCCTGAATTTTCAAAAGCACGATAAGCTTTTAAAAAAGTTTCATTAAATCCTTTTACATCGTCGACGACTACATTGTCCGGATACTCACTTTTCAGCGGGTGATTCTTTGGAACTGTTTGTCCAAATTGAAAAAATTCTTTCAAATCAGGAGCATCACTTCCTTTTGCATGTTCTTTCCCAAAAGAAGTGTATCCTCTTTGCCCGGCCAATTCCGGAATCTCAAACTTTTTTTTCTTTTCTAAAGGGAGAGAAAAAAATTGTTGAACATGAGTATATAATTCTGCAATGAGATCGGCAGGAATATTGTGATTCTTTACAGCCACAAAGCCAACCTCTTCATAAGCCTTGCCAAGCTGTTGAACAAATGCCACTTTTTTTTGAGGAGATCCTTTTATGAAATCTGATAAATCAACAATGGGAATGGTCATATCAACAATGATTAAAAAGTAAGATAAAACTTCACCAGAGACAAATTACAAATAAATTCATTGCAGGCAAGCTTCACGCTGCACTTTTCCTAAATATCAGAACTCTGCATTTTTGGGAAATCTTGGAAATGGTATCACATCACGGATGTTGCCCATGCCTGTAACAAATTGAATCAGGCGTTCAAAACCCAACCCAAAACCGGCGTGGGGGCAGGTTCCAAAGCGTCTTGTATCCAGGTACCAGAATAATTCTTCTGCCGGAACATGCATTTCTTTCATTCTTTGTTCCAGCATCTGCAGTCTTTCTTCTCTTTGTGATCCTCCAACTATTTCACCAATGCCGGGGGCCAGCACATCCATGGCAGCAACAGTTTTTCCATCATCATTTTGCCGCATGTAAAATGCTTTTATTTCTTTTGGATAATTGATAAGTATTACTGGTTTTTTAAAATGTTTTTCCACAAGGTATCGCTCGTGCTCGCTTTGAAGATCTATCCCCCATCTATCAACCGGAAACTTAAATTTCTTTTTTTTATTTTCATTAGAGTTCTTCAAAATTTCAATGGCATCGGTATAAGTTATTCTTTCAAATTTATTGTTGATAACAAATTCAAGTTTTTCAATCAAACCCATTTCACTTCTCTCATGCTGGGGTTTTTGTTTTTCTTCTTCAAAAAGACGGGTTGATAAAAAATCCAAATCATCTTTATTGTTATCCAAAGCATATTTGATAACATATTTAATAAACTCTTCGGCAAGATTCATATTATCTTCCAAATCATAAAAAGCCATCTCTGGTTCTATCATCCAAAATTCAGCAAGATGTCTTGCCGTGTTGGAATTTTCTGCTCTGAATGTTGGCCCAAATGTATATACATCTCCCAAACCCATTGCACCTAATTCGGCTTCAAGCTGGCCACTAACGGTAAGGTTGGTGGCTCTTCCAAAAAAATCTTCTTTATAATTTATAGAACCATCTTCATTCTTTGCCGGTCTTTCCAAATCAAAGTTGGTTACATGAAAAGTTTCGCCCGCACCTTCAGCATCTGAAGCAGTGATAATTGGTGTGTGCAGATATACAAATCCTTTATCATTAAAAAATTTATGAATAGCAAAGGCAAGAGAATGTCTTATACGAAACACCGAACCAAATGTATTTGTTCTGAATCGGAGATGAGCAATTTCTCTTAGAAATTCAAGACTGTGTTTCTTTGGTTGTAATGGAAATTTTTCAGGATCACTTTCTCCTAATATCTCAATTTCTTCTGCCTTCAACTCCACTTTTTGTCCCTTGCCCAACGAAGGAATAAGCACACCAGACACTTTTAATGAAGCACCAGTAGTAATTTTTTTTAATAAAGCTTCATCAAATTTTCCTAACTCAGCTACTATTTGTAAATTATCGTTAGTGCTTCCATCGTTTAGCGCTATAAATTGATTATTGCGGAAAGTGCGTACCCAGCCCATTACCACAAAACGTTGGTGAATGGGCGCAGTTTGCAAAATTGTTTTAATCTTTATTCTATCATTAAACATTGGAACAGTAATTGTTGCAAATATAAAGTATCACTCAGGAGTTTCAAGAAATAGCCAACGCTCCTCATGCACCGGATTTACGAAAGTTTTTCTAAAAATGTGAATAAGAAAGTTGCGGAATTAATAATATTTTCTTTTTTTGTGAAAATGATGTATAATTGCAAAAGAAAGCTGGCTGTTTTCCTTTGCTACGGTCTCTAAAGTTTAATAGAATCCATCCATCATAAATCGTCAAAATCAGATTTCAATTTAGGCTCGTTTGATTACTAATCTACACGTCTCTTTATGTATGACATTGCACAACTGAACGAAATGCTCGTTCCTGAATTGCTTGATATAGCAGAGCAGCAAAACATTATAAATCCACACTCTTTAGGTAAACAAGAATTGATAAATCAGATTCTTGATAAACAAACAACAATGAATAACAGTGAAAAGAAATCGCCCGATGATTCAAAACCAAGGCGGAAAAGAATTGTAAAGAAAAAAGGCGCAGATGCAACTCCTGCAGAAGAAATGGTCATGCCAGAATTGTCTAATGACCGGATAAAAAAACCCGAGGACAAAAAGAAACATGTCCCAAAGCCGGAAGAAACTGATATGGGCATTCCCGCTGAAGAAACAAATGAAGATTTTAAAATTCTGGAAGACATGGGCGATCCAAAATTAATTGCACCCAGTCTTGTAGAATTGCTGCATGACGATCTTGATGAAGAAATAGTAGAACAACCAACTACAAATGGTATTCAAAGCCCGGTAAAATCTCATCATGGTAAAAAAGATTCCGGATTTAATATTGAATTTGATGGAGTGATTTTCGCCGAAGGTGTTTTGGAAATGATGCCCGACGGATATGGTTTTTTGCGTAGCAGCGATTATAATTATTTATCATCCCCTGACGATATTTATGTTTCTCCTTCTCAAATAAAATTATTTGGATTAAAAACCGGCGACACGGTTCATGGTTCGGTAAGACCTCCTAAAGAAGGTGAAAAATATTTTGCATTATTAAAAGTAGAAACAATAAACGGGAAGAGCCCGGATGAAGTAAGAGACAGAGTTCCGTTCGATTACCTTACGCCATTATTTCCTTTTGAAAAATTGAATTTGTTTGTAGCACCCAACAATCTTTCTACAAGAATTATTGATTTGTTTACTCCTATTGGAAAGGGCCAGCGTGGATTGATTGTGGCCCAACCAAAGACCGGCAAAACGATGTTGCTAAAAGAAATTGCCAATTCAATTGCAGCCAATCACCCGGAGTGTTACCTGATGATTGTGTTAGTAGATGAAAGACCCGAAGAGGTAACAGATATGGAAAGAAGTGTAAAGGCAGAAGTAATTGCTTCCACTTTTGACGAGCCTGCAGAGAAGCATGTGAAAGTAAGCACCATGGCTTTGCAAAAAGCAAAGAGATTGGTAGAGTGTGGTCATGATGTAGTCATTCTGCTTGACAGTATCACCCGGCTTGCACGGGCACATAACACAGTGGCTCCTGCCAGCGGCAAAGTATTGTCTGGCGGTGTGGAAGCAAATGCAATGCAAAAACCAAAACAGTTTTTTGGTGCAGCCAGAAAAATTGAAAATGGCGGATCATTAACTATTATTGCAACGGCATTAGTAGATACCGGAAGCAAAATGGATGAAGTTATTTTTGAAGAATTCAAAGGAACCGGTAATATGGAGTTACAACTTGACCGCAGGTTGTCTAACAAACGCATCTTCCCTGCTATTGATATTGTAGCATCATCTACCAGGCGCGATGATTTGCTGCTTGAGAAAGATGTGTTGCAGCGTATGTGGGTTTTACGCAATCATATTGCAGATATGAATCCCGAAGAAGCGATTAATACATTACTTAAAAATATGAAGGGCACAAAAGACAATACAGAGTTTCTTATATCAATGAACGGATAACTGTTAAATAAAAAAGTTTCTTTATAAAATCAACCACTGACAAACGGTGGTTTTTTTGTTCAATCATCTAAATAGTTTTACTGATGCCGGTGGAGCAAATCAATATTGACGAGTTTATTGACCTTGCTAAAAGTTTTCCTTTACTCGATGTCAGGAGCCCGGGAGAATTTTTACATGCACATATACCCGGAGCATTTTCTCTACCATTATTTACAGACGAACAGCGTAAGATTATAGGCACAGCATACAAGCAACAAGGCAGGCAAATTGCTGTTGATATCGGACTTAAATATTTTTCCGAAAGAATGAAGCACGTATTTGATGAAACAAATGAAATATTCAAAGCCAATAAACAAGAGAATAAAAACCTAAATGAAAAAAAAGATACACTACTGCTATACTGCTGGAGAGGCGGGATGCGAAGCAGCACAATGGCATGGCTGTTGAGTTTATATGGATTCAAAGTTTATACCCTCATCGGTGGCTATAAATATTTTCGCAGATGGGCGCTTGCGCAATTTAACAAGGAATATACATTGAACATTATCGGCGGATATACTGGCTCGGGGAAAACGGAAATTTTAAAAAAAATAAAGAACGAGGGACAAAAGGCCATTGACCTGGAGGCGCTCGCAAACCACAAGGGGTCTGCGTTTGGCGCATTGGGAGAAGAACCCCAGCCCGGGGCTGAAATGTTTGAAAACCTTCTTGCATCTGAACTGTACCGGGTAAAAAATCACCGGGAAAATGCAACTAATGATAACGCGTATACGAAAAATGAAAACATCGCAATATGGCTGGAGGACGAGAGTATGCACATCGGCTCTGTCGGCATTCCAAAGCTCTTTTGGAACCAGATGCGCAGGAGCAGATTATTTTTTTTGGATATTCCTTTTGACGAAAGATTAAAAAATATTATTACTTGTTATGGTAAATATGAGAAGGAAAAACTATCCGCGTGCATTCTGAAAATACAAAAAAGGCTTGGCGGGCGTGAAACAAAAAATGCATTACAGTTTTTAAATGAAGGCCGCATAGAAGAATGTTTTTCCATTTTACTTCATTATTATGATAGGCTCTATGAGGGAAGCCTTAATAATCGTGAAAATCTGCACGAGCTGCTAAATAAAATACCCTGTTCAAGCGTTGGTATAAATAATGCCCAAAAATTTGCGTTGCAAAACAAGGAGCATTTGTATAAACCAATGCTATGAAATTTTCCTTCCTGTTTTTTTTGTTTCCATTGCACACCATGGCACAGGATATTACCGGCGTGTGGACAGGAACACTATATAACGATACCACAAAGCAATACCTAAAATACGAATTAGCCATCAGCGAATATGATGGTAAGCTGAGCGGTTACTCGCATACAATTTTTGTAATTGATAAAGTTGAAAACATTGGTGTGAAATCAGTGAAAATAAAAAAGTCGGGGAATGATTATTATATCGAAGATGAGAAGCTTATTTATAACAACTATGCTCAGCCACCGGCAAAGGGTGTACGAACTTTTAGCAAACTGGAGCTGTCTGAAAACGATACAGCAATGATGCTAAATGGTTCTTGGAAAACCAATAGAACCAGCCATTACAGCAGCATTACAGGAGCCATCTCGCTGTATAAGAAAAAAGAAATACAACAATCTTTAATTATTCCGAAACTTGAAGAGTTAGGCGTTGCAAAGTCTCTTTCATTTATGAATGATAGAAACGCAAAGCAAAGCGATATTGCAGTTAATGATGTAAAACAAATTAATAAAGAAAGTTCCGCTAAAGATTTTGAAACAGGCAAAAAAGAATTAAATAAAAATGAGGTAATTGAAAATAATAAAACACAAACTAACACTGATACATCAACAGCAAATAATATAAGGGCATCAAATAAAAATTTATTAACTACCGCTTTGCCAAAACCGGTAAAAAAAGAAAGCCAGGAAGATATTGTGCTTAATGATAAAACAACGAAAGCATCTTCTATTGTTTCCAAAAACAAAATAGCTTCATTGCAAGCTAAACAAAAAATTATTTCAGCAAGCTCGGGCGAAAATGCCATTGAAACCAGCAAAGTTGAAATTGCTAAAATTCATTTACCTGCAGCAGATATTGATTCAAGAACGATTGAAACAGTGAAAAGCGTAAATATTAAAAACGACAGCCTCGTTTTAACGCTGTATGATAATGGAGAAATTGATGGAGATACCGTGAGCGTATTATTAAACGGAAACGTAATCTGGCCATTGCAAGGTCTTACTGCGAGGGGAAATAGTAAAACTATTTATCTTACGCCCGAAATGGGCGATTCATTGGAGTTGATCATGTATGCCGAAAACCTCGGAAGCATTCCGCCAAACACGGGATTGCTCGTGGTGCATGACGGCGATAATGCCTATGAAATTCGCTTCAGCGGCGACTTGCAGAAGAATGCCGCCATCATTTTGCGACGAAATAAAAAATAGTATTTATGCATGGCCGTTAGTTTTCATTTACCAGATAAAACAAAGTCAATACAACTCACTCGCTATTCTCATGGCGCAGGATGTGGTTGTAAAATATCACCAAAGGTTCTCGATACAATTTTAAAGAGCACCATTGCTGTTCCCGATAATAAAAAGTTAATTGTCGGTAATCATTCGCGCGATGATGCAGCTGTTTATAAAATTTCAAAAAGTAAAGCGCTTATTGCAACTACCGACTTTTTCATGCCTATTGTGGACGACCCGGTTGATTTTGGTAAAATAGCAGCAGCTAATGCCATTAGCGATGTATATGCAATGGGCGGTAAACCAATTTTGGCCATTGCAATTTTAGGCTGGCCGGTGAATACATTGCCTGCGCACATTGCGCAAAAAGTGATAGAAGGAGCACGAAGTATATGTAACGAAGCAGGCATATCTCTTGCCGGCGGGCATAGTATTGACAGCCTTGAACCAATTTTCGGCCTTGCAGTGAATGGACAGGTTTCAATAAAAAAT
>Ga0209178_1000649_pt1 | contig 10376 bp, 9 predicted proteins | sample GAAS200_FD_187521 | JGI IMG/M metagenome (GOLD analysis project Ga0209178, IMG submission 187521) | Agricultural soil microbial communities from Georgia to study Nitrogen management - GA AS200 (SPAdes) (version 2) | ecosystem: Environmental > Terrestrial > Soil > Agricultural land | place: USA... | reverse complement strand
TGGCCGACGCTCTGATTTCAGCACTGATGAACGAGAGCGGCCCCAGACACCTCTTCACGAAACCAGAGAATGGCAGTGAATTCTCAATCCACACCCGAAGATTTTCGCAGCGACTCTATTACTGCGGGTGCTGACCACGATCTGTCCTTCGCCGATGAGCTTGCTTCGGGGCGTTTTAAGATTTTGGGCGTAGGAGTCTCGCCGGTCCAGATCCCACAAGTTGTTGCGCAAATGGAGTCGTGGATTCAAAAGCGTGACGGCTGCCGCTATATCGCCGTCACAGGGATGCATGGCATCACAGAAGCGCAATACGATCCGCAATTCAGGCACGTTCTCAACTCGGCGGATTTGGTTGTTCCCGATGGCATGCCGCTCGTCTGGTTGGGACGGCGGCGCGGTCTGCCGCTACGCCGCCGAGTGTATGGACCGGAGCTAATGACCGCGGTTTGTGCTAACGGTCTCACGCATGGTTTCAGGCACTTTCTTTACGGGGGCGGTGCTGGCACCGCAGATCGTGTGGCGGTTGCATTGCGTGAACGCTTTTCCGGCATCCAGATAGTGGGAACGCTTTCTCCGCCATTTCGGCCACTTACAACGGAGGAAGATGCCGCACACATTTCCATGATCAATGAGTCCCGGGCAGATGTGGTTTGGGTGAGCTTGAGCGAAATAAAACAGGACACATGGATGTTTGGGCACCGCGATCGACTGAACGTTCCCGCTCTAGTCGGCATTGGTGCGGCATTCGATTTCTTTGCAGGTCTGAAGAGGCAAGCGCCGGAGTGGATGCGGGACAGCGGCTTCGAGTGGCTCTTTCGGCTCTTGCAGGAGCCGCGTCGGCTGTGGCGGAGGTATCTCGTTTACGGCAGCCGTTTCGTTTACCTTGTCGCTTTGGAAGAGCTCGGCATACGGAAGTGGGACTGAGAGATTTCCGAGATTAAGGCGCAAACGGATCGATCGACACCGCAGGCTCAGTCGGTTCGATGACGCTCGCCTTTAGTGGGTCGAACACAAAATATTCTTCGGACGCGCTCTCCGAATTCAGCTCCTTAATTCGTTTTTGCGCTTCTTCAATTCCTTTCACTGCTTCGACGAGCACCGTAGTATTGTCGGCCTGCTTTTTAAAAATCTCGTAACTTAGTTCGGTGTCCACGTAATGGCCTCCTTCAATTCAATCCGACTCGTCATCGGCTCCGCTGGCTTCGCGCCACTTTTGCTCCTTGCTTTCCCAGCGCCGTTCGCGTCGATTTCGGCAGATGGGCGATGGTCCGTTTTCGCTTCGCCGCATTCACTGCCTTTTTAATATTCTTCCTTGCCGCCGCTTTTTGCCTTGCGCTTGCCATGCCATCTCACCTCACGGGGCTAATCGTCTCGTAAACGAACCGCTGGCAGCAATCCGGTCATCCACGTAGGCTGTCAAACTCCTGATTTGTTTCGTTCTGTCGGCGGCTATGTTCACCTGACGCTTTTTCGTATGATATCGAGCGCTTCGCGCACTATACCCACGACATGAAAAGTCGTGGGGATGCTCCTTGTTGCGGCGCTCGGGATTTTTCCGCGCCGAAGGCGCTCTGTTGTTCCAAATTTGGTTTACCGCACTATCGGTTATCCCCTTTTGCGCCTGCGGCCGCTTCAAAGCGGGCGCGTGGGAGACTATGTTGCGTGGATGGCATTCGGGATCGGAGCATACGCGGTGCTTCTGCTATTGCGCTGATGCATTTTGCTCGGCCTTGAAGCGGCTCCGTGGTACGCGTGGAGCGTTCGTTGTATGGCCATGGTGCTCGATTGCGGCTATTCTGGACATGGCGGTAACTTGAGAAAAGCCGCCGGTACTTATGTCACTGAACGAAAAGCGCCTCGAAAAAAGTATCAAGAAACTTCGCAAGATTCTCAGAAAGCGATCGACGCGTCTGGATCCGGAAGACGTCCACGATCTCCGTACACGCAGCCGTCGAATTGAATCCGCGATAAAAGCTACTCAGATCTCTACAAGGCGCAACGAACGCGCGCTCCTGCAAAATCTCCGCCGCTTACGGAAGAGAGCCGGCAAGGTCCGCGATATGGACGTGCTCACGTCCCATGTGTTGAAGCTCCGGGTAAAAGGCGAAGAGGATTGCCTCACGCGGCTCGCAGAGCATTTGGGCAACCAGCGCTACAAACACGCCGAGAAACTGCGGCGCATAATCAAACGATACGGTGAGAAAACGCGCCGTCGACTAAAGCACACGCGCCGCCGCTTCGAACGCGAAATCGAAGCCGCCCCAGCAAATGGCCAGAGCCTCAAATTACCAGCGGCAATTTCGGCCTTGCAGCGGTCATCGGATCTGGCATCACCTCTCGTGTTGAACCGCGGCAACTTGCATCCCTATCGCATAAAGCTGAAAGAGTTGCGTTACGTTCTTCAAGCCGGCGACGGCGAGGGTAATCGGAAATTCATCGCATCCCTTGGCGAAACGAAAGACGCAATTGGTGAATGGCACGATTGGGAAGAACTGATTGCCATTGCACACGATGTCCTGGATCATCAGCCGCACTGCGCCCTGATCGACGAACTCAAGAGAATTAGCCGCGATACGTACGAATCGGCGCTGTCGACTACGCATAAGTTGCGCGCCGGGTATTTGAAACCCCAGAGCAAGCCCGCCCAAGGCAAGCAGCGAGTCTACAAACACGAAACGACACAGCCCGCGCTCAAAGCCGTCAGTTCGATAGCCTCCTGAGAATGCGCCAAATTGGTCTGGGTCGGCGTATGACCGGCACCTCCGCGCCTATGATTTTCCGCAATCATGCCGTAAAATGGGGCCTCGGATGGCTCCCGAGCCCGACAGAAAGACAATCGCGATATATCCCGGCTCTTTTGACCCGGTAACCAAGGGCCATCTGGACCTGATTGCGCGCGGCGCGCAGATATTCGATCAACTGATCGTCGCCGTAGCTCAAAATTCGCAGAAGAACGCCCTATTTGCCCCGAACGAGCGGGTCGAAATGCTCGAAGCGGTCACCTTCGAGTACAAGAACGTCGAAGTCGATCTCTTCGAGGGCTTGCTCGTGGATTATGCGCGTTCACGCAACGCGCGGATCATTCTGCGCGGCATTCGGGCGGTTTCCGACTACGAATACGAGCTGCAGATGGCCTTGATGAACCGGAAAATCGAAGAGCAGCTCGAAACAGTTTTCATGATGCCTGCCGTTGCGTACAGCTATTTGAGTTCCCGGCTCGTCAAGGAACTGGCCCGGCTCGGTGGACCTGTAAAGGATTTGGTGCCTTCTATTGTGGAAGAGCGTCTGAAAGCGAAGTTTCAAGCGAAATCTTGAGCGCCGGTTTTTCGGATAAAATACTGAAGCAGCAAAATAGATAAGGGGAATGAAATGGAACGCGCCGTAGCAGCAGTAGCTGAAGAACCAATCCACCTTGCCGATCGCGTAAATCGTATAGCCGTCTCGCCGACGATGGCCGTCATGGCAGCTGCCGAGCAGCTGAAAGCAAAAGGCGTCGATGTTGCCGATTTCGGGGCGGGCGAACCCGATTTCCCAACGCCCGAACACATCAAGCGCGCTGCAATCAAAGCGCTCGAAGAAAATAAGACGAAATATACAGCCACGCCCGGTATTGCTCCGTTGCGCCAAGCCGTCTGCGATTGGCACGCCGCGCAACTTGGTTCGTCCTATCAGCCGGCGGAGTGCATTATCAATGTCGGCGGCAAACACGCAATTTTTAATGCCGTCTGCTCGCTCATCAACTCGGGCGACGAGGTAATAATTCCCGCGCCTTACTGGGTCAGTTATCCGGACATCGTCAAGTATGCCGGCGGAAAACCGGTAGTTGTCGAAACGCGCGAGGCGGACGGCTTTGCCTTGCAGGCCGCGGACCTCGAACGTGCCATCACGCCACGCACGCGCATGGTGATCGTGAATTCGCCAAGCAATCCGGCGGGCGGCGTGATTCCAAACGCCGAATTCGAGAAGATCCTTGGCGTCTGCCAGAAAAAAGGCGTATGGCTGCTCTCGGACGAGTGCTATTCGCACTTCACTTACGGCGACGCGAAGCCGTTTTCGATCGCCAGCGTTCCCGGCTCGAAGAGCCGCCTGATTATTGCCGGGTCCTGCTCCAAGACCTTCTCGATGACCGGATGGCGCATCGGCTACGTCCTGGCGCCGCAGCCGCTCGTCTCAGCCATCGGAAAACTTCAGAGCCAGTCCACGTCGAATCCGACTTCAATCGCGCAATACGGCGCGCTTGAAGCGCTGCGCGGCCCCATGGACTCCGTGGGAACGATGCTCGCCGAATACGCTCGTCGCCGCGAACGCATTGTTGCGGGTTTGCGCGCAATTCCTGGTGTGACGTGCAACGCTCCGCAAGGTGCGTTCTACGTTTTCCCGAATATTTCCAAGCACTATCGCGCCGATATGCCCAATGACACTGCGGTTTCCAAAGCGCTGCTGGATCGTGCACATGTGGCAGTCGTTCCCGGCGAGGCTTTCGGCGCGCCGGGATACATTCGCATGTCTTATGCCACATCGCTCGACCGCATCGAAGAAGGCCTCCGCCGCCTGGAGCGCTTCTTCGCCGGCGCCCAGTGATCGTCTGCCCCGCGAGGCTCGAGCCGACGTTTAGCCCGCGCCCGTGGGGCGCGCTGTCTTTGGCGCCCCTTTTTCCGCAAATGGCGCAGCTTGCACAACCGGTCGGCGAAGCTTGGATGACCGGCAACGAGAGTGTTTTTGCGAACGGTCCGTACGTTGGCCGCAAACTACGCGAAGCTTGGCCCGAGATGCCCGTCGAATGGAGAGGCACGTTGGCGAGCCGCAGCGGCGTCTTCCCGATTCTCACGAAATTCATTTTTGCCGAGGAAAAGCTCTCGATCCAGGTCCACCCGGATGACGAATATGCGTCTAAGCACGAAGGCGCGGCCGGAGGCGTCGGCAAGACGGAAATGTGGTACACACTCGCTGCTCGGCCTGGCGCTGAAGTACTTACAGGATTAAAGCCAGAAGTGACTCGCGAGAAATTTCAGCAGGCAATAACGGATGGTACCGCGGAGGATTGTCTCGAACACGTCCCGCTGACCGAAGGCGAGGCCATTTTTATCCCTGCTCGCACGGCTCACACTATCGGTTCCGGTCTCGTGCTTTGCGAAATTCAGCAGCACTCCGACCTTACGTATCGGGTGTTTGACTACAATCGCCGTGATGCGAGCGGTCGAACCCGCGAACTTCACATCGATAAAGCCCTTGCCGTGATGCATTTTGGCGCGCAAGACTGCGGCAAACTGCAACCGGCGCGCTATGAATACGCAGGAGCGAAGGAATCATTCTTTGTCGCTTGCCGTTATTTCGCTACTGAGCGGTGGGATTTCGCATCAGCTATCTCACGAACTACTTCTCGGGAGCGGTTCGATCTCCTCATCGTTCTCAAAGGCAGCGGCTGCATCGTTTGGAGGGGAGGGGAAGCCGAATTCGGCCCCGCGCAAGCGTGGCTTTTTCCGGCGGCTCTTGGAACTTATCAGCTAAACCCCGCGTCTTATACTTCTCTGCTGAAGGCGTTCGTGCCCGGCGATTCGATGAATTTCGATCATTATTTTGCGGAGCGAGGCATAAGCAGAAAAGATTGGGCGAGGCTGATACGCTGCTAAGAGCAAATTGGCAGGATTCCGCATGAAACGGTCGCTTCCGGCTTGTGCCGTGCTGCTCGCTGGAGGGCGCGGAACGCGTTTCTGGCCTCGCAGCCGGACCCGCACGCCAAAACAGATTCTCAATATCGTCGGCACACTGACGATGGCAGCCGAAACAATCGCCCGTCTAGCGCCTCTTGTTTCGGCAAAGAACGTTTGGGTCGTCACGAACTCCGAGCAAGCCGCAGCAGTCCGCCACGAATTGCCAAAAGTGCCGCCCGCCCAAATTCTTGCGGAGCCCGTCGGCCGCAATACGGCAGCCGCCATTGGTCTGGCCGCTGTGCATCTCGTACGCAGGCACGGTGACGCCCTCATGGCCGTCCTTCCCTCGGACGCGCATATCGCGGATGCCGCCGGCTACCGCAAGCTCGTAGCTGCGGCCCTTGCCCAGGCGCAAGAGCCCGGTCGAATGGTCGTCTTGGGGATCACGCCGACGCGGCCCGAAACAGGCTACGGCTATATCGAGCGCGGTGGGGCCGCTGCGTGGCCAAACGGCACCCCCTCTTACGTCGTCCGCAGATTCACCGAAAAGCCCGAAATCGAACTTGCACGAAAATACCTCGCGTCTGGAAAGTATTTTTGGAATGCGGGTATGTTTTTCTGGCGTGCATCCACTTTTCTCGACAATTTGCACAAGTTCCTGCCGGTTACACACGAAGCGCTCGGCGAACTCGCCGAAACCATCGGCACGCGTCGGTACGCCTCCACGCTGGGTCGCATCTACCCGCAGCTCGAAAGCATTTCGGTCGACTATGCCATCATGGAGCGCGTCACGCGCGGCAGCGGCTCGCGTCAGGTCTCGATGATTCCCGCCGACATCGGTTGGAGTGATGTCGGCTCGTGGGCCGCGGTTTATGAGCTGCTTGCGCCTCAAAAGGGAGACAACGTATCTGCAGGCGACGCCTTCACGATGGATGCTGAGGGCAACTACTTTTGGTCGCCGAAGAAGTTCGTCGCTGCTGTCGGAGTTCGCGATCTCATCCTTGTCGAAACAGACGATGCCATCCTGCTTTGCGCGCGCGATCGCTCTCAGGAGGTTGGCAAGGTCGTCAAATGGCTCGAGGAAAAGAAGCGCAGCGACCTCCTCTGACGCCAACGGTCGCGCAAACGAAACGCTTCTCGTCCGTAAATTCCTCCCCTATACTTTTCCTGTGAGTGAGATCAAATTCGGGACGGATGGCTGGCGCGGGATCATCGCGGACGACTTTACGTACGCAAACGTCCGCAAGGTTGCTCACGCCATCGCGCGTTATGTGGTCCGCGCCCAAGAGCCGCAAAAGGGTGTGATCGTCGGCTACGATACCCGGTTCGGCTCGGAGGATTTCGCCCGCGTGGCAGCGGAAACAGTCGCTGCCACTGGCACTCCGGTCTGGCTTGCAAACGAAGCTTGCCCGACGCCCGCCACCTCGCTGCTGGTTCGCCAGCGCGGCGCCGCTGCAGGAATTCAGATTACGGCCAGTCACAACCCCTATCGTTGGAATGGCATGAAGCTTAAGGCGAGCTACGGTAGTTCCGCGTCGCCCGCGATTGTCGCGCAGGTTGAAAAGCAGCTCGAAAAAATCCTTCGCGAAGGCGTTCCGGCTTTGCCAGCCCGACCGAATCTGATCCACGAGCTGGACGTGCGCACTCCCTATCTCGATGCGCTTGACCATTTGATCGATTGGGAGAAATTGCGCAAGGCGAACTTCCGTTTCGTAATCGATCCGATGCACGGTGCCGGGCGCGGCCTTCTCGCCGAGCTTTTCCACCGCCACGGCATTCAATTCGCCGAAATCCGCGGCACGCGCGATCCGCTCTTCGGCGGCGTAAATCCTGAACCCATTGAGCCCCACATAGGAGCTCTTCGCCAGGCTGTTAAATCGCTTGGTTACGACGCTGGTTTCGCGCTTGACGGAGATGCCGATCGCATCGGCGCCGTCGATCGCGACGGCACGTTTGTGACGCCGCATCAGATTTTCTCGATTCTCCTTTGGCATCTTGCCGGCACGCGTAATCTTACGGGCGATGTTGCAAAGACATTTTCCACCACGAAGATGATCGACAAGATCGCCGCCAAATTCGGTCGCAAGGTATGGGAAAAACCGATCGGATTCAAATACATTTGCGATTGCATGCTTGAAGCCGATGTTCTCCTCGGTGGCGAAGAAAGCGGCGGCATTGGCACGAAACTGCATCTTCCCGAGCGCGACGCCACCGTAAACGCGTTACTGCTTGCCGAAGTGATGGCATGGCACGGAAAGCGCCTTGAGGAACTCGTCGCGGAGCTTCATCGTGAATTCGGCGAACATCACTACGGCCGGGTCGACCTGACCGTCAAGAATGGCCAGAAAGAAAAAGCCATCGCGTATTTCTCCGGGCCGAGCCTCAAGCGTTTTCTCGACTGGCCCATCGTCAAACGGGAAGATTTGGACGGTATCAAGATTTATCTTGGCGAAATTGGCTGGGTGATGGTGCGAGCATCCGGCACGGAGCACATGTTGCGGATCTATTCCGAAACGACGCGTCCGGAAACCACGCGGCGTTTGCTGGACGAAGTCGCAAAGCTTGTCACGACGCTCTGAGGTGGAGGGTAATTGCATGAGCGAAAAGTTCACCGTTGTTACAGGCGCGGGCGGTTTTATCGGCGGCAGCCTCGTGGCCCAGTTCCGCGCTGAAGGGCGCAAAAACATTCGCGCCGTCGATATCAAGCCGTTCGACGAGTGGTATCAGTATTTCGAAGATGTCGAAAACCTCTCTCTAGATCTAAATCTTCACGAGAATTGCGATGTTGCCGCCGCTGACGCTGGCGACATCTATAATCTCGCTGCGAACATGGGCGGCATGGGCTTTATCGAGAACAACAAAGCGCTCTGTATGCTCTCCGTGCTCATCAATACTCACATGCTACAAGCGGCTGTCAGAAATAAAGCTGCACGTTTCTTCTATTCATCTTCCGCGTGCGTCTACAACGGCGATAAGCAAAAAACATTTGAAGCGCCTTCGCTCAAAGAGGATGACGCATATCCAGCGATGCCCGAAGACGGCTATGGCTGGGAAAAACTGTTTTCCGAGCGCATGTGCCGCCATTTCCGAGAGGATTTCGGGCTCTACACACGAGTGGCCCGCTTCCACAATGTCTACGGTCCCTGGGGCACTTGGTTTGGCGGCCGCGAAAAGGCGCCTGCTGCCATCTGCCGTAAAGTTATCGAAGCTAAAATTTCAGGCCGCTACGAAATCGAAATCTGGGGCACCGGCGATCAAACGCGGAGCTTCATGTACATCGACGATTGCCTCAAAGGAATCCGCATGATTATGGATTCGGACATCGTGGACCCGATCAATCTCGGCTCCAGCGAAGCCGTCACCATCAATCAGCTCGTGGATATCGTTGAAAGCATCGCCGGCATTAAGCTCAAGCGCCGCTACGATCTCAGCGCACCTAAAGGCGTCAACGGCCGCAACAGCGACAACACGCTGATCCAGAAGCTGATGCATTGGGAGCCAAACACGACATTGCGAGCCGGTCTTGAGAAAACCTACGCCTGGATTTACGACCAATACCTCGCACGCGAGCGTGGCGACAAAGGTGTCGTCCGCGAAAGCGGCTTCGAGGCCGCAAGAAAATAGATCACGCTACGCTGGTTTGCCGAAACTTTCTTTTGCAACCGACCATCATATGGCACGAGATTGTCGCGTCCATCCGCCACACGGCTTTGCGCAGCGGCTGCCCAAACCCTGTTTTGGTCTCGAAATCCCGTATACTGGCACCTCACCAAAAAAGCTTCGGAGCGGACAAATGAAGAGAAATCGCGGGCCGATTTCAAGGGCTGTAGCCGTGATGTTGACGGGCGCTCTCTGGTTCACTCAGCTTGCGGCATTCGGCTGGGGCAGCACAGGCCACACAGACATTAATCAGGTCGCCGCGGAAAAAATCCCCACTGCCATGCCGAAATTCCTGCGTACAAAATCCGCTGTACAAAAAATTGCCTATCTCGGTCCCGAGCCGGACCGCTGGCGCGATGAGTCTCCGTCTGCCCTGAACTATGCGCAGGCGCCGGACCATTTCATCGATCTTGAGCGCATACAAGGACTCGGGCCGTTGCCGCTGGGCCGCTACGATTTTTATAAATTGCTCTATGCAAAGCGAGCCGCAACTCCGGCCGCTTCTCATCCCGACGACTACCTCCCCGATCGTGTTGGCTTGCAGCCTTACATAACCATGGAAGTTTATAAGCGCTTGGAGCTCGCTTTTCGCTCCTATCGCGAGATGAAGCAGAAAAAGCAGAAGACTGACGTAATCGAGGGCAACATCATCTTCTACATGGGCTGGCTCGGGCATTATGTGGGCGATGGTTCGCAACCGCTTCACACCAGCATTCAGTATGACGGGTGGGTCGGGGCTAATCCGGACGGCTACACGACGCAACACGGAATTCACGCCGAATTCGAAACGGATTTCGTGAACCGCGTAATTCCTTCGCCGGCCAGTTTCGCAGGTCTCGTAAAGGCGCCTCAGCGCGTCTCCGATCCTTTCAGCGATTACATGAGGTATCTCGAAGCCTCATACGCCTTGGTGCCGCAAGTCTACGCATTCGAGAAAGCCAAAGCCTATGACGAGGCAGGCTCGCCCGAAGCGGTGAAGTTTCTGGACCAGCGTCTCGCAGCTGGCTCTCAAATGCTCGTCGATCTGTGGTACACCGCCTGGTTGCAGAGTGGTGATCCCCTCCC
>Ga0209178_1000647_pt1 | contig 10398 bp, 4 predicted proteins | sample GAAS200_FD_187521 | JGI IMG/M metagenome (GOLD analysis project Ga0209178, IMG submission 187521) | Agricultural soil microbial communities from Georgia to study Nitrogen management - GA AS200 (SPAdes) (version 2) | ecosystem: Environmental > Terrestrial > Soil > Agricultural land | place: USA... | reverse complement strand
GCTCCTGCTGCGCGGGCGGCACCGTGCCGCCGGAAACTTCGCGCCAGACCTGGGTGGAATCCTGGTTCTGCGCGGATTCCGGTTCCGCGAGGCGCGCGTCGATCATCGCCGACAAGGCTTCGGTGTCGACATCCAGCGCAGCTTCGGCTTCGAAATCGTATTCCGCGGCGGCTTCCTGCTGCGCACTCGCGTCCAACGGCTCGTCGGCGGCCACGATCGTTTCTGTCGGCCATTCGAAAGCCGATTCGTCCAGTGCTTGCTCGGCCCCTTCCGACTGTCCGCCGGCGGCCACGGCCGCTTCCGCTGGCAATTCGAGAGTCGGTTCGAACGGCAGAGCGTGCTCCACTGTGACCGCTTGTGCGGAGTCGCCTGGCGCAGAAACCTGTCCGCCCGCGAAATCGACAGTCATGGTTTCGATTTCCTCGGGCGAAAGCGGAAGCTCGACTACGGCCGCAGACGAAGCTGTTCCGGTCGTTTCCACCGAAGGCACGAACGCGGATTCGTCCATGTCTAACGCGACCTGCGGACTTGCGGCATCGGCCACGACCGCGAGCGGCTCGGCCGTGGTGGCAGGCGACACGGCTTCCGGACGCGGCGGATCCACGTCGCGGCTGCCGCGCAGTTTCGCGACGAGATGCCGCAACCAGCGCGCGCGCGCCCAGCCATCCAGTGACCGCGAAATCTCGGGATCGTTGTACACCACCGCGATGCCCGCGGCGTGCAATGCCGATTCCACGCCTTCCAGCCAGTCGCCGCCATCGAGATTCACCAGCGCGGACTCGGCGCCCGCGGAAGTCAGGCGTGCGGCGTCGAAATCAGCCGCAGCCGACGCGTACGCGATCTCGACATGCCCCGACATGGCTTCGCGAACATGGGCAGCCGCTGCCTCTTCGCCGAACACCAGCGCGATGCGCGGCAGCGTTTCCATCGCATGATCAGGCATGGCGCGCCTCCAGCATTTCATTGACGTGGCGCAACAGGTCGGATTCGCTGTAGGGCTTGCCGATGTAGCGCTCGACGCCGATCTCGAACGCGCGCTGTCGGTGCTTCTCGCCGGTGCGCGAGGTGATCATGATGATCGGCACATGGCGGAAACGCGCATCGTTCTTCATGTGCGTGGCCAACTCGTAACCGTCCATCCGCGGCATTTCGATGTCGAGCAGCATCACGTCGGGCACGCGCTCCTGCAATTGCTCCAGTGCGTCCACGCCGTCTTTCGCGGTGACCACTTCCAGTTGCTCGCGCTCGAGCACGCGCGTGGTGACCTTGCGCATCGTGATGGAGTCGTCGACCACCATCACGAGACGCGGACCGCTCCCGTCCGCACGCGGCGCGACGACCGGCTGAAGCGGTTCGGCATCGCGCGGTTCTTCGGCTTCCGCCACCGTGACCAGCGCCGATTGCTTGGCGACGAAATGGCGCACCAGCGGCGCGGGATCGAGGATCAGCATCACCGAACCGTCGCCCATGATGGTGGCACCGAACATGCCCGGCACGTTGCTGATCTGCGGACCGACCGGCTTCACCACGATTTCACGCGAACCGATCACGCTGTCGATGTGGATCGCGGCGCGCAGGTCGCCCGCGCGCACCATCAGCAGCGGCAACTGGCCGGTGCTGTCTTCGATGGCGTGCGACGCACCCAGCCCGAGCAGTTCCGATAATTCGTGCAACTGGTACTGCTCGCCCGCGTATTCGATGGTGCGTTCGCCGCCGGCCATGCGTGCGGCCATTTCCTCGCGCGGGATGCGCGAGACGGCTTGCACGGAAGTCATCGGCACCGCGAACGTGGTATCGCCCGCGCGCACCGTGATCGCTTGCGTCACCGCCAGCGTGAACGGCAGGCGGATGTTGAAAGTGGTGCCGAGGCCGCGCTCGGATTCGATCGTCAATGAGCCGCCGAGCTGGCGGATCTCGTTGGCGACCACGTCCATGCCGACGCCGCGGCCCGCGATCTGGCTGACTTCGCTGGCGGTGGAGAAGCCGGTCTGCAGCACGAAGTTGAACAGTTCGGCATCGGAAACCGACATGTCGGCCTGCAGCAATCCGCGTTCGATGGCCTTGCGGCGGATCGCGTCCCGATCGAAACCGGCGCCGTCATCGGTCACCCGCACCAATACTTCGGTGCCCTGGCGGCCGACGTGGATCGTGACGGTCCCTTCCATCGGCTTGCCGATGGCGACGCGCTGGGCGGGGTCCTCGATCCCATGCGCGAGCGCGTTGCGCAGCATGTGCTCGAACGGCGCCTTCATGCGCTCCATCACACTGCGATCCATTTCGCCCTGTGCGCCTTCCACGCGCAGTTGCGCGCGCTTGCCGAGCTCGTCGGCGGCGCCGCGCAACGTGCGGCGCAGGTTCGGCACCATCGACTCGAACGGCACCATGCGCGTGCGCATCAGGCCGTCCTGCAAGTCGGAATTGACGCGCGACTGCTGCAGCAACAGCGTTTCCGACTGGCGTGCCTGATCGTCGAGGATGTCCTGGATCGAGGCCAGGTCGGAGACCGATTCGGCCAGCGCGCGCGAATACTGTTGCAGGTTGGAGAAACGGTCGAGTTCCAGCGGATCGAAGGTGGCGCCTTCGCCGGCTTCGTTCTCGCGTTGGTAGCGCGACAGGATCTGGGTTTCGGTTTCGATTTCCAGCTTGCGCAACTGCTCGCGCAGGCGCGCGACGGTCTGGTTGAGTTCGATCAGGTTGAAGCGGAAGTTGCCGACCTGTTGTTCCAGGCGCGCGCGGTAGATCGACGCTTCGCCGGCCGCATTCACCAGCGAATCGAGCAGGTCGGAACGCACGCGGATCAATTCCGCCGGCGCCTGTACCTCGGTCTCGATGAATTGCGGTGCGACACGCGGCGGCGGTGCGGGAACCGCCTTTGCGACAGGCGCCGCCGCCCGGCGATCGGCCGCCGATCCGGATTGCGAGGTTGCGATGGCCTTGGCCATGCCCGCGATCGGGCGGCCTTCCGCCAACGCGTTGAAACGTTCGACCGCGTTCACCGGCGTCGCCACCGCGCGGTTCTCCACCACCCGCTCGACCATGTCGTGCAGGCGGTCGAAAGCGCGTTCCAGCGAATCGACTTCGATCGGCTCCACCGCACGCTTGCGGTCACCAATCTTCTCCAGCAGCGTTTCCATGGCGTGGGCCAGATCGCCCACCGCGGCGATGCCGACCACGCGCGCACCACCCTTCAGTGTGTGCAGGTTGCGCTGCAGGCCGCGGATGCACTCCGCGTCGTCGGGCGCATTGCGCAAGATGGCCATCAGGCTGTCGCTGCTGTCCAGCAACTCGCCGCCTTCCTCCGTAAAAAGGCTGACGAGTTCCGGGTCCAGCCCCGGAATATCGAGCACGCCATCGGGCTGCGCGTCTTCCGGGAACGCGGGCAACGCCGCAGCCGCGATGTCGCGTTCCGCCTGCGCGCGCGCCGCGGCAATCCGTTCGGCTTCGGCCTGCTCGGCTGCGATGCGTTCACGCTCCGCCTCTTCGGCCGCGATGCGATCGCGCTCCGCCTGTTCGGCGGCGAGACGTTCCTGCTCGGCTTGTTCCGCCGCAACGCGTTCGCGTTCGGCTTGCTCCGCGGCAAGACGTGCCTGCTCCGCCTGTTCGGCGGCAAGTCGTTCGATCTCGGCCTGTTCGGCGGCGGCGCGCTCGGCTTCGGCAGCCAGACGTGCCTGCTCGGCTTGCTCCGCGGCCACACGCTCCTGTTCGGCCTGCTCCGCGGCAAGGCGTTCCCGCTCTGCCTGTTCGGTCGCAACGCGCTCCTGTTCGGCTTGTTCCACCGCAGCGCGTTCCGCTTCCGCCTGTTCGGCCGCAACGCGTTCCTGTTCGGCTTGTTCCGCCGCCACGCGTTCGGCTTCGGCCTGTTCGGCCGCAACGCGCTCCTGCTCGGCTTGTTCCGCCAGCCGTTCGGCTTCGGCGTGTTCGGCGGCAATGCGCTCCCGTTCCGCTTTTTCCGCCGCCAACCGGTCAGCCTCTTCGCGCGCAGCGAGGGCGTCGGCATCGTCTTCGGTGGGCAATGTGGAGACGGCCGCCAAACCGATGGCCGTGACGCCGTCATCGGGTTCATCCTCGAGTGCCAATCCAGCCTCGGCTTCGAGTTCAAGCTCCGCAATCGAAACACGCGGCGCCCCGAATGGCGCGGCCTCGGGCCAGCGATCGCGCAGCGCTTCCAGCCGCTCGGCTAGCGCGGTGGTGTCCGGCACGTCGGGAACAGGCGCGTCGAACTGCGCCATCACGTGATCGGTCATCGCAACCGCATCGCGCATTGCGTCGCAGCCCTCGCGATCGAGTGGGGCCTCGGCACTGCGCACGCGCCGCACCCAGGATTCCATCGGCGCCAGCATGTTCGCCAGCATCTCGATGCCGACCATCGCGACCGCACCGTGCAGCGTGTGCACCGAGCGCATCAGTTCGTCGTCCGCCGGAACGCGATAGTCGACGTTGCGCGCCAGATACGCGCGCAGGTTGTCGAGGTGCTGGCCCACTTCGGTGCGCAGCACGTCCAGCAGGATCGGATCCACCACCGGCAGACCCGTTTCCGGGGAGGTGATGACCTGCGCCGGCGTGGTAACCGGCGCAACGGCCGCCGACCCAGCTTCGGCGTCCGGCACCCAGCGGCGCACGGTGCGCACGGTCTTGCGATAACCCTGGATCAGATCGGCGATCCGCGCCGGCTCGCCCGCGACAAGCTTGTCCGCGGCCTGCATGATCGCGTCGAGCGGCGGGTCCAGCGTGACCGGCCGGCCCTGCAGACCGGCGTGCAGTTTCGGCAGCGTCGAGACCGCCGTATCCACCACTTCCTGCACGTTCTGGTCGGGTTGGATGGTTCGATCGAGCACGCGGTTCAGCATGTTCTCGATCTTCCAGCTGAATTCGCCCAGCGCCGCGGCACCCACCAGCCGCCCGGAGCCTTTCAGCGTGTGGAACGAACGACGCACGTTCTTGAGTGTGTCGAGGTCGTCCGGATTGGCCTTCCACGCCGGCAGGTTGACGTTGATGTTGGCGATTTCCTCGCCCACTTCCTCGACGAAGACTTCACGGATTTCCTCGTCGATGCCTGCGGCATCCTGGAACGCCGTATCGACCTGCGCGGCGCCATCCGCCTCGGCCGGTTCCAGCACTTCCTCTTCAACATCGATCCACTGGCCAGGGCCGACGCCGGGCATCACGTAACCCGCTTGCGCGGCTTCCGTGTCGTTGGCCGCCGCGACCGGGATGTCGACCGCGATCGGAACGCCCTTGCCGATCGGCGCGATGGGCGCCGGGGCGGTGGTCGCGGTTTCCGTTGCAGGCACGGCGTCCTCGACGACGGCCGGTTCGGCCGGCTCACGCCGGGCCGGAAGCGGCCAGTACTGGAGTTTCTCCAGACTGTGCTGGGCCGCATCGAGGATGCGGTTGTCGCTGGCGCTCGAATCGCGCCCGATCTCGAGGTAGTACTCGACGCTGGCCATCGCATCGGCCAGCGTGTCCATCTCGTCGACGGTGGGCACCTTGCCGTCGGCGATCAGTTCGTTGCCGATGTACCGGTCGATGCCGTCCACCAGTTCGGCCGGGCGCTCCAGATTGAGGATGCGCAGCGCACCTGAAACCTCGGCCAGCAACTTGGGCACATCGGCGAGTTGCGCGTGCGACCACGACGATTCGATGAACGCGGTGATGTGTTCCTTGACCCTGCCGAGGTTGGCGCCGGCTTCGCGCATCAGCGTGCGCATGATCTTGCGCGCTTCGCTGGAAGGCAGCACGTCGTCGGACGAGTTGGTGGCGCCGAGGAATTCGATGTGTTCGTCCAGCGAGGCATCCACGTACAACAGCGCGCTGGCGACGTCGAGGATGACTTCGGGCTTCGGCTCGCGCTTGCCGTCGATGACGTCGGCGATCACCTTGCGCTGGTCGCCGATCATCCTGGCCGGTGACTCCAGCCCCAGCATGCCCAGCGTGTCGCCGACGCGGTGCAGGGTTTCGACCTGCGGCGCCAGTTGCTGCGGACTGCGGTCGTCGCGCCGCAGGAAAATGTCCAGGCCTTCCTTGACGCGCAACAGGTCCTCGCGCACCGCCTTGGCGACAGTGTCGAGCAGCGCGCGGTTGCGGCCGGACATCGCCGCGCGCGCGCGTTCCAGTTCTTCGGCCGACGGCACCATCCGGTCGAGCGCGAAGCACTGCGCAATCGCTTCGGTCCGGCCGGGGCCGGGCGTCGCGTGCGCGACGGAAAACAGCAAGCCGCGCACGAGTTCGCGCGCGTCCTCGTCGCCGCACACTTCCTCGCCCTGGTCCTGCATGTGGCGGATGGTGCGGTCGAGTTGCCCGAACTGCTGGCGCAGGCTCGCGAGATGATGATCCAGCCGGCCCTGCTGCAAGGCTTCCAGCACCCCGCCCGCCACCCACCACAAACGGCGCGCGGCTTCGGCGTGGCACGCCGCGCGAAGCTCGTCCATGCAGTCGCGCATGTCAGCGAAATTGGGTTGCTTGCCCTGGGTCCAGGCCAACAACTGCACCTGGAAACGCGCGCGCACCTGCGTGGTGCGCGCTCGCAAGTCGGCGAACGGATACGCCACCCGCGCACCGGCCCCTTCGGGAGGCAGCGGGCGATCGATGTCGGGATGGAACAGCACGCGCTGGTCGACGGCTTCCGCGCCGCGCGCGTCACGCAACTCATTCAGCAGCGGCAGCAGGACGATCGGAATGTCCTTGTGACCGCTCTCGATCAGGTCGAGATAATCGGGCAACTGCACCAGCCCGCGCATCAGCGCCCCGAACGCTTCGTCGCGATCGGCAACCTTGCCATCGAGCACGGACTGCGCCAGCTGTTCCATTTCCTGGTCGAGCTCGGCGGCGCCGTACAACTCGACCATGCGCAGCGTGCCGAGCACCTGATGCAGCAAGCCCACGCAGCTTTGCATGAGGTGCGCATCTTCGGGGTCCTCGGCGTAGGCCTCGAGCGCCTGCCGGGCTTCCGACAGCAACTGGTCGATCTGCGGCTTGATCCAACCGAGAGTCGAGAAATCGATGTGTTCTTCGAGTTGCATCGTCGCTTTCCGCACGCTGCCGCCGGCTTCCCGCTCCACGACCGCACCGGGCGCGACCGCAGCCATGCCGACTTCGCCGGTAGCCGTGGTCATGATGTCGTCGCCTGCGGTCATGGCCCCTCCTCGCACCGCTTACGCGGGCAGCTTGAAGTCGGCCACCGAACGGCGCAGCTCCTGGGCGAGTTGCGCGAGGTTGCCGATCGATTCCGCGGTCTGGTTCGCGCCCACCGAGGTCTGCGCGGTGATCTGCTGAATCGAACTCATCGTCGACGAGATGTTGGTGGCCGCCGCGGACTGCTGCTTGGCCGCACTGGAAATGCCTTGAATCAGTCCGGCGAGGTTGTTCGACACCTTTTCGATCTCGCCCAGCGCGGTGCCGGCGTCCTCGGCCAGGCGTGCGCCGTTCACCACCTGCGTGGTGGTCTGTTCCATGGAGCTGACCGCTTCAACGGTATCGGACTGAATGGTCTGTACCAGCGTTTCGATTCGCTTCGTCGCGCCCGTCGCGCGTTCGGCCAGTCGCTGCACTTCGTCCGCGACCACTGCGAAGCCACGGCCCGCCTCGCCGGCCGAAGCCGCCTGAATGGCTGCGTTCAAGGCAAGAATGTTGGTCTGTTCCGCGATGTCGTTGATGAGCTCGACGATCGAGCCGATTTCCTGGGACGACTCGCCGAGGCGCTTGATGCGCTTGGACGTCTCCTGGATCTGCTCGCGGATCGAATCCATGCCCGAGATCGTCTGGCGCACGATCTGCGCGCCGTTGGACGCGATCTGCACCGAGCGCTGCGCCACTTCCGCGCTGTCGGCGGAGTTGCGCGACACCTGGTCGATGGACACCGCCATCTCGTTGATCTTGGCCGAGGCCGAGGTAATCTGTTCGGCCTGCTGATTGGCCGCGTCCGCCAGATGCTTGGCGGTGGCCTGGGTTTCCTGCGCCGCGGAAGACACCCGCACGGCGGTCTCGTTGATGGTCGTCACCAGCGAGCGCAGCGCCTCGACCGCGAAGTTCACCGAATCCGCGATCGCGCCGGTGATGTCCTCGGTCACGGTGGCCTTCACCGTCAGATCGCCTTCGGCGAGCGTACCCATCTCATCCAGCAAGCGCATGATCGCCTGCTGGTTGCGTTCGTTGAGGCTGCGGCTTTCGGCCGAACGCTTGCGTTCGGTACGAATGAAGTTGAGTGCCAGGATCACCGCCAACACCGCCGCGGCGACCGCACCGAGCAGGCCCCACCACACGTTCGGGAACGGGCGGGTCTGCGGCAGCTTGCCGAGCGCGTTGGAAACGGCGTTGGCCTTCAGCAACACGTCCTGGGAATCGACCGAAGCTTGCGTCGCGGCGTTCTTCACCGTCACCAGCGTCGGGGCGGCGGCGATCACCTTCTGCACCGGCGCTTCGAGGCCGCCCCACGATTTCTGCACATCGCCGAGCAGCTTGGTGGCTTCGCCACCGGAACTGTCCGCCAGTTGCTTCAGGGTTTCGCCGTAGTTGGTGGAGTCGAGCGCGAGGCCGTTGGCGGCCGACGCGGAATCGGCGCCGCCCTGCAACACGTCGCCCACGCGGCGGATCAGGCGGTCGCCCGACACCATGAGTTGCGAGGCGGTGTAGATGTTGGAAGCCGAACCCCTGGACTGCAGGATGCTGATGACCTGATTGATCTTGGAGTTCAGGTCCGGCATCTGCTGGTTGAAGGTGGCGGCCTGCGAAGCGGAATCGAGCACCGCATCCTTGTTCGCTTCGATCTTGCCGAGGTCGGCGTTCAACTGGTTCCACGACTTGGTCAGCGCGGCCATCGGCTCGCGCACCCCGATCGCGTCGACGTAGGCCGGCAGACCGGTCGCGGCATCGCCCTGGTTCAAGTGGTTGACCGCTGCGGCGATGGCCGCGCGCGTGCTGGTCAACTCCTTGAAGGCGTCGATGTTGCCGTTGGCGGCCTGCAACGCGAAGTTCGCGACCTGCTGCGAGTTCACCTGGATCTGGGTGGTGAGCTGCGCAGCCGAACGGTCCTGGCTGTCATGCCGGTTCAGCAGGAAAAAGTCCGCGCCGGCGAGGATGATCGCCAGCAGCAACAGGATGATCAGCCAAGTCTGCAGGGACGCGCCCTTGCGTGCTGCTCCGGAATTCGCGCTCATGATTCCCACCTCGTTGCCATGTTTGTCGCTTGCATCGGTTCTGCCCCGTCGTGAGCTGGCTCGGAGGGGCTGTTTTCGAAAGTCAGGCCAGGGATGGCCGTTCTGATGTCCATGGTCTGCACTCCCCTCAATACTTCAAAGCACCCGACGAAACCGCGATCACGGAGGATCGCAAAATCAAATCCCGGCGTGCTGGAATTCCGCCGTATGCGTCAACTCCACCATGCTGAAGCGGCCCAGTCGCATCGGACCCATCGTGACGTTCTCGGTGACGAAGCGCGCCAGTCGCGCATCGGCCTCGCCCTCCGCGTCGATGCGATCGGCATCGGTCAGGTTGCGCTGGCCCAGCAATTCATCGACCAGCAGCCCGACGTTGCCGCCGTTCTGCTTCACCACCAGCACGCGCGCGCGCCCGGTGACGTGGGTGCGCTGCTCGAACAGGAACTGTTTCAGGTCCACCAAGGCGATCAGGTTGCCGCGCACGTTGGCGACGCCGAGCATCCACGGACGCGTGGAGGGAATGCTGGTGACGGGCGGCGGCTGCATCAGGATTTCGCTGACTTCGTCGATGCCGCTGACGAAATGATGATCGCCCACGCGAAAGCCGATCGCGCGCCAAAGGCCGGGCGCCTCGATTTGTTCCGGCACGCCCGGATCATGCTCGAGGCTGCGACTTTCGTAGGCGGCCAGCAGCGCGTACGCGCCGGCCGGCTGCAAGATTTCCAGAGCGTCTCCCGTGGCCGGTTCCGCGGCTTGAATCTGCCGCGCGCCGCTGCGATGGCCGTGTTTCTCGTGGGAGCGCTTCCTGGTCATCGCCGCTAGGCCTGCGCCGCAAGGTGCTTGCTGACGTTGGCGACCAGATCCTTTTCGCTGACGGGCTTGACCAGCACGTCCTTCGCGCCCTGGCGCATGCCCCACATGCGGTCGGTTTCCATGTTCTTGGTGGTGACGATCACCACCGGGATGGAACTGGTCTTCGGATCCTTGGTGAGGCTGCGGGTGGCCTGGAAGCCGTTCATGCCGGGCATGATCACGTCCATCAGCACGAGGTCCGGCTTGTCCTTCTGCGCGGCGGCGATGCCCGCCTCGGCGGTGCCGGCCGAGGTGACCTTGTGCCCCGCCCGCTCCAGCGCGCCGGAAAAAATCTTCACGTCGGTGGGCGAGTCGTCGATGATCAGGATGTGTGCCATTGCTTGGATTCCCCTGCGCGCATCACCACGATGGTGGATGCGTCATTTGTCGGCCG
>Ga0209178_1000645_pt1 | contig 10408 bp, 5 predicted proteins | sample GAAS200_FD_187521 | JGI IMG/M metagenome (GOLD analysis project Ga0209178, IMG submission 187521) | Agricultural soil microbial communities from Georgia to study Nitrogen management - GA AS200 (SPAdes) (version 2) | ecosystem: Environmental > Terrestrial > Soil > Agricultural land | place: USA... | reverse complement strand
AATCGCTCAGGTTCGACTGCAGAACCAGAATACCCGTGGTCGAACCCACGTCGTAAGTGAAGGTCGCCGTGAGCCACGGCGCCGGGCCATCGGGCGTGTTGCCGGTAAAAACCTGGTCCAGGTTGATGGTCTGGGAAACCGGGACCGCAATGGCAGGTGTAGCCAGCGTAAACAACGCAATGGCCGCAGCCGACATGAATCCGAAGATCGCTTGCTTTTTCATACACACTCTCCTTGGGCACTGTTCCATATGGCCCCATGCTTAATCAGCAAGTTGTGTGCCAATTTATAACTAGCTGTATTCAAAAAAATTGTTTGAATTTTGACGATTTACAGGCGTGGAATATGTAACGGCTCCCGACATCCGTGCAAGCGTGCGCACCCACCCAGTCAGTTGTTTTTGCAAGCATTTCATCCACTGCCGGCGACGTGATTTCAGTGTAATGTTTCGCGACAAAATCCCTGGTTGTCCCGCCGCGAGGCCGGCCCGTGTCATCGAGTACCTTCCTGCTCACGATTCAGCGGACCGGAGACCGTCTGCGATGCACCGGAATTGAAGATTCGCGCGCCGCGATCATGGTGTTCGTGGCTTTGAACGTTTTGACGCGCGCAGATCCGGCGAACCTGCTCACGGCGGCGCGGAGGGTTCCTGTTCGATCAGGTCGCGCAACGCCGCCTGCATGCGCGCGTGCACCCGCACCAGCGAACCCCACAGGAACCACACCGTGAAGGCGCCGATCGCCAGCAACGCCCACAACACGCCGCGTGGAGGCAGGATGCTGCTGCCCAATGCGCTCACCAGCAGTGCCATGCCGGCCAGGGAGGCCAGCGGCACCAGTTTGCCCAGCACCCGGCGCAGTCCCGCGGTGCGCACGCCGTGCACCTGCTCGCTGATACCGAGCTCGGCCAGCAGCATGCCCAGTGCGTCGGCTTTTCTATACACCGCGACAAGCATCGGCAGCGATACGAACAGCGCGATCGCCCAAATCAGCGACCGCCGCACCACCGGCGACAGCGGCAACTGCGGCCACCAGTGCGGCAACATCACGCTGACGAATGCGCCGATCCCGAACACCGCGCACACCAGCACCAGGTTCACCGCGATGTGCCACAGCAACCGGCGCAGCATCTTCGCCAGCACCACGTCGCCCTGCGCCGACGCGGTGCCGCCAATCCATTCGTGGTAACCCCGCGCCAGCGAGCGCACCGATGCGGGGGTTGCACGACGCAAGCCGGCCAAAATCAACGGTTCGGCCCGCAGCAATAGCGGCGACGCCAGCATGCACGCGACCGCCGCCGTCACCGTGAGCGGATACAGGAATTTTCCGACTGCACCCGCGGCAATACCGAGCGAGGCGATCACGAACGAAAATTCCCCGATCTGCGCCATCGTCAAGCCCGTACGCAGCGCCTCGCGCGCGCTGCGGCCCGCACACACGAATGCACCCACGCTGCACGCGAGCGTCTTGCCCACGATCACCGCCAAGGCCAAACCCAAGGCCGGTCCGATCCACGGCAGCATCTGGGTGGGATCGAGCAGCAATCCGATCGCGACGAAGAAGATCGCCGCAAACATGTCGCGCACCGGTCGCACCAGCCGCACGATGCGATCGGAGCAACGCGCGGGCGCCACCACCACGCCAGCGAGGAACGCGCCCAGCGCCACGCTGAAACCTTCCCACACCGCCAGCAGGCAGGCACCGAAACAGATGCCCAGGGCCGTCACCAGCAGCGGTTCATCGCGCCCGCGCCTGGCCAGCCAATCCAGCAGCCGCGGCAGCAACAAAAGACCCAGCACCAGCGCCGCCGCGACGAACAACAACATCCGCCACAAGACTGTGAACGCGATGTCCGTGGTGTCGGCGCTGCCCGCTGCGATCGCGCTGAGCACCGTGATCAGCACCACCGTCAGCACTTCTTCGGACACCAACATGCCGATCATGCCGGTGACGAAAGGCTGTCCGCGCCAGCCGCGGTCGCCGACCGTGCGCAAGGCAATCATGGTGGACGAGAAACAGATCACGCCGCCGAGGAACAGCGATTCGCGCGGACTCATCCCGGCGAGGCGTCCGATCTCGATGCCGAGCCACAGCATGAATCCCGCTTCCACCAGCGCCGCCAGCATCACGCCAGCGCCCAGCGCCCGCAACTTGCGGAGGTTCGAATCCAGCCCCAGCGTGAACATCAGGAGCACCACGCCTAGATTCGCGATCGACTGCATGGTGCGCTGGTCGGTCAGGAATCGCCACGGCATGTGCGGGCCGATCAGCACGCCCGCCACGATGTAGCCCAGCAGCACCGGCAAGCGCAACCGCGGAAACACCACCACCACCACGCCCGCCGCCAACATCACACACGCGAGGTCGCGGATGAATTGGATTTCGTGCACCTTCCCTCCCTTTGGGTCGCACGCGAAACGATTCCCGCGCGCAAAATTGCTTGACGCTGAAATCGACCGCACCTATCCTTTCGCGTTCCCAGCGTGGGGCCATAGCTCAGCTGGGAGAGCGCTACAATGGCATTGTAGAGGTCGCCGGTTCGATCCCGGCTGGCTCCACCAAATCCCCACGCTGTCCCCATCGTCTAGAGGCCTAGGACACCACCCTTTCACGGTGGCGACCGGGGTTCGAATCCCCGTGGGGACGCCAGGTTGTTACCTGGATTGTGCACTTTTGAACGACGCTGGAATGTTGCACAATTGCGGTTTGAAAATCGAAGAGACCATGGAGCGGTAGTTCAGCTGGTTAGAATGCTGGCCTGTCACGCCGGAGGTCGCGGGTTCGAGTCCCGTCCGCTCCGCCACTCTTCAATTGCATCACGACGAAGCCCGCCATGCGCGGGCTTTTTCGTGCCTACGCGCGATCACGAAATCGCGCAAACGTGCCTTTGGTCATGGGCAAAAGTGCGGGTCCTTGGGTAGGATGGCCGTTCTTCTCCCAACGAGCCTGCAATGATGAAAGTTTCGCTGACGCTGGCCCTTGCGCTGACCGGCCTTCTGGCTGGTTGCGCCAACACGACCGACGCCAACAAGGAATCCGAATCGAGCGCATCGCCGTCGCAAACCACGGCGGTCGATTCGGGCAATCCGTTCTTTGCCGAAAGCCCGCTGCCGCTGCACTTCCCGCAGTTCGACAAGATCACCGATTCCGATTACGGCCCGGCCTTCGATCGCGGCATGGCCGATCACCTGAAGGAAATCGAGGCGATCGCCAACAACGACGCCGAACCGACGTTCGACAACACGATCGTCGCGATGGAAAAATCCGGACAGATCCTCGATCGCGCCACTACCGTTTTCTTCAGCCTGTCGGGCGTCGAGAACAACGACGCGAAGAAAGCCATCCAGGCCGAATACGCGCCGAAACTTTCGGCACACCGCGACGCGATCATGCTGAACCCGAAACTGTTCGCGCGCGTGCAGAAGCTGTACGACACCCGCGATTCGCTGGGCCTCGACCCGCAGGGCGTGCGCTTGGTCGAGCGTTACCACGACGACTTCGTGCGCGCCGGCGCGGAACTCTCCGACGCAGACAAGGCGCGCCTGAAGGAGCTCAATGGCGAATTGGCGAAACTCGGCACCGACTTCACCCAGAACGTGCTGGCCGAGGTGAACGATTCGGCCGTGGTGGTGGAAAGCCGCGACGAGCTTGCCGGCCTCACCGATGCGCAGATCGATGCCGCCGCCGCGGCCGCCAAGTCACGCGGCCTCGAAGGCAAGTACGTGATCGCGCTGGTCAACACCACGATCCAGCCGGTGATCGCGCAGCTCGACAACCGCGCGCTGCGCCAGCGCATCTATGAAGCATCGATCGTTCGCGGCAGCCGCGGCAACTCGTATGACAACACCGCGGTCGTCTCGAAGGTGATGAAGCTGCGCGCCGAAAAGGCGCAGATGCTGGATTATCCGAACTGGGCGGCGTATGGCCTCGCCAACCAGACCGCGAAGACACCGGAAGCCGTGAACGACATGCTCGGCAAACTGGCGCCGCCGGCGGTCGCCAACGCCAAGCGTGAAGCCGCCGACCTGCAGGCAATGATCGACAAGACCCAGAAGGCGAAGGGCCAACCATCGTTCAAGCTGGCCGCGTGGGACTGGTCGTACTACACCGAGAAGGTGCGCGCCGACAAATACGCGTTCGACGAAAGCCAGTTGAAGCCGTATTTCGAAATGAAGAATGTGCTGGAGAACGGCGTGTTCTACGCCGCCAACCAGGAGTACGGCATCAGCTTCAAGCAGCGCACGGATCTTCCGGTCTACAACCCGGACGTGCTGGTGTATGACGTCTTCAACGAGGATGGCAGCCAGCTCGCGATCTTCCTGTTCGATCCCTACGCGCGCCCGTCCAAGCGTGGCGGTGCGTGGATGAATGCGTACGTCAGCCAGTCGAAACTCACCGGCGATCTGCCAGTGGTCGCGAACCACCTCAACATCACCAAGCCGGCCAGCGGGTCGACCCTGCTGACCTGGGATGAAGTGACCACGATGTTCCACGAATTCGGCCACGCGCTGCACGGCATGTTCTCGAGCGTGAAGTACCCGTACTTCTCGGGCACCAGCGTGCCGCGCGATTTCGTGGAGTTCCCCTCGCAGGTGAACGAAATGTGGGCCGATTGGCCGAGCGTGCTGGCGCACTATGCCAAGCATCATGAAACCGGCGCGCCCATGCCATCGGCGTTGCTGGACAAGGTGCTGGCGACGTCGAAGTTCAACCAGGGCTTCGCGACCACCGAATACCTCGGCGCCGCGATGCTCGACCAGAGCTGGCACCAGCTCGGCGTCGACAAGGTGCCCACAGCCGACGGCGTGATGGCGTTCGAAGCCGCGGCACTGGACGCCAACGGCACCGATTTCGCACCGGTTCCGCCGCGCTATCGCACGCCCTACTTCAGCCACATCATGGGCGGCTACTCGGCGGGCTACTACGCCTACATCTGGTCGGAAGTGCTGGACGCGAACACCGTTGAATGGTTCAAGCAGCACGGCGGCCTGACCCGAGAGAACGGCGATCGCTTCCGCGAGAAACTGCTCTCGCAGGGCGGCAGCAAGGATGCGATGGAACTCTTCAGCGACTTCGCCGGCCACGCGCCCCGCATCGAGCCGCTGCTGGAGCGTCGCGGCCTCGATTCGAAAGACGGCTGATTCGGAAACTCCGTAAATACAAACCAGGCCCGCGAAAGCGGGCCTGGTTTTGGTAGCGATGCGTTCTCGGGTCGCATTGAGCGTAGCTCGCGCAGCGAGTAGAGTCGAAACCCGACACCACGCTACGAAAAAAACATCACCGCATTCGTACCTGCATTGCGGGACGAGCGACTGAAACCGGTCGTTGCGTTCAGGCGGCCCCGGGGACCGGCTGCAAGTGTTCCAACGTTGCCAGCGAATGGCCCTGCTCAGCCAGGTATTCCAGCCAGCGGTTGAGGAAGCCGTTCATGCGCAGGCGGTGCTGCACGACATTGCGCGCAGGCGTCAGTGGACCCAGTACTTGCCACAAGTCGCGGCCCGGTTCGCAATGCAGCGCCTCGGTCATGTGCGCATCGAGGTAGGTGCGCAATTGCGCTGACGGGGCGGGGTGGCCGGTGCTCTCGTCCAGCAGCGCGTAGCTCAGGCCGAGTTCCAGCGTGTACGGGTGACGCTCCTGCACCGACAGGTGCACGTCGAGCCCGTCGCCCACGGAAGAAATGTATTCGCCCACGACCAACCTTTCCGGCGCGAACAGGCGCGCCAGGCGCTTGTGGTTTTCGGCATACAGGCCCATCAGCCAATCGAAACGACCGGGCAGGAATGAGGCGGCGAACGAGCGCCTGCGCAGGATGGATTGGCGGGGAGCGACGACGGATTGCATGGGTCGATCTTAGCGCATGAATTTCGTTTGGCACGTCTTGCATTTCTCGCGCGAAACGCGCAACGTAACGGTCTCGGCGCCCGACGGCGCCGATCGCATTTTGGGGTTCAGCAAACGGGTATCGCGGGAACGCGGCGGACGTTGTTTTCAGGTGCGGTCGCGGGCGCGATCATTCAAGGGCGCATTCGCGCAACGACCGCCGCCCGCACCTGGCGGCACGTCAAAAACCGAAGACGCCCTGCAGCGTCACGCTGTTCGCCTTCTGGCGCTCACCCTGTTCTCGTGCATAACCGAGCCGCAATCCGAACGTGCGCGTGGGCCAAAACGAGAGCCCGGCGCGCAACATCGATTCGTCGCGCGACAAACCGATCCCTTGCACCGGCATCCAGTCATCGAACCCGGTGAAGCTGGCCTCGAAAGCGTCACCATACTGATGGATCGCGCGGCGCCATGACGTGCTGCCGTCGAACTCCATCAGCATGCCATTGGCGAGTTGCCATGACCGCTGCGCGCGCACGCCGGCGCCCGCTTGCAGCCTTCCCACCATGCGGGCATTCGCGGCCAACCCGAAACCGTACCCGCCTTGTTCCGCGAACGCGCCTTGCTCGAGCCGCTGGTAGCGAACGTCCAGGAACGGCGTGAGGCGCGCGCTGCCGATGCGGAACTGGTGGCCGCCTGCCAGCGATCCCGCGAAGTAACGGCCGGACACGTCGCTGCCGACCGGCGCCGCGAGCCCGCCCAGCAGCAACAGGCGCTGCATGTCCTGGTGGAACCAGCCGCCGCCGAGTTGCGCTTTCGCGTACCACGCACCGTTCGCCACGCCACCGTAGAACGTTGCGTGATCGGTCCACGTGCGGTTGTGGTCCCACGACGCATCGAGTTGTCCGTAACCGCGGCTGGCGCCGACGGCGTAGCCCAATATCCCGTGTGCGCCCACGCGAAGATCCGCACCGACAAGACTGCCGTTGCTGCGGAAGCTCGCGCTCGCAAATCCGCCACGCTGCAGGTCGCCCTGCCAGCCGAGATCACCGTACCACGTGCCGGCCTTGGCGCGTCCCTCGAGCAGATCGTCGAAGTGTCCGGAAAGTGCGTCGCTGGTCGCGGCAATGCCGTCGAGCAGCATCGCGGCGCTCGCGGCGTGCAGTTGTCCCGAAAGGCTTTGCAACGTCGCACGAGCCGATGCAGGCGTTGCCGTGCGCTGGATCGCACCGGCCCCCTGCAACACGCCCGGCGCGACGGTTTCGCTTGCCGCAATTCTCGAGTTCAGTACATCGAATCCGCGCTGCACGCGCGCGGCCGCTGCCGAAGATGCCGGGTCGACGATGGCCATCGCCTGCGCCGCTTGCGTGATGTTGAGGCTGGTCGTATCCAGCCACACGCTGTCGGAGGTGTACTGGATCGTGGTGTTGAGGAACACGCCCGGCGAGGTGGTGAGCTGCGCGAATGTGCCGCTGAGGCCACCGAAGGCAGTCATGACATCCTCGTGGCTGCTGGTGGTGTAACCGGAAACCGCACCAAGGATGTTCAGCGTGCCGTCGATCTGGGCTGTTCCCGCGACGCTGAAGAATGTCCCCAGGTTGAGCGACAAGATACCCGTGCTGGCTTGGGTGTAATTGCCGGCCACCTCGGTGGTTCCACTGCGAACGGTGACCGTGCCGGCATTGGCAAGCGATCCGTTCACGCCGGGCACATTGTCCAGGGTGCCGGCGTTGCCAATGGTCACATTGCCAGGCAACGCGATGGTCGACTGCAGGGTCCCGCCCAGTATCTGCGTGCTGCCCGTATAGCTGTTGTTGCCGGTCAGAATTAACGTTCCGGTGCCGTTCTTGATCAGACCGCCCGCACCCGAGATGTCGTTGCTCCACGTCGAAGTCAAACCGTCGAACGACACCGACACGTCGCCCCAGTTGAATTGCGCGGGCCCCTGCACCGCCCTGCCGACGTTGAGCGCGCCGTAACCGAAGGTCGAATTGGGTTGCGATCCCCCGAGCGGATCGGCGGTACCCAGAAGCGTCTGCCGCACCAGGTCGTTGTCGAAATACGGAAACGCCTGCCAGACCAACGCGGCGGCGCCCGTGACGATCGGCGCCGCCAGCGAGGTGCCGCGCACGACGTAGTAATCCGGATCGGCCGTGCTGGCCGTTGCATCCTTGTCCAGCACGATCACGTCGCCCGGCGCCGCAAGGCAGAAATCCCTGGCCGCGCCACATATATTGGAATAACTGGCGAGATGGGTCGGGTCGTTGCTGTCGAGCGCCACCACGGTGAGCCAGCCCTTGGCGAGATCCGGCGCGAAATTCGGCAACTGCGCAAAGGTGCTCGGCTGCGCGCCCGAACCGTTGCCGGCCGCGAACACCACGAGCCCGCCCTGCTGATTGACGAACGCGCTGTAGGCCGCATCGAACGCCTGATTCACGCTCGGATCGGTGGTGTCCCACGTGAGTCCGCCCCAGGAATTGTTCTGCACCTTGACCCCGGCGCTGATCAACTGCTGGTTGACCCGCTGGAAAAACTGCGCGTCGGTGGCCGTGATCTGGGCGGGCGGCTGGCCGCTGTCGGACGGCGCATCGTCGGAAATGATGCGCGCCGACACGAGATCCGCGCCCGGCGCGATGCCACCGGGGTATTTCGCGAACGGCGCACCCGCGGCGATTTCGGACACCCATGTTCCGTGGCCGACCACGTCATCGATGCTGGTGTTGTTGGTGCTGGAATCGACATCGATGAATTCCTGCAGCACGCGCCCGCTGACGATCGGGTTGCTGCGCATGATGCCGCTGTCGACGATCCCGATGGTGACCCCTGCACCGGTGTAACCGGCCGCATGCGCGGCGTAGGTGTTGGTGAGCGACAACTGCGCGTCGGTCGGCGGCTGCGGCGCAGTCGGTGTGGGGGGTGGGGGCGGCGGTACGACAGCCGCCGTGCGCACCGCGCCGTTGCCGCCGCCTCCGCAAGCAGACAGCACTGCAATCAGCAAGCCCGGTGCCAGCCACCTGGCGCGGCGCCGCGCGCGCAATGAAATCGCGTCGATCATGTACCTGTTCCCCAATCGATTCCTGCCGGCCGCACCATTCTGCCCGGGTGCCCGCTGCGCGGCACGCACCGGGTTTGCGGCAGCGCAGCATACGCCGCATAATTTGCCGAAGGTCGCTTCATCCGGGCCGGAGCCGCCCCGCGGCTTGGCTCGATGCAAACGACTCGTTCCCCTTGGAGTTCAATCATGTCCGACATCATCATCGCCGCCGCCAAACGCACGCCGATCGGCGCCTTCCTCGGCCAGTTCACCGGCTTTTCCACGCCCAAGCTCGGCGCCGCCGCCATAGGCGCCGCACTGCAGCAATCGGGCATTGCACCCGGCGACGTCGGCGAAGTGCTGATGGGTTGCGTGTTGCCGGCGAACCTCGGTCAGGCGCCCGCACGACAGGCCGCATTGGCGGCGGGACTGCCTCCCTCGACCGGCTGCACCACGCTCAACAAGGTCTGCGGTTCGGGCATGAAAGCCATCATGCTGGGCCACGATCTGATCAAGGCCGGTTCCGCCAGCGTGGTCGTCGCCGGCGGCATGGAATCGATGACCAACGCGCCGCACATGGCGGCGGTGCGCACCGGCATCCGCTACGGCGACGGCGCGATGGTCGATCACATGGCGTGGGACGGCCTGACCAACCCCTATGACGGCAAGTCGATGGGCGTGTTCGCGGAATCCTGCGCCGACAAGTACCACTTCACGCGCGAGGAACAGGACGCGTTCGCGGCCGAATCGGTGCGCCGCGCCCAGGAAGCCGTGAAGTCCGGCGCTTTCGCCGACGAAATCGCAACCGTCACCGTGCCTTCGCGCAAGGGCGACGTGGAGGTTTCAGTCGACGAAACGCCGGGCAAGGTCGATCCGGCGAAGATCCCGACGTTGAAGCCTGCTTTCCGCAAGGAGAACGGCACCGTCACCGCGGCCAGTTCGTCCAGCATTTCGGACGGTGCAGCCGCCGTCGTGCTGCTGTCCGCGGACGACGCCCGGGCTCGGGGCGTGAAACCGCTCGCGCGCATCGTCGCGCACGCCACGCACTCGCAGGAACCCGAATGGTTCACCACCGCGCCGGTCGGTGCGATCGAAAAGGTGTTGCAGAAGGCCGGGTGGAAAGTCGACGACGTCGATTTGTTCGAAGTCAATGAAGCCTTCGCCGTCGTCGCGATGGCCGCGATGAAGGATCTTTCCATTCCGCACGACAAGCTCAACGTGCACGGCGGCGCCTGCGCGCTGGGCCATCCGATCGGCTGCACCGGCGCACGCCTCGTGGTGACGCTGCTGCACGCCTTGATGCATGCCGGCAAGAAGCGCGGCGTGGCGTCGTTGTGCATCGGCGGCGGCGAAGCCACCGCCATCGCAATCGAGCTGCTTTGACGATGCGCACAGGGTTGCAGGGTTGTACGCCCAATGCAGTAAGCGGCGACTGAACGTTATTTGCCCGCAAAAAGTCAGATGCTGGCGTTATTCAGCCAGACGCGGTTTAATAGCGCGGCCACTCCCGTGGCTTTCCACGGCCCAATCCAGGAGATATCCAATGAAGTTCACT
>Ga0209178_1000643_pt1 | contig 10412 bp, 7 predicted proteins | sample GAAS200_FD_187521 | JGI IMG/M metagenome (GOLD analysis project Ga0209178, IMG submission 187521) | Agricultural soil microbial communities from Georgia to study Nitrogen management - GA AS200 (SPAdes) (version 2) | ecosystem: Environmental > Terrestrial > Soil > Agricultural land | place: USA... | reverse complement strand
GCAGCGCGACATGACCATCGTGATCAAGGACAAGCACATCGCGGCGGTGTATCCGGGTGGCAGCCAGCCCGTGCCGAAAAACGCGGACGTTCGCGACCTCTCGGGAAAATACGTGATTCCCGGTTTGATCGACGCGCACGTGCACATCACCGGTGCCGAGCCGGACGTCGCGCACTACCAGACGTTTTTGCACGCGCTGTTGCTGGGTGGCGTGACCGGCATCCGCGACATGGCTGGTGACGACCGCTTGCTGCAATTCCTCGCCGAACAGGCGAACGCCGATGCGTTTGTGTCGCCGGACATCTTCTACGTTGCGTTGATGGCCGGGCCGACGTTCTTCAAGGAAGATGGACGTGCGCAGGATGCATCGAAGGGCGAACCGCTGGGCTTCGCGCCATGGATGCAGGCGATCACCGCGAAGACGAATATTCCGCTGGCGGTCGCGGAAGCGAAGGGCACGGGGGCGACCGGCATCAAATTGTATGCCAACCTGCCCGTGGCGCTGGCCGAGGCGATCACGTCGGAAGCGCACCAGCAGGGGCTGCGGGTGTGGGCACACGCGACCGTGTTTCCAGCCAAGCCGAGCGATCTCGTGGATGCCGGCGTCGACACCGTTTCGCACAGCCCGTACCTGGTGTGGGAAGCTGCGCCGAGCGTGCCGGATGATTACGAGATGCGTGCAATGGGCGATTTCGAACACGTCAGGCCCGATGCGCCACGGATTCTGGCGCTGTTCGATGCGATGAAAAAGCGCGGCACGATCCTCGACGCGACCCTGCTGGTATTCAGGAAAGAGGCGGAACACCATCCGCAAAATGTCGGTGCGGGCATCGTGCCGTGGAGCTACGCGGTCACGAAGTTGGCCCACCAGCGCGGCGTGCTGATCGACGCGGGCACCGACGACGCGGGATTTCCCCATGGCAAGGACGGTCCGGACCTCGACCGGATGCCGTCGGTGCATCAGGAAATGGCGCTGCTGGTCGAGCACGCGGGGTTCACGCCCTTGCAAGCCATTGAAGCCGCCACCGAAGTCGGCGCTGCGGCCTTGGGACAATCGGCGAAGCGCGGCACGATCACGCCCGGCAAACTGGCCGATCTGGTGGTGCTGGACGCCGATCCGTCGCGTGATATCGGCAACACCACGAAAATCGGCTTCGTGATCAAGAACGGGCGTGTTTATTCGCGCGCTGTCACGCCTTGAGCCGTTCCGTTCGTCCCCGGATCAAGTCCGGGGCAGGCTCCGAGCGTAGACGCGAACCGTCGACGTCGAAGAACATGCGCTCGGCGCTTCGACGTCGCGTCCTTCGGACGCTACGCTCAGCGCGAACGGGAAGAGTCACCCGCACCGCGGCGCCGGCGACCGCAGCTTGTGCCGCACCGCAAGCCATAAATACAATACCCAACGGTTCATTTATGGCCATGCCCATGCAAGATGATTTCAGTGCCCACGGTCCCATCACTGATCCGGTGATCGAGGTGCGCGGGCTCGACAAAACCTACGAGGGCGGGTTCAAGGCGCTGAAGGGCATCGACCTGACGGTGCGGCGCGGCGAGATCTTCGCGCTGCTGGGCCCGAACGGCGCGGGCAAGACCACGCTGATCAGCGTCATCTGCGGCATCGTGAACCCCGGCAATGGGTCGGTAACGGTAGATGGCCACGACATCATTCGCGACTGGCGCAAGACCCGCACGATCATCGGGCTGGTGCCGCAGGAACTGAAGACCGACGCCTTCGAATCGGTGTGGAACACGGTGCGCTTCAGCCGCGGGCTGTTCGGCAAGGCGCCGGATGACGCCTACCTCGAACAGTTGTTGAAGGACCTGTCGCTGTGGGACAAGCGCGACGCCAAGATCCTGATGCTGTCGGGCGGCATGAAGCGGCGGGTGATGATCGCGAAGGCACTGTCGCACCAGCCGACCGTGTTGTTCCTCGATGAACCGACCGCGGGCGTGGACGTGGAATTGCGCCGCGACATGTGGGCGATGGTGCGGCGGCTGCGCGAATCGGGCGTCACGATCATCCTGACCACGCACTACATCGAGGAGGCCGAGGACATGGCCGACCGGGTCGGCGTGATCAACAAGGGCGAGTTGATCGTGGTCGAGGAAAAGACCGCGTTGATGCAGAAGCTCGGCAAGAAGCAGTTGCGGCTGCAACTGCACGAACCGCTCTCCGGCTTGCCACCAACGCTGTCGCCGTACGGACTGGAACTCAACGGCAAGGGCGACGAAATCGTCTACACGTATGACACGCAGGGCGAGCGCACCGGCATCACCGCATTGTTGAAGGATCTGTCCGCGGCCGGCATCGGCTTCAAGGATTTGAGCACGCACCAGGATACGCTGGAGCAGATCTTCGTGGAACTCGTGCGGGAAAGCCCGTGAGTTCCTGGTGGCGATTTTCAGTGGCTGCCGTTCCCGGAAAGCACGGCCATGGATGGCCGTTTTCACGCGCCGGGATGCGCACAAAGGAGGACGCATGAACCTGCACGGCATCCGCGCAATCTACAAGTTCGAGATGGCGCGTACCGGGCGCACGCTGATGCAGAGCGTGCTGTCCCCGGTGGTGTCCACATCGTTGTACTTCGTGGTGTTTGGCTCGGCGATCGGCTCGCGCATCACCAGCGTGGAAGGGGTGAGCTATGCGGCCTTCATCATCCCGGGCCTGGTGATGCTGTCGCTGTTGATGCAGAGCGTGTCGAACGCGTCGTTCGGCATCTATTTCCCGAAGTTCGTGGGCACGATCTACGAAGTGCATTCCGCGCCGCTGTCGTACCTCGAGATCATCACAGGCTACGTGGGCGCGGCCGCGACCAAGGCGATCATCGTGGGGCTGATCATCCTCGCCACCGCGCGGGTGTTCGTGGACTACTCGATCGCGCATCCCGCGGTGATGGTGCTGTTCCTGGTGATGACCACGGTCGCCTTCAGCCTGTTCGGTTTCATCATCGGCATCTGGGCGGACAATTTCGAGAAGCTGCAGGTGGTGCCGCTGATGATCATCACGCCGCTGACGTTCCTCGGCGGCAGTTTCTATTCCATCCACATGCTGCCGCCGTTCTGGCAGAAGGTGACGCTGTTCAATCCGGTGGTGTATTTGATCTCCGGTTTCCGTTGGAGTTTTTACGGACTCGCGGACGTGAATGTCGGCATCAGCGTGGTCGCGACGCTGGGTTTTCTTGCGTTGTGCCTCGCCGGCGTGTGGTGGATTTTCCGGACGGGCTGGCGGCTGAAGGCCTGATTTCACGCGCGGGCAGCGCGTGAACATGTGTTTCCACATGCGCAGTGCGTCACGGTCCAGCCGCGGATTCCGTGAAAATCCGTGACGCGCGTGGGCATCGGCGCGGGCATGGCATCGGTCTTGCTCAAACGAACCCGAAGCCATGCGGGTGCCACGTCCCATGTCCATCGACGTACTGCCAGCTGTCGCAATCAAGTCGCCCGCCGAGGTGAAGCGCATGCTCGTGCGCTCGCGCAGCCTGCGCGTCCTCGGCCTGTCGCTCGGCGGGATCATGGTGGGCACGGTGCTGTACCGACACGGGGTGCCCGCGCAGGTGTGGGCGCTGCTGGCGTTGTATGTGCTGGCGTGGCCGCACGTCGCCTGGTTGATCCTGCGCAGGAGTGCCGATCCGATCGCCGAAGACCGGCGCTTCTTCCTGTGCGATGCCGCGATGGGTGGCGTGTGGATCGCGCTGATGCAGTTCAATCTGCTGCCGGGTGCCTTGCTGCTGACGATGTACGCGATCACGCTGATCGCGATCGACGGTTTCGCCTATCTCGCGCGCGGCATCGCGATGCTTGCGCTCGCGTGCGGCGTGGCCGCCGTGGCGAATGGCATGGCGTTCGCGCCGAGCACGGATGTGCCGGAAATCATCGCGTCGCTGCCGTTGCTGATGGTGTTCCCGGTGACGCTCGGTTTCGTGACGCACCGGCTGTCGCGGCGGGTGCTTTCGCAGAACCGGCAGTTGCTGCGGCTGGGCAGCATCGATGCGCTGAGCGGGCTGCTGAATCGCCGGCATTGGGAAGAGGCCGTGAATGTGGCGTTGTCGCGGCATTGCAGCGACAGTTCCGTGATGCTGCTGATCGACATCGATCGCTTCAAGCGCATCAACGACCAGTTCGGTCACACGATAGGCGATGAGGTAATCCGGCAGGTGGGCGAAATCATCCGCGTCAGCCTGCGCCAGGGCGACCTCGCCGGGCGTTATGGCGGCGACGAGTTCGGCGCCGTGCTGTGCGGGACCGACGTGGCCGCCGCCGAAGTGGTGGCGGACCGCATCCGCTCGGGCGTCGCGGACCTGAAGGTCGAGCAGGCCCCGGGATTGCGCTGCACGCTGAGCATCGGTCTTGCGCGCGGTCCGGCCGGAATGGCCACTGCCAGGGAGTGGATCGAACAAGCCGACGCGGCGCTGTACCGCGCGAAGCTGGCCGGGCGCAACCGGTTCGTGGTGGCCGCCTGATTCGCGCGGTCCTGCGGCACCCGTACCGCCACGTCCGCGGCGCAACCCGGTGCTACTATCCGCCCCGGACTCCCGCGTGCGCCGGCAGATTCCGATGGGTGATGCGTCTTGCGAAATGATCGAAGACGTCGCCATCTTCCGTCTCGGCGGAAGCGAGGGGCTGGACCAGGGCGTGTCGCTGGTCCGGCAAGTGATCCAGCATGCCAAGCAATCCGGTGTGGCCAAGTTGCTGGTCGATGTCACCGCCATTGCGTCTGGCCCGCCGACCCTGGCGGAGCGCCACCGGATCATGGCCGAGTGGGCGATCGCCGGGCGCGGCGCGATTCGGCTGGCCCTGGTGATCCGGCCGGAGTTCATCGATCCGGACAATTTCGGTACCCAGGTCGCGTTGAATCATGGCCTCGCATTCCGCGGTTTTGTCAGCGAAACCCGTGCCATGGACTGGCTGCAGGGACGTCGCGGCGGGGGATCGCAGACGTCGGGTTGATGGCGGGCATGAATACGTCGCGCCGAGACGCGGGCTGGCATTGCGGGAGTTCGCAAGCGGAGCAAGCGCGCTCGCCTGACTCGCCGGCTGGCGCGCATGGCCCGTTGCATGCGCGGCAGCGCCGCCTGTCACGTCCGGCGGTTTTGGGTGCACAATGGTTGGCCCGCCCCCCGAAAGGAGAACGTGATGCGAAATCCGAGTGTCGTGTTGCTTGCCGCGCTGGCACTGCCGCTTGCGGCAAACGCGCAATCCGGCGCGCCGTCGGCCACATCGGCTGCCACCGTTCCCGCTTATGTCACCAAGGCTGTCGATGATCCGGCACGCGCCGCCGACAGCAAAGACGATGCGCGCCGCAAGATTGCAGCGGTGATGACGTTCACGGGTGTGAAACCCGGCGACAAGGTGCTGGAACTCGATCCCGGTTCGGGCTACTGGACGCGCGTGTTCAGCCGGATCGTGGGGCCGAACGGCCACGTCTACACGGTGTGGCCCGACGAGATGGCGAAGTATTCGGCCAAGAGTTTCGCGGACTGGCAGGGCTTGGTGAAGGGTACCTACAAGAACGTGAGCCTGCTCAAGCAGCCGGCGGCGACGTTGAGCGTGCCGCAGAAGGTGGACGTCGTGTTCACCTCGCAGAACTACCATGACTACCACGACCCGTTCATGGGTCCGGTGGACATGAAGAAGTTCGACAAGGAAGTATTCGACGCGCTGAAACCGGGCGGCGTGTTCATCGTGATCGACCACATCGCGCCGGCCGGTTCCGGGATCAGCGACACCAACACGCTGCACCGCATCGACCCCGAAGTGGTGAAGCAGGAAGTCGAATCGGCAGGCTTCGTGTTCGACGGCTCCAGCGATGCACTGGTCAATCCCAAGGACCCGCTCGACATCAAGGTATTCGACCCGTCGATCCGTGGCCACACCAGCCAGTTCATTTACCGCTTCAAGAAGCCGGCGCAATAAGGACGGCATGCACGACGGGCCGGGCGCCCTCACGGTTCGTGTGGTGATCGCCCGGCCCGAACGCGTCGATTCCTTCCTCGCGGCGATCGGATGATCGCCAGCGCGCACCCCGCCGCCGCGAGCGCGCCGAGGGCGGCGCCCGCCGCCACGGCGCGGAAGCCGGCAACCGTCCCGGCCGGTGTCGAGGCGTCGACCGGCGCGCGGAACAGAAGTCCCAGCACCGCCACGGCCAGCAGACTGGCCATGCGCGCGATGGCGTTGTTGATCCCCGACGCGACCCCGGCCTGTGCGGCGGGCACCGCGCCCATCACGGTCGAGGTCAGTGGCGCCACCGCGATGGTCATGCCCAGGCCGAGCACCGCGATGGCCGGAAACGTGCCGCGCCAGTAATCGGCGGTGGCCGCGCCGATGGCCAACAGCGCCAGGCCGAGCGCGGCCACCGCCGGACCCACGGTCAGCATCAGGCGTGCACCGAACCGCGTGGCCAACGCGCCTGCGGTCGGAGACAGCGCACCCATCAAGATCGAGAACGGCAGCAGGCTCGCGCCGGCCGCGGTCGCGGAATAACCGTGTGCGCGGATCAGGTTGAACGGCAGGAAGAACAGCGCACCGCCGAGCGCGAAGTACAGCAGCAACGTCACCAGATTGGCGCCGAAAAAGTCGCGCGAACGGAACAGCTTGAGCGGCACCATCGGTGCATGGCTGCGCGCCTCGACCACCACGAAAAGCACCAGCGCTGCGATGCCGAGCGCCAGCGCGGTGCCGACCACGATGGCGTTCGAAGCGCGGTCCGGCCACGCGATCAGCGCCCATGTCAGCAGGGCCAGCCCGGCGATCGCCAATATCGCACCCGGCCAATCGAGGCGTTCGGCGCCCCCGTTGCGCTGGTTCGGCACGGCACTGTGCGCCAGCATCACGGCGGCGATCGCCAATGGCGCATTGATGAAGAAGATCGCGCGCCACGACACTGCGTCGACCAGCCAGCCGCCCAGCACCGGACCGATCGCGGTGGTGATCGCACCCGCCGCGGCCCAGATGCCGATCGCCTTGCCGCGCTCGGCTTCCGGATACACGGCGGCGATGATGGCCAGGCTGCTCGGTACCAGCAATGCGGCGCCGATGCCTTGCGCCGCGCGCGCCGCGATCAGGACGCCGGCTTGCGGCGCCAGGCCGCAGACCACCGAGGCCAGCGTGAACACGACGAGACCCCACGTGAATACCGTGCGCTGGCCGAGGCGGTCGCCCAACACGCCGCCCACCAGCACCAGCGCGCCGAGCATCAACAGGTAGGCGTTGACCACCCACTGCATCGCGGCCAGCCCGGCGGCCATCTCGCGCTGCAGCGTGGGCAGGGCAACGTTGACCACCGAGCCGTCGATGAAGGCGATGCTGGAGCCGAGCACGCTGGCCGCCAGCGCGCGCCCCGGATGTGCACCTCGCGCCGTGGAGGCGCGGGGCTGGCCGCGGATGACGCCTTCGTCGCACGGGGGCCGCTGGACACCGAGCATCGTGCCACGGTAGCGGATTTGCGTGGCCGCAACACCTGCCTCCGGGACTGCTCCACGACGTGCCAGCCGAGCGGCTGGTCCGGCACTGGCGCGGTCCGGGCGTCGCATTCGACCCCGGACCGGGCGGCCTGCGTGGTCTTACCCGCCGCCGTTCATCGCGTTCTTCGCGATCGTGCTGGCGATCCACTCACTGCCGCTGGCGTGGACGGCCCGCAAGCTCAACCTGCGGGTCGCGAGTTACCTCTTCTGCAGTCCGCCCCAAACGGCATCCAGCAGTTCGTCATCGGGATCGAGGGTCTGTTCCCAATACATGATGCCGCCGAGGTGGCGCGACTTCACGAAGGCCGCCTTGGCGGCGAGTGCTTCGGGATCGTCGTAGCTGATGAAGGTTCGGGTCTTCGGGTTCCATAGCCATGCGGCTTGCGCCTGCGCATCCCAGCGGCGGGCGAAACCGCGCTTGCCGATGAAGCCGGCCTTCAATTCGGTCCACGGCACGAACGCGATGAATTTCTTGTATGGCTGGTACAGGCCGTCGTGCGCCGGATTCACGCCGCCGAATTCGCGGCCATAGAATGCGGCGCCGATCACCAGCTTGCGCGAAGGCACCCCGGCGGCGAGAAACTGTTCGACAGCGCGGTCGGTCGTGCGCGCGTCCGCAGGCGCCCGTTTCGACGGGTGCAAGCCTGCGTGGTGGCAGGTAGTCGGCGTCATCGCATTGCAGAAGTCGTAGGTCATCAGGTTGAACCCATCGACATACCTGTCCACCGCCGCGATGTCGATGCCGCTGACGAAGGGACCGTCGGCCACCGCGATGCTGAGCGTGTAGGCGTTGTCGCCGGTGCGGCCGTGCGTCGCACCCGCGCGGTCGAGGCTCGCGCGCACCGCTTGCAGCAGCAACGTGAAGTTTTGCCGGTCATCGGGACTGGAGGCGATGCCCGATTCATGGTGGCCGGGATATTCCCAGTCGATGTCGAGTCCATCCGCGCCGTGATCGACGACCAGTTCCGTGGCGCTGTCGGCGAACGCCTTGCGCCCTGCCTCGGTGCGGGCGGCTTCGGAAAACCCGCCGGCTTCCCAGCCGCCGACCGAGATATCGACCTTCAGTTTTGGATCGCGCGTCTTGAGCGCGACCAGCGTGTTCAATCTTTCCGCGGCTTCATCCGTCAGGACGACGCGATCATGCCTGATCTTGGCGAACGCGAAGATCAGCGTGTCGATCTTGTCGAGATCACCGGTTTGGGCTGGATTCCAGTCGACGGCATAGCCGATCACGCGGAAGCGCGGTGCCGTATCTTTCGCGAAGGCGTTTGCGCAGGTACAGGCGAGCAGCAGTGCCGCGACGGAAGCGGTCACCGCCAGTCTCGGGCGGAACATTGAAATGAAAGGGCGCGTCTGCTTCACGACTCGTCAGCATTGCGGCGGTTCAGCGTAGCGCAACCCCAGCCGCGGGCAGAAGCAAAAGACGGCGCATGGCGCCTGCTCCTTCTTCTGCCCGCGAACCGTCAGCCCCGCTTGTCGAACAACGCGCGCACGTCCTTCACGAAGTCCGCGTTGCTGGCGGCGCGCGCATAGAACATGTGGCCGCCCGGATATTCCTTCACCTCGACGCGGGTCGGATCGCCCATCGCGGGCATCTGGTCGACCGCCAGCACCGACACCATGAATGGACACGACAAATCATCCCAGCCGTGCGCGATCAGCACGCGCAGGTTTGGGTCGTTGGCGACGGCTTCGCGCAATTGTTTCACCGAGCCATCGTTCGCGTCGTCGTCGTCGTGCCACAACCGGTTCACGTCGTAGCTCAGGGTGTTGTAGCGCCCGTCGTATTTCCAGCCGACGGTTTGCGTCACGAATTGCACCATCGCCGTGGTGGTTGGCGCGATGATGCCGTTCAAGATCGGATCGCCCGAGCGCTGGTGCGGCGCATACGGGAACGGATCCCACGCCGTGAAGTTGGAATCGTAACGGCTGCCGAGCTTGCCTTCCGAGCGATACACCTCGCGCAGGTACGCCTGCGTCTCCAGGCGGCCGCCTGAGTTCTTGACGAACGTCGGATCGAGGCCGGTGAGTTCGGTGACCTTCTTGATCATCGCGTCATAGGCCGCGGGATCGCTGCGGCCTTTCATCAGTGTTTGCGCATACTCGCCGCGGGTGTAGGCGATGATCGGCGCCATGTTCGCGGCATCGAGCTTGCCTTGGCGCTCCAGATGCGCGGCGGCGATCGAGGGCAGGGTGGTCATCCATGCCATCGGGGAAACGAACTCGTCGCTCCAGGCCAGCGGATCGAGGTAGGGCGAGACCAGCACCATGCCGTTCATGGCCACGCCGAGGCGCGTCTGCAGGTAATAGGTGATGCGCGGGCCGCGGAAGCCGCCGTAGCTTTCGCCGGTGATGTATTTCGGCGATGCCATCCGGCCGTTTTTCACCAGCCAGTCATAGACGATGCGCGACAGGTACGCGATGTCGGCGTCGGTGGAATAGAAATCCTTGGTCGACTGCTTGTCGTCCACCAGCGAACGGCTGTAGCCGGTGCCGACCGGATCGATGAAGACGAGATCGGTGAAAGGCAGCCACGTGCCCGGGTTGTCGTGCAGCTGCGCGGGTTCGGACGGCGAATCACCGTTGACGCCGAAGCTGACGACCTTCGGTCCGATCGCGCCCATGTTGAGAAACACCGACGCCGCGCCCGGGCCACCGTTGAAGGCGAACGTCACCGGACGATTTTTCCCCGCGGCGGTGTATGCGGTGTAGACGACCTGCGCGATGGTCTTGCCTTTGTCGTCGCACACCGGCAGCCAGCCAATCGTGACGGTGTAGTTCAGCGTGTGCCCATCCACGGAGATGCTCTGCGCCTTGCTCGCGGCGGCCGGCAGCGGCGGCAACTGCAAATCCGAGCTGCTGTCGGTTTTGCCCTTGGCGGAGTCGGCGTGCGCCGGTATTGAAGCCGCGCAGGCGAAACAGGCGGCGACGGCGAACACCGTCGCGAGTAGA
>Ga0209178_1000640_pt1 | contig 10421 bp, 8 predicted proteins | sample GAAS200_FD_187521 | JGI IMG/M metagenome (GOLD analysis project Ga0209178, IMG submission 187521) | Agricultural soil microbial communities from Georgia to study Nitrogen management - GA AS200 (SPAdes) (version 2) | ecosystem: Environmental > Terrestrial > Soil > Agricultural land | place: USA... | reverse complement strand
CCCAGCCGACGACGCGGATTTCTTCGCTGCTTTACCTCCTGTTCCCGGCGTCATCCTTCTCGAAATGAAGGATCCCGGCGCGCAGCCCTACCTTGCGCAGACGGCGGATATCCGCCGCGCGACTGAACGGCTCCTGCGCGCGCGGGAAGGCGAATCGAAGCGGCTGAATCTACGAAGTGTGGCGGCGCGAATTCGCTACCGCGCCACGGCATCAAAATTCGAACGCGCGGTTGCCTATTATCAGAACGCGCGCGCCCTTTTCGGGCAGAAATATCGCGATCGTCTGAAGTTGCGTCCGCCTGCGTTGCTCAAAGTAAACCTGCGCAACAGCTATCCGCGCTGCTACGTTACGCGCCGCATTCGCCCCGATGAAGGCTTTTACGTCGGGCCGTTTCCCTCACGCCGCGCTGCCGATGCATTTAACGAAGGCATCCTCGACCTGTTTAAAATCCGGCGCTGCCAAATCAAGATACGTCGCGATCCGTCATTCCCCGGCTGCGTGTATTCCGAAATGAAGATGTGCATGGCGCCATGTTTTGCAGGCTGCACGCAGGCCGAGTACGAGGCCGACGTTCGCGCGCTCGTGGCCGGTCTTGATACGCGCGGATCAGCCCTGCTCGATCCTCTGGAACGCGATCGCGAAGCCGCGAGCGAAGCGCTTGATTTCGAGCGCGCCGCCGCTTTGCACAAGCGCATCGAAAAAATCAAAGCGGCCCTGCGTTCGCTGCCGGATGTTGCGCACCGCCTGGACAAACTGGACGCGGTGATTTTGCAGCGCGGCGCGGCGGAAAAGACGGTGATCGCATTCCCGCTTATTGCAGGCGTTCTCACCGATCCTATCCACCTGAATTTTGGCGATCTTTCCGAGCCCCGCTCGGTCGAGGCTGTCTTGCGCGAAGCGCTGGAACCGGATTCATCGGGCGAACAGGCCGCCAAGAAGAAGGCCAGCCGTTACGCAGCATCGCCGGAGACAAAAAATGATGGAGGAGCGACCGCCGTGCCTGCGCCGCAGCCACATGAAGCCGTCGTCGAAACCACGAATCTGCGTGAACTTTATGGGTTGCGTTCCGCGCCTGCCGATTTGAGCGAACATCTTTCGCTCGTTGCGCGCTGGTTTTACTCCAAACCACGCCAAGGCGAAATCCTTTTCCGCGAAAGGGACTGGCCTTACCGGCGCATCTTACGCGCCTGCGCGCGGCTCCTCGCTCCGCCAGCGCCGTGCGCGCCCCAAAAAACTCCGGAGAGCCCCAATCCGCAAAGTGGTCCGTAGGAGCCGCTGCCTAACCGGCGGGATGCGGGCGCGCTGTGCCCTTTGGAATTTCGTCTCACCTAAAATTCTAGGCAGCTTGCCGAACGTCGTACAATGAACGTTTATGGCGGCATCGGAGACATCTCCCCCGCAGCAATCGCCACCTGCAGAGCGTCGCTCGCGCATGCAGGATATGGTCCGTTCGCTGCACCATCCCAATTTCCAGCTTTTCTTCAGCGGACAGCTCATCTCGCTGATCGGCACCTGGATGGACACGATAGCGGAGGCATGGCTGGTCTATCGCCTCACGCATTCCTCGTTGCTGCTCGGCATAGCGGGCTTTGCCAGCCAGATACCGGTCTTTTTGCTCGCGCCGATCGGCGGCGTGGTCGCCGACCGATTCAACCGCCACCGCGTGGTCATCGCGACGCAAGCCTCGTCGATGGTTCTCGCTTCGATCCTCTCTTATCTCACGCTCACAAAACGCGTCACCGTGATTGACGTCATCACGCTGGCCGCGCTCATGGGCTGCGTCAATGCGTTCGACATTCCTGCGCGGCAGGCTTTCCTCGTCGATATGGTTGGCCGCGAAGATTTAATGAACGCCATTGCGCTCAACTCATCCATGTTCAACGGCGCGCGCGTCGTCGGCCCGTCTGTTGCCGGAATTCTCGTCGCGAGCATCGGCGAAGGTTGGTGCTTTTTCGCCAATGCCGTCAGCTACATCGCCGTAATCGCCGGGCTGTTGCTGATGAAAATCGAACGCACCAACACCGCGCCGAGCGAGGGTTCACCCATCGAGCACATCAAGGAAGGCTTCCGGTTTGTGCGTCACACGGCGCCGATTCGCGCCATCCTCCTTCTTTTGGGATTGGTGAGTCTCGTCGGCATGCCATACAGCGTGCTTATGCCCGTCTTCGCGACGAAAATCCTGCATGGCGACGCGAGCACGCTTGGCGTTCTGATGGGCGCAACGGGCGTGGGCGCGCTGATCGGCGCTCTGCTGCTCGCTTCGCGCACAGAATTGCGCGGCCTCGGCCGATTCGTATTTATTTCATGCGCCGGTTTCGGAGGCTCGCTGATCGTCTTCTCGTTTTCGCAATGGTACGCGCTTTCGGTGGCACTGCTTGTGCCAGTCGGCTTCTGCATGATGGTGCAAATGGCCTCGTCGAACACGCTCATTCAGGCCATGGTGCCCGACGCGCTTCGTGGGCGAACGATGGCCGTTTATTCGATGATGTTCATGGGGATGGCCCCGCTTGGCGCGTTGCTCGCCGGAGGCGCCGCGGACCGCATCGGCGCTCCCTGGACGGTCGCGCTCGGCGGAGCGGTTGCCATCGCCGGTGCCGTCGCTTTTGCGCGCCACCTGCCGAAGATCCGCGTCGAAGCTCGCCAGCTCATCCTCGCCCAAGGCATGGCCGCCGGCGAACCCGCCCAGGAGCTCAACTCCTCCGCCATGCCGTGATGAATTTGGCGCTCCTCAGTTGAAGTTTCGCTTGGTGAGAAAGGCAGCGCTGGAATTCGTATTGAGATTTCGCTTCCTACGAAAGCGTTGGTTCGCTGGGCATTTTCATACTGTAAAACGCTCTTTTTGATAGCCAAAGTGACGGCGTGGCGTTACACTCCCTGTCGTCTTCCGCGTAAGTGAAGGGTCTAAGAGTGTTAGGGGGAGCGAGGTTATGAATTTGAAATCTGCTTGGAGCCGCCGTTCGTTTTTATCTGGACTTTCTGCGATGAGCGCTTTTGGCGGCAGCCTTTTTGCGCCGAGCGAAGCGAGCGCGAAGGCGAGGAAGTCAAAATCCGCGTCAAGCGTTGACGGCAACCCGATCGTTCCCATTACGAAAGGGCTGGGTTCCACAGGCAATATCTACGCCGAACTTGGCGTGAAGCCGATCATCAACATCAACGGTACGGTGACGGTGATTGGCGGTTCGGTGATGGCGCCTGAAGTGATGGAGCTGATGCGGCTCGGGAACCAGCACTTTTGCATGATCGACGATCTTGAGGTCGCGGCCGGGAAATTCATCGCGAAATTGTGCAAGTCGCCTGCGGGATACACGGGGCTAGTGACGGGCGGCGCCGCGGCTGCTTTGGTGGTGGGATACGCCGGCATGATGACGGAAGATTCGGAGCCACGTATCCGGCAGCTCCCCTACGTACGAGACTTTCCGAAGACTGAGGTGATCATTCAGAAGGCTCATCGGTATCCCTTTGACCACCAAATCCGACAGACGGGCGCGGTATTGGTTGAAGTGGAGACGAAGGAGCAGATGATCAATGCGATCAACCCGAAGACACTTGCGATCCACTATCTGAATATTCAGTCCGACCGCGGCCAAGTGACGGGGCTGGAAACGATTGAAATCGCCAAGGCTCACAACCTTTATACGTTCAACGATGCGGCTGCCGACGTGCCGCCAGTTGAAAGACTCTGGACATACCCGGCCCAAGGCTGGGACATGGTCACCTGGAGCGGCGGCAAAGATATCAAAGGGCCACAGGCGACAGGGCTGCTGATCGGCAAAGAGGAGTTGATGCGGTATGCGTTGCTGAACATGAGCCCGCAGGAAGATCGTATCGGGCGTCCGTGCAAGGTGGGCAAGGAAGCGATATTTGCGTTCCTAAAGGCGCTGGAGATCTTTGTCAATCAGGATTATGACGAGACTCTGGCCAAGTACGATTCACGAGCAAAGACCGTTACGGACGCGATTGCGAAATTCGGTGTGACCGCATTGCCGCGTCAATATAACCCCGAGGCTCTGGGCAACGTGACGCCTCATTATAGCTGGCAGATTCCTGCGACGTTGAATATTACCGGTCAAGAAGTGATGCAGCAGCTTGCCGACACCGAGCCGGTCGGAATCGGCAGCATGGGGGCCGGCGCGAGCGGCATGCGCGGGCAGTGGCCGCAGGGAATGTCTGAGGGCAGCAACGTGGATGAGGGCGTGAATAAGAGTTTCGAAGGCGCTGCACAGGAACCTGCGGAGAATGGTGGACGCGGCGGACGTGGCGGCAGAGGCAATCGCGATCCGCATACGTTCGGATTCGCCGTGTGGCAGATCAAAGACGGCGAGGACAAGATTATTGCGGACCGGCTCGTCGAAATTTTCAGCAAGGCACCGAAGGCGTAGCAGAATAGCCAATGCGTGGCAGTGCTTCGCGTGCCGCGCTGAAGTACGCGACGCTACATTTACACTCTTACACCTTCAATCCGCCCGCTGCGTTGCGGGAGTTGCGTCGGCGCTTTCGAGCAGCGTGCGGCGGGGGTCGACCCAGAGCCACGCCGCTGCCCCAAGAGCGCAAAGAACCGCAGCGACCGCGAAAGATGCGTTCCAACCATATTTGCCGGCGATCCACGGTGTGAGCGAGGCCGTGATGGCGCCGGCGATCTGATTGCCCATGTTCATCATGCCTGAGATCGATCCGGCAAAGTGGCCGCCGATGTCGGCGCTTGCGGAGAAAAAGGAACTCTGGGAGAGGTAAAGAGCTCCAGCGCCTCCCGCGAGGATTAAGCTCGCAAGGCGCGCATCTTGCGCGTGGCTTCCGAGTGCGATGAAAATCGCCGAAAGAACCATCCCCAGCGCTGCGATGCCGCCGCGGCCGAAACGCTGTCCGAATCGGCGCGTGGCGAAATCGTTGATGAAGCCACCGATTAAGGAACCAACCGTCATCGCCAGGAACGGCAACATGCTGTAATACGCACTCGATTTAAGATTGAGTCCCCGCACGTTGACCAGATAGAGAAAGAACCAAGTAAAAAAAATGTAAGCGGCATAGCCGAAAGTGAAGTAGCCAAGCGTGAGGGCAAGAATGTCACGACTGGCGAGAGCCTTTCTCCACGGAAGCTTTGCCTTTGCGACCACCGGCCCGACGCCAGCCTTTATCCATTGCCTCTCGCCAGCGCCGACCCAGGGATGCTGCTCCGGATTATCTCGCGCCAGCAAATACCAGACGAGGCTTGCGAGAAATCCGATAATCGCGCTGAACCAGAACGACCAGCGCCATCCCCAATTCGTCATGATCCACGTGACGAGCGGAGGGGTGATGCCGGCACCGAAACCAACCCCAGCGAAAATGATGCCGTTGGCGATTCCACGCTCCCGGATCGGGATCCAACTTGCAACCACGCGATTGCAGGAGGGATAGACGACCGCTTCTCCGGCACCCAGCAGGAATCGAATCAGCACGAAGACCAGCAGGCCTCCGGCTAGTCCGACCGGAATCGATGCGGTGAGCGCCGTGAAGATGCCCCACCAGATGATGCCTATTGTGAGTATTCTTCGCGGACCCCATGCGTCGGCCAAGCGGCCATCCGGAATCTGAAAAAACGCATACCCGACAAGGAAGGCGCTGAAGATGCGGCCCAACTGGATGTTGGTGAGATTAAATTCCGTGGCGATGTCTTTGGCGGCGATCGAAATATTCACGCGGTCGAGATAGGCGACCGAGCTGATCACAAACATCCAAAAGACAAGACTCCAGCGAAACTTCCCGACTTGAGGTTCAGACATCCGCAAATCTCCTAGATACGACCAAATTTTTTGACGGCTTCCTCGATCGACTTGTATTTCATTATGTAGGCATCAATCGAGTGCTCGGCGAAGTCCATGTTTTGCGCCGTGGCGAGGACCTCGGCAGCGCGGGCACGGGGAACGACGACGACGCCGTCATTGTCGGCGACAATGATGTCATTCGGCGAGACCGGGACGCCGTCGCACGTGACCGGAATATTGGCACCAGCAAAGGTGTAGTGGTTCACGGACGTAGATGGCACGATGCCGGTGCCGTAGACGGGGAAGCGAATCTGCGTGAGATAGGATGTGTCGCGAACGCCGCCATCGACAACAGCTCCTGCGAAGCCACGAGCCGCCATCGCCGTACCCATTTCGCCGCCCATGCCGGCGATGTCCGTACCGTCCTGGACGGCCATGACGTAAACGGAATCGGGCTTGCCGTTATCGATGGCCGCGAGCATTCCGGCGAGCGCCGCGCCGCCTTGGGAGTTCTCCTGATGCTTTAATGCGACGGTCAAGGCAAAGCCAGCAAATTTCGCTGGGAACACAGGGCGCATGCGATGGCTCATGTACATTTTCTTGCCGAGGATCTGCTCTTCCGCGTCGGAAACGGAGGCTACTTCGACATGACGAAAACCGGCGAGCAGTTCCTCCGGCGTGTTCGCAACCGGAGCGGCAGGCTCCGATGAAGTGGCTTGCGACGAACTTTGCGCGGAACTTTGCGCTGCGTCCGGCCTGCCCGCCAGGAGCAGAGCGCACAGAGCGATTGCCGATATGCCTGCTGCGCTCAGGGCCAGCCGCTTCAAAGATTTTGCACCACGAAAATTGAGTTCCATTTTTTCCTCCAATCCGATTTCCATTTCATATATAAAGCTGAGTGACTCTTACTCGCGCTGGTTAAGGAGATTCACATGTTTGAATCCAAGTTGCGTTTGATCGTTGCGGCGGCGGTTTTTGTCAGTTTGGGCAGCCTTGTCTCGTGCAATGGCACGCCGAATAGCGTGGCGGCGCAGAACACCAACGGCGGATGGCGTGCGGTTAACCCCCCGGGCGCGGAAGTGAGCCCGAATTTCAGCAACGGCATTGTCGCCGGAAATACGATGTACGTTGCCGGGTCGCAAGGCACCGACAGCAAAGGAAAACTGGCTGACGGAATTGGCCCGCAAACCACTGCCGCGCTACAAAACATCAGCGCCATTCTGAAGGCAGGCGGTTTTTCGCTGAATGATGTAGTCGCCGTAAATGTCTATTTGTCCGATATTCACGATTTTGGGGACATGAATAAAGCTTACGTCGCGATTATGCCTAATCCGAAACCCACGCGCACGACTGTTCAAGTGGCCGCGTTGGTCGACGGCGCGAAAATCGAAATTTCAGCCATCGCCGTCAAGCACTGATCGGCTCAAGATCGCAGTGTTGCAACGCGCGAAAAGCGCGGGCCGCGCTGTATGACCCCCAATAAACCATGGCTTCAGCGGGCTAAAGCCGAAAATGATGCTGCGCGGCTTCGGCACGTCTGAAGCCGTGCCCTTCCCAAGAAAATTGCGATCCCTGGACCGGAATCGTAAACATCATTCTACTTTGCAAAACAGCTTACTTACGACACGGCGCCGCTGTGCAGAATCTCTGCGAGGCGCTGTGCAATGATTTTTTCTTCGCCGGGTTTCAGTTGCCACGCGGAAACGGTGATGGTCTGCGGTGGTGTTCCGGCGCTCTGAGCGCTTTGGTCGCGATTTGCGTCATTTCCAACGGGATCGCCCATGCGAATTGCGATTGGCCGCGTGGCTAGCAACTGCTGACGCACCTTTAGTGTCGTCAGATTCACCTTTGAAGTGTCCCAACTGATCGTCATGCTGACGGTGTGATTATCGATCTGATTCGGATCGAACTGATAAGACGTGGTCACTCCCGGAACCTTTGTGACGGCGTCTGAAACCGTGCCGAGCATCGCGCGATATTTCTTGAGAAGCGCCTCTTGATCCGAAGCCACGAAGAGCTCGAGTGCTTTGAGCATGCCGACGATCTCTTCTTTGCCGACCTTGCAGGGGCGGCCGATTGTGTCTTCCTGTGGACTCATGTTCATCAGCGCGGAATTGATTAAATTCTGCTTGCCAAGCAGGAGGCCTGCGCACTGGGGGCCCCGAATATCTTTGCCGCCGCTAAACGTGACCAGGTCATAGCCCATGTTGACGTATTCCCAAAGGCGCGACACTGGCGGCGTATCCGCAGCCGCGTCATTATAGGCGGGGAGATTGTGTGCGTGCGCGATTTTGACCCATTCGTCGACTTTGATCTGGCCCTGGGGATTGCAGAGATTCGTGAAGTGCATGGCTGCCGTTCTGGGATTGATGGCTGAGAGCAGATCTTCGCGAGTCTCGACTTCGATCAGCTTTACGCCCGTTTGCCGAATCTGATGATCGAATGCGTAGCGATGGCTTTTCTGGATGATGACTTCATTTTTCGGCATCCCGGCGAGATCGGGGACCTGCTTGATCCATTCCTCATTGTCGCCGGTAAGAATTGCGGCATAACCGACAAGCAGCGCGGCCGCTGCACCCGCAGTGATGAGACCGGTGTAACCATCGGGAAGTTTCAGCAGCTTGGCGATTCTTTGGCCGACTGCGCGTTCGAGATCGTCGATAACGACAAAGTGCTCGCTCGCCATGCGCATCACGGCTTCGACTTCCGGAGGAATCAGCGAACCGCCGATCACAGTCAGCGTGCCGGAGCCATTCATCAGAGGTACTACACCGAGTTCGCCGTAGACATCGCCAGTTGCACCAAACCCAGTGACCGCAACCTTATCGTTGTAGCCAGACGAGGGCCATCCGTAATATCCGGCACCATTGTCGACAGATCGATTGGCTGCCGGTGCGGCATCCAGCGCTTTCCCGCCAAAGAAGGAGGCGCCCATGGCGCTCAGCGCGGACAGAAAGGCACGGCGGTTCCATTGAAGCTTCAAGGTCATTTTGTACTCCTTCGGTCTGCGTGAATTCGCGCGCGATTACTGCTGCGGAGGATTCACCACGGCCGCAATACCGCTGATCTCAAGCAGCGAGTCGTCGGGAATTCCAGCAACGACGACCGTGGTCCGAGCCGGACCGCCGTTGGGGAAATAGGTTTTGTACACTTCGTTCATCGGTTCGTAGTGGTACATCGAAGCGAGATAGACATCCAGTTTGAGAATGCTATCCATCGTGCCGCCGCCCGATTCAACAGTCCTCTTGACCCCGTCGAGAACCTTTTTGGTGTGAGCGGCAATATCCGTTGCTTCGGGCTGACCGGCCACGTAGGGGATGTGTGCGCCGATGCCTGAGATGTAGATCAGGCCGTTGTGGCTCATCGGTCCGCGACCGCCACCTCTGCCACCTCTGCCGCGGCCACGACCTTGCCCCTGCGCGCTAGCCTGCGGAGCATCTTGTGCAGATGCTGAACTCGAGACGAGAGCCTTCGCGCCTACGCCGCCCGCAACTACTGCCGCCAATTTCGAAAAGAAGCCACGACGACTTGCTTTGGTATCCATGTTCTCCTCCATAAATTTCTAGCTCTTGACGACGGCAGCGATGCAATTGACTTCGAGCAGTGAACCGCCCGGCACTTCAGCCACGGCAATAGTGCAGCGAGCAGGGGCGCGGTGCGCGAAATAGGGTTGATAAGCCTTGTTCATTGCCTCGTAGTAATCGAGGGATGCGAGGAAAACGGTGAGGCAGAGCACATTGTCCATGTCGCCGCCTGCGCCCTCGACAAGAGCCTTGACGTTGTCCATCACCTTTTGCGTATGCGCTGCGATGTCTAAGTTGTCCGGGATATCGGCGCTTTCGGCTTCGCGACCGCTCTCCATTCCAGTCTTTGTTTGATAACTTGTAGTCATTTTTCCGTTGTCGTTTGCGCCTTGGCCTGACACATAGATCAGGCCGTCGTGGACAATGACGGGAGAGATCATCGGATTGCCAGCGACAGGTTTGCCGTCATAACCCAACTTTTGGATGGACGATGTGCCGGCGGACTGGCTCTGAGCCCCTGCGACTCGAGCCCGCAGAGCTGTCCAGGCAAGACCAACGGTGGCCGCCATAGACGAAAAACGAAGCACAAACTTTCTTCGCGTGGAAAGGTCAGACACTCTTTTCCTCCCTTCTGTAAATCGAACTCGGTCTTAATGCGCTGATGCTGGGTGTTGTGCTGTTTGCGGCAGAGCAAACGTAAAAACACTATCGCCCGACGCGATTGCGACATATTGCTTACCCTCAACGGCGTACGTCATGGGGGAAGCGGTGAAGGCTTGTCCCGTGTTGAAGTGCCAAAGAGGACGGCCTGTGCGCCCATCGACGGCTTCGAGCGAGTTCGCGTCGTCGCCAAAGAACAGCAACCCGCCCGCGGTGCTCATCACGCCCGATTGTCCGCCACGACCGACCTGAGGATAGCGCCAAACGATTGAGTTCTTTACGGGGTCATAGCCGAAGAGCCAACGGGTCGGCATTTCGCCGGGAACACGCCTCGTTCCAGTGGCGTAGTACGTTACGCCGTAGGAGTACTCCTGCGGCTTCGCTTCGAAGACATTGCAACCATTATTGCCGAGAAAATAGAACAGACCGATCTTTGGATTATAGGTGGGGGAGTACCAGTTTGTTGCGCCCCCGTAACTAGGGCAAATTTTCGTG
>Ga0209178_1000637_pt1 | contig 10445 bp, 7 predicted proteins | sample GAAS200_FD_187521 | JGI IMG/M metagenome (GOLD analysis project Ga0209178, IMG submission 187521) | Agricultural soil microbial communities from Georgia to study Nitrogen management - GA AS200 (SPAdes) (version 2) | ecosystem: Environmental > Terrestrial > Soil > Agricultural land | place: USA... | reverse complement strand
GTCAGTCTGTGAGCCAGCTGATTTGTCATTTTGGGCGAATCAGTGCTGCGCGTTCCTAGTGGCCGCGCAAAGCCTCATATCCGGCACCGAAAAGGACGGCCGGAAAGACTGCCGTAAGCCCGCAAAGCACGGGTACGGCAGGTAGACGTAGCCAAACGAGAATAGCATAGACGGCAAGGAGCAACAACCCGAGCCGGCCCAGAAACTTAGCATGTGTTTTACGGGGGACTCTCACATGCTCGGCACCCGCCTGGGCCAAACCCAACCGGATTACGCCGTCGGCACCTTGGCGGAGCCATCGGAAGTTCAGCCAGCACAATGCGGCGCCGACGGCCATGCCGACTGCGGCACGCCATCCCCAGCCGATGGCCGCAATAACCGCGCCTGCCACGCCGATGAAGGGTATGAAAGCTTCGATCCGGCGATCTAGCCCGGCTGCATGTGCGATTTCGGACGTCATTTTTTGTCAAGCATACCAGCAGTTTTGATTGCCTCTCGCAGGCCGATTCCAAGGCCGATAAAGCCGAGTATGAACATGAACAGCAGCTTGGTATGCAGCCAACGGTCGAGCAGATAGCCGAGTCCGCCGCAAACGACCATCGGCACAACGAGGCTGAACGGCAAGGTCCAAGCGACGGCTGCCGCTCGCATGTCACTTGCGCGTTTTTTGCGATCTTCGGGATCGATAAGCGTCACGCGTGCCCCGTCTCGGCAGATGCTCTGGTGGCATTTTAGCAAAGTGCGTGGCATTGCGGGTTGGCCTGGTATGACTCGGGCATTCTGGTGAAGATAGCCAGCTTGTCTTGCCAGCGCGGGGCTTGTCTGTGTAATCTCAAGTGAAATGAAAACTTTGCGAAGCGAGACTCGTGGCTGGGAAGGTCAACCGTTGTTCCTTAGGCGGCAATTTTTTCGATGCGAGAGACTGAGTTTTCGCGTCCGGCACGCGTTCAATATTGGCCTCGCCTTGCTTTTATGTTTTTTGTGCGCGCCGCGAGCCAGCCGCGCCGCGGGAACGGACGCCACCACCATCCTGAAGCAGGCCGCCGCGATGTACCAGAACCTGAAAAGCTATCAGGCGAGCATCATTATTCAGGACATCAATGGGACAAACGTCGCCGAACGGCATTTCGCCGAGACCGGCTCGGGCAATTCGTTTCGCAGCGAGGACGCCGATGTGCGCGGATTCTTCCGCATCTCAGACGGCCATAGCCAATGGACGCTGAACCGCGCGACGAACGAGTACACGAAGGTTCCGGCGGCGAATGGCTCGGCGGGGATCATCGGGCAATTAGCACGGATTGATCAGAATGTGAAAGACGCGTCCATGGACGATGAGGAGCTCTATTGGCTCAATGGCAATCCGGTCAAGGTTTACATCGTCGAAGTGACGCGCACCTCATGGCCCGCCGACGCGCCATCCGGGGCGCAGTGGGTCACCTACACAATTGACGAGCAGACGCACGAAGTCTACAAGGCCATGACGTACACGAATGGGCCGGTGCAGGTCGCTCTGTATTCGCTGACGCAGAGAAATCAGCCTATCACCGGGAATGCGTTCGCGTTTGGCGCTGCATCGTCCGCCAAGGAGGTTAGTTCCCTTCCCACGGAAAAGCCGAATTACAAATCCATTTTGGGTATGGAAGCGCCAGACTTCACGCTGAAGAATGCCGTGGGAAAAACGTACAGCCTTCACGATTTCAAGGGGAAAGTGATCGTGATCGATTTCGTGGGAAGCTGGTGCCCGCCGTGTCTAGCCCAAATGCCGTATCTACAGCAGGTGAATGACTCGTATCCACCGGCCGACCTCGAGGTGATAGGGCTCGACATTGGCGAAGAGCCGAAACAGGTGGGCGAATTCGCGCTGAACTCCAATTTTACGTTCCCGATGCTCGTAGGCGCCGAACCGGACGTGACGCAAAAGTATTTTGTCGGCGATTATCCCACCACTTACGTGATCGACCGCAGCGGACACATCGTCTTCAAATCGACCGGCACGGAGAACCCTGGCGGCTTTCTCGCCGCGGTGAAAGCAGCGGTAGCCAAAAAAGACTAACGGTACTGCGATCGTAATGGAACGGCAGAGGGTCATGGCGACCTCGTGGCGAGACGTTAACATAGTTTTTGAGTGACTGTCACATGTCCGGGACAACCGGAGCACACCACAACTGTTCTTTGGAGGGAAAAGGCGAAAAAGTTCCGGTTAACTTAGCCGCGAACGCGGATCGCGTGGAAGTTCAGCACCACGTGGCCACCATTGGTGGGCTGACCATTCGTCAGCCGCGGGCGGAAGCGCGAAAGCAGGAGCATCTGATCGAGCTGGCGAGTGACATCAGAGTCGTTAGGGCCGGAAATAATGCGGTAATCCACTTCCTGCCCGCGCGCGTTGACGGTGGCTTCGAGCGTGAGGCCATCCTCAAACGTCGGCGCCGGAATCGGACCAAGGCTTTCCAGGTAAGCCGGCTGGACGAAATTGAGCGGCAGATCGTTTTCCACAACGCCCATCGGGACGCCAACGAGCATGCTCTGCAAAATGAAGACGAACACGCACAGCGCGGTCAGAACTCCCCCGGTAGCGGGAATCGCGAGGGGAGCAAGGATGTTGTCAAAGATGACGGAGACGCGCGAACGAATGCGATCCAGCGTGACTTTCCAGGGAGCCTTTGACGCCCTGATACGAATCTGCAATGCAAGGTCTGCCGGCGGCGCAACAGGCTCCAGATTCGCCAAGGCGCGCGACATCAGAAGATACTGTTCCGATTCCCTGCGGCAGGGATAGCAGGAATCGAGATGCTCGCGCAGATGGTATTGCGTCTGCGCTTCGATGGCGCCATCGAGATATCCGGGCAAATGGCGTGCCGCTTCCTGGCAGTTCATCGCCGACCTCCGATTGCTGCCTGCAGCCCGCCGATGAGCGTTGATCCGGTCATATCCTGAGCAGGTGCGAGCCTGGGTTCCCTTGCAGCAACAGCTGGATTATCCATCTTTTTATGCGTGTCAGCGGCAGCAGCGATTGCTTGCTGTGTCTGGTGCAACAACGGCCCCAATGCCTCGCGGAGCAAGCGCCTGCCGCGCAGAATTCTCGATTTCACAGTGCCGACGGAAACTTCCATGATCTCGGCAATCTCTTCGTAAGAGAGGCCTTCCAGATCGCGGAGGATGACCGCGCTACGGAATAGCGGAGGAACAGTCGACAAGGCCTTGCGTACAACGGCCTGCGTTTCTCGCGTCGCGAGCTGCTCAAAGGGATTGGGCTCGGCGTCCGTAAGATGCATGGAAAGATCGCCCTCGTCCGGTCCCGCGTCGATCGAAACCTGGTCTCGATGATGGCGGAAGCACCAGCGGCGTTGGTTCAGCGCCTGCCGGACCGAAATGCGGTAAAGCCAGGTCTTCAGTGAGCTACCGTGCCGAAAACCTCGAATTCCTTTGAAGGCACACAGAAAAACTTCCTGGGTCACATCGGCTGCATCGGCAGGATCGGAGAGAATGCCGTACGCAAGATTGTAAACGCTGGCGTGGTAGTAAGTGACGAGCCAATCGAATGCGGCATCCGAACCGGACTGGAGTTCGCTTACGAACTCCGCTTCATCCCTCACCCACGGCAAACTCTGCGCTAGTTCGGACATGGTGTGCGCCGCTCCCGTCCTGGATTGCGCTCTATCCCGCTAATCCCTTAGACACCGGCGCCACCCAAATGTTACCAGATTTCGCGCTGTCGGGAGCCAGCCCTTAGTACCAGTATCCAGAGCAGCGCTAAAACCCGCGAATTGACGGAATTAGCGGTTCGCGCCGCATCCAGCGGTTATCAGGATGTTCAAGGCCTTGAAAAGAAAACAGGCGGCGCTGAAACCAACTAAGCGGTAACGATAACGCAACAGTTTTACACTCCAGTTTTAACTTGACAACGTTTACATTCAGACATATAAGCACGCTCAGAAGTCAACGGTGGTGTCGTGTCCGCGCTGCCTAGGTGTTTACAGAAGTTCGATCTCACAATGCCGATAGCGCGCCTGCTATCTATCCAGCCGGAAACGAGTGTCTTCACAAATTGCAAACTAAGGGGTGTTGCATATGAAGAGGAAGAGTGGAGGGTTTGCATGGTCGGCAGGACGTAACGCCTTTCGGCTCATCGTCTTGGCGGCAATCCTTGCCGTTTCGTCCGGGCTCGCTTTCGCGCAGTCCGATCTTGGAACCATCTCCGGCTTCGTGAAGGATCAATCGAACGCCGTAATCGCCAACGCCAAGATCACGCTGGCTAACCAGAGCGGCGTTGAACGGTCTACAACGACAAACGAATCAGGCTATTACAGCGTGACGAACCTTCCGCCGGGTTTGTACACGGTGAAGGCCGATGCACCCGGTTTTCAGGAGTTTGAAAGCGACAGCAACAAGCTGGACTCAAGCGCGAATTTGCTCGTGAATGCGACGCTGACGATAGGCGCGTCGTCTCAGAAGATTACGGTGTCCGCGACAGCCGAAGCGCTGCAAACCGAATCGGCTTCCGTTCAGCAGCTCGTGACGCGCTCACAAGTAGACGCGCTGGAGCTCAACGGACGCAATCCCATTTTCATGGCGAATCTTGTCCCCGGTACGCGGGGCGGCACGCTGGCCGGTCTTAGCTTCAATTTCAGCCAGGGACCCTCGAACATCGACGGCGCACGAACGGGAGACAGTATCATCACGCTTGATGGAGCTCCTGCGGTGCGGACCCGCTCGAACGGCACCAGCATCGGCGCGGCCGACGTTGACTCGACGCAGGAAATCCAAATCATGACGACGGACTACGCTCCCGAATATGGCCGCTCGTCCGGCGGTCAAATCCGCATCACGTCAAAGAGCGGGACGCAGACGTTCCATGGCGCGGCATACGAATATGTCCGCAACACGATCCTGAACGCAAATACATGGCAGCGGAACAATTCTGCCGCCACCAAGGGTGTCACCGCTCCGGTCCACTACAACCAGTTTGGATACAACATCAGTGGGCCTCTCTACATTCCCGGGCACATCAACACGAATAAGACGAAGTTTTTCGGGTACTGGGGCGAGGAATGGGTGCGGTATATCTTTACGGATCAGGCTGGTACGGCCACTGTTCCGACGGCGCTGATGCGGCAGGGGAATTTCAGCGAATTGCTCAATCCGAATAATATTTTCTACGGTCACGCTGTCCAGCTTGTCGACCCGAAGACCGGTAATCCATTCCCTGGCAACATCATCCCAGCGCCGGGGAGTTCATCTAGCGGCTCGGTAGCAAGCGCCAATGGTCTGGGCATTCTGAACTCCTACCCACTGCCGAACCTGACTACACCTATCGGTAAACAAAACTGGCTGTTTTTCGCGAAGCATCCGCAGTATCAGCGCAAAGATACGCTTGCATTGGATATTAATCTGACGCCCAGCCAGAGGCTTCGGATTCGGCGGGTACAATTCAGTTTCTGGGAGTATCAGCCGGTGGACGGCGGTACGAACGAAACGCCGAAATACTTCGATCGTCCGAACCAGACGAACTCAATAGACCATACATGGGTTATCAGCCCATCCAAAGTGAATGAGATCTTGTTCAGCTATAGCCAAGATGTCGTTCACATTCCGGTGGACGAAGCGCATTTCCTGGACCGCACGAAGGGCGTTGCGCAGGGCGCGGGCTATTTTGGCGTGAACTATCCCTATATATACCCGGCTGGGAAGGAAGTTCAAAACCGCATTCCCACCGTGAATATGTCTGCATTTTCGGGACTCAGCGGCGGCCCATATCCTTCGCACTCCGCTGGCCCGATTTACAACTTGTCTGACAGTTTCACGTGGGTCAAGTCGAGCCACACTTTCAAATTCGGCGCGCTCTTTGAATATGACGGCGAAAATGACAATGACGAAATCAACGTGCAGGCGTGCAGCACTTGCACGAATAACCAGAACGGGCAATTCCTCTTCAGCGACAACGGCGGCAAGTTCGTGCGGCCTGGGTACGCAATGGCATCGACCGGAGCAGCGGTAGCAAATGCCGCGCTAGGCCTGTTTGACACGTATTCGGAGATCGGGCAGCGTGCCTACACGGTCTTTCGGGGCACGATGTGGGAGGGTTTCGGTCAAGACACCTGGAAGGTCAATCAGAAGTTGACCCTAACGTATGGCGCCCGCTATTCGGTGATGGTCCCCTATCACGCGATCTGGGGAAACATGATCGTCTTTGATCCGAACTACTACAATCCGGCAATCGCGGTGAGCATCGATCCGTCAACCGGACTGATCACAGGCACGCCCACAACCGCACAGCTTTACAACGGAATGGTCATCCCCGGCGGACGTTTTCCCAGTTCCGCGTTTGGCCGAGTGCCCGCGGCAGATTCGGGCCTCTACAACGGCCTATTCCGCGGCGTCCCGAGTCATTACTCGAACCTTCAGTGGGGCGATATCCAGCCACGATTGGGCATAGCGTACCAACTGAATGACAAAACCGTGATCCGTGCAGGCGGCGGTAGTTTCTATACCCGCGTAGGCGTGAGCGATTCCATCTTCCTGGGCGGCAATCCTCCATTCCAACCGAATGCTAGCGTGTCTTTCGGCTCGGCGGATAACCCTGGAGCTGGCGGCGCGGCCAGCATTCCGCTAATTGTCACGACGCAGGCAAAAGACTACAAGACGCCGATGTCGTGGGGCTGGAACTTCACGGTGGAACGCGAACTGCCCGGCAGCTCGCTTCTTAGCGTTGGTTATGTGGCGCGGCGCGGCGTACACAACCTGCGACAGGCGGACATCAATCAGCCGACGCTGGCAACGGTTCTGGCGAATCCCGGAGTCAATATCAATGCGCTGCGGCCATATAAGGGATTCGGTTCAATCCGGCAAATTAATGGCGTGGCGAACTCGATGTATAACTCGCTGCAAGTGGCCTGGAATCGCCACGTTAGCACAAACTTGCAGTTCGGCGTATCGTACACATTCTCCAAGAGCATGGACGACGGCTCGAACGATCGTGACGTCGTGCCAGACACGTACGATACAAGCATGCTTTGGGGACCATCCGAGTTCGACGTGCGCCATATTCTCGTGATCAACTACCTGTACGAACTTCCATTCTTCCGCGGGCAATCCAATCTCGCGGCGAAAATATTGGGCGGCTGGCAGATCAGCGGCATCACTCAATTTCAGACGGGCACGCCTTGCAGCGTTGCGGGGTCCAGCGATTATGCAGGCGTTGGGCAGGATGCTAACTATGGATGCGGCGTTAATGGCCAGTATTGGAACGTGGTCGGCAACCCGAGAATTATCGGCACGTTCGGTTCAAGCGGTCAATATTTTGCAACCAAGAATCCCGATGGTTCAGCGATCTTTAGACAGCCTGCTGCCGGCACATTCAACACGCAACGCGTTCGCGATCTTATCCACGGGCCCGGGTTCCAGAACTGGAACATGGGACTGTTCAAAACAATTCCGGTAAACGAACGGGTTAATTTCCAGTTCCGCGCCGAAGCGTTCAACGTGTTCAACCATCCCATCTGGAGCGCGCCGAGCTTCGATCCGACGAGCTCAACTTTTGGGAAGGTAACCAGCAAGACCAGCGAACGCAACATGCAGCTCTCGCTTAGGTTGCAATTCTAGCGAGGATTGCCAGAGAACTAGGCTGAAACGGAAGGCGCGATTCGCAGGCGAAATGCCAAGCGAATCGCGCCTTTTGTTTTGCGTCACTCATTCCGCAGAGCCTGCATCGGGTCCAAGCGCGCGGCACGCCGCGCCGGAATCGCACTGGCTGCAATGCCAATCGCGGTAAGTATTAGCACCGCCGCAGCGATCGTGACCGGATCGCGTGGCTTCAGCCCAAACAGCAAAGAACTCGCCGTCTTGCTGCCGGCCAACGTCAACACAATTCCGGCCGCGACGCCGATCGCAATCACGACGGAAACTTCCCGGATGATCAACTGCACGATGCCCGAAGGCTGCGCGCCCAGCGCCATGCGAATGCCGATTTCGTTGGTCCGTTGCGCCACGGTATAGGAAATCACGCCGTAGAGGCCGATCGCCGCGAGCAAGATTGCGAGCCCGCCGAAAAATCCGCAGAGAGTCGCCATCAATTCATCCTGCACAAGCGACTGCCGAATCTGCGTTCGCAGCACCCTGAAATCGAGATCGATTTCCGGATTCACTCCGGCCATCGCGTCTCTCAAGGACGGAAGCAGGCCGGCCATCCCAATGCCCGACCGAATCAGAAATGCGACGTCCGTATCGGGATCGTCCTGCTGTGTACGTGGGAAAACCATGACGGGCACAAATGGCCTGTGCATGTCGTTGTAGGTCGAGTCTTTCACTACGCCGACGACGGTGTAAAACGGCTCGGGTTTGCCGGGGCTTGCCCATATTCGGAACTGCTGCCCGACAGCCTGCTGCTTGGAGTCGAGAAATTTCTTCACAAATGCCTGATTTACGATGGCCACTCTGGGCGACGCGGCCGAGTCGTTGTCGTTAAAATCCCGGCCCGAGAGAATCGGTGTCTGCATCGTAGCGAAATATCCGGGGCTGATGTAATCGAGCCAGGCGGAGTCTTTCGTTGGCGTGCCGTCCTTTCCGAGAATCCCGTCGTTGCTGCTGTTTCCGCTAACGGGCGAGCGTTGGGACGACGCAGCCGCTGCAACTCCCGGAATCGCGCGGATGCGATCGAGCAGCTCGCGGTCAAACGGCACGCGCTGCGCGGCGGGCAAATTCAGGCGCTGGAAGTCCGCGTACATCACCAGGACGCCGTCCTGCTGGAAACCCGGATCGCGCGTCAGCAAATTTCGCAGACTCCGCGCAAAAAGCAGCGCGCCGGCAACCAGCACCAACGAAAGCGCCACCTGCGATGCCACTAAAATACGTTGCAGCCGAAAGCGCTCGCGGCCGGCCGTCATTCCGCGACCGCCAGTCTTCAGCACTGAACCCGGCGGCACGCGTCCTGCGCGCAATGCGGGCACAAGTCCAAAGAGTATCGTCGTCAGGATTGCAAGCGCCGCGGCAAATCCCAACACGCGCCAGTCGGTCGGCATATCGAGGAAGATCGGATCGTTCGGTTTGCTTAAGAGCGCGATGAGCGCGCGGCTCAACACAGCCGCAAGCAATCCGCCGCACACCGCGCCCGCAATGGCAAGCAGCGCGCATTCGGAAAGCAGTTGCCCTGTCAATCGCTTTCGCGAAGCGCCCAGCGCAAGCCGCACCGCGATCTCGCGCTCTCTGGTACTGGCGCGCGCGAGCATGAGGTTCGCCAGATTCGCGCACGCAATCAGCAGCACGAGTCCGGAAAGTCCCAGCAGCAGCCACAATGGAGTCGAAGACTGTTCGCGCAGATTCGAGAAGCCGTTGGCGGCAGGCAGCGCTTGCAATTTGTACTGCAAATAGTGCTTTACGCCGTCCGCGTCATACTGCGGAGGGATCGTCTCATTGAGCACGGCCGGCATCACAACGTTCAACTGCGCCGTAGCGCGCTTCAGATCCCATCCCGGCTTCAGGCGGCCAACCATCGCCAGCCACCAACTTTCGCGCGGGCGCTCTCCCGTAATCCGGCTATATTCTCCGCTGATAATCGGCTCGGCGCACACGGGCACAGCGACGTCAAACTGGTCGCCGATGGACACGCCGTAAAAACTCGGCTGCGTCACGCCGAGAATCGGGAACGAATGCCCTTGCAGCGTGAGAACTTTGCCGACCGCGTTCGCTTCCCCGCCGTAGCGGCGCTGCCAAAACGAATAGCTGAGATCGACGCCGCCCGCGCATCCTTTTTGATCGTCCGCATCGGAGATCAGGCGGCCCAGCATCGGCCGTACGCCAAGCGCCGTGAAAAATTCGCCGCTCACCCAGATCGCATGGGCGTTGTCGACTTGGCCGCCGGTCGCCAGATTCAGGCCCTGCCCGCCCCACACGCCAATCGACGAAAACGCCTGCTGCCTCTGCTGAATCTGCTGCCACATTGGGAAGCTGAAGTCGGAATAAGGGCCGTTGAAATTTCCCTGGCCCCAATGATTGCGATCGAGATGAATAATCGCCAGCGTGGAAGGGTCCTGCACCGGCAGCGTGCGCAGCCGTACCGCATCGATCAACTGGAAGATGGCCGCGTTCGCGCCGATGCCCAGCGCCAGCGTCAACACCGCCACCGCCGCAAAGCCGGGCGACTTCGCCAGCATCCGCACGCCATAACGCAAGTCCTGGAACAATGCGCTCATCTCATCCTCCTGCTAATCCGTACGCAGGCCGTGCGGAGAACGTTCCGCTGTCGCCGCTATGTTACACCTTGTAACAGATAGCATGTCAATGAGATTCGCTCGAGTGTGGCCTCCTGGGTGTGCAGTTTTGCAGCAACGTCTCTTAGATGGCAGTCCGCCGCTTGGTCGCTTCTATGTGGCCGCCTCAGCCAACACTATTTCTGGCCGACGGCTAGCTGGGTGGAGGACGGGTCCGTGTCTGTCGATATAAGCACGAATTTT
>Ga0209178_1000635_pt1 | contig 10448 bp, 9 predicted proteins | sample GAAS200_FD_187521 | JGI IMG/M metagenome (GOLD analysis project Ga0209178, IMG submission 187521) | Agricultural soil microbial communities from Georgia to study Nitrogen management - GA AS200 (SPAdes) (version 2) | ecosystem: Environmental > Terrestrial > Soil > Agricultural land | place: USA... | reverse complement strand
CACCTCGAAGAGGTCGCCGGCGAGATATTTCAGGCCGGTGTCCACGGCGACGGTGGCGACGACCTGGCCGGGGCGAAATTCCTGCGCGAGTTTCACAGCGGCTGCGACATTCAGGCCTGTCGAGGTGCCGGAAAAGATTCCCTCTTCTTTTGCGAGGCGGCGAGCCATTTCACGCGCCTCGGATTCCTCGATGGCGAGCGCTTCGTCGTAATCCTCGCGCTTCAGGTGAGGCGGGACAAAACCGGGAGCGATGCCATCCACGCGGTGCGGGCCGTTCTTGCCGGTAGTAAGCAGGGGACATGAAGCAGGCTCCAGTGCAACGATACGCGCGCGGCTGCCAGCGGCTCTGAGGGCGCGCGAAACGCCTGTCAACATCCCGGCCGTGCCGACGGCTCCGCAGAACGCGGCAATTTCTCCCGCTTGTTCGAGCAGCTCGCGGCCAATGCCTTTGTAACCTTCGATTGCGTCGGCGTTGTGGAACTGGTCGGTCCAGAAAGTGCCGGGCTCGTGCGACAACTGCTCGGCCTTTGCAATCATCGTGCGAAACAGCTCCGGCGTGAGCTTTCCGTCAGGACTGTGAACGATTTGCAGGTCAGCGCCAAAGGCGCGCATGGTCAGCAGTTTCTCTTTGGCGAAGCCATCCGATGAAACCGGAATGAAGGGATAACCCTTGATCGCGCAGATCATTGCCAGGGACGACCCGGTGCTGCCGCCGGTGTACTCCGTGACGCGCATGCCCGGCTTCAAATCGCCGCGGCGCTCAGCGCCTTCGATCATGGCCGAGGCCATGCGGTCCTTATAGGAGCCAGTGGGGTTGTAGTATTCGAGCTTGACGAGGACATCGGCGCCCGAGCGCGAAGGAATTTTCCGCAACTTAACCACGGGGGTGTTGCCGATGGCTTGCAGAATTGAGGAAACGATGGGAGGAGCGGGCATGCCCGGTTCCTTTCTACGGTGCAATGCTCAGCGACCAGTCAAGAATATATTTTGCTCCGGCTTGAGCGGAACGACGCCCAGGCGGCCCATGCGGACCAGAGGCGAGTCCGCAAAGAGCTTGCTGGATTTGATTTCGGCGAGAGGGATTGGATTCACAGTGTCTCCGATTTTGATTTTTACGCGCGGATTCCTGGGATTGCTTGCGTCAACGGAAACCACGGACGCGGTTCCGTCGGAGCTCTTGCGTTCTCCGGTTTCGTAAATCACCAGGCGGTCGCCGGGCTTCATTTCGCGGAGATTCTTGACTGCGGCGGGATAGGAGACGCCATCCCAGATCGTGCTCTTATCGCGGAGCAGGTCAGCGAAGGAGTATTCAGAAGGCTCGGCCTTGAGCAGATAGTCCATGGCCCTCTCCCAATCTCACACATTCAATGTGAGGGTGGATTCGGGGATGAAGTCGTCGCCGCGACGGGCGCTGGGAGGGAGAGGCATCTTCGCGCGATCAACGGGGCGATAGAGCGTGTCGCGTTCGACGGGGACGCGGCCGGCGGCGCGGATGAGGCGCTCGAGGTCGGCGCGGGTCATGTGCTGAGGAGTGGTGGCGCCGGCGTCGTGATAAATTTTTTCTTCGAGCACGGTGCCGTCAATATCGTCGGCGCCGAAGCGCAGAGCGACCTGAGCGATTTTCGGCGTCAGCATGATCCAGTAGGCTTTGATGTGGTCGAAATTATCGAGGAGCAAGCGCGAGATGGCGATGGTTTTGAGGTCGTCCATGCCCGTGGGCTTGGGGAGATGGTCGAGGGCGGTGTGATCGGGATGAAATGCAAGGGGAATGAAGGTGACGAAGCCTTTGGTGCGATCCTGCAACTCGCGGAGCAGGACGAGGTGCTCGACGCGCTCCTCCGGAGTCTCGATGTGGCCGTAAAGCATTGTGGCGTTGGAGCGCAGGCCAATTTCGTGGGCCGTGCGGGCGATGTCGAGCCACATGCGGCCGCTGGTCTTATGGTCGCAGATGATTTTGCGGACGCGCGGATTGAAAATCTCGGCGCCGCCGCCCGGGAGGGAGTCCACGCCGGCTTCTTTCATGGCGAGGAGCGTGTCGCGGACGGACATTTTTGAGATGCGCGCATAAAAGCCGACTTCGACCATCGTGAAGGCTTTCAAGTGGACTTGCGGGAAGCGCTGCTTGAGGCCGCGAATCATGTCGAGATAAAAGGAGAATGGCAGATCGGGATGAAGGCCGCCGACAATGTGAAATTCCGTGGCGCCTTCGGCGACGCCTTGCGCGGCGCGCTGCCAGATTTCTTCCTGAGAGTAGGTGTAAGCGCCGGCGGCGTCCTTGTCGCGACCAAAGGCGCAGAGGCGGCAGTGAGCGCCGCAGACGTTCGTGGGATTGATGTGGCGATTGATGTTGTAGTAGCAGACGTTGCCGTGGCGCTGTTCGCGGACGTGGTTGGCGAGCCAGCCGATGGCGAGAAGGTCGGGCGACTGGTAAAGCGTGAGGCCGTCTTCGGCGGAAAGGCGCTCGGAGGCGAGGATTTTCTTCGCGATAGGATCGAGACGCGCGTCGGAGATTTGAAGTTCAGTGTTCATCGTGAAAGTTCCGCCATCTATAGCGGCATCAAGACCGCAGCGGCGCCCCAAAAAATCAGGAACAACAAACTAATATAGCCGTTCACCGTGAAAAACGCAGCATTGATCTTGGTCAAATCGTTCGGCTTCACAAGGGAATGCTCGTAGGCGAGGAGGAGCGCGACGACCGCGATGCCCGCCCAGGCAAGCCAGCTGAGCGCGAAGCTGACGGCGAGCCAGGCGAGGAGTCCGACCATGATGATGTGCATGGCACGGGCGATGAGAAGCGCGCGGGGGACGCCGAATTGTTTCGGAATCGAGAAAAGGCCCACTTGCTGGTCGAAGGCGACGTCCTGGCAGGCGTAGAGGACGTCGAAGCCGCCGACCCAAAGAGTGACGGCGGCGCAGAGGATGAGCATGCGCCAGTCGAGTGAGCCGCGGACGGCGATCCACGCGGCAGCGGGTGACATGCCGAGGCAAAAGCCGAGGACGAGATGGGACCAGGTGGTGAAGCGCTTCGTGTAAGAGTAGAAAAACAGAATCGCGAGAGCGACGGGGGAGAGTTCGAGGGCGAGGCGATTGAGCTGCGAGGCGGCGAGGACGAGGACGGCGGCGGAGATCAGAGTGAACGTCCAGGCGAAGCCGAGGGATAGCTGGCCCGAGGCGAGGGCGCGATTTTGCGTGCGCGGATTCAGTTTGTCGTAGCGCAGGTCGGCGATGCGGTTCATGGTCATGGCGGCGGAGCGCGCGCCGACCATGGCGACGATGATCCAGGCGAATTGCCATGCGAGAGTGCGCGCGGGAGGCCAGCCGGAGTGGCCGGCGCGTTCGGCGAGAAGAGCTCCAACGAGTGCGAACGGAAGCGCGAAAACAGAGTGCTCGAATTTGATCATTTCGAGGACGGTGCGGAGGCGGCCGTGAGTCATGATTTAACTTTCAATTTTACTTTATTTTGTGCGCCGCCTTGCCAGTGGAATTGCTTGTCGTGGGGGAGGCCGAGGTGGGCGAGGACGCGAAAGACGTATTGGTCCACGAGATCGGAGATTTTTTCGGGAGCGTAGTAGAAGGCGGGCATGGCGGGCATGACGACGGCGCCGGCGTCGTGGACGCGGAGCATGTTTTCGATGTGGATGCGATTGAGAGGCGTTTCGCGGAGGCAGAGGACGAGCGTGCGGCGCTCCTTGAGGCAGACGTCGGCGGCGCGCGTGAGGAGATCGTCGCTCGTGCCGGAGGCGATGGCGCCGAGGGCTCCGGCGGAGCAGGGAATCACGGCCATGGCGTCCACGCGGGAGCTGCCGGAGGCGATAGACGCGCCGACATCGCGATTGGGAAGGAATTCGATTTTCGCGGCGGGAGTTCCAGTTAGAAGCGACGGCAGTTTCTTCGGTTCTTGCGCGACGATGCCGAGTTCGGTGGCGATGAGGCGAAGGCCGGCGTCGCTGGTGACGAGATGAACGCGCTCGACGCGCGGGTCGGCGTCGAGGAGGCGAAGGATCGATTGCGCGTAGATTGCGCCGCTGGCGCCTGTCACGCCAATAGTGATGATTTTCTTTTCGGTTTGCGGCATCGCGATGAATTGAATTGTCGAGTCTAGGCAGCGGCTTCCGGCAAAGTCAAGAAGCGGTGATGGCGGGTAATGGGTCAGTTTGAATTTTGACTCCTTGTGTCACGATCAAGAAAATTCAAACTGACCCACCACACGGTGGTGCATTCAGTCACGGAGGGAGACGTTTCAGATCATGTTAGGGCGCTTGGAAGATTGATACGATGGGTTTAGGAGAACTTCAATGCTACGAGAGCGAAAATCCGATCCTCCGCATCCCTACAAAGAGTTTGAAAAGACCGCGCTCTGGAAGGCTCTGAGCAAGGGGATCTGCGATTTAGCTGAGAATCAAGACTTGAAGGTAATTTCGGGCAGAGAATACATTGTGGGCTATCTCTGCAGGGTCCTAACCCGACAGAGGAACAAGCTCTTCTCAGAATGATCTTCTGCCAAGTGCTAGAATCCTTGTTCCGTTTGGCGTGCCGATGAATGAAGCGGACATACGCGGATTGCTCGAAGCGGTGAAAAAGGGCCGCATGACGGCGGAGCGCGCCGTCGAGCGGATGAAGATGCTGCCGTTCGAGGATCTGGGGTTCGCGAAGATTGACCATCATCGGGCGCTGCGGCAAGGATATCCGGAAGTGATTTTCGCGCGAGGGAAGACGCCACTGCAGGTGGCGGAGATCGTACGCGGGATGCTGCGAGCTAAATCGTCCCATAATATTTTGATCACGCGTGGAGACGCGAAGACGTTTAAGGCCGTGCGGCGGATTTCGCGGGAAGCCCGCCTTGGCGGGCAGGCGAAATACCACGAGCTTTCAGGTGCGATCACGATTCGGCGGAACGGCGCGGTGCGCGGGAAGGGATTGATCCTCGTCATCACGGCGGGGACGAGCGACATTCCCGTCGCGGAAGAGGCGCTCGTGACGGCGGAGATGCTGGGAAACCGCGCGGAGGCGCTGTATGACGTAGGCGTCGCGGGGTTGCACCGGCTGCTCGATCACCGCGAGAAGATTCAGTCGGCGCGCGTGATTATCTGCGCGGCGGGGATGGAGGGCGCGCTGCCGAGCGTAGTCGCAGGACTGGTGAGCGCGCCCGTGATTGCGGTGCCGACGAGCGTCGGCTATGGCGCGAGCTTCGCGGGGATGACGGCGCTGCTGGCGATGCTTAACAGCTGCGCGTCAAACATCAGCGTGGTGAATATAGACAACGGATTTGGCGCAGGGTGCGTGGCGAGCTGCATCAACAGATTGTGACCTGGACTTCAGGTTTTCCGAGAGAATTAGAGAGGGAACCCCACAATGTTTCGCATGCCGCGAGCAAGTTAGTCGCGATTGCTAAACGTTATGTTAACGGTGGTCAGTAAAGATGAAGGCACGCGCGCAGGGATGTTCGGCCGTGCCCTCACGCCCTGATCGCGCGCGAAAGGAAGGAGCGGCGCAGAGCGTTCTTATGTCATGGCCGAAGCCGTGACCTGACAGTGCCATTAGGAAACACAGGCTAAGAGCCTGTGCCACGAAATGCGTCGCGAATACTTTGCGCGATGATGTTTCAGCGCAGGGCAGCAGAGACGGCGCTGGCGAGCGGCTGCTCTTCTTCAGGGAAAACCGTGCGGAGATCGAGGACAAGGCGGTCGTCTTCGATGCGTGCGATTACGGGCGTGCCATTGCCGGGGAGGCGGAGACGCTCTTCGAGTTGCGCTGCGGAATATTTCTTGCTGCGCAGGGCGACGAGATGCGTGGGAAGCTGCTGATCGGGAGTGGAACCGCCGCCGACAACGGAGCTTCCAGCGACAACGCGCACTTCGGCCTCTTGCGGAAGCTGAGACCTCAGGGAATCTACAAAAACATTCGACCGCCTCTCTAATTCCGCCCCCGAGAGACGAATCATGCGAAGCGCGGGAATTTCGTCGAGTGCGCCGCGGCGATACGCGCGCAAGGTGACTTCCAGAGCGGCGATAGTGAGCTTGTCGACGCGCAATGCGCGGAAAAGCGGATTACGGCGGATGCGTTCGACGATTTCTTTTTTGCCAGCGATGATTCCCGCCTGAGGACCGCCCATTAGTTTATCTCCGCTGAACGTCACGACGCTCGCTCCGGTATCGAGACTGGCGCGAGCGACAGGCTCGGCGATTCCGGACGCGGAGAGATCCGCGAGGCAGCCGGAGCCAAGATCTTCATACACGGGAACGTGAGCGCGCTGGCCGAGAGCGACGAGATCTTCAAGCGAAGGGCGCTCGGTGAAACCCACGATGCGGAAATTCGAGGGATGGACGCGAAGCAAAAGCTTGGTGCGCTCGGTGATGGCGCGTTCATAATCGGTGATGCGCGTGCGGTTCGTGGTGCCGACTTCGCGGAGCTCCGCGCCGCTTTCAGACATGATGTCGGGGATGCGGAAGCCGTCGCCGATTTCGATAAGTTCGCCGCGGGAGACGACGACCTCGGCGCGCTTCGACAAAGTGTTAAGCACGAGAAAAACGGCGGCGGCGTTGTTGTTGACGACGATGGCGGATTCGGCGCCGACGATTTCGGCGAGGAGGCGGCCGGTGTGGACGTCGCGCTTGCCACGCGAGCCAGTGGCGAGGTCGTATTCGAGATTCGAATAGCGCGTGATGATGGCGGCCAGATGGGCGGCGATTTCGCTGGAAAGGGGCGCGCGGCCGAGATTCGTGTGGAGAATGACGCCGGTGGCGTTGATGACGCCCTTGAGCGATGGGGAAAGCTCGCGAGCGATTTCCCGAGCGATGCGAGATTGAACGTCGCGGAGAGGGATTTCGGCTGGCGAGGAAGCGTTTGAAAGCTGAGCTCTCATATCGGCCAGAACGCGGCGGGCGACGTCGACGACAAGGTCGCGTCCGGCGGCACGGATGAGCTCGCGCACATCATCCCCGTTCAGCAGCTCATCCACGGAGGGAAGCTGGCGCAAAAGTTCGCCGCGACGATCGGGAAATTTGACGACGCGCTCGGAAGGCGAAGCCATGATGGAACTATTTCAGCATACGAAACAGCAAGAAGCAATGCGCCGGGCGCGAGGTTGGGGTCAGTGCATAAAATTGTACACTTCGGAACGCATACCATTCCGACACCGCATCGGATGGAATCATTGACTCATCGCGAAGCCTGCCCCTAGGATTGCTGAGACCCGCGACCTAGCCAAATGGCCACCATCGACGAAGAACTGTCGCAAATCGAAAAAGACATTCGCACGCTGAAGATCGAGTACGAACAGTATTTCGGCGGCGGACGCAAGCGGCCGCCCGCGGACACGCAGTGGCGCGTCGAATCGCTGATCCGGAGGTACAGCGACCGCGGGGCGGATATGAAATATGCGCAGAGATTCCGATACACCAATCTGGCGCAGACATACGCGAAGTATGCGGAAATCTGGCGCAAGAAACTGAAGGAGCGGGAAGAGTCAACGACGCAGAGGCACTTCGGCGCGGCCGCGAGGGCCATTGAGGCGGAACGCGCGAGGGCTGCGCAGGCACACGAGAAGGCTCATCCAGCGGCGCACGCTTCCGCATTTGTGACTTCTTTCGCCGACCCGGAGCGCGAAAAGCAGAAAATCGAGAAGCTCTACCGGAAACTCATCGAGGCGCGGAAGAGCACCGGCGAATCAGGCAACGCGCCGAGCTTCGAGGAGTTCGGCAAGTTCGTGCGGCACAAGACGAGCGAGCTGAAATCGAAGGGCAGCGCCGGGGCGGTGGAGTACACGGTAAGCATTGAAAACGGCAAAGTGAAGCTGAAGGCCCGCGTCAGTTCATAATTTTCCACGCCCAGAATCTCACCTTTTACTTTTCCAATTCCTCTCAACCGAATACACTGGTGTGCTTTTTCTAAGCGGAGGAATGCGTGGCAATCGAACGGGCCCTGATCAGCGTGTACGACAAGTCCGGTGTGGCGGATTTCGCGCGGTCGCTCTCCAAAATGGGGATTGAAATCGTTTCGACCGGTGGGACGGCGCGGCTTTTCCGCGAAAGCGGCATCGCTGTTCGCGATATCGCCGACCTGACGGGCTGGCCGGAGATGCTGGGCGGACGCGTGAAGACGCTGCATCCGAAAGTCCACGGCGGGATTTTGTTCCGAAGGAGCAATCGAGAAGACCGCAAGCAGACGGAAGAACATTCGATCGCGCCCATCGACATGGTCGTGGTGAATCTGTATCCATTTTCCGCGACGGCGAACAAGCAGAACGTGACAGCGGAGGAGTTGATCGAAAACATCGACATCGGCGGGCCGGCGATGCTGCGTTCGGCGGCGAAGAATTTCGAAAGCGTTGCGGTGGTAAGCGATCCCGGCGACTATGACGCGATCCTTCAGGAACTTTCGGCGAAGCGCGAGTTGAGCCTGGCTACGCGCTTGGAGCTGGCGCGAAAGGCCATCGCGCTGACGGCGCGTTATGACGGCGAGATTGCCACGGAACTGGAACGACTGCAGGCAAATCAGAGCGTGGAGCTGGCGAGCACGCGCGAGCGCCTGCCGCAACGATTGCACTTTGCCTTCGAACGGCGCCAAGGAATGCGCTACGGCGAAAATCCGCATCAGCAAGCAGCACTGTACGTCCCGGCGGGACGAGTGGCGACGGGATTCCCCGCAGCTAGGCAGATTCAGGGGAAGGAACTTTCGTACAACAACCTGGTGGACCTCGACGCGGCGTGGTCCCTGGTCAGGGAATTTTCCGCGCCGGCCGTGGCGATTATCAAACACAACAATCCGTGCGGCGCGGCGGAGAATCAGTCGCTGGTGAAAGCTTACGGCGATGCGCTGGCTTGCGATCCTGTTTCGGCGTTCGGCGGCGTGATGGCGTTCAATCGCAAACTCGATTCCGCGACAGCGGAAGAGGTGGCGAAGCTCTTCGTCGAATGCATCGCCGCGCCCGGATATGAGCCCGCTGCGCTGGAGAAGCTGGGGGGGAAGAAAAATCTCCGGCTGCTCGAAATGCCGAGCGGAGACGCGCCGGCGGAGCTGGGGCTGAAACGAATCTGCGGGGGCATGCTGGTGCAGGAACCCGACGACCGGAAGCTGGCCGAATCGGAATTGAAAGTGGCGACCAGGCGCGCGCCGACGGAAGCAGAGAAACGCGCGATGCTCTTCGCGTGGATTGTGTGCAAGCATGTGAAGTCGAATGCAATCGTCTTCGCGCGGGAAGGGAAGACGGTGGGAATCGGCGCGGGGCAGATGAGCCGCGTGGATTCCGTGAAGATTGCGGTGATGAAGGCGCAGGTGCCGCTCGAAGGCAGCGTGGTTGCTTCGGACGCATTTTTCCCGTTCCCGGACGGAGTGGAGGAAGCAGCGAAGGCGGGAGCGACGGCGGTGATCCAGCCCGGAGGCTCAGTCCGCGACGAAGAAGTGATTGCGGCGGCAAACCGGCTGGGTCTGGCCATGGTCTTCACGGGAATCCGGCATTTTCGGCACTGACCGCAGACGCCCCGGCTGCATCTAAACATACTTGAGGCTCGCAAACGTAAACACAGCGCGCGGGGAAGCCTTTGACCCCCTCGTCGAGCTAGCCCATAATGAATCTTTCGGGAGCCGGGATGAAAAGTCACCTGTTTCAGATTGCTTTGATGGCCGGACTAGCCGCATCGGGCGCGAACGCGCAGTCTGCCGCCCCTTCCGGGTCCCCCGCCGATAGCGCTGCAGCCCCAAAATCCGCCTTGCAACCGGACGATTCCAAGCGCGCGCAAGCTTACACGCAATTCATGCTGGGGCATCTGGCGGAGCAGGAGTTCAACGAGACAGGCGAAAAGAGTTATGCCGACCAGGCCATCAGCGATTATCAGAAGGCTCTCCAGTCGGACCGCGATCCGGCTATCATCGAGCGGCTGGCCGAAGTCTATGCCGCGATGCAGCGCACGGACGACGCGATACGTGAAGCCGAGTCCGCCCTCTCGCAGGATCCGAACAACGTCTCGGCACACAGGCTGCTGGCGCGAATTTACGTTCACAAGCTCGGGGAATCTCAGGCATCCGATGAACAGAAGCAGACGATGGATTCGGCCATCGAACAACTTCAGGCCGTCCAGAAGCTCGACCCCAGCGACACGCAGTCGCAATTGTGGCTCGCGCATCTCTACAGCTACGTAAATCAACCCGCCGAAGCGGAAACCGTGCTTCGCGCAATCCTGAGTCACTCGCCCGACAACGAAGGCGCGCTCGAACAGTTGAGCCAGCTCTATTTGAGTCAGGGACGCGCTTCCGACGCCGTCTCCGTGCTGAAGGATGCCGCGGGAGTGAACAATGACGCCGGGCTCTACGACATGCTCGGCAACGCCTACGCGAAGGTGAATGACAATCAGAAGGCCGCGGAAGCCTATACCAAGGCCATGACTCTGGAGCCCGACGATGCGAGTCATCGCCGTGGCCTTGCGCAGGCGCTCCTCTCCGAGGACAAGTTC
>Ga0209178_1000634_pt1 | contig 10451 bp, 9 predicted proteins | sample GAAS200_FD_187521 | JGI IMG/M metagenome (GOLD analysis project Ga0209178, IMG submission 187521) | Agricultural soil microbial communities from Georgia to study Nitrogen management - GA AS200 (SPAdes) (version 2) | ecosystem: Environmental > Terrestrial > Soil > Agricultural land | place: USA... | reverse complement strand
TTCGGCGCCGTGATACCGATGCGTACCTGGTTGCCCTTCACGCCCAGCACCGTAACGGTTACCTGATCGCCGATCATCAGGGTTTCCCCAACCCGGCGGGTCAAAATCAACATGACAGAACTCCATTCACTCGGATCCATTGGACCCGAAAACCGCGACGCGCGTTCCCCTCCGGATCGCGAATCGCGGCAAGACAGGACGATCGCGAACCGACGCAGATGCATCGCGACGTTCAGGTTCCTCCATCACCCGCCATAGACCGGGGCGGGGGCGATCAAACGCCCCGCGACTATATATGAACGGGCCAAGCCCGCGCAATGAATCGGCGTGACTTCCGGCACGGTACGGACACCAGGCCTTGTTGCCCCTCAAGGCACATGCCATGGCGACAGCGAGTCTAATTCAGCGCTTGCGCCACCCAGCCTGCCAAGCCTTGCAGCGCCCGGTCCAGCGCGGGTGAATCGATGCCGCCGCCCTGCGCCATGTCGGGCCGGCCGCCGCCCTTGCCGCCGATCTGCCTGGCTACGTGCGCCACGACCTCACCGGCCTTGATCTTGCCCAGCGCCGCGCCATGCACGCCCCCGACCAGTGCGACCTTGCCGTCACCGCCCGACGCAAGCAGGACCACGCAATCAACGAGCTTCTGCTTCAGTGCATCGACCGCGTCGCGCAGGGCTCTCGCGTCCATGCCGTCAATGCGCGCGGCGACCAGTTTGATGTTGCCGATGGCTTGAGCATGCGATGCCAGATCGCCGGTCGCCGCGCCGGCAGTCTTGGCTTTCAGCGCGTCCAGCTCGCGCTCCAGCTTCTTGTGTTTGTCGAGAAGCTGGCGCAGCTTGTCGGCCACGTCACCCGCGCTGGACGACAGCAGGCCCGCGACTTCGCCGAGCCGATGCTCTTCTTCCGCCACGTATGTCATTGCGCCCGCGCCGGTCAACGCTTCGATGCGACGAATGCCTGCCGCGACACCCGACTCCGACACGATCTTGAACAGGCCGATGTCGCCGGTACGCGCGACGTGCGTGCCGCCGCACAGCTCGGTCGAAAAATCGCCCATCCGCAACACGCGGACTTCGTCGCCATACTTTTCGCCAAACAGCGCCATCGCGCCGGTGGCAATCGCGTCGTCGTAACCCATGTGGCGGATTTCGGCAGCGTCGTTGCGACGGATCTGTTCGTTGACACGATCTTCGATGCGGCGCAATTCCCCCGGCTTCACCGGCTGGAAGTGCGAGAAGTCGAAACGCAACCGGTCGGGCGCCACCAGCGACCCCTTTTGGGTGACGTGCTCGCCCAGCGTCTCGCGAAGCGCGGCGTGCAGCAGGTGCGTAGCCGAATGATTCAACACCGTGGCCTGGCGACGGGCGCCGTCGACACGCGCGAATACGGCGTCGCCGACGTGCAGTGGGGCGTCGCCTTTCCACTCGCCGACGTGTCCATGGAATTGTCCACCGAACTTTTGCGTATCGGTGACGATGAAGCGACCGGCTGGGTGTTCCAGCGCGCCCGTGTCACCAACCTGCCCACCCGACTCCGCATAAAACGGCGTGCGATCCAGGATGACCGCAGCGGATTCGCCGGGCGCGAGTTCCTCCATCGCACGGCCCTCGCGCAGGATCGCCAGCACCTTGCAATCTTTCGCTTCGAGCGTTTCGTAGCCGAGGAATTGCGTCGGTGAAAGCTTGCTGGCAACTTCCGCCGGCAATTGCGCCTTGCTCTCGAACTTGCTGGCCGCGCGCGCGCGTTCGCGTTGCGCCTCCATCGCCCGCTCGAAACCCGGCATGTCCACCGACATGCCGCGCTCTCGCGCGATATCGGCGGTCAGGTCCACCGGGAAGCCATAGGTGTCGTAAAGGCGGAACGCATCTTCGCCAGGAATTGTCTTGTCCGACTTCGATGCAACCTCGTCGAACACCTTCATGCCGTGTTCCAGCGTCTCGCCGAAACGGTGCTCCTCGGCGCGCAGGGCTTCCTCGACGAATGCCCGCTTCCCCGCGAGCTCCGGGTAGGCTTCGCCCATCTCGGCGACCAGCGGCGCGACCATCTTCCAGAAGAATTCACCACGCACGCCGAGCATCCAGCCGTGGCGCAACGCGCGGCGGATGATCCGGCGCAATACGTAGCCGCGGCCCTCGTTGGAAGGCAACACGCCATCCACGATCAAAAATGCACAGGCGCGGATGTGATCGGCGATCACGCGCAGCGATTTGTTTTCGTGATCGCTGCAGCCAGTGAGTTTTTGCGCGGCGGAGATCAGCCGCTGGAACAGGTCGATCTCGTAATTGGAGTGCACGCCCTGCAGCACTGCGGCCAACCGTTCCAGACCCATGCCGGTGTCCACGCACGGCGCGGGCAGCGGCGAAAGCGTGCCGTCCTCGGCGCGATCGAACTGCATGAACACCAAGTTCCAGATTTCGATGTAGCGATCGCCGTCTTCATCGGGCGAGCCGGGCGGCCCGCCGGCCACATCGGCGCCGTGGTCGTAGAAGATTTCGCTGCATGGGCCGCACGGCCCGGTGTCGGCCATCTGCCAGAAATTGTCGGAGGCGAACGGCGCGCCCTTGTTGTCGCCGATCCGCACGATGCGCTCTGCAGGCACGCCAATGTCATCCTTCCAGATGCCGTACGCCTCATCGTCCGTGTGGTAGACGGTCACCCACAATTTCTCGGCCGGCAGCCCGAAGGTGCGGGTCAACAACTCCCACGCCCACCCGATCGCTTCCTTCTTGAAGTAGTCGCCGAACGACCAGTTGCCCAGCATTTCGAAGAAGGTGTGGTGGCGCGCGGTGTAGCCCACCGAATCGAGATCGTTGTGCTTGCCGCCGGCGCGCAGGCAACGCTGCACGTCGGCCGCGCGCACGTATGGCAACTTCTCGCTGCCGAGGAACACGTTCTTGAACTGCACCATCCCCGAGTTGGTGAACAGGAGCGTCGGGTCATTGGCCGGCACCAGTGGCGCGGAGGGCACGATGGTGTGGCCACGTTCCTTGAAGAATTCAAGAAAGCGCGCGCGAATCTCGGCAGTTTTCATGCGGTTGCGTTGGAAAGCTCAGATGATGGCGAGGCAAGGCGGCGCAACCGGCCAACCCGCCAAAACATGGCGGAACTTTAATCGCCGGAATCGCCAACCTCGGAATGGGTGACGATTCTAACTGTGGCGGCGGTGAAACCGCGACGCAAGAGGAAGGCCGCGCGCTTGCCGCGTTCGGCGTGGTCGGCGGCGGGCTTGCTGCCGTACTTCTTGCGCAGCTGCGCCCTGGCGGACGCTTCCCAATCGGTTTCCGCGGCATCGAGCAGCGCGCGGATCGCGGCATCGGCGAGCCCGTGCGAGCGCAACTCGGCCTGGATACGCGCAGGTCCGTAGCCCTGCCCCACGCGCGCCCGCACGATCATTTCACCGAAACGCGCGTCGTCCTGATATTCCTGTTCGCGCAGTTTCCTGAGGGCCGATTCGGATTCGGCCTCGTCGCAACCGGCATGCTCCAGCCGCGCGCGCAATTCGCGTTGCGAATACTCGCGGCGCGCCAGCATCCCGAGCGCACGGTCATACGCATCGCGATCAGTCGCGCCTTTGTCCGGATTTCGGCCGCGCCTCGTTCGCATCGCCACGCGTCACGGGATGTGCTCGATGTCCGATGGCATCTATGCCTCGACTTCCTCGGCGTCTTCGGTGGCGGTGACGCCGCTGTTGCCCGTGCCCACCAGCAGCTTGGCGCGCAAGGCAGTGTCCAGCTCCTTGGCAGCGGCCGGGTTGTCCTTGAACCACTGGCGCGCATTTTCCTTGCCCTGCCCGATCCGCTCGCCGCCGTAGCTGTACCAGGCGCCCGATTTTTCGACCAGGTTGTTGGCGACGCCCAATTCGATCAGCTCGCCCTCGTACGAGGTGCCCTCGCCATACAGGATCTCGAATTCGGTCTGCCGGAACGGCGGCGCGACCTTGTTCTTCACCACTTTCACGCGGGTCTGCGAGCCGATCACCTCCTCGCCCTTCTTGACCGCGCCGATGCGGCGGATGTCGAGGCGCACCGAGGCGTAGAACTTCAGCGCGTTGCCGCCGGTGGTGGTTTCCGGGTTGCCGAACATCACACCGATCTTCATGCGGATCTGGTTGATGAAGATCACCAGCGTGTTGGAGCGCTTGATGTTGCCGGTCAGCTTGCGCAATGCCTGGCTCATCAGGCGCGCGTGCAGGCCGACGTGCGAGTCGCCCATCTCGCCTTCGATTTCGGCCTTCGGCGTCAGCGCGGCCACCGAGTCGACCACCACCACGTCGACGGCGTTCGAACGCACCAGCATGTCGGCGATTTCCAGCGCCTGCTCGCCGGTGTCGGGTTGCGAAACCAGCAGGTCGTCGACGTTGACGCCGAGCTTGGCCGCGTAGGTCGGGTCGAGCGCGTGCTCGGCGTCCACGAAGGCCGCAGTGCCGCCGTTCTTCTGGCAGGCCGCGATCACCTGCAGCGTGAGCGTGGTCTTGCCCGAGGATTCCGGACCGTAGATCTCCACCACGCGGCCGCGCGGCAGACCGCCCACGCCCAATGCGACGTCGAGGCCCAGCGAGCCCGTGGAAACCGTGTCGATGGCTTCGGCCGTGCGATCGCCCATGCGCATCACCGCGCCCTTGCCGAACTGCTTTTCGATCTGGCCCAGTGCGGAAGCCAATGCGCGGCGCTTGTTGTCGTCCATCGTGAAACCCTCGATTGATCGTGCTGTATGAAGTGTCGCGGGCGCGGTTCTCACGGGTTGAGACTACGCCATCGCGATGACGTTGCCATTATTTCATACCACCCGCTCGCGAACAGTGGCGCGGGCCGCTTCATTCCGTAAGGATTTTCTGAATGCCTTCCAGGGCGGCGACAACGGTCTGGCGGCGCACGGCATCGCGGTCGCCATCGAACCCGCGGCATTCAACCCGCGCTGCGCGGCCGCGCCGCTGCCATGCGATCCAGACCGTGCCGACCGGTTTCTCCGGGGTGCCGCCGCCGGGTCCCGCGATCCCGGTGACCGCCACCGCCACGCGCGCTTCGAAACGCGCGAGCACGCCCGCCACCATTTCCAGCGCGCATTCGCGGCTGACCGCGCCATGTCGATCAAGCGTGGCCGAGGTGACGCCCAGCAGCGCCTGCTTGGCACGGTTGCTGTAGGTCACCGCCGCCGACTCGAACCACTCGGAGCTTCCGGCAAGATCGGTGCAGGCCTTGGCGATCCAGCCGCCGGTGCAGGATTCGGCGGTCGCCAGCATTTCGCCGTTTGCCCGCAAGGCTTCGGCGACCTGCTCGGCACCGCGACGCAGCATTGCATCATCGGGAACGGTTTTCACGGTGACCTTGGTGATCGAAAAGCACTGTTCTACCGCAATCGCGGGCGTGCGCCAAGCACGCAGCAACGGGTGATGGACTCAGGCCATCGCCAACGCGGACGGCGAACACGACCATACCGATGCGGCTCCGAGCGCGATGCCGATCAGGATCCCCGCCAGCACGTCCGTCGGATAATGCAAACCCAGTACCACCCGGGACATGGCGACCAGCACCGTGAACACGGCCAACGGCAGCGCCAGGAAGGGGAACCAGGCGACGGCGACGATCGTGAAGCTGACCGCATGCAAGGTGTGGCCGGAAGGAAAGCTGTATTCATCCAGTGCCGCGGCGCGGGCGGTCACGTCCGGATGTGCGCGGAACGGGCGCGCCCGGCGGGTGTGCAGTTTGAGGGTGCGATACAGCAGCCACGCAATCAGTCCTGTGCCCAGCATCTGCATGGCAGCGACGAGGCCGCGCGCGCCGCCGAATGCGGCGAGCACGACCATCAGCGTGTACCAGAACCCTCCATCGCCGAGCCGGCTGATGATGCCGAAGAACCCGTGGATGCCGCGCCGCCTGGCCCAATGGTTTGCAGCGCGGCACAGGCGCGGGTCAAAGGCCTGGAGCACTTTCCATTTAAGCAGCAGCGCCGATGGGGTCATGACCGTGCTCCCGCACCAGGGCGCGCAGCAGTTTGTCGAATTCGGCAGTCACCCTGTCCGGCGCGCACTGCTGCGCCACGAGCCTCGCGTTGACGCCAAGCATCAGGCGTGTCTCCACATCCAGGCCCAACTCGTAAGCCGACGTGATGAAGGCCCGCGCATCCGATTCGGGAACAACGAGCCCAGAGATGCCATTGGCGACGTGCTCCTGCGCCGCCGCGCGATCGAATGCAACCACCGCGAGTCCGGACGCCATGGCTTCCAGCACCACATTGCCGAAGGTCTCGGTCAGGCTCGGAAACAGGAACACGTCGGCGCTGGCGTAATGCGCCGCCAGTTCCTCGCCGCGCCTAGTCCCGGCGAAGATCACGTCCGGAAAGGCATCCGCGAGTGCGCCGCGCTGTGGACCGTCACCGACCATCACCATGCGTGCGGCGGGCATCCGCGCCTGCAGCGCGCGGAACGCCTGCAGCGCCAGGCCGAGGCTCTTTTCGGCCGCGAGCCGCCCGACGCACAGCATCACCGGCGCGTCACCGTGAACGCCCCAGCTCGTGCGCAAGGCGGATTCCCGGCGGGCCGGTGTGAACAGATCGGTATCGACGCCGCGGCGCAGCCTGTGCACATGGCCGATGCCGGCATCGGTCAACTCGTCGAACAATGCGCGCGTCGGCACCAGCGTCATCTGCGCACGCCGGTGGAACTGCATCAGGCGCGAGCGCACCAGCGGTGCCAGCAGCCCGACGCCGTAGTGCGAGGCGTAGTCATGGAAGCGCGTGTGGAAGCCGGTCACGGCCGGAATCCGCAGGGCATTCGCCGTACGGATGGCGGAGACGCCAAGCAGGCCTTCGGTGGCGATGTAGACCACATCGGGCCGCCGTTCACACCAGCGCCGGCGCAATGCGCCGCCCTGCGGCATGCCGACCTGCAATCCGGGGTAGCGTGGCAGGGGTGCGCCACGGGCGGATAGCAGTTCCACCTTGCCGTCATTTCCGTCCTTGCCCGGACGTATCACCTCGACGCGGTGCCCGTGTGCTGCCAATCCGAGGGCCAGCGCCCTGACCGTGAGGGCGACGCCGTTGACCTGCGGCGGCCAGGTTTCCGTGATGAATACGATATGCATGATTCAAGGTTCGCTTCGGGTTCGGGCAAACCTTCGCATGCCGGTGTTGCAGCCTCGCTACCGTGCGGTGACCGGCAGGTGACAGGCCCTGCACCTGCGCGTCACGGATCGTAAGTCGGGTCGCGCCTGGCGCGCGGCTCGTTGAGGGTTTCGCCGCGCACCACGAACCAGATATTCTCGGCGATGTTGGTCGCGTGGTCACCGATGCGCTCGATGTTCTTGGCGATGAACAGCAGATGCGTGCAAGCCGTGATGCTGCGCGGATCTTCCATCATGTACGTGAGCAGTTCACGGAACAGCGTGGTGTAGAGGGCATCGAGGTCGGCGTCGCGCTCCCATACGGAGTACGCCAGGTTGGCATCCTGCGCGGCATACGCCCGCATCGCGTCGCGGATGAGCCTGCAGGCCATCCTAGACATCGGCGCGAGGCTGCCCACCAGCGGCACGGGTGCGGAGAGGTTCAGCGTCATCGAGCGACGGGCGACATTGGTGGCATAGTCGCCGATCCGCTCGATGTCGGAAGCGATGCGCAACGCGGCGAGGACCTCGCGAAGGTCGCGCGCCATCGGCTGGCGCAACGCCAGCAATCGAAGGACGTCGCCGCTGATCCGGCGTTCCTGGTCGTCGATCGCGTCATCGTTGTCGGCGACGCGCTGGGCGGCCTTGCTGTCGCGCTTGCCCAGCGCGTCCATGGCGGCTTCCAGCTGCCTGGCCGAGAGTTCACCCATCGCGGCAATCTCGCCGGTCAGACGGGACATCTCCTCGTCATAGCTTTTCACGAGGTGGTCGTGGGGCGTGGTGTTCATTTGATTTCCCGGGTCATTTCGGACATTCGATCAACGTGTATCTCGTCGTCCCGGCGCAGGCCGGGATCCATGTTGCTGTTGCGAAAATAAAAACGGATTGCAGGGCTGCCCGCACAAGGCGCGGATGGAACCGGAATGACGGGATCGGGAGGGCTTCTCGCCACTGGCGACACGATCCACTTTCCTGCAACGACTCACCCAAACCTCCCCGAGATGTAGTCTTCCGTCTGCCGCTTGGCGGGCTTGGTGAAGATCTTTTCGGTCTCGTCGAATTCCACCAGTTCGCCCAGGTACATGAAGGCGGTGCGGTCGGACACGCGTGCGGCCTGCTGCATGTTGTGAGTAACGATCACGATTGTGTAGTCGCGCTTGAGCTCCTCGATCAATTGCTCGATGCGACCGGTGGCGATCGGGTCCAGCGCCGAAGTAGGCTCGTCCAGCAGCAGCACCTCGGGTTTCAGCGCAATGCTGCGCGCGATGCACAGCCGCTGCTGCTGCCCCCCCGACAGGCCGAGCGCATTGCGCTTCAGCTTGTCCTTCACCTCGTCCCACAATGCCGCGCGTCGCAGCGCCTGCTCGACGCGGCCCTCCATGTCGGCCTTCGAAAGTTTTTCGTGATGGCGGATGCCCCAGGCGATGTTCTCGAAGATCGTCATCGGGAACGGCACCGGCTTCTGGAACACCATGCCGATCTTGCTGCGAAGTTTGTGGACGGGATAACCGGTGTCGAGGATGTTCTCGCCATCCAGAAGCACCTCGCCGATCGCGCGCTGATTCGGGTAGATCGCGTAGATGCGGTTGAACACGCGCAGCAAGGTGGACTTGCCGCAACCCGACGGACCGATGATTGCGCTGACCTGCTTTTCCGGCAGGTCCATGCTGATGTTCTTCAGCGCCTGCGAGTCGCCATACAGGAATTCGAGGTTGCGCACCGCAAGCTTGGCCGGCGGCGACACGGTGGCGGAAGCAACCGTCTGCACGGATGCGGGAGGCGGGTTGCGCAAGGCAGTGTCCTCAGTCATGGATCACCTTGTGGCGATGCAGGTACCAGCGGGCCGACAGGCTGAGCAGCAGCACGAACAGCGTGATCAGCAGCGCGCCGGCCCAGGCGATGGCGTGCAGCGCCGGGTTGGGATCGTTGGTGTACTGGTAGATCGCCACCGGAATGCTGGCCGTCTTGTCCAGCGGATTGACGACCATGAAATTGTTGCCGAAGGCGGTGAACAGGAGCGGCGCGGTTTCGCCGGCCAGGCGCGCCAGCGCCAGCAGCACGCCGGTGACAATGCCGGATACGGCCGCGCGCATCAGCACCTGCGTGGTCAACTTCCATTGCGGGATACCCAGCGACAAGGCGGCCTCGCGCAACGTGCCCGGTACCAGCTGCAGCATCTCGTCAGTGGTGCGCACGATCACGGGCAGGCCGATCAGCGCCAGCGCGATGGCACCGGCGAGGCCGGAGAACGAAACTGCGCCCTGGGTGAGCTTCGACATCGGCAGCACCACGATCACGTACACGAACAGGCCCAGCACGATCGACGGCGCCGACAGCAGGATGTCGTTGAGGAAACGAATGGTGGCGCCGAGCTTGGTGCGGTTCGCGTACTCGGCAAGAAAGGTGCCGGCCAGCACGCCGATCGGCGCGCAGATCGCGAGCGCGATCATGTCCATGATCAGGCTGCCGACGATGGCGTTGGCGAGTCCACCCTGGTCGGCATAGGCGGTGATCTTCGTGAAGAGCTCGAGGTGCAGCGCGCCGAGACCGTTCTTCACCGTGATCCACAGGATCCAGATCAGGAACACCAAGCCCACCGCGGCGGCGAGGCCGCTCAGCAGCATGGCCGCCACGTTGACGACACGCCGGCGCATGTAGACGTCGGCGGCCATCACGCGCCCTCCCGCCGCGCGAGCTGGCGCAGCATCAGGCGCGAAATCAGCAGCACCACGAAGGTGACGACGAACAGCAGGAAGCCCAGCGCGATCAGCGCCGAGCGGTGCGTGCCGACCGCCTCGTTGAATTCGTTGGCGATGGAGGAGGAAATCGAGGTGCCGGGCATCAGCAGCGAAGACGTGATGTTATAAGCGTTGCCGAGCACGAAGGTCACCGCCATCGTCTCGCCCAGCGCGCGACCCAGCCCCAGGAAGATGCCGCCGATCACCGCCGAGCGCGTGTACGGCAACACGATGTCCCACACCACTTCCCAAGTGGTGGAGCCCAGCGCATAGGACGACTCCTTGAGCCGGTTCGGCACGGTCTGGAACACCTCGCGCATCACCGAAGAGATGAAGGGCAGGATCATCACCGCCAGCACGATGCCGGCGGTCAAAAGCCCCAGCCCGATCGGCGGGCCCTGGAACAGCTGGCCGACGAGTGGAATGCGCCCCAGGGTTTCGCTCAAGGCGGGTTCGATCCGCGCCATGAACGGCACGAACACGAACAGCCCCCACATGCCATAGATGATCGACGGAATGCTGGCCAAAAGTTCGATGGCGGTGGCGACCGGGCCGCGCATCCAGGTCGGCGCGATCTCGGTGAGGAACAGTGCGATGCCGAAACTCAAGGGCACCG
>Ga0209178_1000631_pt1 | contig 10460 bp, 8 predicted proteins | sample GAAS200_FD_187521 | JGI IMG/M metagenome (GOLD analysis project Ga0209178, IMG submission 187521) | Agricultural soil microbial communities from Georgia to study Nitrogen management - GA AS200 (SPAdes) (version 2) | ecosystem: Environmental > Terrestrial > Soil > Agricultural land | place: USA... | reverse complement strand
CTCAGCGAACGCCCCACGTCGATGTCACCCGTGTCGAGCACGCGTGCCGCGCCCGCGAGCGGCTGTGCCCACAACACCGTGCGCGTACCAAGGTCGCCAGACAGCAACAGTGTCTTGCCGTCGGGCAGCCACGCATACGCATCGAAGTTGCGCGCCAGCGCTGCAGTCGCATCGCGGGTCTTGCCATGACCACCCACGTGCACGGCGTTGCCATTGTTCTGGTCGCCGTTTCGAACGCGCACGAACGCGAAAGTCTTGCCGTCGGACGCGTAGGCGAAATCGCTGGCGCCCTGATCACCGACCACCGTCACCGGCTTGCCCTTGCCGTCGGCCGCAACTTCGGCGATCACCGAACGGAACGAGGGTCCCCAGTACGGGCCCGGAAATTTCGTGAACACGATGGACTTGCCATCGCGACTCCACACCAGCGGCGTCGCACCCTCCTGATCGGTTTGCAACGAGTAATTACCCTGGGTCAACCGGGTTGCCGTACCGCCGGTCGCGGCGACTACCCACAAATGCCAGGGCGCCAGCGCCTTGCGCAGCAGGAAGTTGCCGTCGGTGACCTGGAACGCCTTGTTGTGTGCCTTGATCGCCTTCTCGTTGACAGGTGGGTCCTGCATGATGAAAGCGATGCGCGTGCCATCGGGACTCCATGTGAATTCGTCGACGCCCTCTTTCGCATCGGTGATGCGCTGAGCATCGCCGCCCGCCATCGGCATCACGTAAATCTGCGGCTGCTTGGTCTTGTCGTCCTTCGCGATGAACGCGAGACGCGTGCCGTCCGGTGACCAGCGCGGCGAGGAAACGTCCTCGCGATCATGCGTCAAGGTGCGCTTCGCGCCGCTCGCCACGTCCACGACTTCGATCCGGGTGTCGTGCTTGTCGGTCTTCCAGACCGGCGTGATCACAACCACCGCGACGGCTTTGCCGTCGGGCGAAAGTTGCGGGTCGGAAAGTTTCACCAGCCGCTGCAAATCGTCCAGCCGGAACGGCGTCGCCGCGATCGAAGCCAAGGGTGCGCCCATCAACAGCGCGATGAGCACGATGAACCAGCCGAGGCGCGGACGATGCATGACGGTACCCGTTTTCCCCTGCGCCACGCCGGGCGCGACCGCGCCAGCATAGCGTGCGGCAGACTTGCCGGCACGCGATGATGTCGGCATCCTCGCCGGGATGGTCACGACCTACCCGCACCTTTTCGCGCCGCTCGATCTTGGATTCTGCACGTTGCCCAATCGCGTGCTGATGGGCTCGATGCATACCGGCCTCGAGGATCACGCACGCGAATTCAAAAAACTCGCCGAATACTTCGCGGCGCGCGCGCGCGGAGGGGCCGGCCTGATGGTGACGGGCGGCTTCTCGCCCAATGTCGCGGGTTGGCTGAAACCGTTTGCCAGCCGATTGTCTTCGCGCTGGCAGGTCGCGCCGCACCAGCGAATTACCGAGGCGGTACACGCCGAGAACGGGCGCATCTGCCTGCAGATCCTGCACGCGGGACGCTACGGTTTCCACCCGCTGTCGGTGGCGCCGTCCGCGATCAAGTCACCGATCACGCCGTTCACGCCGCGCGCGCTTTCGAATCGCGGCGTCGAGCGCACGATCCGCGCGTTCGCGCGTTGCGCGAAGCTCGCGCAGGACGCCGGCTACGACGGCGTTGAGATCATGGGCTCGGAGGGCTATCTGATCAACCAGTTCCTGGCCGAGCGCTCGAACCGGCGCCGCGACCGCTGGGGTGGCTCGGCCGAGGACCGGATGCGCTTTGCGACGGAAATCGTGCGGCGCACGCGCGAAGCGGTGGGCCGCGACTTCATCATCATCTACCGTCTGTCGATGCTGGACCTGGTGGATCGCGCGCAGGCCTGGGACGAGATCGTTGCGCTCGCGAAACGGGTCGAAACCGCGGGCGCCACGTTGATCAATACCGGCATCGGCTGGCACGAGGCGCGCGTGCCGACCATCGTCACCAGCGTGCCGCGCGCGGCGTTCACCTGGGTGACGCGGCGGATGAAAGAAAGCATCGGCATCCCGCTGATCACCACCAATCGCATCAACATGCCGGACGTGGCCGAAGCGGTGCTGGCGCGCGGCGATGCCGACATGGTGTCGATGGCGCGCCCGTTCCTCGCCGATCCGGACTGGGTGGCGAAAGCGCGCGGCGGACGCGCATCGCTGATCAATCCGTGCATCGCCTGCAACCAGGCCTGTCTCGATCACGTGTTCGAAAACAAGCGCGCGTCGTGCCTGATGAACCCTCGCGCGTGTTACGAAACCGAACTCGTCGATGCGCCGATCGTGCAGAAGAAACGTTTTGCGGTGATCGGCGCGGGACCAGCGGGACTTGCTTGCGCGACCACGCTCGCGCAACGCGGATACGCGGTGACGCTGTACGAGGAAGCGAACGAAATCGGCGGTCAGTTCAACCTGGCCAAACGCATTCCTGGCAAGGAGGAATACGCCGAGCCCATGCGCTACTGGGGCAACCTGCTGGATGAACTTGGCGTCGAGGTGCATCTCGGGAAACGCGCCGATGCGTCGACCTTGCAAGCCGCCAGCCTCGACGCCGCGATCATCGCCACCGGTGTCATGCCGCGCGACCCACGCATTCCGGGGCAGGACCACCCGATGGTGCTGGGTTATCACGATGCCGTGATGGGCACCCGCGCGATTGGAAAGCGCGTCGCGATCATCGGCGCGGGCGGCATCGGCTTCGACGTCGCCGAATTCCTGACGCACGATGCGCCCTCGCCCACCACCGACATCGCGCGCTGGACCCGTGAATGGGGCGTCGATACCACGCTGGACCATCGTGGCGGAGTGGACAAACCCGAAGTCGAAGCGTCACCCCGCGAGGTCTGGCTGCTGCAGCGCACGGCCGGCCGGCCTGGCAAACGCCTCAACAAGACCACCGGCTGGGTGCACCGTGCGACGTTGAAAGCCAAGGGTGTGAAGATGATGGGCGGCGTCACCTACGAAAAGATCGACGACGCCGGTCTGCACGTCACCCTCGACGGCAAGCCGCAAACACTCGGCGTCGACAACGTGATCATCTGCGCCGGCCAGGAACCGAATCGTGCATTGGCCGACGAGTTGATCGCGCTTGGAATACGGGTGCATGTGATCGGCGGTGCGGATGTCGCGGCCGAACTCGACGCCAAACGTGCGATCCGACAAGCGACGGAACTTGCCGCAACCCTTTGATGCATAAGGCGCCGTGCCGAGACATTAATGATCGTGAACCGACGATAAAGCCACGTTGTCACATTCGTTCACGTTCTGGCGCGATACTTAAAATGAATTGCGGACCCTTCCAGACCACTACAGGAGTGGGGTCATGGCTCCCCGCATGGGTCACGTTTTGCTGATCGACGGCGAGGGCGGACTGGTGAAGCTGGCCAGCGCGGCCGCCGAAGCCGCGCACTGCCAGCTCACGTGGGCGGCGGGACTCGAGTCGGCCCTGGCATGGGTCGCAAAAAAGCAGTTCGATTTGATCCTGATGGATCCATCTTCGCTTGCCGAGGATGATCGGGTGCGTTTCCTCGATGCCGACCTGACGCGACAAGGACAGGTCGTGGTTGCAGGAAACGTCGGCGTGAATCGCCGCAACTCCGGCAAGGGCGGCAGCGCCGAACATGTGATCACGCCGCTTTCGCTGGAGGCATTGCTCGGCTTGATGAATCGGGCCCTGCTGCATACGCCTTCGCGCGAAATCCAGTTCGACGGTCAGCTCGGCGGCATGGTGGGCCGCACCCTGCGGATGCAGGCGTTGTTCGAAAGCATTCGCCGCGTCGCGCCGCTCGAAGTCGGCGTTCTGGTTCACGGTGAAAGCGGCACCGGCAAGGAAATGGTCGCCCAGGCCTTGCACAAGCTCAGCGGTCGCAGCGGGGATTTCGTGGCCGTGAACTGCGGCGCCATCTCGCCGGACCTGCTGAGCAGCCAGTTGTTCGGCCACGAACGTGGATCGTTCACCGGTGCCACGCAGTTGCACGTCGGCTATTTCGAGCAGGCGCGCGGCGGCACGTTGTTCCTCGACGAAATCACCGAAATGCCGCTGGCATTGCAGGTGTATTTGCTGCGGGCGATCGAGACGCACAGAGTGACCCGCGTCGGCGGCACGCGCGAAATTCCGATCGACGTGCGCGTGATTGCCGCTTCCAACCGCGATCTGCAGCACGCCGTCGCGATGGGCGTCCTGCGTCAGGACCTGTATTTTCGCCTGCTGGAATTTCCACTGACGGTGCCGCCCCTGCGTGAGCGGCGAGAAGACATACCTCTCCTCGCGCAACACTTCCTCGACCGGTTGAACGACAGGTACGGCACCAAAAAATGCCTGACCGCGCAAGCCATGGATGCGCTGAGCAAGCGCGCATGGCCGGGCAACGTGCGCGAACTGTCGCATGCCATCCGGCGCCAATACATCACGTCGGGGGAGGTCTGCGAACTCGAGATACAGGATGAACCCGGACGGCTCCCGCACCGCCGCGCCTCCGACACCCACGGATCATCGCACCATGGCGTCATCGGGACGGCCCCGTCGCCCGCCACGCTGGATGGAACGATCCAGTTCAGCGTCGGCACGACGTTCGAGGAAATGGAACGCGAGGCGCTGCTGAAAACCCTCGCCCATTTCCACTACAACAAACGGGAAGCCGCACGGGTGCTGGGTATTTCACTCAAGACGGTCTACAACAAGCTGCTGCGCTACCGGTCGCAGGGACTGATCGGCGAGAATGTCATGGGCGCATCGGAGGGCAGCGGGCGCGCCGCCTGACCTTGCGGTCGATGTTTTCAATCGCTTGTGCATCGATCAGAACGTCATCGGCAGGCGCACGATCAGCGTGACGTCGGGTGTGTCGCGCGTGACGCCAAGGCTCAGCGCCACGTTCAAGCTGCGGTGATCGTTGATCCTGTACGAGCCGCCTACCAGCAGGCTGCCCAGAACGGTACGCGTCGAACCGGCAAGCGTCCGTCCATTCGCCTTGGTTGCGGCGACGAAACTCTGGTCGTAGCCGAAGCTGATCAGGGCCTTGTCGTTCAGCGCCAGGCCCATGCCGATGCTTGCATCGTAGACATCGCCGACTTGTACATCGCCGAGCGGTTGTTTCGCGCCTCCCACCAGCGTGAGGCTCACGTTGTCGCGCGGAAAATTGTGCAGGTAACTGACGTTGCCGAAGAACACCACCGGGTCCGACGGATACAGCCAGGTCATGCCGGGTTGCAGGGAATAGAAGCCCGATCCGGTCGGCATTTCCAGCGGCAATCCGGTACCGGTGGTGTTCTGGATGCAGCGCTGCACGCAATCGGTGGTCACTTCGAAGGGGTCGCGACCCGTGCGGGATTTGAAGCGCAACCAGCCGACGTAGTAGGGGCGGTCCGCGCCGCCGTTATTGATTTGGTAGCGCAGCGTCGCTTCCACGTCGCCGATGCCCCTGCCGCGGGTGGTGAAAACGCGATCGGTGGCGCTGCCCGTAAAAAGCTCGCGGCTGGTGGTATCGGTGTGGCCGTCCACGTAGGGCACCCGGACTTCGGCCTCCAGCCGGTTGGTGAGGCCGTACCGCATTGTCATGGTGGCGGTCTGGGTGGTGGTCCGGACTTGGCGCACGTCGATGAGGCCGATCAACAGTGCCGGAACAATGGTGTACCCGATCAGCGCCACGCGATCGGTCGACGAATAGCCGAACTGATAGGACGGCTCCAGCACGAATTTTCCGCGCGGCGTGAGTACGCCCGGTTGTTCGAAGATCGGTGCGACCGGCGGCGGCCGATCATCACTGGGCGGCGCGGTCCCGACCGTCTCCCGCGCGCCGCCACCCGCAGCGTAAGGAGCCGTTCCGCCAGGTTGCGGCATCGGCGGTGTCACCGGCGGACCGTCCACCGCTTCGGTGCCGGCGCGCTGGCGTGCGAGTGCATCGGCAGCCACCGTCTTGCGCAGCGCGAGGTATTGATCCTCCTGCGCGACCAGCATGTGCTGCAGTTTTTCGATGCGTTGCTCCTGCTGTTCGATCAAGCGCTCCTGCTTCGCGACTTCGCGGCGCACGACACGCAGTTGTGCGGCCTGTTCGGCAAGCTGCTTGCGCACCGCCGCAGGCAGTGGACGTACATCGTTCGCATGGGTGGGGGCGACGCCGGACTGTGCAGCATGGGCCGTCGTAGCGCCCGCGGCCAGTATCAATCCCGCAAGGCCCGCAACGCAGGGCTTGTGCCATTTGCGTGCGCCCGTTCGTGTTCGCATCACTCCCTCCAGACGCGCGTTGCAGCGGTTCACGGACCGCGGGAACGGATCAAGGCCTGTTGCAGCGAATTGGCAACATTCATCGAGGTGAACTGGTTGAGGTTCCTGACCGTGGTGTTGAGGGTGGTCAGCGCCTGGATCCGCTGGTTGTCCAGGGTGTTCTGGATCACGATCGCGCCCGTCGCGCGATTGAACGATGCCGGATCGACGAAATTGGCCGGCCCGTTGCGGACCAGGGTCGCGCCATTGACGAGTGTCGCCAGCGCCTTCGCCTGGGTGTCGTCGATGCGGGCCAGATCGGAAATGTCGACGCTGACGTTGGCGACCAGATTGCCGTTGATATAGATCGCGCGGTCGATTCCGAACGACGCCACCAGGCCACTTTCCAGATCGAAACCGCCGCGGCAATCCGCGAGGCTGGCGTCGCTTACCGGCATCGCTGCGAACGGCAGGCCGGACGTCGCTTGCATGCTTCTTCCTGTCACGGCCGGTTGCGCTGCCTGCGCCGCGCCGGCGAGCAGCGCCGCATTTCCCAGTGCAACCATCCACCAGCGGACGATTCTCATGTTGCGTCCTCGCTCAGAAACCGTCCGTGCCGCTCTTGGGCATCAGGGTGTCAAAAAGTCCCCGGCGATCGATGCCAGCGGCCAGCATCGCCATCGGCGCCGCACGCCAGTCGTCACGGCTGTTGAACACCGCGAGGTCACGATGGTTGTGGATCACGAATACAAGGTGATTCGCCCACGCTTTTTCGAATTCCGCTTCCGGGATCGAACGCGTGCCCTTGGCCGGATCGCCGACCAACACGCGTCCCGCAAGTACGCCCTTGATCACCACGAAATGGCGGTAACCGTGCTCGTTGATCAGCACGATCGCGGGCAAGCGCGCCTGCTGCAGTTTCTGCAGCGACACGATGAATCCATCGGCCTGGAAACCCAGTGCCGCGAGAAACCGTTTGATGTCCAGCAACGAAAACCCTTCCTTGCCGATCCTGGCGCGATCGCCATGCGCGAACATCGCCGCGAACGCCGTCTGTTCGCTCATCGGATAGCCGTACTGGTAGGTGAGCAGCGTGGCCACCGCCGCCGAGCCGCAACTGAAATCGTATTTCTGGTGGATCGTGTTGCGGAAACGTCCTTCCTTGAGCGTGGTCACGTGCAAGCGGTAATTGCCACCCGCGATGCCGGTCAGTTGCGCGCTGCCTGCCCACGCGAAGACCGGCGCAAGTGCGAGCAACCCGGCAAGCAACGAGATGCATCGTTTCATGGTTGCATCTGCACGTTCACGACGGTCGCATTCTGGATCAGGACGCTGTTGCCGGTGTTCTGGATCACGATCGGCAAGCCCGCCGCATTGCCGAACGAACCGCCGCCGATCCAGTTCATGCCGGTGCTGACATTCTCGGTGGACGTGTCGGAAACGCTGCCGGTGATGGTGATGTTTTCGCTGACGTCGCTGCCGCCGCTGAGATTCGCGAGCACCGAACTGGCCACGCCCGAGCCAAGGCCCGCGACGAAAGGCGTCCTGGCCGACGCCTTGGCGGGCGCGCTCGCCGGCGGGGGGCACGCCGACGGTCCGGCAGCCAAGGCGCCGAACGCCCATGCCATGCCGAGAGCGGCGGACGCCGATCTGCAAAATTTTTCGAGCGGACGCATGGGCCTTCCTCGCACCTTGCAGGTGAACCTTGCGGGCAGATGCCGCGCCGTGGAGATTGCTCCCCACGACGCGGATCCCTCGCCCTGACTCAGTGACTGACCGTGAGGTTGGCCTGCACCGTGACGCCTTGCTGGACCAGTGACGCGGCACCACTGTTCTGCGCCATCGTCGTGATACCCGCGGCCGACACGGCCGTGCCGTTCATGGCATTGGACATGTCGAACGAGCCCGCATCAGCGGCGTTCGAACCGCCCGCGCCGCCCGCACTGCCCGCGCCGCCATAACCATTGCCGCCGGTGCCTGCGCCCGCGGCGCCACCCATGCCGCCGGCTCCGCCCGTCGCCGAGGAACTGCCGCCCGCACCGCCGGAAGCCGAGCCGCTGGAAGACGTGGCCATCGAGCTGCCGCCCGTGCCGCTTCCACCCGCACCGCTGCCGCCACCTGCACCACCCGCGCCCGCGGTCGCACCGCCACCTGCGCCGGCCGTGCCGTAGCCGCCATTGGCGTTGCCACCGCGATCACGTGCAGAAGAGTTGCCGCCGTTGCCACCGGCACCGCTATAGCCTCCCGCGGCATATCCGCCGGTCGAATAGCTGGAACCGTTGCTGCTGCTGGCGTCACCGCCGCGTCCCGTGTGCGCCCTGGCGTTCCCGCCGCGGCCACCGTTGCCGCCGTATCCGCCGAGCCCGTCGCCACCGTAGCCGTACGCACCGTCACCGCCCCGGCCGCCATTCGCGTTGCCATTGTTGGTGGCGGCATTGCCGATCCCGAATACGCTCACACCAGAAACCGATCCATTCAGGACACTGGTCGCGACCACATCGGTGGTGTTGAACGACGACGTATTGGTGTTGGTCGTGGTCGTGTTGTAGGACGACGCAAGGGAAGACGTTGCGGTGCCGTTGCGGTTGGCAGCCGCGCTGCCGTCGCCATTGGCATTGGCATCCTGTGCCTGCGCGGACAGTGAAAAGGCCATCGACATTCCCAGCCCCAGGCAAACCGCCGAGACCATCTGTGTTTTGCGCATGTGTGTTTCTCCGTTGATTTGCCGGTTTTGGCAGAGCATCGGAGAGCATCGAACGTGCCATCAGGACGCGATCGACGCACCCGCACAAAGCGCAGCGCGCTCAACGAGTTAGGCAAAAGCCTGGCACCGGATGGCGGCCGTTTGCGTGGCATTTGTTTCAAACGGATTGAACTTCCTGCAAAACCAGCTTGATTCGCGCGCCAGCGATACGCATATAGGGAAGTTCATCGTTTCGAGGAGTTGCGCATGAAACTGTACACATCGCCCGGCGCATGTTCGATGGCCGACCACATCGTGCTGGAATGGACGGGCAAGCCGTACACAGCGGTGATCGTCAGCCGTGAACAGCGCGCCACGCCGGACTTTCGCCTGCTCAACCCGTCGGGCGCCGTGCCGGTACTGGAAGACGGCGACTGGTCGCTCACGCAGAATGCCGCGATCCTGAATTACATCGCCGACACTTATCCGGAAGCGAAGCTCGGCGGTGACGGCACACCCAGGAGCCGCGCCGAAGTGAACCGCTGGCTGGGGTTCCTCAACTCCGACATGCACCCCGCCTTCAAGCCGATGTTCGGAACCACCGATTACCTCGAAGACAAGGCGACCATCGAGAAGACCCACGACAACGCCCGGAAGCAGTTGCGCAAATTGTTCGAACGCGTCGATGCGCAACTCGGCAAGCACGACTGGATCGCGGGTGACCACAAGTCCATCGCCGATCCTTACCTGTTCGTGATGCTGCGCTGGGCCAAAGGCACGAAAGTCGACCTGTCCGGTCTCGACAACCTCAAGAAATTCGAGCAGCGGATGCGCGCAGATGCGGGCGTACAACGCGTGCTGAAGGCCGAGAATGTCGATCAGGCCGCGTGATCGATTACTATCGACCTGGAACGACAAGGCCGCGCAATGCGCGGCCTTTTTAATTTCCGTCAGCGCTTCTCGATAGGCGTGTACGCCTGATCCTCCGGCCCCGTGTAGTTCGCCGACGGCCGGATGATCTTGCCGTCCTGGCGCTGCTCGATCACGTGCGCGCTCCATCCGGACGTGCGTGCGATCACGAACAGCGGCGTGAACATCGCGGTCGGCACGCCCAGCATGTGATACGCGCTGGCCGAGTACCAGTCGAGGTTCGGGAACATTTTCTTGAGTTCCATCATCACGTTTTCGATGCGCTCGGAGACTTCGAACAGGCGCGGATTGCCGCCATCGGTGCACAGCTTGCGCGAGATTTCCTTGATGATCGGGTTGCGCGGATCGCCGATCGTGTAGACCGGATGGCCGAAGCCGATCACGATTTCCTTGTTGGCGACGCGCTGGCGGACATCCGCATCGGCGTCATCGGCCGTGCGGTAGCGGCTGATGATGTCCATCGCCACTTCGTTGGCGCCGCCATGCTTGGGGCCGCGCAGCGCGCCGACCGCGCCGGTGATCGCGGAATAGAAGTCGCTGCCGGTGCCGGCGATTACGCGCGCGGCGAACGTGGAGGCATTGAATTCATGCTCGGCGTACAGCACGAGCGACTTGTCCAGCGCGTTCGCGTGCAGG
>Ga0209178_1000629_pt1 | contig 10470 bp, 9 predicted proteins | sample GAAS200_FD_187521 | JGI IMG/M metagenome (GOLD analysis project Ga0209178, IMG submission 187521) | Agricultural soil microbial communities from Georgia to study Nitrogen management - GA AS200 (SPAdes) (version 2) | ecosystem: Environmental > Terrestrial > Soil > Agricultural land | place: USA... | reverse complement strand
TTGCTGAGGTAGGTGATGGATGCGTAGCCGACGCCGAAGTCGTCGATCGCGATGCGCACGCCGTGGTCGCGCAGCTTGGTCAGCACGCGCACCACGGTTTCCACGTCGCCGGCCAGCGCGGTCTCGGTGATTTCCGCGACGATCGCGCCGGGCGGCACGCCCCAGATGTTCAGCGCATCGAGCAATTGTTCGGCGACGCCGCCGTGCGAAAGCGTGCGCGGCGACAGGTTCAGCGCAACGCGGCAACCCGGCAGGCCGCGCAGCGCGGACACGTAGCGCAGGGTCGCGTGGATGCTCCAGCGCGTCAGCGAAGTGATGAGGTCGTTCTGCTCGGCGAAGGTGACGAAATCATCCGGGCTGACCGGACCGACCTTGTGGCTGGTCCAGCGCGCCAGCGATTCCACGCCCACGATCCGCGATTGCGCGAGGCTCCAGATCGGCTGGAAAAAAGTCACCAGCCGGTTCGCCTCGATGCTTTCGCGCAGTTCGTGGTAATCGATGTTCGCGCGCACGTTCCTCGGATCGTGGAACGCGTAGCGCTCGCCGCGCCGCAGCGCGTCGTCGGCCGCCATCTGCGCGTGCCGCCACAACGTGTCCGGATCGGTGCCGTCCTGCGGGAAGAGCGCAACGCCCATCACGGCGCGCGTCTGCCAAGGCGGCATGCCCGGCGCCACCACGTGCGGTTGCTCGAACTGCGCCATCAATCCCGCCGCCGCCAGCAGCGCGTTGTTGCGGCCGCTCAAACCCGGCAACACCGCGAGGAAGGTTTCGTCGCCCGACTGGAACACGGTGTCGAGCGGACGCAGCGACTCGCGCAGCAGTTTCCTGATCGTCGCCTCGGCCTGTTCGCCGCATTCGCTGCCGAAGCGCAGCGCGATCTGGCGCAGGCCGCGGATGTACACGACCACGACCGCGAAGCCGCCCGTGCCGACGTCGTTTTCGGCAAGCTGGCGACCGATCGCGGCCAGGATCGCGTCGCGGTTCAACATGGGGGTCGTGCCGCCTTCATAGGCTTGCAAGATAGCCCGTGGCGTCGACGGGATGCTGGTCCACCGAAAGGGTGTGCTTGATTTCGACCGTGTTGCCGTCGACGGTCTGGTCCAGCAGGTTGAACACGCGGAAATCCTGCAGCGGCTGCTTGTCCGGCGTGGTCACCACCAGCACCGTCGGACGCAACCGGCGCACCTGGTTCTGCTCCAGCACCACTGCGATCTCGCCGGTGCTCAATTCCACGCGCGATCCGGTGGGATAGACGCCCAGGCAGACCTGGAACTGTTCGACCAGCTCGCTCTGGTACAGCGAACCGCGCGCGCGGTAGATCTTCTGCAAGGCTTCGTGGCGCGACACCGGCGCCTGGTAAGGACGCGCGCTGCACATCGCGTCATAGGAATCAATGATGGCGAGCATGCGGCCTGCCATCGGAATGGTGTCGTCGAGCAGGCAATCCGGATAGCCGCTGCCGTCGTAGCGCTCGTGGTGGGTGCGCATGACGTCGAGCACGTCCGGGTCATCGACCCCGCCGGCGGTGACGATGTCGAGGCCCTGCGCGACGTGCGTGCGCACCAGTTCGGTTTCTTCCGGCGACAGTGGCCGGCTGCTGCGCAGCAGTTCCGGCGGCAGGCGGGTCTTGCCGATGTCCATCAGCAATCCCGCGGTGGCCAGACTGAGCAGGGTGCCTTCCGGCAAGCCGAGGTGGCGGCCGAACGCCGCCGCCAGCGCTCCACAGGCGATCGCGTGGCCATAGATGTAGTCGTCGTGGCGGCGCATGCCTTCCAGGAACAGGAATGCATCCGCGCTGCGCAGCACGCTCGCGACCAGCGGCCGCACCACCTGTTCGACATGCTCGACCGAAAGTTCGCGGCCGCTGGCGACGTCGGCGTAGATCTGGTCGATGAGTTCCGAGGTCGCCCGCAGCGCATCGCGTGCACGCGGAATCTCCTCCTCGATGTTGACCGTGTTGGCGTACGTCGTCACCGACATGAAACGCGTGTTGCCGCCCTCGCCGCGCGTCAGCGTCAGCAGCGGCCGTCCGCGGGTGTCGACTTCGCGGCGCCGGTCGATGTACACGTACTGGCACAGTTCGCGCAATGTTCGCATTTCGCGTTCGCTGCGGATCTCGAAACCCTGCAGCGGAAACGGCGTGCCCTCCCACGGGCGATCGAGCCGGCTGACGAACATGCCCATGGCCAGGCTGGCCGTATCGATGCGGACTTCTTCGAGCTCGGTAGCCATGGTTCCCCGGCACCAGCAGGTGTGCGAACGCGGCTAGTGTAATCGGCAAATCGCCCGGACTGGCAGGCCACGCCGCGTGATCGTTCCGGCGCGTGAACGCTGTGTGCGCCGGCGCCGGCTATCCACGCGTGCGCGGCCCGCGTATCGTGGCCACAACATTCCTGCAAGGAATCCGCGATGACTGCTACACCCATCAATGGACGCGAGCACGACCTCGGCAACGGGCTGCTCGTGCTGCGCAGCCTGCCTGCGATGACGCAGCGTTCGATCGGCCCGTTCGTGTTCTTCGACCACGCGGGCCCGGTGGTGATGGACGCCGCGACCGGCCGCCAGGCCGACGTGCGCCCGCACCCGCACATCGGACTTTCCACCGTCAGCTATTTGATGAGCGGCGCAGTCCGCCATCGCGACAACCAGGGTTTCGACCAGGTGATCCATCCCGGCGACGTCAACTGGATGACCGCGGGAAGCGGCATCGTGCACTCCGAACGCTTCGACGTGCCCGATGCGTTCGCGGGTGACGGATTGGAATTGCTGCAATCGTGGGTCGCGCTGCCGGACGACCGGGAGGAATGCGATCCTTCGTTCTTCCACCATGCGCGCGCCGACCTGCCCCACGCGGAAGACGGCAGCGTCGTATTGCGCGTGATCGCCGGCGAAGCGTTCGGAATGAAGAGTCCCGTGCGCGTCCATTCTCCGATCTTCTACGTGCACGCGGAACTGAAGGCCGGCGCACGCATCGAGGTTCCCGCGGACTACAGCGAACGCGCGGCTTACGTGGTGCACGGCCGCGTGCGCGATGAATCGGACGGCGCAGAATACGGGCCGCGGCAATTGGTGGCGTTTGCGTCGCGCGATCCGGTGACCTTGCGCGCCAGCACCGACGCCACCGTGATGCTGCTGGGCGGCGAGCCGCTCGGCCCGCGCTTCGTCTGGTGGAACTTCGTGTCCTCGCGCAAGGAACGCATCCGCGAGGCCGCGGCGGATTGGCAAGCGGGACGCTTCAAGCTGCCGGCGAGCGACAACCGGGAATTCATCCCGCTGCCGGACAAGCCGATCTAGAACTAGCCCAAACCGTTCGTTGAGCGTAGCGAAGCAAAGCTTCGCGAAGTCGAACACCGCGTGCTCATCGAGCGGCACTTCGACTTCCTCGCTCCTCAGAGCGCGGGCATCCATGCCCGCTCCCCGCGTCGCGCCTTCGGCGCTACGCTCAGTGCGAACGGCTCTTGCAGATGAGTTCCTAGCGCCCGTAACGCCGGGCGCGTCGCTGATAAATGCGCACTGCGCGCAGGAAATCGATGCGCCGGAAGGCTGGCCACAACACGTCGCAGAAATAGAACTCGCTATACGCGGCCTGCCAGATCAGGAAGCCCGACAACCGCTGCTCGCCGCTGGTGCGGATGATGAAGTCGGGGTCGGGCACGCCACCGGTGTAGAGATAGCGTTCGATCTGCTCGGGCTTCAATTCGGCGGCGACCGATTCGAGCGTTCGCCCTTCCGCGGCCGCGTTCGCCAGCAGGCCCTTCACCGCATCGGTGATTTCCTCGCGCCCGCCGTACGCCAACGCGATCGTCAGCAGCATGCCGTCGTGGCCGGCGGTGGAAAGCTCCAGCGCCTCGCTGGCCGCGACCACGCGTTCCGGCAGGCGATCGCGCTGGCCGATGATCTTCACGCGCACGCGGCCCGATTTGAAACTCGGTTCCTGCAACAGGCGCGCGCTCTCCTTCACGAACAGGTCCAGCAGGCATTCGACTTCGGCGGCCGGGCGGCTGAAATTCTCGGTGCTGAAAACGTACAGGGTGACGTGGCGCACTTCGAGGTCGATGCACCACTCCAGCACTTCGCGCAACTTGTTGACGCCGTACTGGTGACCGATCGTTGCTTCCAGTCCCATGCCGCGCGCGAAGCGTCGGTTGCCGTCGAGGATCAGGCCGATGTGTGCGGGCACCGGTCCGGTGGCGACCTGCCGGGCAAGGACGTGTGCGTACCAGCGATACAACGGGTGCAGCAGCGGATTGATGATCCGCCACGGGCGGCGGCGCAGGTCCGCGAGCGCAAGGCGCAGCCAGCCGGGAGCGGACACTCCGGCGTCCTTGCCGGCAAGTGGCCGGGAAAGTTCAGATTGCATGGACGGGCATTGTATGCCGGCCGGGGCGGCTCCATAACATCGCCGCATCCTTTCCATTCATACGGAACGGTACCGATGCTGCTCGCAGCCTTCGACCCTTCTGCCCCACCCCGGAAAAGCCGCATGAACGGGTTCGCCTGGCTGCCCTGGCGGCGGCCGCCACCGCCCATCGACGACGCACTCTGGCGCGATGCACTGGCCGCATGTCCGCTGGCCCAGCGATTGCCACCCGACGAAGTCGCACGACTGCGCGACTTGGCCGAGCGTTTCCTGCAGCGCAAGCGTTTCCATCCGATCGACATGGAACTGGACGCGAAACAGCGCCTGCTGATCGCGATGCTGGCGTGCCTGCCGGTGCTGCGGCTGGGTTTTCGCGCGCTGCGCGGCTGGCAAGGCGTGGTCGTCTATCCCGGCGAGTTCAGGGTCCGCCACCGCCATTACGACGGCAGCACGGGCGTGGTCACCGAAAGCGACCAGATCCGGATCGGCGAGGCGTGGCAAATCGGGCCACTGGTGTTGTCGTGGGCTGCGATCGAGCACGACCTGGCGCAGCCATGGACCGGATCGAACGTCGTCGTCCACGAAATCGCGCACAAGCTCGACATGCTGGATGGTCCGCCCGACGGCGTGCCGCCGCTGCCGCGCGGCGTGTCGTGGCGCGGCTGGATCGATACCTTCCAGCGCGCCTACGATCGCCTGTCGCTGGCGGTACGGCGCGGCGAAGCCACGCCGATCGATCCGTACGCGGCCACCAATCCCGGCGAATACTTCGCCGTGGTCAGCGAATTGCATTTCTCCGACCCGCGCCGGCTGGAATGGGCCGAACCCGACGTCGCGGCGTTGCTGCGCGGCTATTACGGGCCATTACCGGCGCAGATCTGATCAGGTTGCCGAACGCAACCAGCGCGCGGCTTCCAGCGCGTAATAGGTCAGGATCGCATCGGCACCGGCGCGCTTGATCGACAGCAGCGCTTCCATCGCGCAGGCCTTTTCGTCGATCCAGCCGTTGGCGCCGGCGGCTTTCAACATCGCGTATTCGCCCGAGACCTGATACACGAAGGTCGGCGCGCCGAAGCGTTCCTTCACACGGCGCACGATGTCGAGGTACGGCAAACCCGGCTTGACCATCACCGCATCGGCGCCTTCTTCCAGATCGAGTTGCACTTCGCGCAACGCCTCGTCGGAATTGCCGACGTCCATCTGGTAGGTGTGCTTGGAGCCCTTGCCGAGCGACGCCGCCGAACCGACCGCGTCGCGGAATGGCCCGTAGAAGCTGGACGCGTACTTGGCCGAATAGGCGAGGATACGGGTGTGGATCAGCCCCGCATCCTCCAGCGCCAGGCGGATCGCGCCGATGCGGCCGTCCATCATGTCCGAGGGCGCGACGAAATCCGCGCCCGCGCGGGCCTGCGAAAGCGCCTGCTTCAGCAGCACCGCGACGGTTTCGTCGTTCAGGATGTAACCGGTGTCATCGATCAGGCCGTCCTGGCCGTGGGTCGTGAACGGGTCCAGCGCGTCGTCGCAGATCACGCCGAGTTCCGGGAAATGCGACTTCAACGCGCGCACCGCACGCTGGACCAGACCGTCGTCGTTGAACGCCTCGCGGCCGTCGGCGGTCTTTTTGTCGTCTTCCAGATGCGGGAACAACGCCAGCGCCGGCACACCCAGCTCCTGCGCTTTTTCGGCGACCTGCAACAGCGCATCGATGGAAAGCCGCGCCACGCCCGGCATCGAGGCGACATCGTCCCGAACGACGCCCGTGCCCTCCTGCACGAACACCGGCAGGATCAAGTCGGACGGGATCAGCATGGTTTCGCGCATCAACGCACGCGAAAAGGCATCGCGGCGCATGCGCCGCAGGCGGGTGGCGGGGTAGCTCATGGCGGTGTTCCACAACTCAACAACCGCTCATTGTAGCGGCGGTGTGAGCCACTTCCCGATCGCCGCCGCGGCTCTGGCACGAATCCTGCTCCATTTACTCCAGTCGCATCGAGGTGAAAGCCGCAGTCACTTTCGGCTCAGGTGGTTGCAGTTAAATTAGAGTTAATGCAGAATCACATCCGTTGGATGGGCTGTATTCCAAAGGCAAAAACTTCAAGTCGACCGTAACCCGCTGAAACGACAATGATCTCCGTCCTGTCCCTCCTTGTTTTCCTGACGCTCGCGGCGGTCGTTGTCGCGATGAGCGTCAAACGCATTCCCGAGGGTCAGGTCTACACCCTGCGCCGGCTGGGCAAGCCCGCCGGGACGCTCACGGCAGGCACCCACCTGGTTGTGCCGCTGATCGAACGCATTGCCCACAAGATCAGCATCACCGGCTACACGCTCGCAGTGGACGAGCGCATGGCCGAGGACGCGACCGACGCCCGCAACCTGCGCGGCCGCGTGTGGTGGCAGGTACTCGATCCCGAGCGCGCCGAAGCGGTGATCGACCGAGCCGACGACATGATCCGCCTGCAGCTGCGCGATGCCGTCCAGCATGCGACCGCTTCCGAAGCGCAGGATCTGCGTTCACGCAACCAGCGCATCAAGCAGACCTTGAACACCAGCCTGCGCGAGCGTGGCGTGCTGGTGACGCGGGTGGAATTGAACCTCGCCGCGTAACAGGAACAGGTTCAGGGAGAAACGGTGAGCCCGCTCCATGCGGGCTCCTGTTTTTATGGAGGCTTATTTGTGCGATCGTCCCTGATCGCGGCTTCGTTCGATGCCCATGTCCATTGATGACCGCTGGGCTCACAATCACCACCACGGCCAAAGCCGCCATCCATGGCCAGGAGCTCCCTGGCCTGACTTTCCACAACAGCCGCTTCGAATGGACGCCCGAAATCTTGCGCATAAGCTCGCCGATGGCCTCGCGATCATGCGGTTGGATTTGCCAGTCGATGCGCAAGGAAAACTGCTGGCCTACCTCGACCTGCTGGCGAAGTGGAACCGCACCTACAACCTGACCGCGGTGCGTGATCGCGAAGACATGGTGTCGCGACATCTGCTGGATTCGCTGGCGGTGCTGCCGTTCGTGCATGGCCAAAGCATTGCGGACCTCGGCAGTGGCGCCGGGCTGCCCGGCATCCCGCTGGCGATCGCGCGTCAGGACATCGCGGTGACGCTGGTCGAGAGCAATGGCAAGAAGGCACGTTTCCTGCGCGAAGCGATCCGCAGCCTGCCGCTGACAAACGTGACCGTCGCGCAGGCGCGGGTGCAGGACGCGACCGGCGTCTTCGACACCGTGACCGCGCGAGCTTTCGCCAGCCTTCCCGACATGCTGGCCTGGGGCGGGCACCTGCTGGCTCCGGACGGGCGCTGGCTGGCCCTGAAGGGTCACGCCGATCCTGCCGAACTGGATGCCGTGCCGCGCGGGTTCCGGGTGGTCGACGTCCACGCACTGGAGGTGCCCGGCACGGATGGCGAACGCTGCGTGGTGGAGCTGGCACGGGCGCACCAAGGGGCTCCCATTTGAAGCAGCTTTTGGTGAGAAGTCAGGCCATGGGCGGCCGTGGTGGAGTGTCCATGGCCGGATGGCCTTTCTGATCGATCAGCTGAAAAGGGCAGCGATCACGGACGATCGCATAAAAATGGTAGGCTAGTCCGCTCACCGTTTGCGTCCCATCCGTTGCGACCATGACGCGCATCATCGCCATCGCCAACCAGAAGGGCGGCGTCGGCAAGACCACCACCGCCGTGAACCTGGCTGCCGCGCTCGCGGAGACCAAGCGCCGCGTGCTGCTGGTGGATCTCGATCCACAGGGCAACGCCACGTCGTCGGCGGGCATCGACAAGCGCGAAGCCAAGCCGAACGGCTGCGAGGTGTTGCTGGAAGAAGCGCCGATCGAGGACGCGATCATCCCCACCGAAGCCGGTTTCGATCTTCTTCCCGGCAACCGCGATCTCACGGCCGCGGAAATCAAGCTGGCCGACGCGATCGCGCGCGAACAGCGGCTCAAGGAACAACTGGCCAAGCTGGGCGATCGTTACGCGATCATCCTGATCGACTGCCCGCCCTCGCTGCACCTGCTCACGTTGAACGCGCTGGCCGCGGCCGACAGCGTGCTGATTCCGGTGCAATGTGAATCGATGGCGCTGGAAGGCTTGACCGACCTGCTCGACACGGTCAAGGCCGTGCGCAAGCGGCTCAATCCGCAACTCGAAGTCGAAGGCCTGCTGCGCACCATGTTCGACGTGCGCACCGCGCTGGGCAACGACGTGTCGAGCGAACTCACCAAGCATTTCGGCGACAAGGTGCTGCACTCGGTGGTGCCGCGCAACGTGCGCCTCGCCGAAGCGCCCAGCCACGGCAAGCCCATCAATCTCTACGACCGTGAATCGCGTGGCGCAATCGCCTACCTCGGGCTCGCGGGCGAGATGATCCGCAAGCTGGGTTTGGGCGCAGCCCGCAACGATGATGCGGCGCCCGACACCGCGGCCGCCAGGCCGAACCCGCCGCCGGGCGCGCCGCGTACTCCCATCATGAAGGTTTCTGCATGAGTGCCGCCAAACGCCGGGGACTCGGGTCCCGCGATCTCGACGTATTGCTGGGCAGCCCCGATGCCGATACCGCAAGCGATGCTTCCGCAGGCGAGACGCTGGGCAGCCTTCCGGTCGCGTCGATCCGCGCGGGCCAGTACCAGCCGCGCCACCACTTCGACGAAGCCGCGCTGGACGAACTCGCCGCATCGATCAAATCGCAGGGCCTGATCCAGCCGATCGTGGTGCGTGACGTCGGCCGCGGCCAGTACGAATTGATCGCGGGTGAGCGCCGCTGGCGCGCCGCGAAGAAAGCCGGACTCACGGAAATCCCCGCGGTGGTGCGCGACATTCCGACGCAGTCGGTGCTGGCGGTCGCGTTGATCGAGAACATCCAGCGCGAGGAATTGACCGCGCTGGAAGAAGCACACGCGCTGCGCCGCCTCATCGACGAGTTCAAGTTGAGCCAGCAACAGGCGGCCGATGCTGTGGGCCGCTCGCGCGCAGCGGTTGCGAACCTGCTGCGCCTGCTGGACCTGCCCGCGACGATCCGCGAATTGCTGGACGAAGGCCGCATCGAAATGGGCCACGCCCGCGCGCTGCTGACCCTGCCCGCGCCGCGGGCGATCGCACTGGCCGAGAAAGCGGCTGACCAGGGCTGGTCGGTGCGCGAACTGGAACAGGCGGTGCGCCTCGCGCAGTTGCCGAAATCGTCCGGCAAGACCAAATCGCGCGACGTCGATCCCGACATTGCCGCGCTGGAACGCGAACTTTCCGATTCGCTTGGTACGCGTGTCGAGATCGCGCAGGGGCGCGGGGGACGCGGCAAGCTGGTGATCAACTACCACAGCGCCGACGCGCTCGAAGGCATCCTGGAAAAGCTGCGCTGACGGCGCCGCATCGGCGATAATCCCGCCTTCCCCACGGCAAGGCCCCAGCGCATGCCCGATCTGTCCGTGGTCGTGCCCGTGTTCAACGAGCGCGACAACATTCCGCCGCTGCTTGCCGAAATCGCCGCGGCCTTGCGCGGGCGCGTCGATTACGAAGTGGTGTACGTCGACGACGCGAGTTCCGACGATTCGCTCGACGTGCTGAAGGCCGAACGCGCGAAGCATCCGGAACTGCGGATCGTGCGGCACCTCCGGCAAAGCGGCCAGAGCACCGCGATCCGCAACGGCGTGCGCGCGGCGCGCGGGGCGTGGATCGCGACGCTGGACGGCGACGGCCAGAACGATCCGGCCGACATTCCGAAACTGCTCGAAGCGCGCAAGGATGCCAACCCGAAAGTGAAACTCTTCGCCGGCTGGCGAACGACACGACGCGACAGTTTCAACAAGCGCATCTCCTCGAAAATCGCCAACGGCGTGCGCTCGCGAATGCTGCGCGATGCGACGCCCGACACCGGTTGCGGCCTGAAACTGTTCGAGCGCGACACCTTCCTCGCGCTGCCCTACTTCGATCACATGCATCGCTACCTGCCGGCGCTGGTGAAGCGCGCCGGCTTCGAGAGCGTCAGCATTCCGGTCGGACACCGCCCGCGCACCCGCGGCGTGTCCAAGTACGGCATGCTCGACCGGCTGTGGGTCGGTCTCGCGGATCTCCGCGGCGTCGCGTGGCTGATGCGCCGCGCGAGGGTCACCGACATCGAG
>Ga0209178_1000628_pt1 | contig 10476 bp, 10 predicted proteins | sample GAAS200_FD_187521 | JGI IMG/M metagenome (GOLD analysis project Ga0209178, IMG submission 187521) | Agricultural soil microbial communities from Georgia to study Nitrogen management - GA AS200 (SPAdes) (version 2) | ecosystem: Environmental > Terrestrial > Soil > Agricultural land | place: USA... | reverse complement strand
TGATCACGAGCCGCAGCGGATCGAGTACCGCCATCCGGCGCGGCGCGTGTGCGTCGAGATCCTCACGCACGCAGTTCTCGAGTACCCCGTAGTCGATCACGCTGTTCTGCTTGGAAAGCCCGGCGCGTTCCCAGAACAGGCGAATTGCGGCGGCGGTGAAGCCGCGCCGGCGCACCCCGGCCAGCGTCGGCAGGCGCGGATCGTCCCAACCGTCCACGCGCCTTTCGTTCACCAGTTCCAGCAGCTTGCGCTTGCTCATCACGGTGTAGGAAAGATTGCCGCGCGCGAATTCGATCTGGCGCGGTTTCGACGGCGCCGTCGGCAAGGCCTTCTCGACCAGCGGCTGCCACAGTTCCGGGTGGTTCGGAAAATCCACGTTGTCCACGCACCAGTCGTACAGCGGGCGGTGATCCTCGAATTCCAGCGTGCAGAATGAATGCGTGATGCCTTCCAGCGCGTCGGACAGCGAATGCGCGAAGTCGTACATGGGATAGATCGGCCACGCATCGCCGGTGTTCTGGTGCGTCACTTTCCGGATGCGATACAGCGCCGGGTCGCGCAGGTTGATGTTGCCGGATGCCATGTCGATCTTCGCGCGCAGCGTGCGTGTGCCGTCGGCGAACTCGCCGGCGCGCATGCGGCGGAACAGGGCGAGGTTTTCTTCGACCGAACGATCGCGGTACGGCGAATCGCGGCCGGGTTCGGTCAGCGTGCCGCGGAATGCGCGCACCTGTTCGGCATCGAGGTCGTCCACGTAGGCCTTGCCGTCCTCGACCAGCTTCAGCGCGGCGCGGTAGAACACTTCGAAATAGTCGGACGCGTGACGCAGCTCGCTCCATTCGAATCCGAGCCAGCGCACCGAATCCTTGATGCCTTCGACGAACGCCGGGTCTTCCTTGCCGGGATTGGTGTCATCAAGGCGCAGGTTGCAGGTGCCGCCGAACTCGCGCGCGATGCCGAAATCGAGGCAGATCGCCTTGGCGTGACCGAGGTGCAGATGACCATTCGGTTCCGGCGGAAAACGCGTGGCCACGCGGCCACCGTGTTTGCCGGAGGCCTGGTCGGCCAGCACGATCTGGCGGATGAAATTGGTGACGACGGGGGCGTGTTCGTCCGCCATGGATGCGTCCGGCAAAGGTCAAGCCGGCAGTTTAACGAGGCGTCCGGGAAAACGCTTGCAACAACTACCCGCGCAAGGCGGCTGTTGTGGAAGTCAGGGCGAAGGCGGGCGCTTGCGCGATGCTGGTGGCATCGCGTGCGCGACTGACGAAGGCGCGCCGGAAGCGTGCCCGGACGCCGCAGGCGGCCCGAAGGGCTGAGCGGAGCGAACGCGCCCGAAGGGCGAGCGTCAAGCATGGCTGGCCCGGCGCCCGCACTACGGGCGGTGCCCGCTGCCACACCACAGCGCGTCAGTCATCGTCCGATCGCGTGAACCGGAGCCGCCGAGCAGCGATCAGGGACGATCGCAAAAGAAACGTGCTAGGTTGATTCCATGCGAACCGTTTATCACGCCGAAGGCATCGTGGATGCGCACCTGGTCAAGGACGCGCTGGAGCAGGCCGGCATTCCGGCGTTCGTCAACGGCGAATACCTGATCGGCGGAATGGGACAGTTGCCCGCGCGCGATTTCCTGACCGTGAGCGTGCCCGACGTTGCGGTGGAGGCGGCCGTGCCGGTGGTGCGGGAAGTCGGCGAGATGTTGCGCTCGCCGCCCGCGGAACCTGCCGATGCGCCGCTGCCACCGTTGCACCTCAAGCCCGCGACCACTTGAACGCCGCTGCGGCGAGCGCGGAGATCGGCGACGCGTTGCGCGCGCGGCTTGCCGCCCATATCCGCGACGTGCCCGATTTTCCTTCGCCGGGCGTGCTGTTCAAGGACATCACGCCGTTGCTGGCTGATGCGGAGGCCCTGCGCGATTGCGTGGATGCGCTGGCGTCGCCTTGGCGCGGTGCCGGACTCGACGTGATTTGCGGCGTCGAAGCGCGCGGCTTCATTTTCGGTGCGGCGCTTGCACGCGCGCTGGATGTCGGTTTCGTGCCGCTGCGCAAGGCTGGCAAATTGCCGGCCGCGACCCGTAGTGTCGAATACCTTCTCGAATACGGGTCCGCGCGACTCGAAGTCCACGCCGATGCGCTCGCACCCGGCGCGCGCGTGCTGATCATCGACGACGTGCTGGCGACCGGCGGCACGCTGGCGGCCGGCTTCGAGCTGGTGCAAAGCCTCGGCGCCGAAGTCGCGGGCGCGGCGGTGGTGATCGAATTGACATTCCTCGAAGGCCGCGCGCGCTGGCCCGCGGATGTGCCGCTGCACGCATTGATCCGCTATTGACCGCCTGCGCTTTTGCAGGGTTGGACTGAGCGCTTTTTGCGAAACCCAACAATCATTGCGAAACGTTGGGCTTCCGCCGATGGAGCCGGCGTAGGTTGGCGCTGAGCGGGTTTCATCCGCGAAGCCCAACAATCATCGCGACGTTGGGCTTCCGTCGATGAGGCCGGCGTCAGCCCAACCTACATATCGTCTGTCCAATTACCCGCGCGGCGTGGTCTGCCGGAACGTGGGGCGTTGCGCCAATACCACTTGGGTGTGGAACGGTTCGCCCGCGCGCAAACCGGAAATCTCGACCTTGCTGCCGGGCGTCATTTCCGCCTCGCGGGTGCGCAATCCGGCGGGGTCGATGATCGGTTGCTTGTCCATCTTCAGCAGCACGTCGCCCGCCTGCAGCCCGGCTTGGGCCGCCGGCCCACCCGGGTAGATGTCGACCACCATTGCACCGCGCGCCGCAGCGGGCAGGCCGGAATCGGCGGCGATCACCACGTTGCCGACTTCCACGCCCAGCCACCCGCGCACGACCCGGCCGTGCTCCACGATCTGTTCCAGCACACGCTTGGCGGTGCGCACCGGAATCGCGAAACCGATGCCCTGGGCGCCGGCATCGCGATCGAACATCGCCGTGTTGATGCCGATCAGTTCACCCTCGGCGTTCACCAGCGCGCCGCCGGAATTGCCGGAGTTGATGGCCGCGTCGGTCTGGATGAAATCCTCGTAGGGTGAAAGGATGAGCTGCCGCTGCAAGGCGCTGACAATCCCCATCGTCACCGTCTGGCCGATGCCGAACGGGTTGCCGATCGCCAACACCACATCGCCCACGCGCGGCGATTCGCCGTCGACCTGGATCGTGGGCAGCGTGCCGGCGTCGATCTTCAGCACGGCGAGGTCGGTGTCTGGATCGGTGCCGATCACCCGCGCGTGCGCGACGCGGCCGTCGTGCAGCAGCACCTGGATGTCGTCGGCGCCGGAGATCACGTGGTTGTTGGTGAGCACGTAACCGTCGGACGTGAAGATCACGCCGGAACCGAGGCTCTGTTCGCGACGTTTCAGCGCCGGGGCGGCCATGCCGCCCCACAGCCGCTGCAGGATCGGATCGGGGAACACCGCCAGCGGCCGCTCGGTGACGGTCTTGTCGGCGTAGATGTTCACCACCGCGGGCGTCGCCTTGGCGACGGCGTCGGCATAGGAAGCGGGACCGGGCGCCGGCGTCTCGGAAGCCGGACGCGCGGAAGTGCTGGTGGCGGGATGCCCGCCGTGCAATCCGTCGCGCAGATGCTTGCCCACGCCAGGCCACGCGAGGCTGATCAGAAAGGCGGCCGCAAGACCCACCACCACGAATTGCAGGACGAACAGGAGTGGGCGGAGCTTGCCAGGCATGGAAAATGCGGCCTCGTCGGACGCCGTCGGATTGTGCGCTCACGAGGCGAACGCTAAACTAACACGATTTTGGGGCCCGATGGATGACGGGACTGCGGTCGTGCCGGCCGCTCGTCCGTTCCGTGCGCATCGGACAACACCAACCGCGGCGCGGTTCAAAAGTCGCGACTACAAGCAGTGCGGAGAGGCTGATGGCGGACGAAAGCATCAATAAGGGTCGACGCAGGTTCCTCACGGCCTCCACCGCCGTGATCGGCGGCGCCGGTTTGGCCATCACGGCGATTCCGTTCGTGGAAACCTGGTTGCCCAGCGCGCGCGCCGAATCGGCCGGTGCCCCGGTGACCATCGCGATCGGCAAGATCGAGAAGGGCCAGATGGTGCGCTACGGCTGGCGCAGCCAGCCCGTGTTCGTGGTGAATCGCACGCCCGAACAACTGGAATGGCTGCCCAAGCAGGATCCGCTTCTGCGGGACCCGAAGTCGAACGAGTCCGAGCAGCCGAAGTATTGCCAGAACGCCACGCGTTCGATCAAACCCGAGTGGATGGTGCTGATCGGCATCTGCACCCACCTGGGTTGCGTGCCCGACTACAAGGGTGAAGTGAAGCCCGAACCGTTCGATCCGAACTGGAAAGGCGGCTTCTACTGTCCGTGCCACCACTCCCGCTACGACATCGCGGCGCGCGTCTACCAGGGCGTGCCGGCGCCGCTGAACATGGTGGTGCCGCCGTACCACTTCGTCGATGACACCCATATCCAGATCGGCGTCGATCCGAAAGGAGCCGCGTAATGGGCGCGTTCACGCAATGGTTCAACGAGCGGGCGCCGGGACTTGGCGCGGTCTACAAGAAGCACATGACGGGCTACTACGCGCCCAGGAACTTCAACGTCATGTACTACTTCGGTTCGCTGGCGCTGCTGGTGCTGGTGAACCAGATCGTCACGGGCATCTTCCTGACGATGTTCTACACGCCCACTGCGGCCGGTGCTTTCGATTCCGTGCAATACATCATGCGCGACGTGCAATGGGGTTGGCTGGTGCGCTACATGCACGTGACCGGCGCCTCGATGTTCTTCATCGTGGTCTACCTGCACATGTTCCGCGGCCTGATGTACGGCTCGTACAAGAAGCCGCGCGAGCTGGTGTGGCTGCTGGGCATGCTGATTTTCCTGGCGCTGATGGCCGAAGCGTTCATGGGCTACGTGCTGCCGTGGGGCAACATGTCGTTCTGGGGCGCCAAGGTGATCATCACCTTGTTCAGTGCGGTGCCGGTGATCGGCTCGCAGCTGGTGGACTGGATCATGGGCAGCTTCGTGCCGTCCGATCCCACGCTCAACCGCTTCTTCGCGCTGCACGTGGTGGCGCTGCCGCTGGTATTGCTGCTGTTGGTGGTGCTGCACCTCGGCGCACTGCATGAAGTGGGTTCGAACAACCCCGACGGCGTCGAGATCAAGAAGCACAAGGGGCCGGACGGCCACCCGCTGGACGGCATTCCCTTCCATCCGTACTACACGGTGAAGGATCTGGTCGGCGTGGGCGTGTTCCTGATCATCTGCGCGATCGTCATCTTCTTCGAGCCGACCGTGGGCGGATTCTTCCTCGAACACGACAACTCGATTCCGGCCAACGACCTGGTGACGCCTGCCACGATCAAGCCGGTGTGGTACTTCTCGCCGTTCTACGCGATCCTGCGGATGATCCCGAGCAAGGGATTCGGCGTGCTGGCGATGGCGCTGTCGATCATCGTGCTGTTCCTGGTGCCGTGGCTGGATCGCGGCAAGGTCAAGTCGGTCCGCTATCGCGGCGTCGGCTACAAGGTGGCGCTGACGATCTTCGCGATCGTGTTCATCCTGCTGGCGGCCATCGGTGCCGACCTGACGCCGGGCTGGATCGTGTCCATCTTCGGTCCCGACGCCGACATCACCACCATCGAAAACCTGTTCGGCCGGACCCTGGTGGTCCTGTACTTCGCGTTCTTCGCGTTCCTGTGGGTCTATACGTTCTTCGGATTGGAGAAAACCAAGCCGGTTCCGGAAAGGGTGAGCACGCATGACTGACAAGACTTTTCGCGCGTCCATGCGCTCGCTCTCGGCCCTGCTGGTCGCGCTTGCCGTGGCGCTGATCGCCTCGCCCTCCGCGTTCGCGGAAGAGGGTGGCGGTTACGCCAACGCCAACATCAACGTGCACGACGAGGCTTCGTTGCAGCGCGGCGCGCGCCTGTACATGAATTACTGCGTGGGTTGCCATTCGCTGAAGTACCTGCGCTACTCGCAGATGGCGGACGGGCTCGGGCTCACCGAAAAGCAGGTGATGGACAATCTGAACTTCACCGGCGCCAAGTTCGGCGAGCCCATTGTGTCGGCCATGCCGGAGGCCGAGGCCGAGAAGTGGTTCGGCAAGGTGCCGCCGGACCTGTCGCTGGAAGTCAGCGCCAAGGGCGCGGACTGGGTATCGGCCTACCTCAAGGCGTTCTATCTCGACCCCGCGACCAACAGCGGCTGGAACAACACGGTCTTCCCGAACGTCGCGATGCCGTTCCCCTTGTGGCAGTTGCAAGGCGAGCAGGTGGCGGTGATGAACCCGCCCGAGAACGGCCAGCCCGCCGCCGTCAAGGAATTGAAGCTCGCCCAGACCGGCAGCATGACGCCCGCGCAATACGACCAGGCCGTCCGCGACCTCACCTCGTTCCTGGCCTACGTGTCCTCGCCGGACGAGCTGCCGCGCAGCCGCATCGGTGCCTGGGTAGTGATTTATCTGGTACTTTTCACCCTGTTCGCCTTGGTGCTGAAAAAGGAATACTGGAAGGACGTGCATTGACCGGCGGGCGCTGCGCCCGCCAGCCGATGCCCACACCCGGGACTGTCGCGTCACCGGACCTAGGGCCTGCATCGAGGCCCTGATCGCCCAAAGGGGACACTGGCATGATCCAAACAGCTCACACCACCCGCACCGTGCTGACCCTGTTCACCGCGCCCGACGACGTGCAGTCGCATCGCGTGCGGCTGGTGCTGGCCGCCAAGGGCGTGGTCTACGACCGGGTCGAAGTGCCGCCCGGCAAGCCGCACGACGAACTGCTTTCGATCAATCCCTACGGCGACACGCCGACCCTGCAGGACCGCGACATGGTCCTGTACGAACCGGACGTCGTGTGCGAATACATCGACGAGCGTTATCCGCATCCGCCACTGATGCCGGTCGACCCCCTGTCGCGTGCGCGCCTGCGCTTGGCCTGCGTACGGATCGAGCGCGACTGGGTGCCGGAAGTGGCGAACATCCGCGCCGGTGGACGTGCCGCCGAAGCCGCCCGCAAACGGCTGTGCGACCACCTGATGGCCGCGCTGCCGCTGTTCAGGGCCGCGAAGTTTTTCCTGAACCCGGAAATCAGCCTCGCTGATTGCCTGGTCGCACCGGTGGTGTGGCGCCTGCCTTCGCTGGGCGTGTCGCTGCCCAAGGAAGCCAAGCCGATCGTCGATTACGGCGAACGCCTGTTCCGCAGCCAGGGGTTTGCGCGCAGCCTCACGGCCGAAGAGCGCCTGCTGGGCGAGCTGTGACCGAAGAACAAACCCCCGCCATGACCTCGAACCGTCCGTACCTGTTGCGGGCGGTGCACGAGTGGATTTGCGACAACGGCCTCACGCCCTACATCGTGGTGGATGCCGCCAAGCCGGGCGTGCAGGTGCCGCCGCAGGCGATCAGTGAAGGCCGGGTCGTGCTGAACCTCGCGCCGCGCGCGATCGCGCGGCTCGAAATCGGCAACGACGCGATCACGTTCATGGCGCGCTTCGGCGGCGTCAGCCACGCGGTCAGCGTTCCCGTTGCGGCCGTGCAGGCGATCTACGCACGCGAAAACGGCCAGGGCATGCTGCTGGCCGAGGATGCAGCGGGCACGGCTTCGCCCGCGTCTCCAGATGCATCGCCCGCCAAACCCACCGCGCCCGCCTTGCAGGCCGTGCCCACCTCCGCGCAGGACGCATCGGTTTCCGATGACGCGGACAAAAATGGCGACGGCGACAAGCCGGACAAGCCGCGACCCAAGGGCAAGCCCAGTCTGCATGTCGTGAAGTGACGAAGAGGGCGTGCGTAGGTTGGGCTGACGCCGGCTTCATCGGCGGAAGCCCAACCTGCGAAGAGCGGCCCAACGTCACCCGGCGCAACATTCGCGAACGCGCCACGCCCGCGCAAGCGTGTGGCACGTTGGGCGGAGGTCAGTGCAACGTCCTTCGCGCGCGCGTGATCGGAACGATGTTGGCATCGCCGTCCGGTACATGCCAGGCCGCCGGCAGGTCGGGCACGTCGCGGAACGCGTGCGCCCCCGCGTCGGGATGGTGTGGCGCCGGCATGCTCTCGCCCACGATGCGATCGCCCAGCAGCCGGACGCTGGCGGGCTGGCGATCGTCGCCGCCGCGGCTGGTTTCGAAGCGATATTCGCGCATCACGTGCAGCGTGCCGCGTCGCCAATTCATGCGTAGACGATGCAACGCCACGCTGTCGTCGAGCAGTTGCACGCCGTGCCGTTCGCACAGCCGTCGCGCGTGCGCCGTCGCGCGTTCGCGCAGCCGCAGCACGTGATACCACGACCCGATCAGCACCATGAATGCAAGCAGTGGCAACCAGACTTCCAGCACGTCACGATCCTCGCGCGCCCGGCGGCGCGTGCACAGCCATCATGCCCGTATCGGCATGGGAAAGACAGATCGGTGATGTGGGGATCGGCCGGCGTTATTTCACGCGTTCGACGCGCACGCTCTGGTTGCAGCCCTGCACATACATCAGCCAGCTGCCCAGGATCATCGGCTTGATCGTGACTTCGGGATTGTCGACCTCCGGACACGAATACGCGCCGGATTCGGCCTGTTTCCAGACTTGGCCATTGTCGAGCGTGAAGGTGGTTTGTCCGGCCCAGCCGTTGAAGTGCCCGACCAGGTGCGTGTTGAATTTGTCACGCGGCTGGTTGGTCGGATAGAACACCGGCTGGCCGCTGGCGGAAACCATCTTGGTCTGCTCGTGCGTGCGCAGCCAGTTGTCGAGGTTCTGAAGTTCCTGCGGCGTCAGCTTGTCGAGACCCGCGGCCTTGAAGTCGGCCGCCGACATGCGCTCCTCGAGCGAAGAAAACTGTTGCGCCATGACAGGCAGGGCGGTGGTCAGCAGGGCCAGTGCGGCCGGCAACATCAGTCGAGTGCGCATGGGCGGCGATAATAGCAGTGCCCCATGCCAGCCGCACGGGGTTCGTGGAGAGTCCGATTTAATACACTGACCGTCTTTCGGCGGCCTTTCCCGGCAGCGCCGGATGGCTGTTTCGGCTATGGATCCCTCGCTGACGAACATCGATTCCGAACACGCGGCGCCCGTCGCCACGCTCTCTGCAGGCGAACGCGTGCTGTGGGCGGAAACCGACGCGCTGCTGCGGGACATCGGCTGCGATGCGGAAACGTGCGCCGCGGCAGGATGGTACGCGGTGGTCGTCGCGCAGCCGCAGGCGTGGCTCGCCGAAAATGCGCGCGCCCCGGAATCGTTGCGCCGCCTGGTCGAAGGCCAGCAGCAGGCCGAACGCGTGTGGGCGCTGCACGCTTCGCGCGATGCGGGCGGCAGCAGCGAAGGGCTGCGCCGGTTGCTGCTCGCGATCATCCGCGATCTTCGCGTCGTGTACCTGTTGCTCGCGCGGCAGTTGGCGAAGTTGCGCGCCGCGGCTTCGCTGCCGGAAGCCGAACGCCGCGAACTGGCGCAGCTGACCCGCGACATCCACGCGCCACTGGCCAACCGGCTCGGCATCGGCCACTGGAAGTGGGAACTGGAAGACCTGGCATTCCGGTATCTGCAGCCCGACATCTATCACCGCATCGCTGCGCTGCTGGACGAGCGCCGCGCCGATCGCGAAGCGTGGATCGCGCGTTGCGTCGATGCGTTGCGCGAGGCATTGCGCGTGCAGGGCATCGAAGCCAGTGTCGATGGGCGCGCCAAGCACATCTATTCGATCTGGCGGAAGATGCAGCGCAAGCGCATCGGTTTTGGCGAGCTGTACGACATCCGTGCCCTGCGCGTGCTCACGCGCAGCGTGGCCGACTGCTATGCGGTGCTCGGCGTGGTGCATGCGTTGTGGCCAATCATCCCGCAGGAATTCGACGACTACATCGCCAGGCCCAAGGGGAACAATTACCGTTCGCTGCACACGGCGGTGATCGGGCCGGAAGGCAAGACGCTGGAAGTGCAGATCCGCACCGAAGAAATGCATCGCGGCGCCGAACTCGGCGTGGCCGCGCACTGGCGCTACAAGGAAGGCGGCGGCGGCGACGCCGCCTATCAGGCACGCGTCACGTGGATGCGCAAGCTGCTGGAAACGCGTGGCGAAGGCGACGACGAGGCGACGCTGGCCGCCGAATTGCGCGCGGAGCTGGCCGAGGATCGCGTGTACCTCCTGACGCCCAAGGGCGAGGTGATCGACCTGCCGGCCGGCGCGACGGTGCTCGATTTCGCCTACCACGTGCACACGATGGTCGGGCATCGCTGCCGCGGCGCCAAGGTCAACGGCCGGATCGTGCCGCTGACGCACCAGCCCGCCAGTGGTGATCGCATCGAAATCCTCACTGCGCGCGAACCCGCGCCCAGTCGGGACTGGCTGTCGCCGCAGCTCGGTTATCTCGCCACCGCCAGCGCACGCGGCAAGCTGCGTGCGTGGTTTCGACGCGAGGATCTCGCTGCCAACGTGACCGCCGGCAAGCTCCTGCTGGAGCGCGAAGTGCGTCGGCTCGGCATTGCCGATGACGTGCTGGACAAC
>Ga0209178_1000627_pt1 | contig 10477 bp, 9 predicted proteins | sample GAAS200_FD_187521 | JGI IMG/M metagenome (GOLD analysis project Ga0209178, IMG submission 187521) | Agricultural soil microbial communities from Georgia to study Nitrogen management - GA AS200 (SPAdes) (version 2) | ecosystem: Environmental > Terrestrial > Soil > Agricultural land | place: USA... | reverse complement strand
TTCCAAGAACTAATGTGAGCCATGATGGATTTTCTCGTCATTGCTGACCGGGCGTCAGACTCGCCGTTCGTCGAACGCATCTGGCGGGCCCACAGTGAGCGCGCCGGAACCATGGTGTCCGTGGCGTCGAGTCATTGCGAAATGGTCGTGACTCGGTATCGGGGCAAGACCACGCTGACCATTCGCGGTCCGGAGACCCGGGCGACGACGGTTCCGTGCCCGGCAGGCGCCGAATGGATCGGCATTCGTTTCAGTCCGGGCAGCTTCATGCCGGGGTATCCGGCCGCCCGCCTCATGGACCGCCACGACGTGAACCTGCCGGGTGTGGCCCGGCGCAAGTTCTGGCTCGACGGCTCCGCGTGGGAATACCCCGACTTCGAGAATGCGGAGTCCTTTCTCACCCGCCTGGTCAGTCGGGGACTCCTCACCCGAGACCCGGCCGTGAAGGCCGCGCTCGATGGCGAAGTCCAGGAATTGTCCCGGCGATCGACGCAGCGGCATTTCCTGCACGCCACCGGGATGACGCACACCATGTTTCGGAAGATCAGTCGCGCCCGCTACGCCGCAAGGCTCTTGCGCCAAGGCACCTCGATCGTGGACACGGTCCACGAGGCCGGCTACTACGATCAAGCGCACCTCACCCGGTCGCTCCGAAGCCTGATCGGGGTGACGCCTGCCCGGATTGGCCGGCACGAGGAGCAGTTGTCGTTTCTGTACAAGACAACGCTGACGCCGTAAGCCAACTTCCCGCCTGGCCGCGCGTGGATCACCTGACAACCCGAAATCGAGATCTCGATGCGCAAGATCATCAACTCGACCTTCATCACCCTCGACGGTGTGATTCAGAGTCCACACCTGTGGCCCCGCCTCGTGGCGCCTCCGGACCCGCGCGCGTGGGCGATGCAAACCGACCTCCTCCTGGCGTGCGATGCGGTATTGATGGGGCGCCGCACCTACGACGCCTTCGCGCCCGTCTGGCCGACGCGCTCCGGTGACCCGTATTCCGACCGAATCAATGTCATGCCGAAGCACGTGGTTTCCCGGACCCTGAAGAATCCCGAATGGACCAACACCACCGTGATCGGGGGAGACGTCGCCGCCGAGATGAAGAAGCTCAAGGCGGCGGGCGGTCAGGACATCGTGCAGTACGGCTTTGGGTCCGTATCCCGGCTCCTGATGGAGCATGGCCTCCTCGACGAGCTGCGTTTGTGGCTGTACCCGCAAACCATCGGCAACGGCAACTTGGCCGACCTGATGGCCCCCAGCGCGATGCAAGCGCAGTTCCACCTCTCCGACAGCACCGCGCTCAGCAACGGGATCGTCCTCCTCCGATACCGACTGGCGCGATAACACCCGCCCCCGCTCCAACCACCGCACCCGCCCGAGTCTTCATCGTAGTCCCGACGCCGCCTGCCGCGTGAGGTGACCACCGGCCGGCGGTCCGGAGTATGAGAGATATGATGGCCGTCATCCCCAATCGCCCGCGGACAGGATTCCTCGCGGGAACCGCCCTGCTGGGTATCCTGACCGGCTGTTCCAGAGGCGCCACCCAGCCCGCCCAGTACAGCCTCGACGTCCTCTCCGGGGCCTCGCAGACCGCCGTGGTCGGGCAAACCCTGCCGGCCCCCTTCGTCGTGCGCGTATCGGACCTGTCCACCGGGGACGGCGTCGCCGGTGTGACGGTCACGTGGACGATCATCGGGGGTGAGGGCACCCTCTCGACCGCCACCTCCTTAACAGACGCGACCGGAGCCGCCACGACCCTCCTGACCCTGGGCACGCGGTCGGGCACGCCGTTGACCCAGGCGACGGTACCCCGGTCTCAGATTCCCGTCGTCTTCGTCACCACCGCCCTCCCCGGTCCGCTCACCCGTCTGGTCAAGTTCGGGGGAGACTCGCAGAGCTCCGCCACATCGGGTACCCTCTCCGTTCCATTCGTCGTGGAAACCACGGATGCGTATGGCAACCCCGTGCCCGCCGTCCCGGTCCACTGGTGGGTCGTGGGGGGCGGCGCCCTGTCGAGCTCCGACGGCGCCAGCAACGGCGTGGGCCTGGCCCTCAACACCCTGACCCTCGACTCCCTGCCCGGCGTCGAGATGGTGTATGCCACGACCCCGGCGCTCCCGGACACGGTCGCGTTTCGCGCCACCGCCGTCCTCGGGGCTGCGCTCGCCGCCGCCATCCCCATCCCCGCCAACTATGGCGTTCACGACACCTTCATCCGTGATGGAATCGCGTTCGTCTGTGCGTGGAACACGGGCGTGCTCATCTATGATGTCGGAAACGGCGTCAAGGGCGGCACCCCCCGCACGCCGGTGCTCCTGGGAACCGTCGTCACCGCCGACGACGGCCTGGGCGCCGGCGCGGACGATCACAACGCGTGGTGGTTCTGGAACCCCGTCACCGGCGAGAAGAAGTATCTGTTCGTCGGACAGGAGGGACCGGGCGTCGTCGGGGTTTCCAGCTCGGGGGACATTCACGTGGTGGACGTGTCCGACCTCACGCACCCCGCGGAAGTGGCGACCTTCCACCTGCCCGGGGCCGGCACCCACAACTTCTGGATGGACGAGCAGCACCAGATTCTCTACGCCGCGTACTACAATGGAGGCGTCGTCTCCATCGACGTCTCGGGCACCCTGTCCGGGGACATTTCGTCGCGATTGAAATCGGAAGTGAAGCCGGGGGGTGCGGGTAACACCTACACCTGGGGCGTCCAATTCTACCAGGGCTCGCTCCACGCCATCGACATGTTGTCCGGCCTCTGGACGCTGTCGGCGGATACCGCCGGACACCTCGCGGTCGTCTCAGGGGGCAACAACGAGCCGGACCGCTACAGCTCCGACCTCTCCCTCGACACGGGCGCCGCCTACCTCTACACCGGGACGTGGGACCGCAGCCCGCGATCCGGCCTCGGCGGCAGTCTGGTGAATGTGTGGAGCGTATCCGGCGGCGCGCCCGTGCTGGTCGACACCATCCCGACTACACAGGTATCGAACGTCAGTGACGTGAAAGTGAGCCCCGACGGGAAGCTCCTGATGTACACCACCGAAGGAGGAGTCAACTCCGGGTTCTATTTTTACAGTCTCGCGAATCCCGCCGCGCCGTCCCTCGTTTCCTATTACCAGACCGGCACTGAGGGCGTCCACACCGGGAAATGGGCGGAGATCAACGGGCGGCTCTATGCCTTCGGCGCCAAGAACCCCGGAGGACCCCAAGGTCCCGAGCTGCTCATCCTCGACGCCACCGCATTGGACCGGTAATCAGAACCCCTTCAGCGCCTCAGCTTCCGTGTTGAACACCGCAAGTATCTTCGAAAACCCGGAGATCTCGAACACCTCGCCCACCGTCTGATTGAGCCCGAAGAGCCGGAGTCCCCCGGAGGCCCCCGCCCCACCCAGCTTCTTGGCCAGGCCGAGCAGCACCCGGAGCCCCGCGCTCGAGATGTAGTCGAGCGCCGTGCAGTCCACGGCCACCTTCGTGGCACCACCCTTGAGCAGATCGTCGACCGCCTGCTGGGCGGCGGGCGACGTGTTGCTGTCGAGACTCCCCGCAAACGCCACGATGGTCACGCGATCCCGCGTCCGTGTGCTGATATCCATGCGCTCCTCTAGGACAGGTACTTCGCCAGGGTGATCACGTTGCGGCCGGACCGACGCTGATAGGCCACTTCGTCCATGATTTGCCGGGTCAGATGGACTCCGAGCCCGCCGATCGGCCGCTCGTCGAGGGACAGGCCCAGATCGGGCGCGGCCAGGTCCAGGGGATTGAAGGGGGTGCCGTCGTCGCTCAGGGTGACGGAAAGCCGGTCCGTCTGGAGCTCCACATCGATGCTCACCTCCCCGGCGGATCCGTGCGCGCAGCTGTTGTTGAGCAGCTCATCGAGCGCCACGCTCACGCTCCGGCGCACCGCGTCCGGCACTTTGTGCGCCTCGGCGAACGCGCCGAACGCCCTCCCGACCCCCGCCACCTGGGTGGGATCCGTCCCGATGGTCATCCGGAAGCTGGGCCGCATTTGCGCCACAATATGGCCTCCCTTCCCCCCCTTGGCGCGAGGGTGCACGTTCTGCCTCCAACCTTTGCCCACCTGAGTTGTAATTGAAAGAGACACCACTGACGACGAACGACCGGGCCGGCCACGACGGCCACGACGACCAGGATCGCGCGCTCGTCAGGCGCTGCCTGGAGAACGAGCCGGATGCGGCCCCCGCGCTGGTGGACCGCTACCAGCAACGCCTGTTCAACGTCGCCCTCCGGATGCTGGGGAATGTGCAGGACGCCGAAGACGTGACGCAGACGGTGTTCCTGAACGCGTTTCGCAACCTCCGGACGTTCGACCCGAGATTCAAGTTTTTCAGCTGGATCTACCGCATGGCGGTGAATGAGTCGCTGAACCAGCTCAAGCGCCGGAAGCAGACGGTCACGCTGGGGGATGATTCGGACCTCATGGCGGCAGGAGGTGCCGCCGGCGGTGCCGACCGGGAGGCCGAGGCCGAAGATCACGTCGGGAAGGCACTGCAGAGTCTCAAGCCGGACGACCGGGCCGTGGTGGTACTGAAGCACTTCATGTCGTTCTCCTACGAGGAGATCGCCGAAGTGCTGGGAATTCCGGTCCAGACCGTGAAATCGCGCCTGTTCACCGCTCGAGAACGGCTGCGCGTGGCACTCGATGGAGGAACGGAGTAACGATGCTGACCCAGAAAGAGATGGAGCTCATCCAGCAGGAGATCGACGGCGCCAACACTCCCGACGGGAGTGCCGCGCTCCGGTCCCTGCTGGAGCAGAACCCGGAGGCCAGGCGCGTGGCGGCCGAGCTGCGCCGCGTCGCCGGGCTCTTCGCACGGGTGGGCGAGCGCCAGACGCCTGCCCACCTGAGGAATTCGATCCTGGAGGCCCTGCCCCAGCCGGCCGGCGCCTCGCCCTCCGCTCTCGTGCGGTGGGTCGCCCAGAAGCTGGATCTCGTCACGCACCTACTCGAGGAGACGGTCATGAACAAGAAGGCAGTCCTCATCGGCAGCGCCGCGGTGGCGATCGTCATCGTCGCCGCCGGGCTCATCACCGGCTTCCCTCCGCTGGGAAGCGGCGCCGGCACCATCGGCGGCGTCGAGCGGGCATCCCGGTATCATGGCCGGACCATGACCGAGGCCGACGTCTCCCTGAAAAACCCGGAGATCCAGGCGCTCTTCCAGAACGACCAGATTCTGCACCTGGTGCAGAGCGACGCGTTCCACCAGATCATGGCGAACGATGCGTTCCGGGGCCTGATGGCGTCCGACATCTTCCGTCAGCTCATGGCCTCCGACGCGTTCCGTCAGCTCCAGGCTTCGGATGCGTTCCACCAGCTGCAATCGAACGCGGCGTACCAGCAGCTCCAGGCGAATGCGGCCTATCAGCAGCTCCAGGCCAAGGACGCCTTCCGCGACATGCAGTCGGCGGCCGTCATGCGCCAGCTCCAGCAGAACGCGGCCTACCAGCAGTTGCAGGCCAACGCCGCGTTCCGCGAAATCATGGCGTCCGATGCGTTCCGGGCGCTCCAGGCCAATGATCTCTTCCGCGGCATCATGGCCCAGGACGCGTTCCGCCAGGTGATGGCGAACGACCTGTATCGCAACATCATGGCCAACGCCGCGTTCAGTCAAATCGTCGCCTCGAACGCGTTTTATCAGCTGCAGTCCGCCGACGTGTTCCGCTCCCTGGCACAGAGCCAGGCGCTGTCCCAGGATTTCATGCGTGAGGCGATGCGTTCCCAGCAGTAGCTGAAGCCAGAGGGATCCCGGCGGCCCTGTCACTCTAACGGGCGCCGGGGTCCCTCAGTAGTTTCTTCCCCTTCCCATGACACGGTTTCCGTTCTTCCGGGCCTCTCTGGCCAGTGCCCTGCTGTGCGCACCGGCCGGGCTTTCCGCGCAATTCGAGACCGTTCGCACCGCGGACATGCACCTGGTCTACACCTCGCCACTGCAGTCGTACCTGGTGCCCCAGGTGACCCGGAGCTTCGAGAACTCGCTCCGGTTCCACCGTCTCCTGTTCAATTACACGCCCGCCGGACCCATCAACGTGCTGATGCACGACCTCTGGCATTACGGCAACGCCGGGGCCAGTCCGATCCCGGCGAATCACATCACCGTGGGCATCGAGCCGTACGGCCACGACTACGAGTCCGCGCCCGCGCCGGAGCGGATGACGTCGTCACTCAACCACGAGATGGCGCACATCGTCACCGTGGACAAACCCGCCGGGTCGGACCGGTTCTTCCGGTCCCTCTTCTTCGGCAAGGTCACACCGAACGCCGAAGTCCCGGTGTCCATGCTCTACGGCTACCTGACGACGCCCCGGTGGTACGCGCCGCGGTGGTACCTGGAAGGGATCGCGGTCTACCTCGAGACGTGGATGAACGGGGGGATCGGACGGGCCATCGGCCCCTACGACGAGATGGTGTTCCGCACCCTCGTCCGGGACAGTGCGCGCATCTTCGACTTCGTCGGCCTCGAATCGGAGGGAACGACCATCGATTTCCAGGTGGGCGTCAATTCCTATCTCTACGGCACGCGCTTCGTCAGCTACCTGGGCCTGCAGTACGGCAACGACTCCCTGCTCGCCTGGTTCAATCGCACCCCCGACAGCCGGCGGTACTTCGCCACACAGTTCCGGCACGTCTTCGGCCGGTCCCTCGAGGACGAGTGGTCACGATGGATCGCCTGGGAACGCGACTGGCAGGTGGCCAACCTCTCGGCCATCCGCCGTCACGCGGTCACCGGGTACCGCCCGCTCACGGACCACGCGCTCGGCTCGGTGTCCCGCGCCTACTACGACTCGACGACCAGGGCCATCTACCTGGGGATCCGGTATCCCGGCCAGGTCGCCCACCTCGCCAGAATCGACCTCGGCACCGGGAAGATCACGAACCTCCTGGAGATCCTCGGCGCCTCCGGCTACTACGTGACCGCCCTGGCGTTCGATCCGGGCTCCCGCACGCTCTTTTTCACCACGAATAACGCCGACTGGCGGAACCTGTACTCGTACGACCTGGCCACCGGCCACTCGCGGCTGCTGCTCCGCAACGCGCGGATCGGTGACCTCGCGTTCAACCGGGCAGACGGCTCACTCTGGGGCGTCCGGCACGACAACGGGTTCTCCACGCTCGTCCGTCTCCCCAAACCGTATCATGAGTGGAATCAGATTCAGACCCTTCCCTACGGGCGAGACCTCTTCGACCTCGACATCTCGCCGGATGGCACGGCGCTCATCGGCTCGATGTCGGAGATCTCGGGGAGCCAGAAGCTCGTCCGGATGGACGTCGCGGCGATCATGGCGAAGCAGGCGACCACGCCCGAGGTCCTGGATGAGTTCGGTGACTGGCCGCCGTCGAACTTCGTCTTCGGGCCGGACGGGAAGTTCCTCTTCGGGTCCTCGTACTACTCGGGCGTCTCCAACATCTATCGCTACGACCTCACCCGGCGGGTCACGGAGCCGCTCTCCAACACGGAGACCGGGTTCTTCAAGCCGGTCCCCCTGCCGGCCGTCCCGGCCGGGGACTCGGTGGTCGTGTTCCGGTACAGCGCCCGGGGGTTCATCCCGACATTGATCCCGAACAAGGTCCCGGACTCGGTGAGCGCGATCACGTTCCTCGGCAACGAGATTGCCGCGCGGCGGCCCGACGTGCAGGGGTGGATTCCGAAGCAGGATTCCAGTCTCAACCTCGATTCCCTCGTGGGCACCGCACGGACGTACCGCTCGCTCGCCCATCTGGCGCTCAACAGCGCGTATCCGGTCCTGGAGGGATACGAGGATGCGGCCGGCACGAACGCCGTCGCGGTCGGGATGCGGGGCAACCTGTCGGACCAGGTGGGGGCGACGGCGCTGAACCTGACCGCCTCCTATTCCCCCGACCCCGCCCTGTCGTCCTTCGAGCGCCTCCACCTGCGCGCGGACTTCCAGTCCTGGAACTGGCGCATTACGGCGGCGCTGAATCGCGCGGACTTCTACGACCTGTTCGGACCCACGAAGGTCAGCCGTCGCGGCTACTCGCTCGCCGTGCAGGACAAAGGCACCCTGCTCCTGGATGATCCGCGGTCCGTGACGTACACACTCCGGGTGGCGGGATACTCGGGGCTCTCGACCTTGCCGCAATTCCAGAACATCGCGGCCCCGGTGAACAAGCTCCTCGCCTTCTCCGCCAGCCTCGCCTACGGGTCCCTGCGGCGCTCCCTCGGCGCTGTGGAAGACGAGCTGGGGTCCACCGCGAGCGCCACCGTGCAGGGCAATTACGTGAGCGGAGCGCTCTTCCCCCAGGTGAGCGTGGACGCGTCCCACGGCTTCCTCCTCCCCATCAACCATTCGTCGCTGTGGCTCAGAACGTCGGCGGGCACGGCACTGCATGGAGACCGGAGCAATCCGTTCGCCGAGTTCTTTTTCGGAGGGTTCGGCAACAACTGGGTGGACTACCGGAGCATCCGGCAGTTCCGCGAGACTGAGAGCTTCCCGGGCCTCGGTATCGACGCCATCGGGGGGTCGACCTTCGGCAAGGCACAGGTCGAGTGGGTGCTGCCGCCCCTGCGGTTCCGCCGCGTGGGCATCCCCAGTTTCTATCTCCAGTGGGCTGATCTGTCGCTGTTCACCACCGGGATCGTGACGGGCGTGAACCGCTGGTCCACCCGGCGCGAGCTGGTGAGCGCGGGCGCCCAGCTCGACTTCCGCCTCGTCACGCTCTCCCACCTCGAGTCCACACTGTCCATCGGAGGGGCCGTGGCGCACGAGGCGGGCACCCCGCTGCACTCGGTCGGCATGTTCTCGTTCAAGATCATGTGACGAGCCTGCTCGCGTTCGCCGTCAGCGTCCTGCCGGTTGTGGCCTTTCTCGGCATCCTGGTGCTCATCGACAGCTACAAACTCGTCCATCTGCGGGCGATTCTCTTGTCGGTGGCTGGGGGTGCGGTCGCCGGCCTCGTCGCGTACAACGCCAATGTGTGGCTCCGCCCCGCACTCGGGCTCGACTGGGTGCGATACTCCCGGTACGTCGCTCCCGTCGTAGAGGAGTCTCTCAAGGCGGCGTTCGTCGTCTTCCTGCTCGGCCGCAACAAGGTGGGCTTCGTCGTCGACGCGGGGATTCACGGGTTCGGGATCGGCACCGGGTTCGCGGTGCTGGAGAATCTCTACTACCTGGAAGCGACTCCCGGCGCCACGCTGCTGACCTGGGTCGTGCGCGGGTTCGGCACGGCGATCATGCATGGAGGGACGACGGCCATCCTGGCGATGACCTCGAAGGCGCTCCAGCAGCGGGGGGACCGCTTCCGGGCGCCCGTGGTCCTGCCCGGGCTGGCGCTGGCCGTCGTCCTGCATTCGCTCTACAACCAGTTCCTGCTGAACCCGCTCCTGGCGGCCGCGCTGATCGTGCTGGTCTTCCCGTCCCTCGCCGTGGCGGTATTTCAGCGGAGCGAGCGCGACACCAGGGCGTGGCTGGGAACGGGGTTCGACGCGGATCAGGAGCTCCTGCGAGCCATGCAGATGGGCCGGGTGTCGGGGACGCCGGTGGGGCGGTACCTTGCCGCCGTTCACAGCCGCTTCCCCGCCGAGGTGATCGTCGACATGATGTGCCTGCTGCGGTTGCGTGCCGAGCTGGCGATTCGCGCCAAGGGCGTGCTGATGATGCGGGAAGCCGGGTTCGACGCCGAGCCGGATCCGACGGTGAAGGGCAAGTTCGAGGAGCTCAGGTATCTGGAGAAAAGCATCGGGAAAACCGGCCTTTCGGCCCTGCATCCCTTTGTTCATACCAGCACGAGGGACCTCTGGCAGCTGACGGTGCTCGAGGGCGAACGGGGATGAACGACGTCGAGAGACTCGCACGGGAAATGGAAGTCGCGCGGAGCATCCAGCGCGACTTCCTGCCGGAGTCACTCCCCGTGGCGCGGGGGGTGGAGCTCGAGGCCGCGCTGCAACCGGCCCGCGAGGTGTCCGGCGACTTCTACGACGCCTTCGTGCTGCCCGCCTCCGGCACGATCGTGGTGGTGGTCGGCGACGTGTGCGACAAGGGCGTCGGCGCTGCCCTCTTCATGGCCTTGTTCCGCTCGCTGATCCGCGCGTCCGCCGACCCGGTCCAGGGCGGGGCGATTCAGATGATCGGCGGACGCCGCACCATCGTGCGCCAGTACCTGGAATCCGCGACGCCCGCCGATCTCCTGACCCGCGTCGCGGGTTTTACGAACGACTACATCGCCCGCCTGCATGGACGCACCAACATGTTCGCCACCGTGTTTCTCGGCGCCCTCGACCCCGGGACGGGGCGGCTCGACTATGTGAACGCCGGCCACGAACCGGCGCTCGTCATCGCACCGACGGGCGGCATCCAGGAGCTGCGCCCCACGGGTCCCGCGCTCGGCCTTCTGCCGGACCGGGAGTTCAAGGCCGGCGTGGTGACCCTCGAGCCCCGCGAGGGGTTCGTGGCGTTCACCGATGGGCTGGTGGAGGCCCGGAGCCCCGCCGGGGAG
>Ga0209178_1000626_pt1 | contig 10478 bp, 8 predicted proteins | sample GAAS200_FD_187521 | JGI IMG/M metagenome (GOLD analysis project Ga0209178, IMG submission 187521) | Agricultural soil microbial communities from Georgia to study Nitrogen management - GA AS200 (SPAdes) (version 2) | ecosystem: Environmental > Terrestrial > Soil > Agricultural land | place: USA... | reverse complement strand
TCGGCATGGTCTGAGTTGTTTTGTCGAGTGTGGCTGCATCATGCCAGATTGTTGGCTCCAGCAGCGCCCGCGAGGGCACCCAGCCCTGCACTCCTGAGACCGTGCGGATTTCCGCAAAGTCACCGTAACGGTCAATGACTTGCACTTGAGTGCCGTAAGCGAGGTTTGTCACTGGCGCGCGCACTGGCGCCGGACTCGTCCACACGGTGACGTTTTGTCCGCCCGTATATGCTTCTCCAAGGGCAATCTTTCCATGAACTCTGATCTCTCGAATGATGAATGCCGCGAGGATTGCCAAAACGATGATGACGATGTAGAGCCGCCGCTTCAAGGCTGGTCACCGAAAGTGATCCCGATGCCTCGCGCCGTGCGCACAATGTCGCTTTCCGGATTCACCAGTCTGCAGGAGCCGATGGCCTCTTCGAGACTCACCGATTCGATTTTCCCCGCCCGCAGGCACACCATTCGCCCGTATTCGTGGCGTGCTACGAGGTCCACGGCATGCACGCCAAATCTGGAAGCAAGAATCCGGTCAAACGGACTGGGCGAACCGCCACGCTGCACATGGCCGAGGACCGTGACGCGAACCTCTCGATTTAAATATTCGCGTATCGCGAAACCGATACTGTTTCCCACCTGCCCGGGCAGCGGCTGCGGAAACGGCTTTCCCATCGCGTCCGTGCGCGGCAATTTGACGCCCTCGGCCACGACAACCAGACAGAACAGCCTTCCCGCGGCTTCGCGCTTTTTGATGGCTTCGCAGATGGTCTCGATCGTGAATGGAATTTCCGGGATCAGAATCACGTCCGCGCCGCCCGCGATTCCGGAATGCAGCGCAATCCATCCCGCGTCCCGGCCCATCACTTCAATCACCATCACGCGGTGATGGCTCTCCGCCGTGGTGTGCAGGCGGTCAATCGCGTCCGTGGCCACGTGCAACGCCGTATCGAATCCGAACGAAATTTCCGTGGCGCGAATGTCGTTGTCAATGGTCTTGGGCACGCCGACAATCTTCATGCCCAGCCGCGCGAAATCGTTTGCGATGTGCAGCGTTCCGTCGCCGCCGATCACGATCATCGCCTCGATTCCCAATCGTTGCAGATTCTCCATGCAACGCCCGGAAAAATCCGACGACGCGATTTTCCCGTTCGTCTCCATGGGATAGGCAAAAGGATTCCCGCGGTTTGTCGTGCCCAGGATTGTTCCGCCGCGAGGAAGGATGCCGCGAATCTTTTCCAGCGTCAGCTCGTAGGATTCTTCCGGCCAGATCAGCCCGTTGAAGCCGTTCGTAATTCCGATGACGCGCCAGTTGTAGCCGCGCACCGCCGTGCAGACAACACCGCGGATTACGGCATTCAGCCCCGGCGCGTCCCCACCGCCATTACACAGGCCGATCGTTCGCTGGGCAGTCGCCAATCAAATTACCTCGTCTCAAGCAAAACGATTCTACATCATTCCCAATTTGCGCAAGGATATCGTGTTCAGCAACTCTTCACCGCCGCGAAATCTGCTAGAATGGCGCGCCTTTGGGAAAAGTCTTCCTCATTCTTAGTTCGAGGAGCAAATATGAGTCTTCTAAATAAGCTCAGGCCTCTGGCGCTGCTGCTGCTTCGCTTGGGCCTCGGCATCATTTTCATTTATCACGGATTCCCCAAGCTGTTCACACACATGAGCGAGACCGCGGCGGCTTTTCCGCACATGGGATTTCCCTCTTATTTTGCCTACATCGCTGGAATCGTGGAGTTTTTCGGCGGGTGCTTGCTGATCGTGGGCCTGTTCACGCGCATCGCCGCGCTGTTAATTGCAGGGGAGATGGCCATCGCACTTATAAAGGTTCACTTGCCGCAGGGAGGCCCGCTGGCAGTCGGCAATTATCAATTGCCTCTGGCGCTGGCGGTGAGCGCGTTCACTCTTGTTGCCCTCGGCGCGGGAGCGCTCTCGCTCGACCGCCTCATCTTCAAGGACAAATCCTGACGCCGAGTCAGACTTTGATTCTTACGCCTGAGGCGCGTTGGATGCCGGCGCCGGAGGAGTAATCGGCTGCACGGGCATGGGCATCGGCCCTTCCGGCATAATCAGCCACGCTGCCAGGTACGCGACGCACCCGAACACAATGGCCGTACAAACCGTCCCCACGACCCACACGAGGCGAACGATCGTGGAGTCAACGTCCAAATACTCCGCAATCCCGCCACAAACGCCGCCGACCTTGCAGTCTACCAGGGAGCGTTGCAGTCGGCGTGGCGCAACTGCTGAGTTTGCAGCTCGCTGCTGTCGCGAACCGCAAAAGTAACAATAATTCGAATAGTTGGCGATTTCCCTCTGGCAATTCGAGCAAATCATGGTTCCTCCTCTCGCCCTTGTTCTAAAGGCTCCCGATTCGGCCCCCAATGTCTGATACGGCCATGCCCCCGAAAAGGTTGCAGGCGCAACCTCTCCCCGCTCAGAAAGCCACCAGTTCGCGCACGGCTTTCACGATGTCTTCCGTCTGCGGGAGGATTTCATCCTCGAGCTTCGGCTGGTAGGCGCAGAATGTATCGGTAGCGGCGACTCGCCGCACTGGCGCGTCCAGCTCCTCGAACAGCTCATCCGCAATCCGCGCCGCGATTTCCGCGCCATAGCCCCACGAAAGCGAGTCCTCATACGCCACAATCACGCGATTCGTCTTTCGCACGCTGGCCGCAATCGCCTCCCAGTCGTACGGGCTCAGCGTCCGCAAATCCAAAACCTCAATTTCAACTCCCTGTCGCGCCAGCTCAGCGGCCGCAACCTCCGCGCGATGCACCACGGCGCCGTACGTAATGATGCTGGCCTCCGTGCCTTCGCGCACCACACGCGCCTTGCCGAACGGCACCTTAAAATCCCCGCCGGGATAAGCCGAGCGGTTGTAAGGCTGCCGGTAGAGATGCTTGTGCTCCATGAACATCACGGGATCGTCCGCGCGAATCGCCGTCCGCAGCAATCCGCAAAGATCCAGCGCCGTCGAAGGCATCACGACGCGCAGCCCCGGGCAATGCGTGAAAATCACTTCACCGCACTGCGAATGATAAATCGCGCCGCCGGTCAGATACCCGCCGATGGCCACGCGAACGATCGCCGGACTCTTGAATTTTCCGTTCGACCGCCACCGCATCGTCGCCATTTCGTTACGCAATTGCATCATCGCAGGCCAGATGTAGTCGAAGAACTGAATCTCCGCCACGGGTTTCAGTCCGCGCGTCGCCATTCCGATGGCGCGCCCCACGATATTCGCCTCCGCCAGCGGTGAATTGAATGCACGGTCCGCGCCGTATTTTCTCTGCAATCCCGACGTCGCCTTGAAGACTCCGCCCTTGCCCTTCACCTTGTCGAGGTTTTCCTCGCGGCTGCAATCCGCCACGTCTTCGCCGAACACGACGATTCGCTCGTCGCGCCCCATTTCGTCCATCAGCGTCGCGGACACCATTTCCACCATCGTCAGCTGCGAACCTGTCCCCTTCGGCTCCGCAGCGAATGCCGCGTTCGCGGGATCGACGTCAGGCGAATAAACATCGGCATAGATCGAATCCGCCGCCGGGATTTCCGCAGCCAGCGCCTGGTCAGTCGCCGCGGCGATTTCCTTCTCCACTTCGGCTTCCAGGGCTTCCAGCTCATGCTCGTCCAGCACGCCCTCGCGCACCAGCCGCAACCCGAATTTCGGGACCGGGTCGCGATGCGCCTCTTCTTCGCGCTCGGCCGGAGGCTTGTAGAGCTTCTCGTCATCCGAAAGCGAATGCGAGTATGGCCGCGTGACGTGCGCATGGAGCAGCGCCGGCCCGCGCCGCGCGCGGCAGTGAGCCACTGCCCGCTCCGCCGCCGCATAACTTTCAATCGGGTCGGTGCCGTCGAAATCCTCGATGTGCAGGCCGGGGAAATTGGTCAGCAGCCGCGAAACGCTTCCGCCCGCGGTCTGCACCTCAATCGGAACCGAAATCGCGTAAGCGTTGTCCTCGACAAGAAACACGACGGGTAGCTTCCTATTTGAAGCCGTGTTCACCGCTTCCCAGAATTCCCCTTCGCTGGTCGCGCCCTCGCCGCCGGAAACGCACACGACTTCGTCGCGCTGGTGCCGCACGGCTGCACCCAGAGGCGCCGCCTTCGCCTGCGCCAAGGCCTTCGGAAAATGATCGTAGTAAAGGGAAGCCTCCGCCGCGCCTACTGCCTGAAGCCACTGCGTGCCGGTCGGCGAAGATTTCGAAACGATATTCAGTCCCTGATGCCCCCAGTGCGAAGGCATCTGGCGCCCGCCGGAGCTGGGGTCATCCTTCGCGCCCACGCCCTGCAGCAGCATTTCATACGGCGTCATTCCCAGCATCAGGCACAGCGCCCGGTCGCGATAATAGAGGTAGAACCAGTCGTATGCCGGCTTCAATACGAGCCCGGCCGCCGCCGTCGCCGCTTCGTGACCCGCGCTGCTGATTTGAAAAAATATCTTGTTTTGTCGCTTAAGCTGGATTTCCTTGTCGTCGAGCCGCCGCGAGAGAAACATCGTGCGGTACAGCCGCATGAGCGCTTCGCGCCCAAGGCCGTGAAATTTTGCGGAATCGAATTTTTCAGGACGAACGCGCGTTTGAGTCGCCATCTTCAGTCTTTCCGAGAAGCACCTCTACCACATGCCGCCATTATAGCGAAACCCTGATGGGAGAAACACAACGAATCGGGAACCGCCAGACTGGCCACGTGAACCAGGTCCTGGAAATTCTCGGATGCGCGAAGAGTGACTCACGTCTCCGCCTTGCGTTACGATAATTGGCGCCATGGCATTTCGCGATAAACTCGAATGGCTCGGCAGGATGGCGCTGCTTGCGTTCATCCTCGCCTCCGTCGCCTTCCTTAGCGCCATCACGACCATGCGCATCGCCATACAGGGCCGCGAGATGGCCGCTCCCAACGTGGTCGGCACGCCTCTGGCCAAGGCGCAAGCGCAATTGTCCTCCCGCGGTCTGGGTGTTCAGATAGAAGATCGCGTATTCAGCTCTCTTCCGCAGGACGCTATCGTGCGTCAGAGCCCTCAGCCGGGCACGGAATTGAAAATGGGGGAGTGGGTCCACGTAGTCGTCAGCCTGGGCTCGCAGAAAGTGACTATTCCCGACCTCGACAATCACAGCTTGCACGCCGCGCAAATCGAATTGCTCAGCGAAGGGCTGCAGACCGGCGAAATCTCCAGCGCCCATCTGGTGCAATTCCCTTCCGACATGGTCCTGGAACAAAGCCCCTCGCCCGGCTCGACGGACGCGAGCAGCCCTCACGTGGATTTACTCGTCTCGCTTGGCCAGAATCTGCCCGCTTACGTCATGCCCGAGCTAACCGGCATCCCGCTCGCCGATGCTCAACAGAAACTCGCCGCGGCGGGATTCAAGATCGCGCAGGTGTCTCCTATGCCGGGCGGCGGAGCCCCGCTTGGGACCGTCATCTCTCAGCTCCCCGTGAAGGGAGCGCGCGTCGAGCCCGGTACCAGCGTTTACCTCCAGGTCTCTCAGTAAGCTCCTGCTTTGCTGTGTTACAATCCTCCCGGATTCATGGCACGCCATCCCATCGAGATTGCGCCTTCTATCCTGGCCGCTAATTTCACCGCTCTCGGCGAAGAAGTCCGCGCGGTCGAGCAGGCCGGCGCTTCGGTGATCCATGTCGATGTGATGGATGGTCACTTTGTTCCCAATATTTCCATGGGCGTTCCCGTCGTTGCCTCGCTGCGCAAGGCAACCCGCCTCCCACTGGATGTGCATCTGATGATTGAGCGCCCCGGAGACTATATCGAAGCATTTGCGAAGGCGGGCGCCAATCGCATCATTGCTCATCAGGAAGCCACGGTGCATCTGGATCGCATGGTGGAGCACATTCATGAGCAGGGATGCGAGGCCGGTGTGGCCATCAATCCGGCGACACCTGTGATGCTGATCCGGGAAGTGCTTGACCGGGCGGATACGGTGCTGGTAATGACCGTGAATCCCGGCTTCGGGGGACAGGAATTCATCCCTCAGACTTTGTCGAAGATTCGGGAACTTCGTGAGCTGCGCTCGCGCTATACTTACGGCTTCCGGATCGAAGTGGACGGGGGAGTGACACTGGAGAACACGGGGGAGCTGGTCGCGGCGGGGAGCGAGACTCTTGTCGCTGGCACCTCAATTTTCCATACTTCTGATCCGGGTGCGGCTGTCCGCCAGATGCGGCAGCATGCCAATGACGCGATTTCGCAAAGGGTTTGATGAAACCTCGATTTAAAATTTGGCTCGCCGCTTCAGTCCTGGCGTCCTTTTTGCCTGCGGGATGCCTGTTTTCCGGCCATAAGAACAAGGCCAAGATTGACACGAATGCCTCCGCGGCCCCGGACAAGATTCTCTACGACCGCGCCGTGGAAGATTACAAGCACGGCCGTTACATCGAATCCCGTCTCAGCCTTCAGACGCTAATCAATAGCTACCCGGACAGCGAATATCTCGCCAAAGCGAAACTCGCGGTTGCCGATTCCTATTTCAAGGAAGGCGGCATCGACGGTCTGACCCAGGCCGTCCAGGAATACAAGGATTTCATCACCTTTTTCCCGTTCCTCGACGAAGCCAGCTACGCCCAGATGCAGGTCGCGATGTCTCATTTCCGCATGATGGAAAAAGCGGACCGCGATCCCACGCACGCTCGCCTGGCGGAGCAGGAATTTCAGACTTTCCTGCTGAAATATCCGAAGAGTCCGCTTGTGCCTCAGGCCACCCAGCATCTTCGCGATGTTCAGGAAATACTCGGTGAGGCCGATTTCGATGTCGCGCGCTTCTATTACATCAAAGGCGATTTCCGGGCCTCCGCCGGCCGCTTGATCGAAGTCACCAATCGCTATCCGCTGTTCAGCCAGAGCGACCGCGCCTATTGGATGATGGGCGATATTTACCGCCGCGCTTCACGCGAATCGAAGAACGAACAAGAGCGCGCCCGTTGGCGGACGATGTCGGACGATGAATACGCGCAGATTCTGAAAGAGTACCCGGCGTCTTCCCTCGCTTCAGAAGCGAAGAGCCGCTTGGCCGAAGACGGCGTGAAGCCGCCTGCTCCGGATCCGCAGGCTTTGGAGCGCGCGAAGTACGAAGCAAAGTACGCCGGTCAGCGCCCCGGCCTTTTCCACAAAGCTCTGGGCATGTTGAAGAGTTCTCCGGATGTTTCCCGCGCGGCGCATAGCGGCGAACCAGACCTGAACCCTCCCGACGAAGCGGAAGCGCCGCAGAGTATTTTCGCAACATCAACAGGGACCTCGGGAGTTGGCTCGGCCGCGGGAGCAGGACAGAATGTGGCGGCTCAGACGGTCTCGCCGGGAGAAGCAACTCCGCCGCCGACGGCTCCAGCGCAGACAACCGCCGATCCGGCTACTGCTGGTACAGGAGACCCCTCTCAGACGAACGCCGGAGCCTCCTCCACCGGCTCGACAAATCCTCCTGCCGACGCGACCCCACCTGCAACCGATTCCACGCCACCTGCCGCGGCTGCGGACTCCTCATCTCCTGCGCCCACTCAGGCCAGTTCTTCGAGCAAAGGCAAAACCAAGGCCAGCAAAGTGGACAAGGGCAAGGAATCGACCAGCAAGAAAAAGAAGGGCCTCCGCAAGCTGATTCCCTGGTAGTTTTCCCCTAAACCCCCTATAACCCCTGCGGCACGCTTCTCTGCGATTTCGTTGACTCACCCTTGACGGGATGCTCCAATAGTTTGAGCGATTCTGCGCCTAAGTGCAGAAGGTCGGGTGTGCTGCTGAGGGGATAGTCGTGCCTACGATTCTGGTTGCGGATGACAATAGCAATATCCAAAAGATGGTGTCCCTCGTTTTCCAGGAGAAGGGCATCCACGTTGTCGCCGTGGGAAATGGGGAGGCCGCCTGCCGCAAGGTCCCCGAAGTCAAACCGGACATCGTCCTCGCCGACGTGTTCATGCCCGTCCGCAATGGCTACGAAGTCTGCGAATTCGTAAAGCGCGATTCGCGATTTTCCGAGACTCCCGTAATCCTTCTCGTCGGCGCTTTCGATCCCCTCGACGAAAAAGAAGCGCGTCGCGTCGGCGCCGATGGCGTATTGAAAAAGCCTTTCGTTCCGCCGGAGCCCTTGCTCTCTCTCGTGGGCTCGCTATTGCAAAAATCAGGAAAGCCCGAGGAAGTTTCGCAAGCCGCTCCCGCGCCTGAACCGCCTGCACCTCCTCCGGCCATCGTTGCGCCTCCGCCTTCCGCGGATGCTTCCAGAGCATATTCCGGCTACGAATCTGAACCCAAACCGGAGCCGCGCCGAGCCATCAAAGCCGAACCCGAGCCGGAACCCGAGGAAGATCAATTAGCTTACGGCACAGCTTCGCGCGATTCTGATATTGCAGATTCCGTCGCCGCCAATGGGAGCGAGCCTGCCACTACGCCTGCCGCCCCGCGCGATGACGTTCAGGACGACAATTCCGAATCGGCTAGCGACTGGAAGCGCCGCCGCATGGCTGTGGACTACGAGATTCCTGCTGAAGAATCCGCGAATCTGGTTGAGCATCTCGCTGGCGAAAATCCATTCTCCGCCGCCACCGATTCGGAAGAAGCTTCTCAGGATTCCGACGCGCTCGCGGAGGAAGCTCCCGTTCCGGTCGAAGAGACCAAAGCCGCCGAACCCGAGCCAGTCCCGCAGTCGAGCTCCGAGCACGAGACTCCTCGCGTTTCGGCCAGCGAATGGTCCAGCTACGTCCCGGTAGTTGAAGAAGAATCTAGGGCCTCCGCGCCGGAGTCCGCCAAATCCGAAGAAGTCGCCGTCGTTCCGAGCGAGCCTGCACCCGCTGCCGAAGCGCCCGTTGCGGAGGTTTCGCTCGCGTCTGAATCCTCCAGCGCATCAATCGGCTATACTTCACAGTCTCAGCCGGATACCGAAATCGAAAAGGACGGCGAGCAGAACCAGAAGACCAGCGAATTCATCGGCCACCAGCGCCAGGAACGCGACGATTATCCAACCGAGCCGCCGAGCGTGATTCCCTTCCCCTCCACGTCGGCGCCTGAACAGCCCGCGGAATTCGCGGTTGAACAGACCAGCTCCAGTTGGGAATCCCATGCTTCCGAATCCGCTCCCGTCGAGGAACCTCCCACGGCTCATGCCGCGGTCGAGCAGGCTGTCCAGGAAGTGATCTCGCAGCCCCAATCTTCACAAACACCGCAGATGGACCAGGCCACACTCGACTCCATCGTCGCCAAAGTCGTCGAAAAGCTCGAGCCTCAGCTCCATCAGGCGCTCAGCCAGGGCGTACTCAAGCCTTTGATTCAAGAGCTCCTCAAGGGCGAACTCAAGCCCGATAAATAATTTCGCCGCAAGCCCATAGTCCCCGTATCTCAGAGCCATTTGACGCGCCGCCGCGTTGCCCCGTATATTGATTTGCTTCCCGTTCCGCGGATTTCGGCTTCTGTGCGCCCCGCAGTGAACGGGAAATCAAATCCATGGCGCGCGAAATCCCCAAGGCATACGAACCGCAGGAAATCGAGCGGCGCTGGGCTCAGTCCTGGTTTGAAGACAAGCTCTACCGCGCCGAATCGAGCCATCCTGGCGAAGTATTCTCCATCGCCATTCCTCCTCCGAATGTCACCGGCTCCATCCATATCGGCCACATGCTCGAGCACACCCAGATCGACATCCTCGTCCGTTGGCGCCGCATGTCCGGCCGCCGCACGCTCTGGCTTCCGGGCATCGACCACGCTGGAATCGCCACTCAAGTTGTCGTCGAGCGCCAGCTCGCCAAGGAAGGCCTGAAGCGCGAGGAAATCGGCCGCGACGAATTTGAGCGCCGCGTCTGGCAGTGGAAGGCCGAAAGCGGCGGCAACATCAAAAAGCAGATGATCCGCCTCGGCGTCTCCTGCGACTGGACGCGCGAACGTTTCACACTCGACCCGCCGATGTACCGCGCCGTTATGGAATCCTTTCTCCGCCTCTATCGCCAGGATCTCATCTATCGCGGCCGCTACATGGTCAATTGGTGCCCGCGCTGCAAGACGGCCCTCAGCGATCTCGAAGTCGTCCACGAAACGCGCGAAGGCAAGCTCTGGTACATCCGCTATCCCCTCGCCGGCTCCAAGGAGTTCATCGTCGTCGCCACCACGCGACCAGAAACCATGCTCGGTGACACGGCCGTCGCCGTCCATCCGGAAGATGACCGCTACAAATCGCTCATCGGCAAAAAAGCGATTCTGCCCCTCATGAATCGCGAGATCCCCATCATCGCCGACGAAATCGTGGACCGCGAATTCGGCACCGGCGCCGTCAAAGTCACGCCTTCGCACGACCCCAACGATTTCGCCATGGGCCAGCGCCACAAGCTCGCCGAAATCGAAGTCATAGATGCCGACGCGCGTATGACCAAAGCCGCCGGCCCTTACGCCGGGCTCGACCGCTTCGCCGCGCGCGAAAAAATCGTCGAAGACCTCAAATCGCAGGGCCTCCTCGACCGAGTCACGAACTACAGCCTCTCCGCCGCCATCT
>Ga0209178_1000625_pt1 | contig 10495 bp, 11 predicted proteins | sample GAAS200_FD_187521 | JGI IMG/M metagenome (GOLD analysis project Ga0209178, IMG submission 187521) | Agricultural soil microbial communities from Georgia to study Nitrogen management - GA AS200 (SPAdes) (version 2) | ecosystem: Environmental > Terrestrial > Soil > Agricultural land | place: USA... | reverse complement strand
GACGGCGTAGCGCCGAAAGGATAGTGCAGGAAGCGAGACATGCTGCCGGAGAATATCGAGCTGGAAATCGTCACGCCGGAAAGGCACGTGCTGCACGAGACAGTGCAGGCCGTGGAGCTGCCGGGCAAGGAAGGGTACTTGGGGATTTTGCCCGGGCATGCGCCTTTGCTGACGGAGCTGGGAACCGGAGCGCTGATTTATCGGAAGGGGAAAGAGCTGCAATATCTGGCGGTGCTGCGAGGATACGCGGAGGTGCTTCCGAGCCGCGTGATCGTGCTGGCGGACGCCTGCGAGCGGGCCGAGGAGATTAACGTGGAACGGGCAAAGGCCGCGGCGGAGCGCGCGCGCACCAGAATGTCGAAGGGTATGGCGCCGGATATCGATTGGGACCGCGCCACGTACGCGCTGAATCGAGCGCTGGCACGGCAACATGCCGCATCGAAAGGCGGATTTTCCAGCCAGTAGGGAATTGCCGTGCGTAAGGCCGCTTGCTCTCCGTTGATGCACGATTGGAAAACGGGATTTCCGCAGGATTGAATCCGGCCCGAGATTGCCGCATCTTAAGAATTGGCAGAAAGCAGGAGAGGGATTTCGCATGGCCCCGATTACGATGTACACGACGTTCTGGTGCGGCGATTGCCGCCGGACGAAAACCTTCCTGAAGGAACGCGGGATCGAATTCCGCGAAGTGAATATCGACCGCTCGCCAGAGGCCGAAGAAATTGTGCTGCGCGTGAATCACGGCAAAAGAAAAGTGCCAACGCTGGAAATCGACGGGCGGTATTTCGCGAACAGCCCGTTCGATCCCTACAAGCTCGCCGAAGAGCTGAAGATCCCACTGAACTCCTGAGAGCCGATTCCTAGTCCAAGCCAGCGCCACGAACGCAGACGCGCGCGACTTTGAGTTCGGACGTGAGGAAGACCAGATCGGCGTCCGCCCCCGGAGCGATGACGCCCTTCCTATCCGCAAGACCAATGCGACGAGCCGGATTCAGAGTGGCCATGCGCACGGCCTCGAGCAACGGAACGCCGAGGCGAACCATGTGCTGCACGGCGCGATCGAGAGTCAGGGTGCTACCCGCCAGTTTGCCCTCGCGATTGCGGCAGACGCCGCCCGAGACGGTCACGTCGAAAGTGCCGAGGCGATAAGAACCATCCTTCATTCCCGTGGCGGCAGTGCCATCGCTGACGAGAATCACGAGACCGGGCCCTTTTACCGTGAGAAGGAGGCGCAGAGCGGGATCGTCCACGTGGACGCCATCGGCGATCACTTCGGCGGTGACATTGGAATCGGTGAGCACGGCGCCGAGGACGCCGGTTTCGCGATGCGAGAAAGGGCGCATGGCGTTGAAGACGTGAACGGCGTGGCGGGCGCCGCGAAATATCGCGGTGTGGGCCTGTTCGTAAGTGGCGTCGGTGTGGCCGAGCGCGACAACCACGCCGCGTGCGTAGGCGCGCTCGACGAGATCGAGAGCGCCCGGAACTTCGGGAGCCAGGGTGAGGATTTTGACGAGGCCCGCGGCGGTTTCGAGATAACGGTCGAGGAGAGTGGCGGAGGGCTTGGAGATGGCTCCGGCGGGATGAACGCCGCGGCGGGTGAGGCTGATGAACGGGCCTTCCAGATGGATGCCGACGATCTCGGCGACAGGAGATTCCGGCGGACGCGCGTTTGCGGGGCTTTTGATATAGCGCGCAATTTCTTCGAGGCACTTGCGGGTCTCGTCGGGCGGCGCGGTGACCGTGGTGGCTACAAAAGACGTGGTGCCATGCCGGGCGACGGTGCGCGCAACGGTTCCGAGGGCTTCTTCGGTGGAGGACATGACATCGTGGCCGCCTGCACCGTGGATGTGGATATCCACGTAGCCGGGAACAACGGTCATGTCGCGAGCAAGAATCTCCTTGGCGCCCGACGGCGGGCTGACGGCGTCGCGTGGGCCGACGGCGGCAATCTTTCCTTTTTCCACGACGATGGCGGCATCGGGGATTTCCTCGTGAGGAGTGAGAACGCGGCCGGCCTGGATGAGATATGAAGGCATAGCGCTTTATCGTACTTGAAGTGCGGGCCGGCGGGCCAGAAACGAGGCGCGGGGGTTGCAAGATCGCCACGCTCCGCTACAATCGTTGGGCAGGATAAATCGACGGGAGGCCCAAGGATGGCGAACGAGAAGCGTTTCGTGGCCTGGAAGCGGCATCAGCGGAAGCGGAAATCCGCGAAGGCCAAAATGAAGCTGTACGAACAGGGAAAATTGCCGCACGAGAAATTGCCCGCACTGGCGAAGTCGTTCCTTCGACGCAAGATGAGGTTCCTCAGCAAGGCAGAATAATTCCGCGGAAAATAGAAAAGGGAGGCGCGGTGCGCCTCCCTTTTCTGGCTCGCTTCTCGCGCCGGATGCAGGGCGCGAGGTTCACGGGGAAAACTTACTCGCCAGTGCCCGTCGAGGTGGACGTGGGCGTTCCCGAAGTTTTGGGCACGCTCAAGTAGCCAACGGCCTTGTTCTTGCCGACTTGATTGACGATGAGCTCAAGCGGAGCCGAGTAGCTGTGCGTGTAGAAGTAGATCGGCTCGTCAACGGAGCGATTGTGCTTGTCGAACCGCTTGTCGTCGACGTAGAGGATCATAGAGAACATCTGTCTCTTCGGGTTCGTGCCGCGAAGCTCGACGGTCAAGTCGCCAACCTTCTTGCGCACGCCCTTGCGGTCCACGGTGAACTCGATGATGTTGCGCTCGCCCATCAGGCGGAGCTGCTCGATTTCATCATGGTTCCGGGCGATCAAATTGCCGAACTGATCCCGCGCCATCTGGAGGTTCTGCTTGGTGGTATCGAGATCGGTCTTCACGCCAGTGACGTCCGTGCCGAGCTTGTTGAGGTCGTCAGAGCTCGCCTTGGTCGCCAGCGCGTCGGTTACCTGCTGAGTCTGTTGCTGAACCTGCGCCAGGTCCTTGGCTTCCTGCTTCTTGATCGTGGTGGCTTCACGCCGGGCCTTGGTCAATTCGCCCTGCGTGAGCTTGAGGCGGTCAGAGATAACGTTGACCTGCCCCTGCACCTGCGCGTTGGCTTCTTCAGCCTGCTGCAGGCGCTGCTCGAGAACCGTCTGCGCTTGCTTATCCGTTTGAACCTGGGCCGTCAAAGCCTGCTGGCTGGACTTGGCAGACTGCTCGGCTGACCAGCCGACTCCAAGCGCGATAAGCGCTACAGCTGCCAAAACCACCACAGCAATTCCCACCCAGCGGGGTGCTGCCACGCCCTGAGGCGTATCCTGTCCCATTAACTCGCTCATTTGTTGAGTCTCCTTAAACTCTAGATTCCCCCCTGCGATATGAGGAATGAGCACGGCTATAGCCAATCGGCTGGAGGGGGCTTGGCAAAGCTAAGACCATGATACTTATAGGCTTAGGCAGACTGTACTTAGGTACAGGTGGGGGATGACGCAGTTTGACTCTGAAATCTTTACCTGTCCTCTGGTATTTCTGCCAGAGGCACCAAACACCATAATGAATACAATCCCGGTCAACGGGTGATCTGCATCTTTTTGAGAATCTCGATGCGATTGTCCAAGGGAGGGTGGGTGCTGAAAAGGCTGGCAAAGAAATTACGGCCCAGCCGGGGCGCAACGATGCACAAAGAAGAGGCAGAGGGCGAAATCTGCATGGGGATTTGCTTGTTATAGGCTTCCAGCTTTTCGAGGGCTTTGATCAGCCCGTAGGGATGCCCCACCATATTGGCGCCCGAAGCGTCCGCCTGATATTCGCGCTGGCGCGAAATGCCGAGCTGCAGGAGCAGCGCGGCAATCGGAGCGAGGAAGAGCATCAGGAGCGCGGTGATGCCGCCGCCTTCGCGATCGTCATTATTGCCGCCGCCGTAACCTCCGAAAATCAAACCCCACCGGCCCATTTCCGCGAGCCAGGTGACAGCGCCGGCCAGAGTGGCGGCGATAGAGGACGTGAGAATGTCGTAATTGCGGACGTGGGAGAGTTCGTGGGCGATGACGCCTTCGAGTTCCTCGTCGTCCATGATTTGCATCAGGCCGGCGGTGACGCAGACGGAGGCATGATGCGGATTGCGGCCCGTGGCAAAGGCATTAGGCGCGGGCTGAGGGCTGACATAGAGCTTGGGAATAGGGAGGCTGGATTTGCCTGCGAGGCGCTCCATGACTGCGTAAAGACGAGGCGCCTGTTCGCGCGTCACGGGCTGGGCATGGCTGGAAGCGAGCGCGATTTTATCGGAGAAGAAGTAGGAGACGCCGTTCATGACGATGGCGATGACCAAGCCAATGGTCATGCCCATCGGTCCTTTAATAGCCTCGCCGCCGAAAATGAGGAGAAGCGTGAGCGCCGTCAGCAGCAATGCAGTTTTGATCGTTTTCATGTTGGCCCCCTGAATCGTCCCAAATCCAGTCTAGGTTGCCCGAAACCGGGCGTCAATCCTTCCAAGTACTTGGATGCATGCACCGCGAGATTATTTCGCGGCGCCCGCTTTTTTCTTCCCCCGGTGAAATTTCATCTCGCCCGTTTTTGCATCCGCGTCCACTAGCACTTCGTCGCCCGGCAGAACCTTGCCGTCGAGAATTTCGAGCGCGAGCGGATCCTGCACTAGCCTCTGGATGGCGCGGCGCAGAGGACGCGCGCCGTAGGCGGCGTCGTAGCCTTCGCGCAGGAGCAGTTCGTGGGCCGCAGGCGTGAGCTCGAGAGTGACGTGTTTGGCTTCGAGGAGCTTTGTCACCTGCGCGAGCTGCAAATCCACAATGTGCTCGAGCTGTTCCTTGCCGAGAGGCTGGAACAGGACGATGTCGTCCACGCGATTCAGGAATTCGGGACGGAAAATCTGGCGCAGGGCTTCCATGGCTTCGGCGCGGGCGCGCTTGGGGTCAGTCGCAGCGAGTTCAAAGATGGTCGAAGAACCCACATTGGAGGTCATCACGATGACGGTGTTGCGGAAATCCACGGTGCGGCCCTTGCCGTCGGTGAGGCGGCCGTCTTCGAGAATTTGCAGGAGGACATTGAAAACATCAGGATGCGCTTTCTCGATTTCGTCGAGCAGAACGACGGAATAGGGATGGCGGCGGACCTGCTCGGTGAGCTGGCCGCCTTCCTCGTAGCCAACGTAGCCCGGAGGCGCGCCAATCATGCGAGCCACGGAGTGCTTCTCCATGTATTCGGACATGTCGAGGCGAACCATGGCGCGCTCGTCGTCAAAGAGAAATTCCGCGAGGGCGCGGGCGAGTTCCGTCTTGCCAACGCCGGTGGGTCCGAGGAAAAGAAATGAGCCGATGGGGCGGCGCGGATCCGCGAGGCCGGAGCGACTGCGGCGGACGGCGTTAGAGACGCGCGCGAGGGCATCGTCCTGTCCGACGACGCGCTGACGGAGGCGCTCCTCCATATGGACGAGCTTCTGTACTTCGCCTTCTAGGAGACGGCCGACGGGAATGCCGGTCCATTTACTGACGATGCGGGCGATGTCCTCCTCGCCGACTTCCTCCTTGAGCATAGCGCGGCCCTTCTGCTTGCGTGACAGTTCGTCATGGGCCTTCTGCAAGTCGCGCTCGGCGGCGGCCAGCTTGCCGTAACGGATTTCGGCTACTTTGGCGAGTTCGCCAGAGCGTTCGAGGCGCTGCTCTTCGGTTTTGAGCTGGTCGATTTCGCCTTTGATTTTGCGAATGCGCGCGATGGCGTCTTTTTCGACCTGCCACTGGGCCTTGAGGCCGCTGGATTTCTCGCGGAGAGCGGAGAGTTCCTTTTCGAGTTCCTTGAGGCGCTCGCGGGAATGCGGATCGGATTCCTTTGAAAGAGCCTGGCGCTCGATTTCGAGCTGGAGAATGCGTCGCTCGATTTCGTCGATTTCGGCGGGCATGGAATCAAGCTCCATGCGCAGGCCGGCGGCCGCTTCGTCGACGAGGTCGATGGCCTTGTCGGGGAGAAAACGATCGGAGATATAGCGATGCGAGAGCATCGCGGCAGCGACGATGGCGGCGTCCTGAATGCGGACGCCGTGATGGACTTCGTAGCGTTCCTTGAGGCCGCGGAGAATGGCAATCGTGTCCTCGACAGAGGGCTCGGGAATCATCACGGGCTGAAAGCGGCGCTCAAGAGCAGGGTCTTTTTCGATGTATTTGCGGTACTCGTTGAGCGTGGTGGCGCCAATAGCGCGGAGTTCGCCGCGAGCGAGAGCGGGCTTGAGCATGTTGGAGGCATCCATGGAGCCTTCGGCGGCGCCGGCGCCGACGACGGTGTGCAGCTCGTCGATGAAGAGGATGACCTGGCCTTCGGACTCGGTGACTTCCTTCAGGACGGCCTTCAGGCGATCCTCGAATTCGCCGCGATACTTCGCTCCGGCGACGAGTGCGGCAAGATCGAGGGCGACGATGCGCTTGGGCTTGAGGATTTCGGGGACGTCGCTGGCGACAATCCGCTGGGCCAGGCCTTCGACAATCGCCGTCTTGCCCACGCCGGGCTCGCCGATGAGAACGGGATTGTTTTTCGTGCGGCGGGCGAGGATTTGCATCACGCGGCGTATTTCCTCGTCGCGGCCGATGACCGGGTCGAGCTTTCCGCGACGGGCGAGCTCGGTGAGATCGCGGGTGTACTGTTCAAGCGCACGATAGGTGGTTTCGGGATTCTGGCTGGTGACACGATGGCTGCCGCGAACGGTGACCAGGGCCTGCAGAATCGCATCGTGGCTGGCGCCATTGCGTTCGAGAAGCTGGCCCGCAGGATCGCGGCCCAGTTGCGCTATGGCAAGAAGCAGATGCTCGGTGGAGACATATTCGTCCTTAAATTTTCCGGCTTCGTCGAAAGCACGGCTGAGAACGTCATTCGAGGCGGGGCTCAGGAACTGCTGGGCCACTTCGGAGACTTTGGGAAGGCGCTCGATTTCGCGACGGGCGGAGTCGGAGAGAGAGTCAGTGGCCACGCCGAGTTTGGCGAGCAGGGGCGAAACGACGCCCTCAGATTGTGTTAAGAGCGCGGCAAGGATGTGCAGAGGCTCGACTTGCTGCTGATTGGCAGCGGCGGCAAGCTCCTGCGCGGCCTGGAGAGCCTCCTGGGCTTTCACAGTCAATTTGTCGAATCGCAACATATGGGCCCCTTTGATTTGGTCCAATCTTACGCCTGTCGAGTTACAGCGGGGCTGGCGCGAGACCAGCCCCGGACAGGCACTGTTCAGTACTTTCCGTTGCTGACGGCAACCTTCACCTGCTTGGGCTTGGATTCGGCGCGCTTCGGCAGGGTGATGTTGAGAACGCCGTCCTTATATTCCGCCTTGATGGCTTCCGTGTTGACGGATTTCGGAAGCGAAAAGCTGCGGGTGAATGAGCCGTAGGAGCGTTCCATGCGGAGGTAGTTCTCCTCCTTCACTTTCTGCTCGAATTTGCGCTCGCCGTGGATCGTGAGCATGTTGTTCTCCACGCGGACGTCCAAGTCCTTGTCCGAGACATCGGGAAGGTCGGCCTTTATGACCAGCTCGTTCTCGGTCTCATAGACGTCAACAGCCGGTGCCCAGGCCGTCAGGGTGGATTCGCTCCCGCGGGAGGGGAAGTTGCTCTCAAAGAGCCGATTCACCTGCTCCTGGAGGGAGGAGAGATTGCGAAAGGGTTGCCAACGCATAATTGTATTCATGTTTAGAGCCTCCGTTGAATAGTGACTACGATACATCTATATAATATGAGCGTATAGCGGTCAAGTCTTTTCTTAATCCTTTAGAGTCTGTTGCTTACAGTGACCGTGAATCTATATTGCCATTAGAATCAGGCACTTAAGGTAGAGGGTTTCCGGCATGGTGAGGAGGATGGGGTGGTCGCGGGACTGTGTGCGGCGTTCAACAATCTGGACGGAGCGGCGAGCATCGTTCGCAGCTTCAGCAATGAGCTGAAGGAACAGGGATTCGGAGATGTGATAGGAGCAGGAGCAGGTGATTAGGCAGCCTCCGGGCTTGAGCAACTTCAGGGCGCGCAGATTGATCTCCTTGTACCCGCGGACGGCAGCAGCCAAGCTTTCGCGGTTCTTGGCAAACGCCGGGGGGTCGAGAATTACCATGTCGAATTGACGCCGGGCCTCGTCATAAGCCTTCAGGACGTCGAAGGCATTGGCTTCACGAAATGTGACGTTGCCAATGCCGTTCAGTTCCTGATTTCGGCGGGCGACCTCAAGGGCAGCAAGAGACATGTCGATGGCCTCAATCTGAGCTGCGCGAGAAGCAATGGTAAGAGCGAATCCGCCTTGATAGGTGAAACAGTCGAGGACTTCGCCGGAGGCATAGGTGATGGCAGCGCGGTGGTTTTCACGCTGATCGAGGAAGCCGCCGGTCTTCTGGCCCTTGTGGAGGTCGTGAAGGAAGCGAATGCCGTTGCGCCGGGCTTCGATTTCCGGAGGGACTTCGCCGGTGAGAAGCGAAACACGGCGCGGCAGACCTTCGAGGTCGCGGACTCGTGGATCATTGCGTTCGAGAATGCCGCGCGGGGAGAACAGCTCGGTGAGAATCGAGACGAAATCGTCCTTCATCCGCTCCGCGCCTTGGCTTAGAGTCTGAATGACGAGAAAATCGGAGTAGCGGTCGACGATGAGGGAGGGAAGCAGGTCGGCTTCACTGTAAACTAGGCGGAATGCTTCGGTATCCTCGACGACGCGCTTGCGATTTTCCGCGGCAGAGCGGATGCGCGCCAGGAAGAAGGCGCGGTCGACGGGCACGTCTTCGCGAGTGAGGAGGCGGATCGTGATCTGGGAGCGGTCGCTGTAAAATGCGCGGCCCAGGAAGTTGCCATGGTCATCCGTGAGGCGAACGATGTCGCCGGCCGCGGCGTCGGAGGAGCGGACATCGCTGCGATAGACCCAGAGGTGGCCGGAGCGAAGCCGCTCGGCTCCTCGCTGACTGATGACGACGTGGCTTTCCGCCATATTCTTCCCAAGTGAAGCGATCGGGCTAAGGCTTCGTTACATCGGGATTCGCACGACCGGCGCCGAAGGAGCATCGCGGGACAACCGCGCACGGCCGCCTGAATTATTTTGACTCATAGCACATTTCAGGTGCCGTTGCTAGTGGCGCGCGCGGCGCTGGCGAGAGAGTACAGGCAAAGGTGAAGCTCAGCGAATTTGATTATGACCTGCCGCCGGAGCGCATCGCGCAATGGCCGCTCAAGAAGCGGGACGCGTCCCGGATGCTGCTGCTCGGGCGCGAATCCGGCACGTGGGAGAATCGAAGCTTCCGGGAGCTGCCCGAACTGCTGCGTGGGGATGAGCTGGTGGTGATTAATACTTCGCGCGTTTTGCCGGCGCGGCTATTCGGGCATCGCAAGGGAATTCATGCCCAGCCGCCGGCGAAACATGATCCCGCGCGGCATGAGCATTTAAGTACCAGGGTGGAAGCGCTACTGTTGCGACCGGTCGGTGAAGGGGAATGGGAAGCGCTGGTGCGGCCAGGGAGAAAAATTCAGGTTGGCGAGACGATTGTGTTTGGAGAAGGGCAACTGGAGGCAGAAGTCATTGCGCGCGAGGAATACGGAATTCGGAGGCTCCGGTTTTCGGTGACGGCCGATCTGACAAAAATGATTGAAAAACTGGGGCACATACCCCTGCCTCCGTATATCAAACGAGAGGACTCGCCGCTGGACCGTGAAAGGTATCAGACCGTGTTTGCGCGAGAGGGCGCAGCCGTCGCGGCGCCGACGGCGGGGCTGCACTTCACCGATGAAATTCTTTCGCAGGTGAGAGCCAGAGGGGCCGAGATAGCGGAGATCATTCTGGACGTGGGCCTGGGCACGTTCGAGCCGATTCGCACGGAAAATCTGGAGGAGCATCACATTCACAGCGAGGCTTACGAGATACCCGAATCCACAGCGGAGGCGATTGTGCGCGCGCAATCCGAAAGCCGGCCAGTGCTGGCAATCGGGACGACGGTGGTGCGCGCCCTAGAGGATGCGGCGGAGAAATCCGCGACGAGTTCCTGCCCTCTCCGGGCCGGAAGAGCGGAAGCGAATATTTTTATTTATCCGGGCAAGCCGTTCCGGATCGTGAAGCAATTGCTCACGAACTTCCATTTGCCGCGTTCTAGCCTGCTGGCACTGGTGGCGGCGTTTGCAGGACGCGAAAACGTGCTCGGGGCGTACCGGCATGCCGTGAAGAGCAGCTACCGTTTCTACAGCTACGGCGACTGCATGCTGATTCGATAGGGCTCGCGCCGCCCATGGCGCGGGCCGCCGCGAACCGTGCATGGAGAAGAGGCATCGTCTATAATCCCAGAGCTTTGAGAGGCGCGGAGGGCGATGCGTTACCTGGTTCTGAGCGATATCCACGCGAATCTGACGGCGCTGGAGGCTTCGCTGGCCGCAGCGGAGGGCCAGTGGGAGAAGGCCGTGTGCCTGGGAGACGTGGTGGGCTACGGGCCGGATCCCAATGAAGTGATTGACCGCGTCCGGGGAATCAGCGCGATGACGATTCGCGGGAATCACGACAAGGTGGGCTGCGGGCTGACGGACGCCGACGACTTCAATCCCATCGCGCGCGCGG